>Ga0310900_10000821_pt1 | contig 11398 bp, 3 predicted proteins | sample C24D1metaG_FD_203879 | JGI IMG/M metagenome (GOLD analysis project Ga0310900, IMG submission 203879) | Lab incubated soil microbial communities from West Virginia University Organic Research Farm, Morgantown, WV, United States - C24D1 | ecosystem: Environmental > Terrestrial > Soil >...
AGCCAACCGATACAGTAATTGGGAAAGTACAGGATTAGATGGCCATATTGGTGGACATTATTTGTCTGCATTAGCTATGATGTATGCCAGTACCGGAAATAAAGAACTAAAAACCCGTCTGGATTACATGATTAATGAACTGGCTCTTTGTCAGGCAAAAAATGGTAATGGTTATGTGGGGGGAATTCCTAATGGGAAAGTATTTTGGGAACGTATTCACAAAGGAGATATTGACGGAAGTACTTTCGGATTAAATAATACCTGGGTGCCTATTTACAATATTCATAAGCTTTTTGCAGGTTTACGTGATGCTTATGAGATAGGAGGTAATAATCAGGCAAAACAAGTATTGATAGGATTAGGCGATTGGTTTATCGAACTTATACAACCACTTTCTACGGAGCAAATTCAACAAGTATTGAATACGGAGCATGGAGGAATCAACGAAACTTTTGCTGATTTGTATATTATTACCAAAGACAAGAAATATATTGATGCTGCAAAAAGGCTTTCGCATCTTAAAATATTGAATCCTTTACTTGAAAAACAAGATAAACTGACAGGTCTTCATGCAAATACACAAATTCCAAAAGTAATTGGTTTTGAGAAAATTGGCACATTGACAAACAATGCAGAATGGGAACATGCAGCAGAATATTTTTGGCATAATATTACAGAAAATCGCAGTGTTGCATTTGGAGGAAACAGCATTCGGGAACACTTTAATCCAATTAACGATTTTAAAAGTATGTTAGAATCAAATCAAGGACCGGAAACTTGTAACAGTTATAATATGCTGCGATTAAGTATGGCTTTATTTTTAGATAATAATGATGTGAGCTACCTTGATTATTATGAACGTACACTTTATAACCATATTCTATCGACTCAACATCCTGAAAAAGGAGGTTTTGTATATTTTACACCCATTCGCCCAAACCATTACAGAGTTTATTCACAACCAGAAACTAGTATGTGGTGTTGTGTGGGTTCCGGGATAGAAAACCATACCAAGTATGGTGAATTAATATATAGCCATTCTGATAAAGACGTTTTTGTTAATCTTTTCATTCCTTCTGAATTGAATTGGAAAGAAAAAGGAATTCAACTGATACAAAAAAATAATTTTCCAAATGAGAATGCTACTGAATTACTATTAAAACTGAATAAAAAACAGACATTCTCTCTTAACATTCGTTATCCTAAATGGGCTGAAAATATTAAAGTTTTGGTAAATGGAAAAGCAGAAGTAGTGAAGGCCAATCCTTCAGAATATATTAATTTGAATAGGAATTGGAAAAATGGTGATAAAATCGTTGTGCAATTTACGATGAACACCAAATTAGAATATCTTCCAGACGGTTCTAATTGGGCAGCTTTTGTACGCGGACCTATCGTTTTAGCAGCTAAAACTTCTACGGATGATTTAAAAGGACTTTTTGCTGATGATAGTAGAATGGGACATGAAACAAGAGGAAAATTGTACCCAATTAATGATGCTTATGCCTTGGTAGACGATTCTAAAAATTATGTTTCAAAATTGCAACCTATTGATAATATGAATTTCAAAATGGATTCATTGACTTTACAACCTTTTTATCAAATCCATGATGCACGTTATCAAATGTATTTTCAAACTTTCACCCAAAAAGATTATGAAAAACAAAAAGAGGCTCAAAAACAAAAAGAAATGGAACTTTTAGCCATTGAAGCTAAAACTGTAGATAAAATTAATTGTGGTGAGCAACAACCAGAGGTGGATCATCAGTACAAAGGGGAACAAAGTAATTCCGGTTATAATGATGAGAAATTTTGGCGTACTACACGTTCCTATATTTCATACCAACTACAAAACAAAAACAATGCAGGTAAATACACTGAAATCACTACTTTGAATGATGCTAATCTTGAAAATATTGAAATTACAATCAATGGAAATGAAGCTAAAATAATTGCCGTTGAAAGTAAGCTTATTAAAATTGAAGTACCAGTAGAAGAGAGTTTTCAATTGAAGATTACTGCCAAAACTAAAATTGTATCGCCTCGTTTTTATCAAATAAGGATTTTAAAATAATTCAAATACAGATTATATTCAAGTGGTTAAATACTTACGATAAGAGGACATATTGTTAAGGTTTAATAAAATGTTAATTTTTTGTTCTTGTTTTTGTTATCTATTCGTCATAATTATAAGATTATGGATTAATTTTTTTTAGAGTTTTTCAGTGTATTCCTGTATTAATTATATAATGTGTAATTAAATAATATTTTAAATATTTATAATTAATTTAATTTTACTTTTTTTTACAAAAAAAATACGCAATCGGTTGTGTTTGATATTATTTTATTATATATTTGTTTAATTCTTAATCTTTTGTTAATTAAGATATCTGTTGTTTCGTGAATTTTGAGAATCGAGGTTTTTAGAATTTTAGTTAGTGTGGTTTGTAGTAAAGGCCGGGAATTGGTTACTCTCGGCTTTTTAAGAGTCAGTAACTATTTTTGCGATATATATAGAAGTTTTGATGTTGTATAAGAATTAAAAACACTCGGAAAAATTGAAAAAAGAATGCAATCGGTTGTTTTGCTTGTTTAGGTAAGTATTTAGGTTGTGTTAGAGAATACGGGAATTATTAATTATAACCAGTCTGATAAGGGTGTATGGAAAGATTCAAAAAAAACTAAATAAACCAAACATAAACTATTAACTAACAATTAAAAAGACCAGCTCAAGCCTATGAAATAAAAGTTTTTTTAAAAAAAAAAATTCACTGTATTTATGTAGTGTAATTTAGCAACCATAAATTAGAATCATTTGAAGTGATTTTATTGATAATGAGGAAGAATATGGTTATTAAAGTTAAGTTCTAATTTTTAACAAATTAAAAAATGTCAAAATATTAATATGAAAATACGATTAATTAAAATTCCACGAAAAACAAATGTCGTGGTAATGGGAGTTTTATTTCAGTTTTTGTTTTCGAATGCATTGCTGGCTAAAGGGGTTGGTGTTGATTCACCTTCTTTGGCAACAGAAAAAAAACCAGTCGCGCAACAAATTATCGTTTCTGGGACAATTACATCTTCTGAAGATAAATTACCTGTTCCGGGAGTTACTGTCGCAGTTAAAGGTAATCCAAAATTAGTGGTTGTTACTGATTTTGATGGAAATTATAAAATTAGTTTGCCTTCCAGTGATGCAGTTTTGGTTTTTTCAAGTATTGGATTTAAAACCATTGAGAAAAAAGTAGGTTCGCAAACCATAATTAACATTGTTATGTCTAGTGATCAAACTAATCTTGAAGAAGTGGTGGTTGTAGGTTTTGGTACGCAAAAGAAAGCCAGTGTTATTGGAGCTATTTCTCAAACTACAGGTAAGGTTTTGCAGCGAACGGGAGGTGTTTCCAGTTTAGGAGCTGCGTTGACAGGTAACCTGCCAGGTATTTCTACTTTACAGACAACTGGTAAGCCAGGAGAGGAAGATCCTCAAATTATTATTAGGGGGGTTAGTTCTTGGAATAATAGTAGCCCGCTTATTCTTGTGGATGGTATTGAACGTGAAATTAGTAGTGTTGATATTACTTCTGTTGAAACTGTTTCGGTTTTAAAGGATGCTTCGGCTACTGCTGTTTATGGTGTTCGAGGCGCAAATGGGGTAATTTTGATTACTACTAAAAGAGGGGTTGAAGGAAAAGCAAAAATTGACTTTGGTTTCAACTCTGTAATGAAAACAGCTTCTAAACTACCGGGTAAATATGATGCTTATGATGCTTTACTTATTAAAAATAGAGTAATTGAATACGAATTGAATCAGAGGCCAGACAGTTGGGCTTATATCAGACCACAATCTTTTATTGATAACTATCGCAATCAAACTACTCAGGAGCAAAGAGAGCGTTATCCTAATATTGATTGGCAGGATTTTATGTTTAAAGATTTTGCAATGACTCATAATGCAAACCTGAATATAACAGGAGGAACGGATAAGGTTAAATATTTTGCGGCTGTAGATTATTTACATGAAGGAGATTTAGTTGATTTAATTCCTAATGGGAAAGGGTTTGATTCTGGTTATGCTTTAAACAGATTGAATTCTAGAGCGAATTTGGATTTTCAATTATCAAAAACTACAACTTTAAAAGTGAATTTAGCAGGTTCTTATTCTCAAAAGCAACAGCCATGGAGGGTAATTTCTGAAGGCTATTTGTGGCAAGGTGCTTATACCTTACCACCAGATGTTTATTATCCGAAATACTCCGATGGGGCATGGGGATACCATCCTTTAAATCAGGTTCAAGGGGCGAATTCTGCAATGAACTTGACAATGGGGGGAGCTGAATATATAACAACTACTCGTATTACCTCTGATTTTAATTTAAAACAAGATTTAGGGAAATTTATAAAAGGGCTTTCGGCAAATGTAACTTTTTCTTTGGATAATACTTTTCTTGAAAATCAAAGAGGGGCTAATAATCAAAATTTTACGGTTTATGAAAAATGGATAGATCCGTTAACCGGTATTCCTGTTTTACGTAATGCCCCTGATGGCCTTACAGGTTTTGACTTTTATGAATCTTCTGATTGGACAATTAATGGAGGTTTAATGGATAACGGACAAACCCGTCGTAACTTGACCTATCAGGCGCAATTATTCTATGGGCGTCAGTTTGGAGATCACAATGTTACAGCAATGGGTAATCTTCAACGTCAGGAGTTAGCTCATATAGCGGTTTTAGGAGATCTTCCCTCTTATCGTGAGGATTGGATTTTCCGTGCAACCTATGATTATAAGAGTAAATATTTTGCTGAGTATAGCGGTGCTTATAATGGTACTGAAAAATTTGCTTCTGCAAACCGTTTCGGCTTTTTTAACTCTGGAACTGTAGGTTGGGTAATTTCAAAAGAGAAATTCATGAGTAAACTGACTTTTCTGGATAATCTAAAAGTAAGGGCTTCTTATGGAACAATTGGTGATGACAGTGCAAATGCACGTTTTTTATACTTTGACCAGTATGGCAATGGAATTACCAGACCTAGATTGACTACTACAGAAGGAGAAACCAGTTCTGCTTATGGATGGTTTACTCAAACTTCGATTGGTAATCCTAATATCGGATGGGAGAATGTAACTAAAAAGAATTTTGGTGTGGAGTTCTCAATTTTTGATAAGTTGTTTTCAGGTAGTGTTGATATCTTTAATGATTATAGAACGGATATCCTAATGGCTGGTAGTGATAGAGCGATGCCTTCTTATTTTGGATTTACTCCTCCAAGGGTAAATTTGGGAGCTATGGAGGTAAATGGATATGAATTCGAATTGCACTTTAGTAAGAGAATTAATAATGATGTACGTTTATGGGCTGACTTTGCTTTAACTCATGCTAAAGATAGGGTTATATTTAGAGATGATCCGGGACTTTTACCTGACTATATGAAGAGAGAAGGTTATGCGCTCAGACAAGGTAGGTATATGATTGATCAAGGGTTTTATAATACCTGGGATGAGTTGTATGGTAGTCCAGCTTTTGAAACAAATGACTCTAAAATACCGGGTAATTATAGAATAATGGACTACAATGGAGATGGTATAATCAATCAGGATACTGACAGAGTACGATATGGTTATCCTAGTAATCCACAGAATACTTACAACGCTACTCTTGGTGTGGATTGGAAAGGATTCTCAGCGATGGTTCAATTTTACGGTGTAAACAATGTGATGCGTTCTGTGCCAATTTCAACTTTCTCACTAGCGTATTTTAATAATGTTTTTGAAGAAGGAACATATTGGTCTAAAGATAATACCAATGCTGATTCACCAGTACCAAGATTAAATAATACATTAAATGGTGATAGCTGGGGAACACGTTATTTATATGATGGTTCTTATATTCGTTTGAAGAATGCGGAAATTGCTTATAATTTCACTTCAAATTGGGTTAAGTCTATTGGTCTTGAATCCTTACGTGTTTATGCTAACGGTAATAATCTGTTTTTATGGACTAAAACACCAGATGACAGAGAGGTTGATAATGGGGGTATAGCTTATCCTACGGTAAGACGTGTAAATTTAGGTTTTAGATTAACATTATAAAATACAATAAAAATGAAAATATATAATAAGATAATTTTGTATTGTGGGCTTTTCTTTTTTCTTGCAGGCAGTACTTCTTCCTGTACAGATTATTTAGATGTTGCACCAGCATCTTTAGTTAATCCGGAGGATGCTTACAAAAATTTTGTGAATTTCCAAGGTTTTACAGAGGAGTTGTATAATTGTGTTCCCAGTTTTTGTAATCGTGACGATAACAATTTCTTTAATAATGGAGAAGAAGAAATGTGGCAGCAAAATGCAACCAATCAAGGCGCTTGGATTTGGCAAGTTGATTTAGGGAACTATTGGTCATGGCAAAGAGGAGGTTTTGGAAACGGAGGCTCTTTCTTGGATCAAAATACAGATAATTTTAGTACCGATAACAATAAGAGATCTAAATCATTATGGGTTGGTGCTTGGTACGGAATAAGAAGAGCAAACATAGGTCTAGCAAATATTGACAAAATGGTCGATGCTACGCCTGAGGAAAAAAATATAATTGCTGGTCAATTGTATTTTTTTAGAGCTTGGTTTCACATGCATTTAATTACCTATTGGGGCGGAATGCCTTATATAGATTATGTGCTTCCGTCTGATGAACCACTTAGATTGCCTAGGTTGACCTATCAGCAAACTGCTGACAAAATTGCTGAGGACTTTCAAAAAGCTTATGAATTATTACCAGGAAATTGGGATGCAGTACCAGCAGGACAAGCAACAGTTAATAAAAATGAGCTACGCATAAATAAATGGATGGCTATTGCCTATTTAGGTAAAAATTATTTGTATGCAGGGAGTCCATTGATGAATTTGTCTTCAGGTGGTGCAGATGCTTATAATGCAGAATATTGCAAAAAAGCTGCTGATGCTTTTGGTATTTTGTTGCAAGCTTCAGAAACGGGTGCTTGTCAGTACAGTTTGATTCCTTGGAGTAAATATTCTGAAAATTATATGACGAATGGACAAGGAGGTAGAATGCCTGGTACAGCAACTGTTAACAATGTTGTTTACAATGAAGCGATTTTTAGAGGTCCTAACTGGGGCGGTACTGATCAATCTACTAACAAACAGTATTTATGTGCTGGAGGTGTTTTACAAGACAGAAGCTGGTCGCAGTATGCTACAGCTAATTATGTGAATTATTTTGGTATGGATACTGGTTTACCAATCAACAGTGTTAGTAAGGCTGATGTTCCAGGTGATCAGGGATCAACTTATGATGTTCATTATCCATGGAAAAATAGAGATCCTCGCTTTTATATCAATTTTGGTTTCGATACTCAAAAGATGGTAAACAGTACTGCTGCTGCTGCTAAAAATTTTGTTTATGCTAATCTTTATACAGGAGGAAATTACAGAGCTGCAAACACGGGTAGTAATACAGGATATCTGATGATGAAATTCAATCCTCTTGGTTTTAATAAGTATGATAATGCATATAACAGACATCAGGTACATACGGCTTGGATGCGACTAGCTGATGTTTATTTGATGTATGCAGAATCAGTAGCTATGGGTTATAATAATATTAACGCTACTTCGACGACTTTTAGTCAGAATGCAGTCTATGCTATTAATAAAGTAAGAAATCGTGTGATATTACCAAACGGAAATCCTCTACCTGGCGTTGCTCCAATATTTCTTACTTCTGTTGAGAGTTTTATGTCTGAGGTAAGACGTGAGCGTGCAGTTGAGTTGGCTTATGAAGGACATCGATTCAATGATTTGCGTCGTTGGCGTTTGTTAATTAAGTCGCCATATAATGTTAAAACAGGTATTAGTTTTGATCGAGCAATTCCTGAAACTAACAATGCTACTCCAACATTTAATTTCCTTGATAAAAATGTTCCTCAAAACAATAGAATAGAAAATTTAAGAGAGTATGTAGTTTGGCAGCGTAATTTTACAGAAAGACATTATTGGCTTCCTTTGAAAAGAGGTGATGCAAATTTGTATCCAGAATTTGCTCAAAATCCAGGTTGGTAATTGCAATATATAATCGAAAAAAGTAAATAATAATGAAATATATCAAAATAGTTTTTTTTATATGCGCAATACACACTCTTTTCTCATTGAAAATGAGTGCACAAGATAACAAGATTGTTGTTTCTGCTGTTGTGCTTGATACTAAAGGAGTACAGGTACCAGGCGCAATCATCACGGATAGTAATAATGTTACTACCATTGCTAATGAAGTTGGTGAGTTTGCATTAACTGTTGAAGCTAATAGTACTTTGTCTGTAAAAGCGTCTGGATATAAATTAAGTACTGTCCAGGCTAAGTCAGATTTGAAGACTATCGTATTACAATTGGATAAATCCAATTTAGTAAATGTAGCCTTCAATAAAGTGGATAAGGCTGACATTCTTGGTGGTGTTTCTAACGTGAATATTGAAGGAATGCTACATACTAACTATTCATTATTCAGTTTAGATAATTTATCTAGTTTTATTCCAGGTTACCATGGTAATATATGGGGGATGAATAGTAAGTTGGTTATTGTTGATGGAGTACCTCGTGATGAATTCAATGTGTTACCATTTGAAATTGATGATATTACAGTCTTAAAAAGTGCTGCTGCTGTAGCCTTATATGGAAGCCGTGCTGCTAAAGGGGTAGTTTCTATTACTACTAAGAGAGGTACTGCTAAAAAGAGCAGATTTGACGTTCGTTTTAATAATACGCTTTATACCCCTAAACGTTATGCAGAATATTTGGGTTCAGCTGAATATATGACTCTTTTTAATGAGGCTTTAGTAAATGATGGTATTGCTCCTTTATACTCTAATGAAGAAATAGCTAATTACGCATCAGGTTCCAATCCGTTTCGTTATCCAGATGTTGACTTTTATTCTTTTAAGAATTTGAATAAATTTTCCAGACGTTCAGAAATTGTTACTGAGTATAATGGCGGAACTGAAAGTGCACAATTCTATGTTAATGTTGGAAATTACAATACTACTTCATTACTAGATATAGGAAATGGTAAGAAAGAGGGGGAAAATCGTTTTAATGTTAGAGGTAATCTGGATATTAGAGTAAATGACATGATTACTACCAAGATTAATACTAATGTTACTTTTTATGATAATAAAATGGCACAGGGTAATTTTTGGAGTGCAGCCGCAACCTTAAGGCCTAATCTGATAGCGCCTTTAATACCCTTGAGTTATTTAGGAAATTTAGATGCTGCTTCCCAGGCACGTTTAAGTACTAATCCTTTTATTATTGATGGTCAATATATTCTAGGAGGTACTCAAACACAGGCAACCAATCCTTTCGCAGATATCTATACTAGAGGTACAAGACAAGCTACAACTCGTAAATACCAGTTTGATGCTACTATCAATTTTGATTTAGCCAAAGTTTTAAAAGGTTTGTCTTTTGATACACAGTTTGCCATTGATTACAATACTTCTTACGCACAGAATATTTCTGATAATACTTATGCTGTTTATGTACCAACATGGACAGGAGATAATATTACTGCACTATCTCAAGTAGGTAATAACGTTAACAATAATTCAAGAACTTTGGAGGCATCCTATCAGCGTCAAACCTTGTTTTTTTCAGGCGCTTTTAAGTATAAAAATACTTTTAATAAAGTTCACAATGTATCAAGTATGTTAGTAGCTCATGGTTACAAACTTGCTGAATCACAGGTGTATCATGCTATTGGTAGTGCTAACTTAGGTTTTCAAGCCGCTTATAACTTTAAGCAAAAATATTACCTTGATTTTACAGCAAACTATGTACATTCTGCTAGATTTGCAGAAGGTAATCGTGGAGCATTCTCACCAACCGCTTCGATTGGGTGGAGAATAAGTAGTGAGGATTTTTTAGCTAATTCTAGTTTTATTGACGATTTAAAATTAACTGCAAGTGCAGGTATTTTGAATACGGATTTGGATTTTGAATCTCTTATTGCAAGCAATGGAGCTTACTTTTTAGATAGAGATGTTTATAGTACTAATAATGGAGCTTTTTTTTCATGGCAGGAAGGGCGTCAATTGCGAGCCACAGATATTCAAAGAGTCGGTAATCCAGATTTAAAGTATCAGCAAAGGAAAGAAATAAGTTTTGGTATAGAAGGTTCTTTGTTTAAAAACAAATTGCAGTTTAATGCCTCATATTTTATTAATAAGTTGATTGGAATTCCAATTAGTGATGTTAATCTTTATCCTAGTTTTATGGCGGTTCAATTCCCTTCACCTAGTTCTTTTGTTCCATATGTTAATTATAATGCAGATAATCGCAAAGGTTTTGATGTAGGTGTATCTTTCAATAAGAGAGTGAATAAAGTTGATTTGAATGTAGGTATGGTAGCTACTTATTATAAAGCAGATGCTGGTCTAAGAAATGATATTACATTTGAAGAAGCTTATCAAAAACGACAAGGAATGCCTATAGATGCTATTTGGGGGTTAAAGAACGATGGCTTCTATACACAACAAGATATTATTGATAACGATTATCCAACTCCTGCTTTTGGAAATGTTAAGGCAGGTGACATTAAGTACGTTGATATAAATAATGATGGTTTGGTTGATAATAATGATCAGGTTTATCTTGGTAGAGGTGGCTGGGCTGGATCGCCATTAACATTAGGTCTTAATATGACAGCAAAATGGAAACATTTCTCTTTGTTTGTTTTAGCAAACCAAACTAGCGGTTCTGTTGGATTAAAAAACAGTTCTTATTATTGGCCAACTGCTGGTGTAAACGCTAAATATTCTGCTGCACTACGTGATCGTTGGACACCAGAAACGGCTGAAACTGCTACTTATCCAAGATTAACAACTACAGCTGGGGCTAACAATTACAGAAATTCTGATTTTTGGTTATTCAAGAATGATCGATTTAATTTAGCTAGAATTCAATTCTCATTTGATTTGCCAAAAGAGTATTTACCTAGTAGTGGTTTTATAAGCAATTTAGGTCTTTATGTTAATGGTAATGATTTATTATTAATTTCTAAAGAGAGAAAACATATGGAAACCAATATTGGTTCTATGCCACAGATGAGATCTTTTAATATGGGTTTAACGGCAACATTTTAATTTAAAAAAATTGTATAATGATAAAGAATAAAAACATATTTGTAATTTTAATTCTCTCTATTTTATTTGTTGGCTGTACAGATGTTATAGATCCAGCAGACGAGAATATTCGTGACCAAAATGCAACATACAATGAGCCAAATTTTGGTTTGGGCTTATTGACTCAGGGTTATACCAGGATTCCTACTAATGGCTACAATTTTAGTGAAGTAGCCACAGATGATGCAGTAAGTAATGATGTTAG
>Ga0310900_10000822_pt1 | contig 11396 bp, 11 predicted proteins | sample C24D1metaG_FD_203879 | JGI IMG/M metagenome (GOLD analysis project Ga0310900, IMG submission 203879) | Lab incubated soil microbial communities from West Virginia University Organic Research Farm, Morgantown, WV, United States - C24D1 | ecosystem: Environmental > Terrestrial > Soil >...
ATCAGGCCTGCAGCGCCGGCGCCCACCACTGCCACAGTAGGCGCCGACATCAAGACACCAGGGCCACGGAAGGCACAGAAGGCACCGACATCAAGACACCAGGGCCACAGAAGGCACAGAAGGCACAGACATCAAGACACCAGGGCCACAGAAGGCACAGAAGGCACAGACATCAAGACACCAGGGCCACAGAAGGCACAGAAGGCACAGACATACATTACAGTTTCAAACGGTGTCCGAGGATCGCTGCGCCGTAGGCTTCACGGTGAAATCGGGCTGGGCGTGTGCCGTGCTCGTCGGCGGCACGTCCGCCGCGCCGAGAATCATTCACAGCCGGCGCGTCGAGATCAGCGATCCGGAGATCCCCGAGGCGAAGCAGCCGTATCACGCCGGCTTCGGCACGGCGCGCGATGCGGGCGACGAACTGAAGCGACTGGTCGCGTCGGTGAAATCGTACGGCCGCACGTCGATCGGTCGTGCGCTCAAGGAGTTTGAGAACGGGCATTCCCTTCGCGGCGCCGGCGTCGTCGTCGGCAGCCTGATCGATCCGAAGACCATCGGCAACGATCACATTCGCATTCACGCGATGGAAGGCCGGTTATTTCGTGAGGTGGTGATCGAGGCCGCCGAGAAGCAGGGACTGAAATGCGCCGTGTGCCGCGAGCGCGACCTCTACGCTGATGCCGCGAAGACGTTGAAGAAGACCGACGCGGCGATTCGAAAGACGTTGACCGAGATCGGCCGCGGCGTCGACGGCGGCTGGCGGGCCGAGCAGAAGGCCGCCGCACTCAGTGCGTGGCTGTTGCTATAGGCGATACTGACGGGAAATGACACTTGTCGGGAAGTGATGCTTGTCGGGAGGTTGGTGCTTGTCGGGAAAAATATTAGGGTGGGCTTTAGTGATCGCCGTGGTCACGTCAGCGACGGTTTCCGCGCAGGAACGCGTGCTCGGGTTGTTGTCGCTGCCGGAGGTCTTCGGCCCGCGGCAGTGCGCGCCGTTCGAGCCGTCGCCGATCGCCCTGCACGCAGGGCCGAACGATGGCGCGGCGATCGCTTTCATCCGCGTCGATCAGAACTGGTCGTTTGCGCCGCACGGCGGTTGCGAGGGGCTCGAGGTCAGCGTGCACCAGGGTAGTCAGCATCACGAGCTGCCCACTCGCGAGTATGACTACGAGATGCCCGGCGCCATCGTCGTCGAGCACCGGGACGGATGGTTCAAAGTGAAGCTCCACGACCGATCGGCGTGGCTCAAGGCGTCGCCCGTCGATCACTTCATGCCGATCGCCGATCTCTATGAGGAGTTCGTCGGGGTGACCGCGATCAATCAATCGTTCACCGGCCGGCTTTCGAGTACGCCGAGTGCGACGACCGGACCGATCATGCCGCGCGTCGTGCCGGCGCAGCCCGTGCGTGTTCTCGAGATACGCGGTGAGTGGGTTCGGGTCGAGGTGTTGAGCAACTCCGCATGCACGGCCGCGAACGACGGACCGCCTGAAGTGGTCGCGACTGGATGGTTGCCGCTTCACAATCGCGATGGTGATCCGACCGTGTGGTTTTCGTCTCGAGGCTGCTAGTTTTCTCTTACAGAAGAATGGAAGAAGGAGAGGTAAATAGGAGCCTCCTGGTTTTCTCCGTTTCTTCCTTTCTTCTGTGAAGATCGTCCGAATGTTACTGCGCGACGTTCGTCACGAACTTCGTGTCGATGTTGACGCGCTTGAGCAATCCTTCGAACGCCGCCTTGTCCACCGACTTGAGATAGGCCTCTTCCGGTTCCACGAGTTTCTTCGTCACGAGATCCATCAGCGCGTCGTTGAGCGCAACCATGCCGGACGCCCGGCCGACCTGCATCATCGACGGAATCTGGAAGGTCTTCGATTCGCGAATCAGGTTCGAAATGGCGCTGTTGACGAGCAGCACTTCCAGCGCCGCGGCGCGGCCGCCGCCGATCTTGCGGCACAGGTTCTGCGCGATCACGCCTTTCAGCGACTCCGACAACATGATGCGGATCTGCGACTGCTGTTCGGTCGGGAACTGGTCGATCACGCGATCGACCGTCGAGGCGGCCGTGGTCGTATGCAGCGTGCCGAACACGAGGTGGCCCGTCTCCGCGGTCTCGATCGCAATCGCGACCGTCTCGAGATCGCGCAGCTCGCCAACCAGCATGATGTCGGGATCCTCGCGCATCGCGGCGCGCAGCGCCGTCTTGAAGCCCTCGGTGTGCGTGCCGACTTCGCGCTGGTTGATCAGGCAGCCCTTGTTCTCGTGCACGAACTCGATCGGGTCCTCGATCGTGATGATGTGATCGTTGCGCGTGCGATTGATGTAATCGATCATCGCGCACAACGTCGTCGACTTGCCCGACCCGGTCGGCCCGGTGACGAGGACCAGGCCCTTGTTCAACTTGCACAGCTTGAGAATCGCCGGCGAAAGGCCGAGCTCCTCGGCGGTCAGGATCTTCGCCGGGATGACGCGGAACACGGCGCCGCGGCCCTTGCGATCGAGGAACACGTTCGCGCGAAAGCGGGCGAGTCCCTTGATCTCGTACGCGAAGTCGGTGTCGTTGCGGCGCGCGAACTCGTCCTGGTTCGGCTGCGGAATGATGGGATCGAGGAGCGCGATCATTTCCGCAGGCGTGACCGGCCTGGCGTCGGCCTCGAGCGGCTGGATCTTGCCGTCCTTGCGGATGAGCGGCGGCATGTTCGACGACAAGTGGAGGTCGGACGCCTTCGCCTCGATCATCAGCCGGAACAGGCGGTCGATGGACGGGGCGCCGGCGGAAACTGACGCGGGTGCAACGGGTGCAACGGGTGCAACGGGTGTAGCGGGTGCGGCTGCAACAGGTGCGATGGGTGCAATCGGAGCGACGGGCGCTATGGATGCGGCACTCGTTGCACCAGTTGCACTCGTAGCCCTTGTTGCACCCGCGCTTGCCCCCGCGCTGGCGTCCGGAACGATACTCACTGCGATCTCCGATCCGTTTCTCAAAATCGTGACTTTGAACGCGCCGTTCGCGGACGCGTGGTCGAATTCGACGGCGGTTTCCTGCGGCAGGCGGCGGCGGGCGTGCTCGGGAATGATCGGCCCGATCAACTGCAGGATTTCCTGGCGCGTCAGCGGATGGCTCGACGCGTCCTGCGGCGACCCGTCCGCATCCATGATTCGCGCGGGGCTGCCGACGGCGAGACGCAGGCCACGCGCCGACGTGTCGCTCAGCATTTTCAACATGCCTTCAACCGCGCTCAAGAGTGCACCTCGGTCAGCGCCACGATATGCGCCGAGTTGATCAACAACGTGCGGTCGGCGAGCTCGACGTAGCGAAACCGTTCGTCGATGTGCGCGTAGTCGCTCAGGCGATCGCGGCCGGGGGGACAGAAGACGACCACGTGTCCCGTGACCACCTCGCCGGTCGTCAGCAGGACCTTGACGAGACGCCGCGTGGCGACGTCGTAGCCGGCGTCGAGCTGCGCCTCGATCATCTGCGGCGGCAGCACCACTTTCAGCACGTGCGCCCGGTTGATCAGCGAGGTCTCTCCGTTGGACTCGAACGGGAAGAACCCCGCGTCGATATTCAGGACGTCGCCGACGCGCTCCGGCCCGGAGTGCACCTGGCTGGAGCCGGCGAGGAAAAACACGCCGGAAACGGTGGCGCCGGTGACGAGCGTCACATCGGCCGCTTCACGCCGTTTCTCGATCCGGAACTCCGACATCGCACCGGGTCTTATCGGCCGGAATGGTGCCTGGCACAAGAGGTGCCAGGCACCTTATCGAAACAGTTCGTCGATGGTAATGAAGTTCACGGGGCCCAGGTTCAGCTGCCGGATCGGCCCTTCGATCACCTTGCGGTCGCCAATCACGACCACCGCCATCTTGTCCGGCTGGATGTACCGCGCCGCGAGCTTCTGCAGGTCCGCGGCGGTGACGCTCGTGACCGCGCTGACGAACTTCGCGAACGTGTCATCCGGCAGGTTGTAGACGACGAGCTCCTCGAGCTTGCGGGCCAGGTCGCCGGTGGTCTCGAACTCGCCCGGGAAGCCCAGCGCGACGTAGTTTCTCGACTTCTTCAACTCGTCTTCCGGGATGAGCGTGCCGATCCGGTTCAGCTCGTTGAAGAACTCCTTCACGGCTTCACCGGTCTTGTCGGTCTGCACGCCGGCGGCGGCCAGGAATGGCCCCGCCGAGAGCCGCATGTCGAACGCCGAGCTCGCGCCGTAGCTGTAGCCGTGTTCCTCCCGCAGGTTCTGATTGAGGCGCGACGTGAACGATCCGCCGAGGATCGTGTTGAGCACTTCGAGAGCCGCGTAATCGGCGGTCGAGCGCGGCACGCCGACCCAGCCGATGCGAATCTGCGACTGCGGCGCGTCCGGCTTGTCGACGATGTAGACCTGGCGTGACTTGAGCTGAGGCGCCATCGGCACTTCGGCGACGAGCGGCGCCATGCCTTCCGCTTTCCAGGCGCCGAACGCCTTCTCGAGCATCGGCATCACCGACGCCGGCGTCACATCGCCGACGATCAGCAGCGTGGCGTTGTCGGGCCGGTAGTGCGCGCGATAGAACGCCTGCAGGTCGGCGACGGTGAACGCTTCAATCGCCGGCGGCAACCCGTTCGCCGACGAGCCGTAGCGGTGCGTCGGCCCGAAGATGACGCGCGGAAACGCGATCTGAATGAGCGCCGCGGGATTGTCGCGCGCCTGCAGCAATGTCGTGAGACGCTCCTTCCTGAGGCGATCGAGCTCGCCGGCCGGGAACGTCGGCCGCAGCGTGACGTCGGCCATCAGCGGCAATGCGTCGCCGAGCTTCGACACCGGCACCGACATGCGGACTGCCGAATAATCGAACGAGCTCGTCGTCGACAGGTTGGCGCCGAGGAATTCGAGCGCATCGGCGAGCTCCAGCGACGAGCGCGTGCCGGCGCCTTCATCCAGCATTGCCGCCGCGAGGCTGCCGACGCCGTACTTGCCGATCGGATCGGCGGCGCTGCCCGAGCGCACGATCATGTTGATCTGCGCGAGCGGCACCTCGTGATGCTCGACGATCCACACGGCGAGGCCGTTCGACAGTTTCTGCTTCTGGATCGTCGGCTGCTTCAGCGACGGCGCGGGCCCGATGGCGGGCGGCTTGCTGCGGTCGGGGGCTTGCGCGAACGCGGCCGCCGCGACCGCGATGATTGCGAGGGCGAAGAGACACTCTGCAATCCGAGATCTGAGATCTGAGATCATTTCTTCTCTCCCGGAACGACGCTCAGTTCCACTCGCCGATCCTTCGGCAGATATTTTTCGATCGCGGCCTTGATGTCGGCCGGCGTCAGCGCGCGATAGCGATCGAGATCCTTCTGGAAATAATCCGGCGTGCCGGCGGCCTTGTAATACGAGTTCAGCTGGTTGGCCTTGCCGCCGAATCCGCCGACGCGTTCCATGCTGCGATAGAAGTTCGCTTCGATCTGGTTGAGCGCGCGCGTGATCTCGCGCGGCTCGGGCGCCGTGTTCCGCAGCTTGTCGAGCTCCTCGTCGATCACCGCCTGGATCTTGTCGAGCGATTGTCCGGGCCTCGCCGTTGCGATGATCATGAAGTTGCTGTCGAGCGCCTGCGACTGCTGGACGGCGTTGACGTCCTGCGCGATCTGCAAGTCGTAGACGAGGCGCTTGTAGAGGCGCGAGTTCTTGCCGCCCGAGAGCAGGTTCGACACGACGTCCATCTCGGCGTCGCCGGGCTTCAGGAGCGCCGGCGTGTGCCACGCCAGGAAGAGGCGCGGCAGCTGCACGCGATCGGTGATCGTCTTCTTCTTCACGCCGTCGAGGACCGCGGTCGGCGCGTTGATCGGCGGCACGGGCTTGCCGGCCGGCACGTCGCTGAACCACTTCTCGACCAGCGTGCGGGTGTTGGCGATGTCGATGTCGCCGGCGATCACGAGGCTCGCGTTGCCGGGCACGTAGTAGGTGCGGAAGAAACGCGCGACGTCCTCGAAGCTCGCCGCGGAGAGATCTTCCATCGATCCGATCGTCGACCAGCTATACGGATGTCCCGCCGGATAGAGCATCGCCGGCAGCTCCATGAACGCCTGTCCGTACGGCTGGTTGTCGACGCTCTGACGCTTCTCGTTCTTGACGACGTCGCGCTGGCCGTTGATCTTGTCGGGCGCCTTGTCGTCGAGGAGGAAGCCCATGCGATCGGACTCGAGGAACAGCGCCAGCTCGAGGGCGTTCGAGGGGATGTCCTCGTAATAGTTGGTGCGATCGTTGCTGGTCGAGCCGTTGTTGTTGCCGCCGGCGGCCTCGAGCCAGTTGTCGAACTCGCCTTCCGGCACGTGCATCGATCCTTCGAACATCACGTGCTCGAAGAGATGCGCGAAGCCGGTGCGGCCGGGCCGCTCGTTGCCCGATCCGACGTGATACCAGATGTTCACGGACACGACGGGCACGCTGGCGTCGCGATGGAGGATCACGTTCAGGCCGTTGGGCAGCTTGAACTGAGTGTAGGGAACCGAGAGCGCCGGGCCCTGCGCGCCGAGGGAAATCGAGCCGGCCAGCATCAACGCCGAGAGAGAAATCCAGCGAATCATGCCACCGATCTTAAGACAGCCAGGGCCACAGAAGGCGCAGATCTTAGGAAAGCCAGGGCCACAGAAGGCGCAGATCTTAGGAAGGCCAGGGCCACAGAAGGCACAGAAGGCTCAGAATTACTTTCGCCTTGTCGTGCCTAACATCGCATTCGCGGCTTCGGAAATCGCAATGACGGCGGGGTGTTTCAGGCGTCTTTCAACGGAAATTGCGAAGTAACGCTCGCGGACCGAATCCAGCCGTCCCACCACCGTCACACCAAACTGACGAGTCACTTCCTTCTCGAGCACGGTCGGTGCCACGAACAGACCGGCTCCCGCCTGCCCGAACGTCGTCAGCAGCGCGCTGTCGTCGAGCTCGGCGACAATGCGGGGCCGCAGGCTTTGCTGTTCGAAGTACTGATCGAGCGTTCGTCTCAGGGTCTTGCCGACGGTAGGCATGAGAAACGGCGCGCCATCGAGCGATCGCGGAAAGTTCTTTCGGCGCGGCGCGGCTAATTTCGGCGTGCCGAAGACGGTCACCGGCGTTTCGCCGAGCGGATGGCTGAAGGCCTTGACCTTGATCGCCGGCGAGATCGGCGTGTCGGCGATCACGAGATCGAGCGCGTGCGTGGCGAGATCGGTGAGCAGCCGCTCCGGCGCGCCGTCGCGGCAGACGATGTGGACCGGCTGCGGCAGGCGCATCGCCGGTTCGAGCAGACGATACGCGATGATCTTGGTGACCTCGTCGGCGACGCCCACCTGGAAGCGCATCGGCCGGCCGGTCGGCCGATCCTTGAGCGTGTCCATCAGCTCGCGGCCGAGGCCGAAGATGTCGTCGGCATAGCGATAGACGACGCGGCCCATGTCGGTGAGGACGAGATTGCGTCCCGATCGCTGGAACAGTTTTTCGCCGAGGTGATCTTCGAGGACGCGGATCTGCCCGCTGATCGTCGGCTGCGCGAGACTGAGCTCCGCGCTGGCGCGCGCGATCGTGCCCTCGCGCGCGACGGTCCAGAAATACAGAAGATGGTGATAGTTCAACCATTCCATAACAAGGTGCCTAGGGTGCCTAAGGTGCCTAAGGTGCCTATGGTGCCCAGGGTGCCTAAGGATATACTCTGCGTTTTCATATCGTGACTGATAAACCTCTAGTAGCAGTGATCATGGGCTCGACGTCGGACTGGGACACGATGTGTCACGCGGCCGAAGTGCTCGAGCGCTTCCACGTGCCATTTGAAAAAGAAGTGGTCTCGGCACATCGCACACCGGTGTGGATGGCCGAGTTCGCGCAGGGCGCCGAGGCGCGCGGCATCCAGGTGATCATCGCCGGCGCGGGCGGCGCGGCGCACCTGCCCGGCATGGTCGCGTCGCACACGGTGCTGCCGGTGCTCGGCGTGCCGGTGCAGAGCGCGTCGCTGCAGGGCCTCGACTCGCTGTTGTCGATCGTGCAGATGCCGGCCGGCGTGCCGGTCGGCACGCTGGCGATCGGCAAGGCCGGCGCGACCAACGCCGGCCTGCTCGCGGTCGGCATCCTGGCAACGACGCGTCCCGAGCTGCGCGAGCGGCTGCGCCAGTTTCGCGACGAGCAGACCGCCAAGGTACGGCAGGACTCGCTCCCGTGAAACGCATCGTGCTGCCCGGCGCCACGATCGGCGTGCTGGGCAGCGGCCAACTGGGTCGCATGCTCGCGCTCGAAGCGCGCCGCATGGGGTATCGCGTGCACACGCTGTCCCCGGGCGTTGACACGCCGACCGGCCAGGTCGCGGATCTCGAAGTCAGCGCCGAGTACGACGACATCGACGCCATCCGCGCGTTTGCCCGCGGCGTCGACGTCATGACGTTCGAGTTCGAGAACGTCTCGACCGACGCGGCGGATGCGGCAGCGGAGATCGTCGCGGTACGGCCGAGCGGTTCGGCGCTGCATATCACGCAGCAGCGCGCGCGCGAGAAGGCGTTCCTCGCCGATCGCGGCTATCCGGTCACGCCGTTTGCGAAGGCGCAGTCACTCGATGAACTCGCGGAGGGTCTCGGCGCGATCGGACTTCCGGCGATCGTCAAGACCGCGGTGTTCGGCTACGACGGCAAGGGCCAGCACCGCATCGATCGCATCGAAGACGGCGAGCGCGTCTGGGGCTTGATCGGACACCAGGAAGCGATCATCGAGCGCCTCGTCGACTTCACTCATGAAATCTCGGTCGTCGCCGCGCGCGGCCTCGATGGCCAGTTCGCGCACTACGGCGCGATCGAGAACCTGCATCACAATCACATCCTCGATCTGACGGTGGCGCCGGCGCGCGTGCCCTCGGGCATCGCCAGCGAGGCCGTCCACCTTGCGCATCGCGTGCTCGACGATCTCGGATACGTCGGCGTACTGTGTGTCGAGTTCTTCGTGACCGGCGACGGGCGCGTGCTCGTCAACGAGATCGCGCCGCGGCCGCATAATTCGGGCCACTTCACGATCGATGCGTGCGTGACGTCGCAGTTCGAGCAGCAGGTGCGCGCGGTGTGCGGGCTGTCACTCGGCGATACCACGCAGATCAAGCCGGCGGCGATGGTGAACCTGCTCGGCGATCTCTGGATCAACGGCGAGCCCGACTGGGCGGCGGCGCTGGCGGTGCCGGATGTGAAGCTGCATCTCTACGGGAAGGACGAAGCGCGCGTCGGCCGCAAGATGGGCCACATCACGGCGCTCGCGGATTCGGTGGACGAGGCCGCCGCGAAAGCGCTGGCGGCCCGCGACGTGCTTTGTTAACGAGGGTTCGACACTCGGGTTCGTCACGACGGTTCAGCACGACGGTTCGTCACCAAGGTTCATGATCCGATTTGGTCCGTTTCAGATTGATCCCCGAACGTGGCTTCTCACACGAGACAGCCAGGCTGTCGATCTGTCCCCGAGGCTCGTTGAAATCCTTGGCTTCATCGTGTCCAAGTCCGGCCAGATCGTCACGAAGGACGAGCTCCTCGAAAAGTTCTGGCCCGGCGTCAACGTCACCGAGAACACGTTGACGCGAGCGATCGCCGACATCCGCAAGGCGATCGGCGACGGCGCGGCGGAGCCGCAGTATCTCGAGACCGCGTCGCGACGAGGCTATCGATTCGTCGGCGAAGCGCCATCGCTCAGCGATCCTTTCCAGGACTGGGTGAAGGGCCGGCTGGCCCTGGATTCGCTCGATGCCAGCAAGCTCAATGACGCCGTCAAGGCGTTCGAGCGGACGACCGCGGAGTTGCCGCGTTATGCGCCGGCGCACGCGGGCCTGGCGAATGCCTACCTGCTGCAATACGAACGCACGCGGTTCGGCAGCGCGCCCGATCGCGATCTGCTAGTGCGCGCGATGAAGTCGGCGCGCGAAGCGACGACGCTCGATCCGATGCTTGGCGAAGCGTGGGCGGTGCTGGGGTATCTGCTCTGCGCCGCGGGGAAACCGGAAGAGGGACAGGCGGCCGCGAGGCGCGCGACCGCGCTCGAGCCGGACAACTGGCGGCATCACTATCGACTCGCCTACGGCACGTGGGGAGAAGAACGGCTTCGCGCCGTCGATCGCACGCTCTCGTCGATGCCCGGCTTCGCTCCGGCGCGCATGTTGTCGTGCATGGTGTTCGTGGCGCGCGGAACGATGGATCGCGCGGAGCGGGAAGCATCGATCGGCGCGGATGCGCAGCGCCAGCATCAAGACGCCCACACGCCGCTGCCGGCGGTGGGATTCCACTGGCTGCGCGGAATGATCCTGGCAAACCGGGGCGATCGGGCCGGCGCGCTCGAGTGCTTTGCCGAGGAGATCGACGCGGGCAAGAGCGGTCATGTCTACGGGCGCGAGTTTGTCGTCAACGCCCACGTCGCAGCAGGCTTTCTGCACCTTGCCGGCAACGACATTGCTGCCGCGTCGGCGTCGTTCTCCGAAGCGTCGGGACATCCAAAGGCGATCGTCGGCCTGTCCGCGATCGACGGCACGAGCGCCGCCGTCGATCAGGCGATCGCCGATCTGATCCGAAGCGAGCGGCACGCGGAGGCGGCCCTCGTCACGGCCGGCGCGCAGATCGTCAGGAAGCAATTCGACGATGCGGTTCGCACGCTCGATCGATTACTGACATCGTCGGCCTCGGGCCCGGCGGGCTGGATCATTCCGATCGACCCGATGCTGGTGTCGATCCGTGAATCTCTGCAGAAATCGGGCGTTTTCGCGAAGCTCGCCGCCCGCGCCGCATAACTCACTTCTTTCTCATCGTTCGCTCAGGACTCCAAACGAACGTTCAGGCGATCGTTCAACACGGTCGTTCTACACGGTGGTTCAACACGTTCGTTTAGGAGGGTGCGATGAAAAGACTGATTCTCGTTCTCGTGGTGCTGTTCGGATTGATGTCGAGCGACGCGCGCGCGCAGGTCACGGCGCCGCAGCGGCCGCCCGACACGATGAGCCTGTCGGGTCCACGCGCCGGAATAACCTACCTGACCCCGGCCGTCGTGGATCAGATCAAAGAAGATTTCAGTAAGGACATCAATCCGGTGATCAGCCAGTTCGGCTGGCAGTTCGAGAAGCGGTTCCTGAGCAGCGACACCGGGGCCACTGCGGTCACGGAATGGGTTGTGCTGTTCGGCGGGATCGATCAGGGTGTGGTGATCCCGAGCCTGACGTGGCTGGTCGGCATGCGAACAGTTGGCGGTATTGAGCTTGCCGCGGGTCCGAATCTTTCACCTGCGGGGACCGGCGTCGCCATCGCCGCCGGCGTGACGATGCGCGTCGGGAACCTCAACGTGCCGTTCAATGCCGCTGTCGTGCCATCGGCGAACGGCCCGCGGTTTAGCTTCCTCCTCGGCTTCAACTCGAAGAGGCGGTAGTCATGGCCCTTCCCCTGCTGCTCGCGG
>Ga0310900_10000823_pt1 | contig 11395 bp, 8 predicted proteins | sample C24D1metaG_FD_203879 | JGI IMG/M metagenome (GOLD analysis project Ga0310900, IMG submission 203879) | Lab incubated soil microbial communities from West Virginia University Organic Research Farm, Morgantown, WV, United States - C24D1 | ecosystem: Environmental > Terrestrial > Soil >...
GGATATTGCGTTATTCTTCTTCGGTTATGAGCGCTGCCATTGCGGCCCCAACATCGATGCCGCAGGTTTCCCCGAGGTCCTCCATCGTATCGGTCCATTTAACTGGAACTCCCGCCCGCTCACATAGATGAACAATCTTCTCTTTCATCTTCGGATCTGCATCTCTTGCAACATAGACTTCAATAGCTCTTTGCTGCTCGAGCATCTTGGCCGTCTGCTTAGCGCCGACTTTGAATTGCATGAAAATCACCTTCAATTCTTCCATTCAGCGATCACACAATTAGGCACACTTCGATATAGTATCACCTACACTGTGATTGTGTCAAGAAACTTTAAAGATATTCATTTGCAAACATTTCGTAAATAAAACTCATACTATAAACATGCAAAAGAGCGGTCATCCTCCGCTTCCATTGAAAGCGGAAGATGTAACGCTCTTTCGTTTATGTTAGTGTCCGGCTTATAGAAACGATGTCTGTTCCCGACGATTAGTCGACGGTAACAGCTTCCGTTTCCAATTCGCCTTCTACTACAGTAATGGTTTCATCTTCAAGGCCAGCGAAGCGAATGTTACGGTAACGAGCCATTCCAGTACCAGCTGGAATCAACTTACCGATAATAACATTTTCCTTGAGTCCAAGCAACTGGTCAACTTTGCCTTTAATAGCCGCATCCGTCAATACGCGAGTTGTTTCTTGGAAGGAAGCTGCTGACAAGAACGAATCCGTTTCAAGCGATGCCTTCGTAATACCGAGCAAAACAGGTTTTGCGACAGCAGGTTCAAGGTCTGCAAAGATCGCAGCGCGGTTTTGTGATTCATATTCATGAATGTCAACAAATGCGCCAGGAAGCAGAGTTGTACCGCCTGCGTCTACGATACGGATTTTACGGAGCATTTGCTTAATCATGACCTCAACGTGCTTGTCATTGATTTCTACCCCTTGGTTCCGGTAAACGCGCTGTACTTCTTGCAAAATGTAGTTTTGAACGCCACGAATACCTTTGATGCGCAGCATATCTTTAGGGTCAATCGAACCGTCAGTCAGCTCATCGCCGGCTTCGATTTGCTGCCCTTGCGTTACGCGGATACGCGAACCATAAGTAACGGCATATACTTTGGATTCCGCTTCGCCTTGAACCTCAATTTCACGACGGTCCTTAGCTTCGCGGATTTCTTTGATCACACCGTCAAGCTCGGAGATAATCGCTTGGCCTTTCGGATTACGCGCCTCAAACAACTCTTGAATACGCGGCAAACCTTGTGTGATATCATCGCCGGCTACGCCGCCCGTATGGAACGTACGCATTGTCAGCTGTGTTCCTGGCTCCCCGATCGATTGAGCTGCGATAATACCTACCGCTTCCCCAATCTCAACGTGCTTACCAGTTGCCAGGTTGCGTCCGTAACAGATCTTACATACGCCATGACGCGCACGGCAGCTCAGTACGGAACGGATTTGCAGCTTTTCAACGCCAGCATCGATAATCGCATCCGCTTTGTTCGAGTCGATTAACTCGCTGCGGTTGACGATAATTTCGCCTGTTTTTGGATTACGAACCGTTTCGAACGCATAGCGGCCTTCAATACGGTCATAGAGATCTTCGATAACCTCTTTACCGTCTTGAATTTTGCTAACGGAGAAGCCTTTATCCGTACCGCAATCCTCTTCACGCACGATTACGTCTTGCGCAACATCGACAAGTCGACGAGTCAAGTAACCGGAATCGGCTGTCCGAAGCGCTGTATCGGCCAAACCCTTCCGCGCTCCGTGAGTCGAGATAAAGTACTCGAGGACGGTAAGACCTTCGCGGAAGTTCGATTTAATTGGCAACTCGATAATACGACCCGATGGATTCGCCATCAGACCACGCATACCGCCGAGCTGCGTAATTTGCGATTTGTTACCCCGTGCTTTGGAGTCCACCATAAGCATGATGTTGTTGTAGCGGTCCATTGACCTCATAAGAACATCAGTGATCTCGTCTTTACATTTACTCCAAATGCTGATGATCCGGTCATAACGCTCTTCGTTAGTAATCAAACCACGACGGTATTGAGTCATAACGGTAGCGACCTTCTCATCGGACAGCTTCATGATTTCGTCTTTCTCTTTCGGAATGATAACGTCAGCTACGCCGATCGTAATACCAGCCTTAGTCGAGTAAGTGAAGCCAAGCTGCTTAATGCGGTCAAGAAGCATCGCAGTAAGCGTTGTGTGGTATTGACGGAAGCACTCTGCAATGACTAATGCGAGATAGTCCTTACCTACCGCACCCGGCGTACTGATCGCGTCCATAAATTTATGAAGATCAGCGCCTTTTTCGTAAACAAAATATTTATCAGGTGTACCGTGCAACAGATTCGTTTTCGTTGCTTCGTTGATATAAGGGAAATCCTCAGGGAAAATTTCGTTGAAGATTACTTTACCAACAGTCGTAACGAGCAACGAGTTTTGCTGCTGCTCCGTGAAATTAACTTTCTTAAGAACGCGCACCGGAATGAAAATTCTGGCATGCAAGGAAACTATACCACGCTGATAAGCAGAGATGGCTTCGTTAATGGTTCCGAATACGGAACCGCTGCCTTTAGCCTCTTTGTTATCCATCGTTAAGTAGAAGCTTCCCAGAACCATATCCTGAGACGGAGTAACGACCGGCTTGCCGTCTTTCGGGTTAAGGATGTTGCCTGATGCAAGCATGAGCAAACGAGCTTCCGCTTGTGCTTCAGCAGACAACGGAACGTGAACGGCCATTTGGTCACCGTCGAAGTCAGCGTTATATGCTGTACATACGAGCGGGTGCAGCTTAATAGCGCGGCCTTCAACCAAGATAGGTTCAAATGCTTGAATACCTAGTCTGTGAAGTGTCGGGGCACGGTTAAGCAATACCGGGTGTTCCTTGATAACTTCCTCAAGAACGTCCCATACCTCAGGGCTTACGCGTTCAACCTTGCGTTTCGCACTCTTAATGTTATGTGCCAAGCCTTTATTAACAAGCTCTTTCATAACGAAAGGCTTGAATAATTCAAGTGCCATTTCCTTCGGAAGACCGCACTGGAACATTTTCAAGTTTGGACCTACGACGATAACCGAACGGCCTGAGTAGTCAACCCGTTTACCGAGCAAGTTTTGACGGAAACGTCCTTGCTTACCTTTCAGCATGTGGCTGAGAGATTTCAGAGGACGGTTACCTGGACCTGTTACAGGGCGACCGCGACGACCGTTATCGATCAGTGCGTCAACCGCTTCCTGCAGCATCCGTTTTTCATTTTGCACGATAATATCAGGCGCGCCAAGATCAAGCAGACGCTTCAGACGGTTGTTACGGTTAATAACGCGACGATACAAATCGTTAAGGTCAGATGTTGCAAAACGTCCGCCGTCGAGCTGTACCATCGGACGAAGCTCAGGAGGTATTACCGGAAGCACATCAAGAATCATCCATTCCGGCTCGTTACCGGAATTACGGAATGCTTCGACTACTTCCAGGCGCTTGATAGCACGGTTGCGTCGTTGCCCTTGAGCAGTACGCAGCTCTTCCTTCAATTGCTCCAGCTCTTTGTCAACGTCGATATCCTGCAAAAGCTTTTTAACAGCTTCAGCGCCCATACCGGCATGGAATCCATAGCCGTATTTCTCGCGGTAGCTGCGGTATTCCTTCTCCGAAAGAAGTTGTTTTTTCTCAAGCGGCGTATCGCCTGGATCCGTCACAACATAGGATGCAAAATAAATGATCTCCTCAAGCGAACGAGGCGACATATCAAGTGCAAGACCCATGCGGCTTGGAATCCCTTTGAAGTACCAAATATGAGAAACTGGGGCAGCTAGTTCGATATGGCCCATACGTTCACGGCGAACTTTAGCGCGTGTTACTTCAACGCCGCAGCGATCGCATACAACGCCTTTGTAGCGAACGCGTTTGTATTTACCGCAATGACATTCCCAGTCTTTCGTAGGTCCAAAAATTTTCTCGCAGAAGAGACCTTCCTTCTCCGGTTTTAAGGTCCTATAGTTGATCGTCTCCGGTTTCTTAACTTCTCCGCGGGACCACGAGCGAATTTTATCCGGCGAAGCCAGACCGATTTTCATATACTCGAAGTTGTTCACGTCCAACAAGGAGCAACCCTCCTCCGTCATGTATGACAATGTCTATCTAATCAGCTAGATTCCGTCATAGGCGCGTGACCATGTGACGGAATCCAGCAACTAGTTTATTCAGCAGCGCCTATTTCGGCACCTTCAATATTGAGGTTGAGCTTATCACCCGTTGCCTCGTCATCATCGTCCATTTCTTTCATTTCGATCTCTTCTTCGTTCTCAGACAGGATTTTAACGTCCATACCTAAGCTTTGAAGCTCTTTGATCAAAACTTTAAACGATTCCGGAACACCAGGTTCTGGTACGTTTTCGCCTTTGACGATCGATTCGTACGTTTTCACGCGACCAACCACGTCATCGGATTTAACCGTCAAAATTTCTTGAAGCGTGTAAGCGGCGCCGTATGCCTCAAGCGCCCATACTTCCATCTCCCCGAAACGTTGACCGCCGAATTGCGCTTTACCGCCGAGCGGCTGTTGTGTAACAAGTGAGTAAGGACCAGTGGAACGGGCATGGATTTTGTCATCGACCATGTGCGCCAGCTTGATCATGTACATGACCCCAACCGTAACTTCACGTTCGAAATTTTCACCTGTCCGCCCGTCATACAGAACGGTTTTACCATTACGTTGCATGCCGGCCTCTTCCATCGTATCGAAAACGTCATTCTCGCGCGCGCCGTCAAATACCGGCGTAGCAGCGTGAATGCCGAGATGCTTACAAGCCATACCTAAGTGGACCTCAAGCGCTTGACCGATGTTCATCCGTGACGGTACGCCGAGCGGATTAAGAACAACTTCAACAGGTGTGCCATCCGGCAGGAACGGCATATCTTCTTCAGGCATGATACGGGCGATAACCCCTTTGTTACCATGACGTCCGGCCATTTTGTCGCCTTCGGAAATTTTCCGTTTTTGAGCAATATAGGCACGTACCAACTGGTTAACGCCAGGCGGCAATTCGTCGCCGTTCTCACGCGTGAATACTTTCACGTCTACAACGATACCATCAGTACCATGCGGTACGCGTAGCGAAGTATCACGAACTTCACGAGCCTTCTCACCGAAGATAGCGTGCAGCAATCTTTCCTCCGCCGTCAGTTCCGTTACGCCCTTCGGCGTTACTTTACCAACGAGGATGTCGCCAGCGCCAATTTCCGCACCGACACGGATGATACCGCGCTCATCCAGGTTACGAAGAGCTTCTTCGCCGACATTCGGAATATCGCGCGTAATTTCTTCCGGTCCAAGCTTCGTATCACGAGCCTCAGACTCGTATTCCTCAATGTGAATGGATGTGTAAACATCCTCTTTCACAAGCTTCTCGCTAAGCAGGATCGCATCCTCATAGTTGTAGCCTTCCCACGTCATGAATGCAACGACAACGTTGCGTCCAAGAGCCAATTCGCCCATTTCAGTGGAAGGACCATCTGCAAGAATATCGCCCTTCTTAATCACGTCGCCTTTACGCACAAGCGGACGCTGATTGATGCACGTTCCTTGGTTGGAACGCATAAACTTGTGTAACTTATGCTTTACGAGGTCGCCGGTAACCGGCTTGCCGTCGATTTGCTCGACGCGGCGAAGCCAAATTTCGTTAGCGGAAGAACGTTCGATTATACCGTCATGCTTAGCAACGATACAAACGCCGGAGTCTTTCGCTGCCTTATGCTCCATACCTGTACCAACAAGTGGCGATCTAGGAATGAGAAGCGGAACCGCTTGACGTTGCATGTTCGATCCCATGAGGGCACGGTTGGAGTCATCGTTTTCCAAGAATGGAATTAACGCTGTCGCAACGGATACAACCTGCTTAGGTGATACGTCCATGTAATCAACGCGATCGCTCGGCATCGTCAAAATGTTATCGGCTTGTTTATTGTAACGAACAATCGTATTTTCTTCTGCAAACTTATCTTCTGCAGTCAACTTCGCATTCGCTTGCGCGATAACGTAGTTATCTTCCTCATCCGCAGTCAAATATGCGATTTGCTCAGTAACGATTCCCGTCTTCGGATCTACCCAACGATAAGGCGCTTCGATGAAGCCATATTCGTTAATGCGGGCAAAGGAGGACAAGGAGTTGATCAAACCGATATTCGGTCCCTCTGGCGTCTCGATCGGACACATCCGCCCATAGTGGGAGTGATGGACGTCACGGACTTCGAAGCCCGCGCGTTCCCGAGTCAAACCGCCGGGTCCGAGTGCAGATAAACGACGCTTATGCGTCAATTCAGCAAGCGGATTCGTTTGGTCCATAAACTGGGACAGCTGCGAGGAGCCGAAAAATTCTTTAATTGATGCAATAACCGGACGAATGTTAATTAACGCTTGAGGCGTAATTGCATTCGCATCTTGAATGGACATTCTCTCGCGCACAACGCGCTCCATACGAGATAAACCGATACGGAATTGGTTTTGAAGAAGTTCGCCTACGGAACGCAGACGACGGTTGCCCAGATGATCGATATCATCCGTGCTGCCTACACCATGAAGCAAATTAATAAAGTAGTTAATGGAAGAAATGATATCCGCTGGCGTAATATGCTTCACGGATTTATCAATAATGCCATTGGCAATTACCTTAATAACCTTGCTCTCGTCATATGGCGAGAATACGCTAATCGTCTGCAGTGGAATACTATCCGCATCCAATACACCATTAGCTACGTGATACGTTTTGAAGCCAACATCCTTCTCGAGATTTTCGAGAATTTCATCAAGCAAACGACGGTCAATCATTTGTCCCGATTCAGCGATAATTTCGCCGGTCGTAGGATCAACTAGATTTTCCGCGAGCCGCTGGTTAAACAAACGGTTCTTGATGTGGAGCTTTTTGTTTATTTTGTAACGGCCTACATTGGCCAAGTCATAACGTTTTGGATCAAAGAAACGAGCTACCAGCAAGCTCTTCGCATTATCCAAAGTCGGAGGCTCGCCCGGACGAAGACGCTCATAAATTTCGATCAGCGCTTTCTCGGTCGAATCCGTATTGTCCTTGTCTAACGTGTTGCGAATGTACTCGTCGTGGCCAAGCAGCTCAAGAATTTCAGCATCAGTACCGAATCCTAGCGAACGCAAAAGTACCGTTACCGGTATTTTCCGGGTCCGGTCAATACGAACGTAAATAATATCTTTGGCATCCGTTTCAAGCTCCAGCCAAGCGCCACGGTTAGGAATAACCGTTGCTGTGTAATTCTTCTTCCCGTTCTTATCGACCTTCGTGCTGAAGTACACACTCGGGGATCGAACCAATTGGCTGACTATGACACGTTCGGCCCCGTTAATGATAAACGTGCCTGTCTCTGTCATAAGCGGGAAATCACCCATGAAAACTTCTTGTTCCTTTACTTCGCCGGTCTCCTTATTGAAAAGTCGTACCTTAACGCGTAAAGGAGCCGCATACGTCACGTCGCGCTCTTTTGATTCATCGACCGAATATTTCGGTTCGCCTAAGCTATAGTCGATAAACTCAAGCGATAGATTGCCCGTAAAGTCCGAAATCGGAGAAATATCTTGGAACAACTCAATCAAGTCGCTATCCAAAAACTTCTCATACGATTTTTGTTGGATTTCAATCAGGTTCGGGACTTCCAGCACCTCGTTGATCCTGGCGTAGCTTCTGCGCGCGCGCCGACCATACTGAACAAGTTGTCCTGCCAACTTAACCTCACCCCTCATGTCTGTATCACAGCATCGATACTCACTGCGTCACCATAGTCGGACCAGCCGCCTATATTGTCAAATAAAGAAAAGCCCTTATCGAATAGTTCGAAAAAAGAGCATGTTCCGGCAGTTAACCAATCACAGCCAAGCTGTGATAGTCTCATATCAAATAATTTTGCCCAAAACGTAAACATTATACGTCAAATGTGTAAAACTTATGCATTACGCACGAAAAATTCACACTTGACATTTTAGTTAACTAAAGAGATAGAGCCCAATTTAATGCTGACATTTTATAATTTTACCATATCCAAAAAGTCAAGTCAATAAATTTCGTTCTATTTTCAAACATATTTTTTAAAAAAGTCTTACGTTTTTTTAACTAGCCTTTTATAGCCCGGAAAATACGATAGCCCTTGTCCTTCGTCACTTCTTCTACATCGGCGAACAATGACTCCAGCTTCGCTTTCGCAGATGGCGCTCCTTGCTTCTTCTGAATGACTACCCACATGCTGCCGCCTTGTTCGAGCAATTCATATCCTTCTTCAAATATCCGATGCACGACCGCTTTACCTGCACGTATAGGTGGATTCGTTACGATCGTATCGAACATCAAATGCTTAACGGCTTCATATAAATCGCTCTGCAAAACGGTAACATTGTTGATGCCATTCAGCTTCGCATTCTCGCGCGAGAGCTCTACCGCTCTTTCATTTATATCAATCATCGTCACTTGCCCGTTCTCAGCTAGTTTTGCTGATGTTAATCCAATAGGGCCATAACCACAGCCAACATCGAGCACCTTCGCATTTGTATTAAGCTCGAGTGCATCGATCAAAACTTGACTCCCATAATCGACACCCGATTTCGAGAACACTCCTGCATCCGTCATAAATCGGAAAGAAAAGCCCCGAAGTAACACTTCATGGACTTGACGATTATGCTTTACCTCTGGGCTCTGTGAGTAATAGTGATTCGACATGATTCATCACTCCCCGTATTCCACCTGCGCTTTCGCACAACCGGTTTTCCTTCTCGCGTTGAAAGATAAGAATGTATAAGCAAATAACTTATACATTCTTATCTTTTAACATAGAACGAACCCCTTGAAACCTGTCGGATTCAAGGGGCTCGCCAGCCGATTCATCGTTCGTTCGACCGCATAATCAGCTTATTTTGTTGAAGCAATATTACTTAACTTCTACGGAAGCGCCAGCTTCAGTAAGCTTAGCTGCAACTGCTTCTGCTTCTTCTTTAGCAACTTTTTCTTTAACAGCTTTAGGAGCGCTGTCAACCAAGTCTTTCGCTTCTTTCAGGCCAAGACCTGTGATTTCGCGAACAACTTTGATTACGTTGATTTTCGAAGCGCCAGCGCCGTTAAGGATAACGTCGAATTCAGTTTGCTCAGCTTCTACAGCTGCGCCAGCGCCTGCTGCTGCTACTGGAGCTGCTGCAGTTACGCCGAATTCTTCTTCAATTGCTTTTACAAGCTCGTTCAGTTCAAGAACGTTCATAACTTTAATCGCTTCTAAGATTTGTTCTTTAGACATGGTTATACCTCCGGGAATATGGTTTATTTTTTTGGTTTATCATGCAGCCGACCTGCGTCGGTTCAATGCTGTAAAGAATTGTTGATTAAGCTTGTGCTTCTTGTTTCTCGCCGACTGCTTTAACCGCAAGCGCGAAGTTGCGCACTGGAGCTTGCAATACGCTGAGGAGCATAGAAAGCAAACCTTCGCGGGACGGAAGTTCCGCAAGTGCTTTGATCTCTTCTTGAGATACGACTTTACCTTCTACAACGCCGCCTTTAAGTTTCAAAGCGTCATTCTTCTTAGCAAAATCGTTCAAAATTTTAGCTGGAGCAACAGCGTCTTCTTTACCGAATGCAATTGCAGTAGGACCTGTAAGAATGTTGTTCAATTCTACATAATCCGTACCTTCAGTTGCGCGGCGAACGAGCGAGTTTTTAAGAACTTGGAATTCAATCCCTGCTTCACGAAGTTGTTTCCGAAGTTCAGTTACTTGCGCAACGTTCAATCCACGATAGTCAGCTACAACTGTACTGGAGCTAGCAGCAATTTTCGCCGCGATTACGGCAACTGCCTCTTGTTTCTCTTGGATGATATTTGCGTTAGCCAAACTGTACACCTCCCGTAATAGTATACATTCCGTTAATTACGACGGGCTTTCCACGCCTCGATGCATGAGAAAGGCCTTCGCAGACACTGCGAAGGCCATGATGTCGTTATCGCGCATCAACCCTAAAGGATCGAATGTTGCTTACAAACGTTTTATCATAACACCTCGGTAGGAAATTAAGCCTTAAGGCACCTACTGTCTACGGTATGCGTATTCGAATTTAATTCCGTTCTTCTTAGCGATATACCGCTGTGGAAACACGAGCGCCAGGGCCCATTGTCGAAGAAACGGCGATGTTTTTCAGGTAAACACCTTTTGCTGCAGCCGGTTTAGCACGGTTAAGCGCATCGATCAATGACTTGAGGTTCTCGTTGAGTTTCTCAGCGTCAAAAGATACTTTACCGATTGGAGCATGGATTTGACCTGCTTTATCAAGACGGTATTCAATCTTACCGGCTTTAATTTCTTGTACGGCTTTAGCAACGTCAAACGTTACTGTTCCTGCTTTAGGGTTAGGCATCAAACCTTTACCACCGAGGATCCGTCCAAGTTTACCAACCTCAGCCATCATGTCCGGCGTTGCTACGCAAACGTCGAATTCGAACCAGCCTTGTTGGATTTTGTTAATCATGTCTGCATCGCCGACAAAATCAGCACCCGCAGCTTCCGCTTCTTTCACTTTTTCGCCTTTTGCGAAAACGAGAACGCGTTTTGTTTTACCAGTACCGTGCGGCAATACAACTACGCCACGAACGGCTTGGTCTTGTTTACGAGGGTCTACACCCAAACGAACTGCTACTTCAACGGACTCGTCGAATTTAGCTGTTGCAGCCTTTTTTACAAGCTCGATCGCTTCCAAAGGCTCGTAAGTTGCTTCGCTGTCGATCAGCTTAGCAGCTTCTACATATTTTTTACCGTGTTTAGCCATTGTAATTTCCTCCTTATGTGGTTGTAGCGGAAAATCCTCCTGAGGATGATCCTCCCACCCGCGAAAGCCGAAGCTTCGCAAAGCAAGCTACCTTGCGGTATTAGTCAACAATAGTTACGCCCATGCTGCGAGCAGTACCTTCAACCATACGCATTGCCGCTTCAACAGAAGCTGCGTTAAGATCCGGCATTTTTTGCTCAGCAATTTCGCGAACTTTGTCACGTTTTACAGTAGCGACCTTCTTCTTGTTCGGTTCGCCTGAACCTTTTTCGATACCAGCTGCGACGCGAAGCAATACTGCTGCCGGCGGCGTTTTTGTTTCGAAAGTAAAGGAACGGTCTTCGAATACTGTAATAACGACTGGAATAATCAAGCCTGCTTGATCTGCTGTACGAGCATTAAACTCTTTACAAAACGCCATGATGTTAACGCCTGCTTGACCAAGTGCTGGACCGATCGGCGGCGCTGGGTTTGCTTTACCTGCAGGAACTTGCAGTTTGACCATCTTGATGACCTTTTTTGCCATGCCTGACACCTCCTAACCCTTTATTCCATGCGTAAATAGC
>Ga0310900_10000828_pt1 | contig 11372 bp, 6 predicted proteins | sample C24D1metaG_FD_203879 | JGI IMG/M metagenome (GOLD analysis project Ga0310900, IMG submission 203879) | Lab incubated soil microbial communities from West Virginia University Organic Research Farm, Morgantown, WV, United States - C24D1 | ecosystem: Environmental > Terrestrial > Soil >...
AAAAGCCCTCGCCGTTCGTTGTTGTGGTCCGCCGCAGATTCGTTCCGGTGTCCGTAGCTGTTACCGTCGCGCTCGGTATGACAGCTCCATTGGGGTCAGTGACCACTCCGCTGAGAGCTGCGGAGGTCGTCTGTGCGTCGGAGGCGGACTGAACCAAGACCAGCAAGACAATCACAACAACAAACCGGAAAATCAGAGCCTGCATTCAAAGTTCTCCTTCTGACAAAAAATTCGTCCCGCCTTGTCGCTTTGCCTATCGTCCGCCGATAACAATAGATTTGTCGATTCAACTCAGCAGAAAAGCTTTGTTGTCGTTATAGGCAAAAGTCGCCGGATATAGGTATAGCATTGTGCTTGCTCACGACCCTGAACTAGAAACGGAAATAATACAGAGGATTCGAGCCCTCATTCTATGGGAAGATGTTCGTAAATTTCAAGCCCCAAATTCGACTTGAACGATCTGGTTCATTAAGGAGGGTAAGACTTTCCGAAGTGTTTACCGCGACCCGGACAAGTAGTAGTATCGATCTGTTGTGAAACGAAAAGAGCGCGTCTGCATCGTTTTACTTTTCTTCTGTTCGATATTTCTTATCTCGTTCAGCAATGTCGGGGCGCAAACGGCGGCCACGCAGAACCCCGTAGATCCTTTTGCGATTTCGGTGGAACGCCGGCTTGCTGAACAGGATTTGCGGGCATTGCCTCTCAAACTCCGCGAACGTAGGGCACGGAACCTGGCAGACCCGAAGATCCTGGAGCAAATGAACGAGGATTTTCTCCGCATCCAGGCTATCCGTGCTGAGATGGTGAAAACATTCAGCGGCGGGAAACTGATCGAACCGGGTTTTCTAAAGGATCCGGCGGCGGAGGTTAAGCAGCGGGCGTCCCGGCTTCGGTCGATGCTTGCGTTGTCCGACGAAGCGGACGGCGACAAACCGAAGATCGAAAAGCCGCGAACGGTGGAGTCACTAAACGATCAGGCGTTCAGGATGTGTATCGAGATCAGCCGGTTCACGGAAAATCCGATCTTCAAATCCAAAGGGGCGATCACGGCGCGACATTCCAGCGAAGCGGACAGGGCCCTGGAACTGGTCGTTTCGTTAGCTGTATCGATCCAGAAAGCTTCAGCGAATCTTCACAAGAAATGATGAGGCGGCTTCGCATTTCGTGGAAGTCTCTAAGACGGCTTACGAAAAGTGACTCTGACATAGTCGACCAGCATCGACTGAGGGAACGTGGTTTTCTGATCAGTGCTCCCCGGCCACTTTCCGCCTACGGCGAAATTGAGAATAATGAAAAACGGATGGTCGAAAACCCACTTCGATCCTGTCGGCACACTTGTTCGCGAGAATTTGTGATACTCCTTTCCATCAAAGAACCACCGGATCTCATTCTCAGACCATTCCACTGAGTAAACATGAAAATCGCTCGCCCGGACACCGCCGGTCAGCGAGATAGATCCGCCTATGCTGTTTGCTCCGGAATAGCCGGGACCATGGACCGTTCCGTAGATCTTTGACGGTTCACGTCCGACGAATTCCATAATGTCGATCTCGCCGCAACCTGGCCATCCGGCCTGATCGATATCGTTTCCCAACATCCAGAAAGCAGGCCAGACGCCTGCCCCCTCGGGCAGTTTTATGCGAGCCTCTATCCGACCATATTTGAATTCAAGTTTTTTCTTTGTGATCAGCCGGGCCGATGTGTAAAGACACTTACCGTACCAACAGGTCAACTCGCTAGCTGAATTTAGCTTAAGGGCGGTGATCACCAGGTTGCCTCTTCCGTCGAGGCGGGCGTTCTCGGCGGTATCTCTGTAATATTGCAGCTCCTCATTGCCCCACCCCCCGCCACCGATATCTGCCGTCCATTTTGACAGATCGAATACTTGCCCGCGTCCGCCAGTGAATTCCTCTGCGAAAGAGGGTGCCGAATTCTTCTGGGAATATTGGGGAGCGCTAAGGGACAAGATTGTGAATATTAGAGCAAGAGCGTAGCGAAGCAAAAACATGAGAAACCGGATCATTTCTGAATTACGCTCGGCCTGGAGAGCAAGGTTTGGCTACCGAGTTTATTTCTGTGCCGAACGAAGTTCAAATCGGTGCGGATCACGCACAGCCCCGGCTGCCAGATATCGTTAAGTCCGCGTTAACGAGTTGAACATAGTTTTCGAAGGTGTATAACTAATTATTCTATAGTTGATATTTTGTAATGAGAAGGATCAATCTGAAAAAAGTCAGTGTCGCGCGTTCGAACACTATCCGCGACATAAACCGGCAGATCGTTCTCAACTACGTTCGTGAGAAAGGCCCGATCTCGCGTGCCGACATCGCGAAAGAAACGGACCTGCAGCGCTCTACGGTTTCCCACATCGTTAAGGAGCTTACAGATTTCAATCTTATAAAGGAAATATACGGCGAATCTTCCGGGGGCCGCCCTCCGGCCCTTCTTACATTGCGTTCTGCACGGCCGGTCGCGATTGGCATCGATCTCGGTACGATCAAGACCACTGTCGGCACCTGCGATCTTACCGGACGCATTATCGACAAGGAAGAGTTTTGGAGCGATCCCGACGAAAGTCGCTCAACCGCGCTTATAGTTGACAGCGTGAAAAAGCTGATCAAGAAATACGACGGGCTTATTGAGGGTATCGGGGCCAGCTTGCCGGCACTGGTCGATTCCACGAAGGAGCACGTGTTGTTCAGCCCCCATTTCCCTTGGCGCAAACCGCAGATAATCGAAAGAATATCGGAGGCTGCGGGCCTGCCGGTTACCGCTGATAACGACGCGAACGCCCTGGCTTTGGCCGAGCTTTGGTTTGGGCGCCTGGAGGTTCGGGATGTAAGGGATTTTATCCTCGTCTTTATCGAGAACGGGATCGGGACCGGGATCGTTTTCGACGGTCAGATCTATCGCGGTCCTCGTGGGGTCGCTGGGGAATTCGGACATATGAGGATCGGAACCGACGCACCGGTCGAATGCGCCACGGGGAGCCGTGAGTGCTGGGAAGCGTTCGCATCCGAACGGGCGGCGATCAGCCGCTACGCGACACTGCTCGGAGACGCGAGCTTCGTCGACCGGATAAGCTTCTTACAGCTTGTGGAATTGGCATTCGATAACAATCCAAATGCGTTGGCCGCCCTGAAAGAAACTGCCACGTACATCGGTATCGGGATAGGAAACTTGATCCAAGGATTGTCGCCCGAGGCAATCGTTATCGGAGGAACGATCGTTCGCGCCTGGCCGTTAATTGCCGAGGATGTACAGGCCGCTGCGGGCCAGGTTGTCTGCCAGGGTATTCATGAGACGAAAATAATTCCATCGTCGCTCGGGGGTGAGCCGGGATTGCTAGGCGCTTTCAGTCTTGTCCTTGCAGATAAATTCGCATCTATCTCAGTGTAATTGGTCTGACCAATTATTTTTCGATTTCTTCTTCTAAAGACTTGACAACTGAGAATCGTTGGATGTACTTTTGTACGGTCATACAACAAAAGTGTTGCGACCTGTACTATTTCCCAAGCAATAGAATCCGGTCAATTGTTTGCAGTATTTGAACTTGCGGCCAATAACAAGTCACTTTGGATCGCCCAAAGATAGACGGTTCGGTTACAAACACAGCTAGCCGAAAGGCAAACTGGAGGTTCCTATGCTCGACTTTTTTAGGGGATGCTTCCTTCGAGGGGTTCATCCTTCATTGCGCTTAACCGCACTTCTGATCGTTCCTGCGATTCTGATCTTTTTCGTCGGCCCCGTATCGGCCCAAAGAACCTCGGGCCAGGTGACCGGGTCAATCAGCGATCCGAATGGCGCCGCTGTTGTCGGCGCGACCGTTACCGCGACGCAAACAGGAACGAACCTACAGCGCACGGCGACCACGAATGACGACGGTCTCTATAACCTGACGGATCTACCGATCGGCGAATACCGGATCAGTGTCAAGGGCACCGGCTTTAAGGAAAGCGTGTCGACGAACGTGACGGTGAATGTTGCTTCGGTCACACGGCAAGACTTCAAGCTCGAAGTTGGCGCAGTAGGCGAAATAGTAACCATCACCTCGGACAACATTCAAGTAGAGACCCAGACCGGTGCGGTGGGCGAGGTCATTAACGGCCAGCAGGTCCGTGAACTTCCGCTTAACGGCCGCAGCTTTGTCCAATTGACACAGCTTGTGCCCGGCGTCGCTCCTCAGAACAATTTTGACAGCAAGAATAAAGGATTATTCTCGGGGGTCGACTTTTCTGTTAACGGAAATTCGGCACAGTCCAACCTCTTCCTGACCGACGGCGCTAACAACAACGATACAGGCTCCAATCGAACGATCCTGCTATATCCGTCCATAGAGGCGATCGCCGAATTCAAGATGCTCCGCAATAGCTACGGGCCCGAATACGGCCAGGCGGCGGGCGCGGTCATCTCGATCGCGACGCGCAGCGGCGAGAACGATTTTCACGGGTCGCTGTTCTACTTCGGCCGCAACGATGCGCTGAACGCTGCGGATTACTTCACGAACAAATTCGGCTCCGGAAAGGACTCGCTTCGTCGCCACGATTTCGGCGGTTCTCTGGGCGGACCGATACTAAAAGACCGGCTGTTCTTTTTCTACTCGCAGGAAATTAACAAGGAACTCCGTGGTGCCACACGATTCGGTAATGTGCCGACCCAGGCTGAACGGAACGGTAATTTTTCGGATGCTTCTCGTCTGCCGTGCAATGGTGGAATTTTGGGAGTGATCGCTCCGGCAAACTTGAGTCCTGCCGGTCAGGCGCTGGCCAGTTTGTACCCCTTGCCGAATCGGGCGCAGCAGGCGGGCAGTTGCAATAACTGGTCCGAATCACTGCCTTCGAAAATCGACTTCCGCGAAGAGAATGTTCGCATCGACTACCATTTCAACCAGAAGAATCAGATTTTCGGAAGATATACCCAGGACCATTGGGAAAATCCGACTCCTATCCTTTTCGGTGCCGGCCTGTGGGGAGATGATGCGTTCCCCGCGGTCGAAAGCTCATGGGCGCAACCCTCGAAACAGGCAGCGATCAAGTTGACGACGACGCTCTCATCCACCGCAGTGAACGAAGTGCAGTTTTCCTATTCTGCAAACCGGATAAATATTGTTAACGGGGCGGGCGGTGACCTTAATCGCAATATAAACACGGTCCTTCCGGGATACTTCGGCGATAGTGAAAAGGTCAACGGAGCCGATCGCCCGCATCCGGTTTTCTGGGGCGGACTTGCACCTTTCTCAAGCAACCGTGGCGCCGATCTCTGGACGCAGGCTCCATTCAACAACTCACTCGATATTTATTCGATCAGAGACGATTTCTCGAAGGTAATGGGCAGCCATGCTTTCAAGACCGGCTTCCTCTTAGACAAAGCGACCAAGAAAGAAGACGCGGGACCCAGCAATGAGGCTCCGCAGTTTTGGGGAGCTTGTACATGGTGTTCGGGCACTTATGTGGATGGAGGCGCCGTAAACCTTTACGAGGTTTTAACACGCGGAAATTTCTTTGGCTTTAACGAGTCAGATAAGCAGGCTGTGGCGGACACCAGATACACCAATCTTGAATTCTATTTCGGTGACACGTGGAGGCTCCGTTCGAATCTTACTTTGGAATTGGGTGCCCGCTATTCTATATTGTACGAGCCATACGACGGCGACAACGAGATAAGCTCATTTTTACCGGAGTTTTACAGTCCGGCGCTAGGCGCGGTGCCTTGCAACGGATTAGTGGTTCCAAAAGGGACAAATCCCTGCGCCGGGATCGCGGGAGCAGCTACTCCGGTGGAATTCTCCAACCGGTCGCTTAAGAAGAACAACTTCAAGAATATTGCGCCCCGAATCGGTATCGCATGGGACGTGTTTAAGAACGGCAAGACGGCAATTCGCGGCGGCGTCGGCCAATTCTTCCTCCGCGAACGGACGAGTCCGGTTTTGGCCGCGCTTACATCAAATCCGCCGTTCATCAGGAGTGTGACCGGTACACGCACCCTCGACGGTCCTAACCCGGTCTTCAGTTTGGACAGTTCTCCGACTGTCGGCGCTCCGGCCTATTCGTTTGATCCCAAAGCGGCCACGCCTTACTCATGGCAGTTCAACGTTGCTGTAGACCAGGAGATTTGGAAGGGAGCGGTTGTCGAGGTGGCCTATGTCGGGAACCGTGCGCGTGACCAACTGACACACTACAACATCAATCCCGTGCAGCCCCAAAACAGATTAGCTGCCGCTTTCGCACCCCCGGGCGATCAAGGTGGTACGGCTTTGGTAAATTCGCTCCGCGTGTTGGGGAATTCAAGTTGGGCCGGTATTTACCAGTTTGGCCGGAAAGGACGGGCGGACTACGATTCGTTGCAGATACTTTTTAAGACACGTTTCTGGAACAATTCTCAATTCCAGGCCGCTTATACGTACGGTATCTCAAGAGCCGATTTCGGATTGAGCGATTCGTCCGGTGGCAGGAGTGATTTTGCTTTACAAGATGTGGATGATCCGGATCTTGATTTTGGGCCTTCCGACATTAATCGGCCGCATCTGTTCGTTGCGAATACTGTGGTCAACCTTCCGTCGCTTAAGGGGTCGAAGCCGTTTGTGCAAACGGTCCTTGGCGGCTGGGAGTTCGCCACGATCATACAGGTGGCTAGTGGCACATCGTTCACACCCAATATTGGGGCGACCGGATTGAGTTACCTCAACTCGGGCGGAGCCGTCCAGAGCTTTACGGCCGGCTTTACCGGAACTGGAACTGCGGTCGCGAACCAACGTCCCCTTTTTATTGGGCCGTGTGAAGGTACGGGGGACCCGGAACAAATAATCAATCCTGCGGCATTCACGTTGGTCGGCACAAGGATCGGCGAACCTGTTTCATCGGATTCAAAGGGGCGTTGTCCCGGACCGATCATTAAGAACGTCGATTTCTCCTTGTACAAGAATTTCTCACCAAAGTGGCTCAAGGAGAGCTTTTTCGGAGAGGCGTCTCGCATTCAGTTCCGGATCGAAATGTTCAATGCCTTCAACACGCCGCAGTTCAGAGGCGACAGTATGGGGCTGAATTTCTACGGAGGACAAGTTGTTTGCGGTTCCAATCCTTGTAGCCAGACAAACAACGTGATCACCGGAATAGTAGGAGGAACGCCGTCCAATCCGACGGGGTCTCCCTCGAACTTCGGTAGGGCCGGCAACACTCGAGGCGGACGAGAGATTCAGTATGCGTTGAAGTTCATGTTCTAAAGCTTTGAAGGACTTTTAGATCAGAAGGTAAAGCGATTTATTGCTTTACCTTCTTTTGTTTGTGATCTAGAATGTAGCTCTCTTCGCATGGATGCCGGGTCTCACCGAGGTTCAATGAAAGTTGACAGGTTTCTTTCGTTTGGGTTTCTCTGTTTATCCTGTTGCTTCTCCGCTCAGGCTTTCCAAATTTCAAAATCTTCACCTAAGCGAACCACTACTGAACAAACGGCCCAACGCATCGATCAGGAGTTGGAAAAATATCGAAGCGCGGCCGAGACATTTCAGTTATCGGGCGACCTCGAGAACGCCAGGGTCCAGAATGAGTATGTCGTATCGATAGGATTGAGAAGGCTCGCGAACCTTTCCATTCGCGAAGGCCAATCAAAGCGTGCGGTCGAGACTCTCCATGAATCCGTAACTGTTCGCGATAGCTCCGACGCGAGAACCGGTCTCGCCGTCGTCCATATGCAGTTGGGTGATCTGGACGAAGGAATACGGCAGGCTCAACTCGCGTTAGAGCTCGATCCAAGGAACGCGGAAGCGCAGGATGTCTTAGGCAAACTATTTTACTTAAAGGCCGATTACGAATCTGCCCTTCCGTGGGTGGAGCGAACACTCGGAAACAAGCCGGGTTTCGACTCGGCGTATACGTTGGGGATGACCTATCTTCAGCTCAAGAAGCTGGACAGGGTGAAGCTGTTATTCGAGGAAATGCTCGGAGCCGTTGCCAAAAAGGCCTCGATGTACGTGATTCTCGGCCGCGCATACGAGGAGACGAACTTTCCCGCCGAAGCCGAGCGCGAGTTCCGCAATGCGATCAAAGCGGACCCCGCAATGGCCGGAGCGCATTTTTATCTCGGGTTCACGATTCTTCAGCACGGCGGCGGTTCCCGGCTCGACGAAGCCGGTAGAGAGTTTGACCTGGAACTGCGGCGGGCCCCGTTGGACCCGTACACAAATTTCTTGGCGGGCGTTACCGCGTCGTCATTAGGCGACCACGCGAGAGCTGTACGTTATCTCCAAGCGGCGGTCCGCGTTAAGCCGGATTTCGGACCGGCCTACCTTTTTCTGGGTCAATCGCAGGTTGAGATGGGATTCGAAGCGCTTGCGGAAAAAAGCCTACGCAAAGCCATCGAGCTGAACGGCGAAGCAAGAAAAAACAGCTTCCAGATTCGGCGGACCTATTTTCTGCTGGGGCGATTGCTGATCAAGCAGGGCCGTAAAGCCGAAGGCGATAAGTATCTTGACCGTGCGCGAGAGATTCAGGACCAGATGCTTGAATCGGCACGAGACGATATTCGCCGGGTGCTGGGTGATGTAGTCAGCTCAGCAATGCCGGGGAGCTCTTCGGCCTTGCAGAGGGCACCTCAGGCGCCCAAGAGCTTGCCCGCAACTGAGTCTGCTGCGTTAAGGAGAACAAGAGCCCAGATAAGTTCGATCGTCGCGCAGGCCTATCATAATCTTGCGGTCATCGAACAGCAGAATGGACGCACGGAGGAAAGCCTGGTGAAGTTTGCGGCCGCGGCCAAATGGCAGCCGGATTTCCCGGGGCTTGATCGAAACTGGGGCATCGTTTCTTTCCGGGTAAATCAGTTCGATAAAGGAATAGGCCCCCTTTCGCGGCACCTGAAACTGCAACCTGATGACTCGCTGGCCCGACGGATGCTCGGCCTCAGTTACTATTTTACAAAGAATTACCGGTCGGCCGTTGAAACGCTGAAACCTATCGCAGCAACACTCCCCGGCGATCCGGAACTCGCTTACTTTTATGGGATCTCGCTTGTGCACCTTGATCGCCACGCCGAGGCCTCGGTCGTTTTCGAAAAGATTGCCCTGCGAAAACCGGAGACCGCTCAGGCTCAATTCTATGCGGGACAGGGTTACGTACTGACCGGGAACTTTGAAAAAGCGGTGAGCCGATTTCGGCATGCTGGCGTGCTCGATCCCAAAATGGAGGGGGCCCATTACAACGCCGGACAAGCACTTATCCGCCTTAATCGTCTTGAGGAAGCCGAAAAGGAATTTCGTGCAGAGCTGCAACTAGATCCCTTGAGCCCCTTCGCCAAATATCACCTCGCTTACACGTTGCTGGAACGCAATCTCGGAATCGATGAAGCGATCCGGCTTCTTAAGGAAGGGATCGACACAAAGTACGATTTCGCCGACGCCAGGTACCAACTCGGCAAAGCATTGATCGCCCGAGGCGAGGTCGAGGAAGCCCTCCAGCAACTGCAAACGGCGGCTAACCTCGAACCGAAAAAAGAATACATTCATTACCAGCTCAGTATTGCCTATCGAAGGGCTTCAAGGATCGAGGAGGCGGACCGGGCGTTAAAGGCGTACAGCGATCTGAAGGCGCAAAATCGAAATGCGAATCCGGCCAATCCGGGAAATAGAAAAAATGAACCCTGAAAGCCGCGCCCTCGTGACAGCCTTTGCAGCGTGTTTCGTGCTTGCCGTCTGCACAGGATCTTCCTTTTCTCAAAAACCGGCCGCAGGATCAGATCAAAAGATCCTTGCCGAATTTGACAGGCGTATCGAGAGATCAGACCTGACAGGACTAGATCAAGCCTTGATGAATTTTGTGATCGCTAACCCGGGCAACGCAAAGGCTCTCGAGCTGCTCGCGCGCCTGCGGTCGAGGCAAGGACGGCTCCCCGAATCACGCGCCTTGTACCAGCGAGTGATGCAGCTTGATCCAAAGGCCGCAGCAGCCAGGATCCACGCCGCCCGAATCGCATATCTGTTGGGGCAAAAGGATGAGGCTCATCAATTGCTCCGCGGAGTTAAGGCGTCTGAATTGAATTCGACGCAGCAGATAGAACTCTCGGCGACGTATCTGCTCGCCGGTGATTTGCAGGCTGCGGTGAGGATCGCAGAAGGTCTTCCGCCACAGATCCGAAACACCGTCGGACTTCCCCTGCTCGGCGAGATCTATTTGCGGCTGAATCGTCTCGACGCCGTAAAGGATCTCTTTCCGCTGATGAAGAAAGCGGTGGTGAGAAGCCCGCTGGTTGCAGTCGGCTGCGCCGAGGTGCTTCGCGGAGCCGGGTTATACGAGGAAGGAATCGACCTGCTTTCATCGCTTCCGCCCCAGACCCGGAATAATCTGGGCGTGCTGCTTGTGCTGAGCAGGCTCGAGATAATGTCTAGCGACTTCGCCCGGGCGAGGCAGCATCTGGTTCAGGCTGGGCGGCTCGACCCGAATTCTGCCGACGTCCTTTCTATGCAGGCATTTGTTGAGAATTCGACCGGAAACGCGAAGCAAGCGCTCACGTTGATAACCAAGGCGCGCGAAAGCGCTCCGAGCTCGCCTACTGTTCTGGCCGATTACATCGCGCTCACACTGCGAATAGGCAAGCCGGTCCTGGCGTACGAGGCGGCTCAAACACTAAACTTGCTTCAACCTGAGAATCCTGAGTCTCAATATCTTCTTGGCATCGCGGCCCTGCAGAGCGGTAACCTTGGTCCGGCCCGGGAGACGCTGGAGCGGTATGTACAGTCGCATCTTTCTGACTTCAGGGGATGCCTTGCACTGGGAACGGTATTCCGGGCGCAGCGTGAGACGGCAAGGGCCCGCAGCGAGCTTACCCGCTGCAATGAACTCGATCCCGCAAACGCCGAAGCGCGGTTGCAGCTCGGCTTAACATACAAATCCGAGGGAGAGAACAAGCAGGCGATCGATATGCTCGAACAGGTCGTAGCCCGCGCTCCGGATCACTCACTCGCGTTACGGGAGCTCGGGGCCTTGTATCTTGAATCCGGAAATGACGCAAAGGCGCGTGAGATGTTGGAGCGATCGGCCCAGATCTCGCCGCGCGACGCCGATACACATTTTCAGTTGGTAAGGTTGTATAACCGAGTCGGCGAAACAGGTCTCGCGAAGCAGCATCAGGAGATATTCCAAAAACTCAGAGGTCCATGGGGAAAATCGGCGCAATGAACAGTAGGCGATTGCTGTCAATACTTGTTTTCATTTCTATCGTCGGCGGGACGTACTTCGACGGCTCTGCGCAAAAAGAAAACCTATGCGTCGACCAAAAGATCCCGCAGCTGACGGACGTTCTTCAAAAAACGGGCATCAAGTTCGTCCACATTGCCGCGCCCGAAAAGAAGTATATTGTCGAATCCATGAGCGGCGGTGTGTTACTTG
>Ga0310900_10000831_pt1 | contig 11363 bp, 10 predicted proteins | sample C24D1metaG_FD_203879 | JGI IMG/M metagenome (GOLD analysis project Ga0310900, IMG submission 203879) | Lab incubated soil microbial communities from West Virginia University Organic Research Farm, Morgantown, WV, United States - C24D1 | ecosystem: Environmental > Terrestrial > Soil >...
AAATCTCAGGATTTAATAGAAAATGAAACATCATATCTAGGGAGGGTTAATGTCACTCTAGGTGGGACGCAATATGTACCCCCAGGAAACTATTCTTTGATGATAGGTTTAGAAGGCCAAGATTTTTCTATTCTAAAGAAAGTAAAATTAAATATCTCAGATTGACAACATGTCCCAATTTTCTCAATTGAGAATTTATGCGTCAGATGCACATCTAAAACCTGAAAAAAGTATCCGCTCATGAGGCTTGAAATAGTTTCTGTAGCTACTTCGTATTTGCTCTTTTGGAGTAGCAAAGCTCCCTCCACGAAGTACCTTTTGATTAATTGCCCATTTGTCTGTATACTCCTCAAATCTGGATTGAAAGCCTGGATACAACACATATTCAGACGAAGTCCATTCCCAAACGTCCCCGAGCATTTGATAGCACCCGCAGTGACTCTTACCCTTTGGGTAACAACCTGCTTCAGCCGGATGCCATATGTAAGAATCTAGCAGATTGGCGTGCTCATTTGTCATTGGGGTATTACCCCAAGGATAAATTGTTTTGGAATTAGATTTGCTATCCCATGAAGCAGCTTTTTCCCATTCGGCTTCTGTTGGCAACCTCTTTTTAGCCCATTTACAAAAAGCGTCAGCTTCATAATAGCTCAAGTTTACGATTGGTTCATCTATTCTAATTTCCTGAGTACCTCGAAAATCCTTTTTTTTCCATTTGTTATCGTCTTTGTCAAATACCCAATAAAGTGGCGAGTCCCAATTTTCAGACAATACCATCTCCCAGCCATCTGCCAACCAATATCGGTAATTTTGATATCCTCCTGCTTCAACAAATTCTATGAATTCCCTGTTTGTAACTAATTTGTTATCAATCTTATATTTATTCAAATATACTTTGTTTTCTGGTAACTCATTATCATAACAAAATTCTTTACCGTTGTAGCCCAGTAAGAATATACCGCTGTCAATGTGTATCATTTCCTTTGGAACTTGTTCCAAGACAAGAGGGACATTAGCCTTTCTTGGCACATAGTTATCAGAATCGTCAAGAAATCGATTATAGTAGTACTGAAAATCATAAATCATCAACTCCTGATGTTGTCTTTCGTGATTAATTGCGGTATAGATATCCAAGATTAACCCATCTGTATAGTCTTTTGGATCTTTGGTCCTCAATTTTATAAAGTCTACAAATAGTTTCTCTATTTCCTTTCTATACTTGATAGTTTGCATTACAGTGGGTCTAGGATATCTCCCTCTGTCACTTTTCTTGAGAATTGACCCGTATTTCTGATAATAGGAATTCAAATAGGAGAGGTTAAAATCGTCATCATAGTTGTTATAGCTTTTAGAGTATTTCTCTAAAATCTTGTGAAAAAACCAAGTTACATGCGCTATGTGCCAATTAGGTGGGCTTCCAAAATCGCTCGACTGCATCACTGCATCCTCAATATCCAGAGGAGAAAATAATTCCAAGGTCGTATTTCTCACATCCATGAACTCTTTGATCAACCCTTCAATTTGCAATGAGGTTTGCATACTGTATTTTAATAAATAAAAAAGTATTTTAACATAATTTACCTATTTCTGTGATCTCAAAATATCAAAGTTGAAATATCCAATAATATTATAGTAGTGTACTGATATAGTTTGGAAAACAGTGAATCACAACCATCAGGAATAGAACAAATTTCACAGGGTGACAATAGTCAAAGAAGATACCCCAATAATAGGAGCAATGGCAATGGAGGCAGCAATGGCAATGGAGGCGGTAGCTACAACAGATTTTTTAAGCCATCCCCAGTAAATGCAGGAGAAGAACACGAGATAGATATAGAATCGATGAGTAAAAGAGGGGATGCAGGTGTAGGAAGGATTCAAGGATTAGTAATTTTCGTTCCGAATACGAAAGTAGGAGACAAAGTCAAAGTTAAGATTACTCGAGTAGGAAGAGGTTATGCTACAGCAGATTTGGTAGAAGCTAAACCTGAAGAATAACCTTAAAAAACTTTTCTAGTTTTTTTCACAAATTTTCTCAATTATTTATGAATAAATGAGTTAGCGCTTGACTCATGTAATGCAGTTACCTAGGAAGGTAATAATAGGGAATAGTATTTTAAAGAATTCGGGAGAGTTCATCAAAAACAGTGAGCAGAGTATTAATAAAATTGCAATCATAAGTGGTAAAAATGTTAAAAACAAGATAGCAGGGATTATAGAAGAGAGCTTATCCGAAAGTAATCTCCAATTTGAATGGGTAATTGCAAAAGAAGCATCATTCCAACAAGTCGACTCGGTTACGAGTCTACTAAATGATCGAAACATCTCCCTCATTGTAGGTTTGGGAGGAGGCAGATGTATAGATCTAGGAAAAATGATAGCCACAAGGTTGAGAGTCTCATTTGTAAGTATTCCCACGTCAGCCTCACATGATGGAATATCTAGTCCTTTTGTTTCGCTTAAGGGAAATGATAGACCTTATTCTATTAAGGCGGATACGCCTATTGAGATAATAGGGGATTTAGATGTTATTTCAAACGCCCCCTATAGACTAATTGCCAGTGGGTGCGGAGATTTAATAGCAAAGACAACCGCCATAAAGGACTGGGAACTAGCGAGAGATCATAATAACGAGTACTATGGCGAATATGCAGCAAAGTTGGCCCAATTAGGATCTAGAATGGTTATAGATATTTCTAAGAAAATTATTAAAAACGAAATTACTGCTCAATTAACAAGGACTATAGTTGAAGGATTAATAAGTTCTGGAGTAGCGGCCGGTATAGCCGGAAGCAGTAGGCCATGTTCAGGGTCAGAGCATCTCTTCAGCCATGCACTAGAATACATTACTGAAAACAAATGTGGATTACATGGTGAAAGGGTAGGAATTGGAACTATTATTATGGCCAGATTGCATAATCTAGATTGGTTGGAGATTAAAGACTCCCTGAAAAGAATTGGTGCTCCCACAACTTCTAAGGGAATAAATGTAGATAAAGATCAAATAGTAGAAGCTTTATTGCTTGCAAAGAAAATCCGACCTGAAAGGTACACCATCTTGAACAGGCTTGATATTAGTTCGTCAAAATATCAAGACATTCTAGATGAATTAGGGATTTTAGATTGAAAAACGATCTAAACTTCGGATAAATGACAATAATAAAGTTAGGATTTTTCCTTTTTAGATTTAGTACCGACCTCTGTGGATTTGTCATCGATCTCTGTATTTTCTTTTATATCCTTATCATCCTTATCATTACTAGTATCGTTTTCCAAAGTAGAATCAATATTTTCTGTTTCCGAGGGTTTCTCAACGGTTGAAACGGAATTAGTGTATTTCTCCAAAAATACTATGGATTTTAAGGAAGGTATAAATTTGAAAATATCGGTGGATATTCCTCTTTTGATAATTTGAATACCCTCTATCAAGAATGTATTTTCAGGGAGAGATATTTCTAGTTCAGAATCTTTATTTTCATATTTAACATCTGTCAGGTCTATGGGCAACCGTCGCCTAATCAGGTTCGAAATTTTTTCACTGTCATCTTCCAGTTTTTTTACAATATTTGCGGAATATACAAGAGTCCTTCCTGCATACTTGTGGTTAAAATCAACTTGAACCCGTCCAGATCCAATAAAACGGATGATTCCGATTCTATCATCTAATTCTATTACATCTCCAATACTTACTTCATTTGCTTTTTCACCGAGTTTGCGTAACGGGATCATGCGGACTTTAGATGGATCTCGTTCCCCAAATGCCTTTGCCGGAGGAATTTCAATATTTAGCGGGGTATCGATACTAGACTCTAGTAAGGCTTCGTCCAAGCCTTTTAATACCCAGCCTTCTCCTACACCCAATAAACGCGGTTCATATTTCTTATTTGGATCATAGTCGGGGTTATTTTTAACATCATCCTCTCTAGTTGTCTCAAAAATCTCATTAGTATCTTTAATCTTAGCAGTATAATCAAGTAGAATAAGTGAACCTTTTTCCAATGTCATAAAATTCGCTATTAATTTTCCCTATATTAAGTTTGACAATAAAACAAAAAGGATTGTTTTATAATTTTGTAATAGCTTTGTTTATGGCCCCGGATGGTACCTCGATGTTCATCATTCTCAATGCAGACTCTATGGCAGACAATGTCCTCACTACATGATATTTGTTAACTTCTCCCATTGATCCGATTCTGAAAACTTTACCCTTAAGGTTCCCAAACCCTCCTGCGATTAGGATCTTAAATTCATTAGACAAGAGATCCCTAAATTTCTTGTCGTCTACTCCAGGCAAATAATTGACAGCGATAACGACATTGCTGCGTGCATCGGGTTTCGCGTAAGGAGTCAATCCCATTGCTCCCAAACCTTCGTAGAAGGCATCCGCACACCTTCTGTGTCGTTCAATTCTATTTGCTAATCCCTCCTCAAATATTAGATTAAGGGCTTCATCATAAGCATAACACAAAGGTAATGCAGGTGTAAAAGGTGTTTCATAATGTTCCTGATAATATTTAAAATATCTCTTGAGGTTAAAATAGAGAATCGGTGCAGAATTCTCTTGTATGTACTTCTTAGCCTTTGAACTTATAGAGATTGGGGAAACTCCGGGAGGAGCAGCTATAGCCTTTTGAGACGCTGTGAGACATAAATCGATATTCCATTTATCCACTGGTAATTCATCCCCACCTAATATAGATACTGAATCTGCGATAAAGAAACAATCATTTCTGGAGCACAAGTCACCTAACTTGTCCATATACCTAATTGTCGTTCCTGTTGAAGTTTCATTGTAAACTGCATACAATGCTTTGATATCCTTATGTTTGTCAAAAACTTCTTCGAATTTTTCGAATGGTGGATTCTCACCGAATGGCGATTCGATCCTTATAGATTGCCCTCCCCAGCTATCTATCAGATCTGCTAATCTTGTACTAAATTCACCATTTACTGGTATTACCACCTTATCACCTTTTTTTATTAGGTTTACTACTGATGCCTCTACTGCACCAGTTCCAGAGGAAGATAATAATACAATGTCACCTTGTGTCTGAAATAGTTTTTGGGTTTTTTCTATGATCGATCTATACAATATTCTAAAATCTTCACTTCTATGATTAATTATGGGAGCTAACATAGCATTCATTACTCTGTTGGGAACATTTGTCGGTCCTGGCAACATTACTAGATATTCCATGGCAACTTTCAAAATTAGAGGGAGCCTACCCGTTATTTATAAGTAATTCATTTGTTTTGGTCTTATATGAGGAGAGGCATTTGAATCAGTTTCAGAATAGACGAAAGAAACTAATCGATCTCATGAATACTAGGAGAGAAAACCAAAAGAATACTACTAACGTGGCTATGGTTCTTGATAAGCCCGAAGACATATTCTATCTTACGGGTTTTTGGGGGGAAGGTATTTTGGTCATATCAGAAACTTTTTCAAAATTAATAGTCCCGAAACTAGAGTATTCACGCGCTTTAAGAACGTCCAAGGATTGTGATATTGTTTCGTCAGAAAGAGGCAAATCCTTAACTGATTCTTTATTTAATCAATTGAATGTTAAATCTGTAGTTTACTATAGTAATAGTAATTATCATATCGTCAAAGAACTTGGCAAAAAAATAGGCAAAAAGGATCTTGTAGTCGATTATAACCCAGTAGAAAAACTAAGGGAAATAAAAGATGCACAAGAAATTGACAAGATAAGGAAAGCATCCAAAATAATTGATAAACTTTTTGAAGTTGCTACCAATGAAATTAGAGTAAATAGGACCGAGGAGGAAATTCAGGCCATACTTGTATATGAAGCCATGAAGATGGGTGCCAAATTTCCTTTTTATGAATTTACCTCTAACCCGTTAATAATTGCAAGTGGGTCCCAATCGTCATTTCCACATGCTGAGACATCCAGAAGGATAATTAGAAAGGATGAATTTATTGTAATAGACATTACTTTAAGTTATGATCATTATGTTTCTGATGCGACCAGAACCTTTGGAATAGGAAGGATATCAAATAAGATGAAAAGTGTTTATGAAATAGTAAAAACTTCTCAGGAAAACGGAATCAGACGATTATCAGAAACTGATAATTTCGCATTGGTTGATGCGAGCTGCAGAGATACAATTCAGAAGGAAGGTTATGGAGAATATTTTATTCACTCGACTGGTCACGGCATTGGATTAGAGGTACATGAATCCCCTTGGATAAGACCCAAAATAACTAGTCATATCCAAGAAAATATGACCATAACCATAGAGCCTGGTATATACTTGGAAAATAAATTCGGTGTAAGAATTGAAGATAGTTTATGCATAACTAAAAAGAAGAAAGGACAAATTGGACAACATTTTGATTCGCTTAATCTTAATTCCTTTGACAAAGAGTTGATTATTCTATGAATTGATTTTCAGGAAAGTAATAAAAACGAATAAAGATGACTAAATACCAACAGAAAAGAGATGTATTTGGGGATGAAGTAATTAGCTGCTCCAGTCTGAGTATTACAATGATGACCCTGCGACGAACTGACCCAATCGATCTAAATAAAAACAAACACAAAAGGTTCAGCATCATACACCTTGATATAATAAACTGATTTAAAGGGGCCAAGAACTATCTTAATATGATTATAGTAACCGACTCACATCTACCAAATGAAAGCAGCATCTTGACATAATCATTGGGAGATAAATCTCCGCCCGACCATGTTCGAAAATAAAATTTAACCGGCTTTGTCATCACCATTTCTGCGATAGGTTTAACTCCCTATCTTGCTACTCAAAGTCCATGAAGGGAAAATTGCAGTGGTTCTCACAAGAAATGAATATGGGGATTTTTTGCTTTGGAATCAACACATAAAGTCAAGAAATATCATAACATGAGTTACTCAGAGTTACTCTTTTATTTAGAATCTTCTCAGCATCTTTGGTTTCAGCAATTCTGGATGCTCTTTTAAGTATCCAATTTTCTGTAAAATATCTGTTTTGTTTTTAGGGAGAGTGCCGCCTATGGAGTATACATTAGACGCATGATTTGCTCTAAAAATAACGTTACCAGTAACAGTGATACCGTTGATCAAATTGTTCAATTCATCCAATACACCTAGATCATCAAGTGGAATGAAAGGTTCTTTGAATTTTGTATAAAACTCTTGCTCGATATCAGGTTCCATATAAAGAGTTAATGCTCCTATATAATCTGGTTCTATCTCGTTTATTACTTTGGATGTATCTTCTGCATGAACCTTGGAATAATTCTTACCACCCAAGCCCAGTATTATCATACATGACAGAATGAATCCGGTGTCTTTAGCTTTTTTACAACTGTCTACTATCATCTTAGATGTTGCTCCTTTTGTTACCTTTTTAAGTACCGTATTATTGCCGCTTTCTATACCCAGATAAACCATATCCAACCCTGCTTTTTTTAAGGATTCCAATTCATCGTATGATTTTTCCAGTAAATTCTTAGGCATCGAGTAGCTAGATATCCTCTCTAAGTTTTTGAATTCTTTTCGTATCTTTGAGAGAATATGAATCAGTTTAGTTGTTTCCAAATTTAGCGCGTCACCGTCTGCCAAAAAGATCCGTTTGGTATCTGGAAAATAACTAGCCATCAAATCAATTTCTCTATCGATTTCGTCACTAGATCTTTCGGAATACTCTTTTGTTCTATACATATTACAAAACGAGCATTTGTTGAATGAACATCCTAGTGTAACTTGAAAAATCAAAGATTGTGATTCAGATGGTGGACGATATAAAGGATAATCATAAACCAGTTCCATAAGGTAAAATGGAATGAACCACAATAAATAACTTGTTCGATCAAATCTTTAGACCAATTTTTTACTTATTTTCGAGAAAGCAGATATCTCAGACTCTACTTACAAAAAGAATAAAATAATATAAAATCTATAGCATTTATTTGAAAAAGGCCTCAATACCTTATGCTTGACCTGTATCATAACGGAATTAGTCATTTTGTTCTTAAATTAATAATGTATCGTCACTTTCATGTTATTAGATAGCAATTGTTTTATCTTAAAAAATGTTTTACAAATCAAAAATGAAAGTATAAAAAAGAGTTAAGGATAGATTCCTACTTATTTCCTTTGAACAAATTCATTAACATTTCCAATGGATTCTTGGATTCTGTTGCATTTGTACTATTTCCGCTTGTTGCATTACCAGCTGCTTGTCCAACTTCACTTGCGGTGTCGTTTGCTGCTTGGCTTGCGCCTTCTGTTGCATTTCCAGCTGCCTCACCAGTTTCGTTTGCTGCACTACTTAAGGTCTCTGTTACATTACCAGCTGCCTCACCAGCTTGATCCAATGCTCCTCCTATACTATTGCCAACTTGTTCCCCTAAAGATTGAGCATTTACTGATTGGGTGAAATAATTTCCACCACTACCGGCTATTAAAGAGATAATTCCTGCAAAAACGAACATCCCTACTGCATATTTAATAAAATTCATTAGAAAGTATTAGTATGGGGTTGTTTTTAAAATTTACATATAATATTTTTATAGAAAAATTAACAATTCATAAATTATATCTCAATCATATCGAATTTTTTACTACATTTTTGATATTAACCTGAGATTATTGAAAATAATACGTAGATAAATTAATTTTGAAAAAAAGTTAATGTGGTTTGATCTCTACAGGAGCAAAAAATTGGATCACTATGCTAAGTATATAAAGCCCCACAAGAAATATCCCGACGCGGATGCCGATGTATTTTTTAAACAACGGAATCAACGCTACAACAGTAATTGATGTAGCTAGCATCATCTGAAACCACAATAGCTCACTGTTAGGAATGGTAGTAAAGAACCCACCATGATACATGGCAGCTATGATTGCCACACCCAATAGTAGAGAATTATTTAGTATTTTGGACCCAAGGACATTTGCTATAGCGATTGCAGTCCCTGCAGCCCCCTTCCTGGCTAATATCATCATAGAAATTTTTTCTGGCATTTCTCCTGCAATAGGACTGATTATGACTGCTAAAACAATAGTGGATACTCCAATATCTTCAGAAAAGGTCTGAAGAGAATCAATAAATGGACCAGCAGCTACCAAAATACCAATGGTTCCTGCTACGAAAGCCAAAATAGCTTTTGTCATATCATTCTTGTTTGTTAAAATATGAACCGGAGTAGCAACTGATTTACCTTCTATGGTCTTTACAACGGCTGGTTCACTGATCTTTTGTTCTCTCTTCATCTCTATATACGCTATCAATACATAAGCTACGAACATTCCAACAAAAACGAATCCATCTATGAAATTATATCCGTCAAGCAAGAGAATTGCACTGATTAAAGCAGAGACCAATAGGAACACTTTATCAATTTTGAATGTGCTCACATCAATTCTTTTAATCGGTGCTTTTGATAACCTAGTAGTTGCAATTATTAACATTAATGCTAGACCGAGAGTCATCATCAAAATATTACTTCCAAGCCCTGCACCTATTGCAACTTCATAGAGGCCTACTGATGCCGCATAAATGACAATTGCTATTTCTGGAAGCGTTGTTGCAACACTTAGCAAGGTTCTACCGACAAATTTAGCTCCAAATCTTGTAGACAAATGTTCTGCACCGTATGATAAAACCCAGCTTGCCAAGATGAGCCCTCCCAGCCAAGCCAACATTAGTAGAAAATTCTCAATATTCAAAAACAGTTAAATTTATCGCAAAACAGCATATAAATTTAATATTTTGTCTTAAATAATTTGATAATTGAAAGGACAAATAGTCCAGTAAAATCAAATTAAACAGTACATTAAAGAATGATATGGATTTTGCTAGCAGCAATATTAATAAATACAATGAAATAAACCACTTGGTTTCAGCCAGGAAGAATTCATTTGAGGTCACTTTCAGAATGATGGAATTGAAAGAAATACAATCCGATAGTTTGTTGGAAGTAGCAGAAAATAAAGTCCTGCAAGCATTTAGGATCAATAAAAAAGAAATATTTGTCGAAGATGACGGTCTTTTCATAGAAGCCCTAAAAGATTTTCCTGGTGTTTATTCTTCATATGTAAATAAAACAATTGGAAACGTAGGTATTCTAGACCTGCTAGGCAATAAGGTAAATAGAAACGCGAGTTTCAAGTCGATAATTGCATTCCATGATGGTAATAAAATCGAATTATTTACCGGTGAAATAAAAGGTAAAATAGGATTTGAACTTACAACCGGAGGTTGGGGTTTTGATCCGATTTTCATACCTGAAAATTCTGACTTGACATTCGGTCAAATGGATATGAAAACAAAGAATCAAATATCGCATAGAAAGGTTGCTTTAGATAGGTTTCTAAAATGGTATCAATCTCAAGGCTAAAATGAGCATAAGTCTTTTACTGCGGATAAGAATCTATCCATCTTGAAATAAATCTAGCTTTGTTCTGCAAAACAACAATTCTAGATACTATACTCTCATCCATTATAGAGTAATCATCCAAATGGGTTTTTAATCCACTGGAAAACGCCCTCACCTCATCCATCTCTAACATATTTGATTCTTCTAGTCTATTTGTAGACATTCCGATATGCATGTATGATTTCAATTCAATAAAATGTGGATTTCCTATTTCAACTAATTTAGCAAAATCCTCAAGAAATATAGGATTATCGTTGAAATTTCGAATTAAAGTAAACCGTAAGACCGTGCGGGTATTAACTTGGGAAATAAAATCAAGACTCTGAAGCCATCTCTCCCATGCATTTCTATGCCTTGGTCCATTTATTTTATAGAACAGATTCTTGTTTGATGCGTTGGTGGACAAGTAGATTTGAGTTGGTAAAGCATTTTCATTGGCTAGTCGATACAACATTTCAGGTTCTTGTCCGTTAGTCACCAAAAATATAGACTTTGTGGCCTTGAGTCTGGACAAGTATTTTATTAGCTCAGGCAATTTAGGATACATAGTCGGTTCCCCTGAAAGAGAAACTGCGTAATGTTCTGGGAAAAGAGATTCATCTAATTTAGAGAAGTTAACTCCGGTCTTCCCATAATATCCAACGACCAATTTTCGTCGTTCTTCTAAAAGGTTTTGAACAATTATTTCTGGATCATCAACCAAATGGGCTGGCATTTCCATTGTATCGTAAAATTCGGTCGGTCTCCAACAATAAATGCAACGATTCTCACAATTTAGAGCTGTAGGAGTCATTTCCATGCATCTATGAGTAGATATTCCATAAAATTTGTGCTTATAGCATGACCCGCCATCAGAAAAAGATTTTTTTGTCCAATGGCATAATTCTACGGCTGAATGATTAAATACTCCATATTTGGCCTTCTTTAATTTTTGTTTAGCAGCAGGCGTAAT
>Ga0310900_10000832_pt1 | contig 11362 bp, 7 predicted proteins | sample C24D1metaG_FD_203879 | JGI IMG/M metagenome (GOLD analysis project Ga0310900, IMG submission 203879) | Lab incubated soil microbial communities from West Virginia University Organic Research Farm, Morgantown, WV, United States - C24D1 | ecosystem: Environmental > Terrestrial > Soil >...
GGTAGTTGACTCGTCTAACACCTTGTTGATATCAGCGATATTTTGCTTGATCTCATCTATAGATGCATTTCCATCGATCTGTTCACGGAGTTTTTCCCTCAGTAGAGCCTCACCTTTATCAGATAGTGCTTTACCAATTGGAGCTTCAATGTACTCAAAGTTGTCCAAGTAAGCAGCTGTGGCTAATTCTTTGGCTTTAATTTTATCGTTTGATTCGTATGCAGAGACAACATCATTTAGTAATCCTCTAATTTTGGCAATATAGTCTTGGGATGTTGGATTGGTACTGGCATCTGAGGTAGTGGAGGAACCATTTGTGCTCAAACCATTGGTTATCTTCTGAATTATTTGTTCAACAACAGCCTGGTCTCTTAGATTCTGGAAGGAGTCTGTCAGATTTGCAAAATTCGACAACAATGTCGTAATTACACTGGTATCATTTGAAATGTTTTGGGTATTATTGAACAATGTATTTGCTCTATCTAAGAATGCAGAGCCATCCTGATACTCCAAGTCCAATGTAATATTACCCCCTGCAACTCCCTCTTTGTACTCAGAAGCGGCAGTTTTTAGTAGATCTTTTATGACACTAATATTGTGTTCAGCAGTATTTAGGACAGCTGCTGGTATGACCGTTGTTATTACATTATTGGACAAATCTATCGAGGACTTTCCTTTGTCTTCAAATTCTTCTAATGTAGTATTATTATTAGCGGCTAAGCCGGCCAATTGATTCAAATCATTGAAATAGGTATCATTTAGATTACTATCGGCTGTAGATAATGGGATAGTGACGAGTGAAAGTACTTCGTCGATTGGATGAAGTGTGTGACCTAAGGTTAATTCAGTATTATTGTGGAATTTATTGTACTCAGCCTTTTCAATGTGGCCTATGATCTGTTCAATATTTGAATGAAACCCGGTATAATCTGTCTGGTTTTGTTGTTCAGTACCATTGTTCTGACCCATTACCTGATTTGGTAAGGCAAAACCAAATATCGCGAGTGTAACTACTGCAGTCATTAATCCAGTGATCAAATTATTGCTTTTATGTATATGCACAATGAGAACCTTCCTTATAATATATTTATATTATTATTCAATTCTCCGGACTGAGAATGAAGAGGTGGGTTTGTTTCTTCTTTGATTATTGTATAGATATCACCCCATAAACAATGCTTAGTATTTAGATTAATTTTTCGGTTACCTACGGAATTGGAGAATATTTTCACCCCGAATTAGCTTGAATCAGACCTGAACGGCAAACCCGCCAGGTTAACTAACCTGCATCTTTAACGACCAGACTCTTTCTCTGTTTTTCTTGACTTTATTGTGTCAAGCCATTTGTCGCAAAGCACGTCCGATATAGATAAAGGTTCAAATTACACACAAACAACAATTTAAAATTTCTTATAAGCAAATATCAAACCTTTTTAGAATTATAATTCTATTGTACTTAGATTTGTCCGGAGAAAAAATAGCAAATATTGAGAACGTGCTGGTACTTCAAGGTGGTGGGTCACTTGGTGCTTTTGGGTGTGGAGTGTACAAGGCATTGGTAAAACATCATCTGGATTTGGATTTAATTGCTGGGACTTCAATTGGTGGGATTAATGCTGCCATTATCGCAGGCAGCCGAAATAAAGATAGGCCTGATGAATTATTAGAGGAGTTCTGGCTCGAGCTTTCTGAAAATTTTGTTAATAATGATAAATTTTTCGATTTTTCTAGACCAAACCTAATGAAACAATTCTATGAAAATTTTGTCTATCCACTTCATAATAATGATATGATCGCAAATTATGTAGAAATGAAGAAGGGTCAACAGATCAAAATCAAACAGCTAGAATCATTCTTCAGCTCTGCCGCATTTGGAAATGAAAAGTTTTTCAAACCTAGGTGGTTTTCTGAATATGCGGCTTCTGATCCCGAATACTTTACACCAATGAAATGGACTTACCTTTATGACCATAAACCTTTGATTAAGACATTGGATAGATACATTGATTATGACAAGTTAAGACCGGGTGTAAATAGTAACCCACGTCTTATTTTGACCGCGGTGAATGTGCTGGATTCTAAAGCTTTAATATTTGATAGTTTCAAGCAGCAAATAGAGTCAAAGCACATATTAGCTACCTCTGCTTACCCACTTTACAATTTTCCATGGATAGAAGTTGAAAAAGGTGTTTTTGCCTGGGATGGTGGCCTTTTAAGTAACACTCCACTTAGAGAAGTGTTAGACGCATCGCCAGTCATTGATAAGAATATATTTCTAGTAGAGAATTATCCGAAGGCGGTTGACGCGTTGCCCGGTAATATAGCTGAAGTGCATCATAGGGCCAGAGACATTATTTTTTCAGACAAAACTGAGCACAATATCAAAATGTCCAGGGTAATTACACGTTATTTAGACTTTATTGAAGAACTTTATCAAATTTTTGAGAATAATGCTGACAAATTACAATTAGACAAGAATACCTTAAGTAAAATTCGTCGAAAATATAAGAAATATCATGAGGATCATGGAGCAGAGATAAAAGAAATATACTATATTTCACGCGATGAAATGTACCCTCATATCTTTGAAAATGCAGATTTCTCTCCGGATACTATCAAGGAATTAATAAAATCGGGAGAGGACAAAGCCAATAAGGTCATACAGGCTCATAAGCATGAGTAATTGCTTTGAGTTCAACATGGTTTGAAGAGGTTAATGTTTCACTCAAAAAAAGCAGTATGATGATTATATGACCACATTCGTCTGGCGATATGTAACATGTCATCCCAAGACAATATCTTTGAGTTTGAACTTCCACCTGGTCGCTCTAAATAGAATCCAATCACCAAACTTTGAGAACAAATAAGTTGTTCTAGTTGGTATCTAGAACCAATTACTAACCCGAAATATTAGTATAAGATTTAAGTTGTTATTAGACATACCAAGGCGAATCCAATTCACCATTGGGGTTGTCCATAAATTCTCTGTATTTTTTCGATCTATCTAGTCTATAGTGGAAATAGCATTCTTACAAATAGCTTCGCTATTTTACTAAGATCTAATACATGTGTCAACAATATATAATTATGAGATTGATTTATCAAAGCATTTGACCGCTTCCTTGAATTCGTTCAGCTGATATAAGGAATTTCCTTTCATATACCAAGTATTGAAGCCCTTCGATGAAGATAGTTCCAGAGACCTATCAAAGCATTTGACCGCTTCCTCATACAGCTTCCTCCTATACAATAATAATCCTTCTAAATACCAATGATCTACTAAACCTAAACTTCCCGACATAACCAATAATATATTTAAGATAGTTTCTAATAAAGCTTTTGTTGTTATTTGATTAATATTTGCCATTCTTGCATGGAGATGGCAAAAACTTGTTATTTTTACTTATAATACCTTTAGGATGAATTAATAATTGTCAATGTTTGATAAAACTAATATCAAGAGAATGACAACATGATAGGATTAATACAATTGCTGCGCTAAATGAGTTTCAAAATTTGTTTGTAATGCTATATAATATAATAAGTGATGGTATTCTTTTAGATTTTTGTCACTCATGACAATAGCACCCAATTAGCTTGCATTGAACCATACAAACAAAATATATATACTAAAGTTACTGAGACGGTAACTCACTAATACGCTGTGTATTTTTTGTCTATCGATTTTTCAAAAAAATTCATTTTGGTACAGTCACTAATTCTTTAGAAACTCCAGAATACTGTAACAAAGTCAATGGTCTTGAAATTTATGAATGAATTAAGAAGAGTCATTGTCTTTTTATTAGCAAACAATGTCATAAGCATCAGTAACTATCCTTTGATAGATTGAATTGTTCAGATCAATCCTGTAATAATCTAATTTATCAGGATCGTACTTTTGTACGATTTCAATGATTTCGCTTTTCTTTTTTCTCTGAGATATCACATCCCGATGAGCATAACCGGTGACATAACTATAATCATTTTTAATAGCTTCGCCCAAAAATTTTATCCTTAAGTAGTGACCACCGGTGCCTCCCCAATAACCCTCCAGGATGCTGACACCTTCCAAATACACAGTGTTCATCGATCCCTTGTTCACATCTACCGTACCCGGGCGCAATTCATAATTTTCTAAAGGACCACCTTTTGCATAACCTATAATATCACCGGTTCTGTTGTTCATCCTAAGTGTTACCAAGATAGAAGATTTATCTGCGATTGTTTTTCTGAAGTAATCTTCACTTTGCCGCATCAATGTGGAAACTCGACTATTAATATCTAGAAGGATCTTTACCGTATTCTCATCAACTTTCCCATTTTGGCCTTCTGTAACAAAAATTAATCTGGTACCTCTTTTGGAATCTTTTAATCCTAATTCTTTATTCCATGATTCCTTGAAGTACGCTACGTTATCATAAAAATTTTTCCTAAATTCAGTAGGTATATTTGACATAATATAATCAAACATCTCCTTTTCTTCTACCATAAGGTTATCAAAAAATTTCACAGAATTTTTATTAATCACGGAAGGATGCCATCCCAACGCATGGGCGTTACGTCTAGCGATATCTCTAGCGTGTTCATAATTTCCCAACGCGTATCCAGCTATTCGCTCCGACACTGAAAGAAACCATCCTAAACTTCGAAAACGTTCTCTTGTCTTGAGATCACTAGTGGAAATTCCAGCTTCAACGAATAATTCATCAATCTTCTGATTCGCATATTGCTCAATTTCTCCTTTGAATGGATAAGCCGTCCTATGAATCAAGATCATTACTAAGTCTATATTTAGATTTGCCTTTGCGATAAATTCTCTAATTTTAGGATCATGTCTAATGAAAAATTCAACTGAATCCTCATTAGGTTTATCAAATTCCTTAAGTGGATCATAGTCATGAAATAACGCAGCTACAAATAAATAAGTAGTTTCTTCCTGAGATATTTTGAAATTTTCTATTTTGTTAATCCCAGAAATCGATAATAGCGTAAAGTAAACAGCTTCTAGTTCGTGTTGAATATTATGATAACCATAATAATCGGTGCCCAAGCCCTTTTTTGAAAATTCAGAAATGGTGTGACGCAGGATATCTTTTATCCATCTATCCTCAAAGCCCAAGGATTTGCCCAAGTCTATAATATTATTCTTGAGGTTTGATTCGGCCGTTTGTCCTTTGTGAAATTGTAGCCACCAAGGAAATAATTTTATTCTATTATAGAATTCAAACCCAATTAGGGTTAACCTACCAGGCAACCTATCTGTCGTCAACCCATTATTATTGTTTAGATCATCCTTTTCACTATCAGACGTATATTTCGATGATCTAACCACATTTCTAGAATTAGAAATCCGCGATATAAAATTTGCTTTTATGAGTACTGATCTTTATAATTAATCAAATAAATCATGGTTTTAGGCTCAAAGTATGAAATATTTTATTCGTAAGCGCAAAAATTAATATCTATCATATGGCCACCCCCAAGTATTTTATCACCGGAGATATAGAGTCTTAGGTGTATCGATATAACAGAAAAATAAACTCGATTTGACTGGTAGCTTTATTATCAGAATATTCTTCCCTACGACCAATCAATCATAGCGGATTTGTTGAGAAGATGATCAATAATACGAGAAAGTAAATTATATGTATGTAAAGTAATCAAATCCGGGATTTTCGCCTAAAGGATTCACCTTCGTGTGCTATGCTTATTCTTATATTATGTTTTCTCCCAATCAAAACACCCAACAAGAACAGCTTAGATATTTACCTATCCTTAATATCAGTAAAGATCTTGAATAATCAGACAAGGCGGAGGGATCTTAGCTCCAATAATCTATAATCACAAGATTTTTTAAATATTGGAATTAAATGTTGCAACTAGCCAAGTAATTCCAAATGGGTCCAATATTTTAGCCACTTTATCCACCTCGTATTTGTGTGTTGGTGTTTGAATTGATTTGCAACCTGCTTTCAATGCTTTATCATAAGTAACGTCAACATCTTTAACATAGATCCACAAGGAAAGTAAACTAGGGTGACTACTCTTCCGATTTTCCTCCAACATAATACAAGTATCACCGATTTTAACTTCCGCATAAAATCCTTTTTCTTCTTCAATTCGTTTAACAACAACTGCATTAAAGACCAATTCTGAAAATTTGATAAATTCCGATATATCTCCAATTACTAGATATGGATTTATCGTATGGTAACCCGGAGGGAATGGGTCTAATTCTCTCATGGTATTGTCATTAAATTGACCAAATATTTTAGTATATCGACTAGAACCATATTACCAATAATTTGAACATATCAATATTCTTACCTCAATTAACCAGATTACAGTAAATTGATGCTTTTTCCTATAGAATAATAATGCTGTTGCATGGTAAAAATTGGAAAAATCGTTACGTTTATTAGCATTTTTTACAACATTTCGGCATATACCAAATAATTAGAAAGTCAAAAGATAAAGGCCTAATACGATCTTCTTCTTAGCACGAATATTGAACCTCAGGATAGCCAATGTTATTAGTGAACCACTAGCTAATAGCAAGATTCCCATTGCAATGGGAATATCGATAATAGTGATTGTAATTATTTCGCTGTTGATGACTCGCCAATTATTGGACTACAATCACATAACTGGGAATATCATGTTCATTACGACTATTGTCGTATGTTATGGAATCGGCTCTTTTGTTCTCCTGAGCTTCGCTCACAGGGTAAGCAAAGAATTGAGGAGTAAATCACGTCTAAGCAACATTATGCACTGGACGGTGATTATTGTACAATTCGGAATTTTGATAACTTTGGTATTCATGTTAGTTTTCGGTAATCCAGAATATGTTTTATCAAAGTCGATATTTGCAGCCAGTTCAATACTTGCCACGGTGATCATGTTGGTAATAACTTTTAAATTTTTTTCATGGTACAGGGCCAGTAAGTTCAAGAATCCCATAGTTTTGTTCTATGCTCTTGCTGCATTAACCCTTGCTTGTTCTATTTTTGAAGACGCCAGTACAAAATTACTAATGGTCCAAATCATTTATGATGAATCTATACCAGATAATCAGATAATAGGATCATCATTTCAATACAAGGGGTCAGAGAAATATGATGGACAAGTCGTATTTGTCGAAACAAAGACGGATGAAACGGCCCTATTCATAATCCCTCAATCATATTTAGATTTATACAATTATCTTAACTCTATAATTCTGCCAGTGGGATTTATTTTCAGATGGATAGCCTCTACAATGCTATTACGGAATGTTTATAAGAAAATTGGCCCATTTCCAGTATATCTTTGGATTATAATATCTCTACCCCTTGTGCTCTATTTGATTGGTAAGATGCCAGGCTTCTTTTCAGGTGAAAGTCTTGCCGGGATTGACGAGGCATATCGATACTATTTTCGAGTATTATTTAGAGTGGGAACGATAGCTGGGAACATATTATTTGGTTTAGCGTTCTTCATCGTTGCGAAGAAATTGAAATCGTCAAAGGTTAGAGATTATCTTATCTTAGCTGGTCTTGGTGATACGATAGTTGGGATTGCTCTATCTACTTCAGCATTAGAACCAACTTTCGGCGTTGCTGCACATTCATTAGTTCTTCTATCCACATATCTATTTACACTTGGTTTGTATGCTTCAGCTATTACGGTTTCCCAGGAAATGAAGTTACGACAATCAATAAGAGACTCGGCCATTGAAGAATCAAAACTTTTATCTAGTATAGGATCTGCACAAATGCTACAAGAAATAGAAAAAAAAGTTTTTGCAGTCGTAGAAAAGGAAAAAGCAGAATTTACAAGACATACGGGATTACAACCGTCGTTTACTGACCTAGACACTAGAGAGTATTTGGATACAGTACTCAAAGAGATAAAAATAATTCAAAATATTGACGATATTATTTCAAAAAGCAAAAATATCCTATCTGATTCTAAGGAATTTATTCTGTGCACTAGACCTTCTGGTTTAAGATTAGCATTTAATAACTATTTTGAAATTTATCAGCAGATCAGTGGAAATAGAAAAAACCACCCACACAATGGAATCAAGATCATAACATCAATTACAAATAGTAACGATATCGAAATAGTAAACAAGTTTTTGGATTTAGGAATAAGTATGAAACATGTAAAAAATCTACCCCCTATCAACTTTGCTGCATCAGAAAATGAAATGATTGCAACGATACAAAAAACAGAAGGGGGACAAATCCTTCAAAATCTGCTTACAACTAATGAACCAGCATATATTGAGCATTTTAATTCAATTTTTGATGAATTATGGGAAAATGGAATTGATATTAAAAATAGGATTAATGATATCGAGACGGGAGTAGACAATGAAGGGATAGAAATAATTCAAAATCCCGAAACGTTTGAAAATTTATTCTACAGTCTAATCATATCCGCAAAGGAAGATATTGTTGGAATATTTTCAACACCAAATGCATTTAGACGTCAAAAGCATGCTGGGACCCTTGATTTGATAAGAGAAAGACTAGAAACAAAATCCTTTAATGTAAGAATTCTGGTCCCTGAGGACAAATTGATTTATCAGACCATAAACGAATTTGAAGATCAAGGTATTTCAGACAGAATTAAAATTAGACTAATGGAACCAAGCATGCAAACCAAAGTGTCAATAGTGGTAATTGATAAGAAATACTCACTTGCAGTAGAACTAAAAGATGACTCTAAGGATACCGTAGCTGAGGCTATTGGATTAGTAACATATTCTAATAGTAAATCAACGGTGTTATCTTATTATTCGATCTTTGAAAGCTTGTGGAAACAAACAGAACTATACAAACAGTTGAAATTAAACGAGAGAATGCATAAGGAATTTATCAACACAGCTGCACATGAACTGAGGACACCAATTCAGCCAATCCTTGGGGCGGCAGATATTCTTAAAAATAACACACCTAGTTCCAGGGAAAAAGAGCTTGTAGAAATCGTAAGTCGTAATGCTAGAAGATTGAAAAAACTCGCTGAGGACATACTTGATGTAACCAAAATGGAAGGATACGCCTTAAACCTAAATATGGAAAAATTTAGAATTAGAGATATCATACTCGAAGATATTCACAATTGTGAAGCAAATTTTGAAAAAAGTAAGATTGAAATCAAATATGATGAAATAGACGACTTGCTGATTTTTGCAGACAAGGAGGGCATTAGTCGAGTTATCTCTAATTTGATTAACAATTCAACAAAGTTCTTGCCCAGCACGGGAGGTATTATCTTAATCACGGTTAAACTGATAAAGTTCCAAAATGATGACAAATCCCTTGATATGGTGCAAATAAGCATAACTGACAACGGAAGTGGTATAGATAATGAAATGTTACCAAAGCTGTTCACAAAATTTGCAACTAAATCATTTCACGGAATTGGCCTTGGATTGTTTATTTCAAAGAGCATAATAGAGGCGCATGGCGGGAAGATATGGGCCGAGAATAATCAGAAAGGACAAGGGGCAACATTTTCATTTGTATTACCATTTGACAATTCTGAACAGGGTAACAGCAAATAAGCGTAGTTGGGTTTGCATATTGACCAAAAGAAAAATATTAATAGTTGATGACGAATTTGACATCACTTTTGTCTTTAAAATTATACTCGAAGAAAGAGGCTTTGCTACTGATATTTACAATGACCCAACCATTGCTTTATCGACGTATAAGCCATACTATTATGATTTAGTAATGGTTGATCTAAAGTTACCTGGAATGACGGGTTTTGAGTTATATAATCAAATCAGGATGATTGATAATAAGACCAAAATATGCTTTTTGACTTCTAGTGAGCAGTTTCACCAGCAATATCGTAGCAATGAATTTCAAGATTTCGACCCAGATCTTTTCATTCAAAAGCCAGTTGAGAATGAAGTATTGATCAATAAAATCAACAGAATTATTGAAATGTGATCTACTGAAAGGATATTCACGTAAATTCTACGATTAAGCCGCAATCTTTTATTCCTAATAATATGCATAGAATCAGACATAATTCCTATATTTTGATAACTGTTTATCATTCCCCCAAGTCAGCAAGCAATGGTTGTATAGTATCGACTCTTACTGACTTAATTACTCCGCTATTTGGTTCTAACAAATACAATAGATTTTAACCAATGACACCCCTCAGGTAATGAAATTTTATGAAATACAGGATCTAAAGGGGTGATTATGTTTAAATAACAATCACTTTTCCCACCATGCCCGGATGTAATATACAATAATATGGATATTCACCTGCTATTTCAAATTTGTATTCGTAACTTTTACCGGTACTAGATAGTGCTGTTGGACCTGCCAACCCGGAATCGAATATCTGAGATGCATCAGCGTTTCCCAAGCCCCCTGAAGTAACAGTATGAAATGAAAAATCGTCATTTGTCCACAGAACAGTCTGGCCAACGTTTACCATTATAGGATTTGGATTATAAGCAGTGTCAGTTAGAAGTGTCGCTCCAGGTACAATTGATACTAACATTTTATCTGTATTTGGTAAAGTGACATTTCTGGGCATTGGGGATATCATATCACCAACTTCTTGAGCATCTAAATATTGAAAATGTAGTTGAAGGGAAACTAAAACTGTAAATTGTGTTAACACAACCATAAAAGAAAGTGGGATTATTTTCATCAGTGGATATAAGTAAATTGATCCTTAATATTTCATGTTAAATCTTGTTTGAGTCAAGAATATTTTCATAACATTCACTCACAATATTCAGATTATGTTGCTTTAGGGATTCTCGGACTAATCGAGGCACTTGCGCTTGTTATTTATTCCGTAAAATCGAGCATTATTTGCAGATCTTTAGGTACGAGACTGATTGAATCTCTGTTTCAATCTTTAATTATTATACCATTATTTAAATAAACATTTATTTCCTCACCTCTAGCTTTCAGTAAATATCAAAAGAAAATGAATTTGAATCACCAAACCAAAATATGGTTAATTTTGATTTCCCTTTGGGTAATTAATGGTTCCAGCTTCCTTGCAATTAAAGTGGCCATCGATACGATCCCTCCTCTTTTGAGTGCCGGTTTGCGTTTTAGTATAGCTGGCGCAATATTATTCACAATTTATTTCCTTCAAGTAAATAGACCTAGATTGTGGGAACACCACGACCTAGATCATTCACAGAAAATACCTGAAGTAGGACAAAATATACGAGCTCAGGTAAAGGTGCCTAGAGAGAAGATTACACTCCAACAATGGAAGGACAGTCTTATTTTAGGTGTTACCTTATTTTTAGGGGGACAAGGATTGTTAACCTGGGGAGCCCAATACTTATCTTCAGGCATGACAGGATTGCTGAACTCTACTA
>Ga0310900_10000833_pt1 | contig 11353 bp, 9 predicted proteins | sample C24D1metaG_FD_203879 | JGI IMG/M metagenome (GOLD analysis project Ga0310900, IMG submission 203879) | Lab incubated soil microbial communities from West Virginia University Organic Research Farm, Morgantown, WV, United States - C24D1 | ecosystem: Environmental > Terrestrial > Soil >...
CGAGAACATAGATGATCTCTTCACCGGGATGACTATGCCTCGAGGACGTCACTCCGGGGTCGAGTTCGACGATCGCCTGGACGACCTCGCGTCCCTGGACACTGAGATCGTGCCGCTGCAGATCAATGCGTCTGGTTCCTGCCTGCTGTGCTCGCGTCACGTGAAGGACCGGAACGCACGCGACGATGACCGCCGCTGCCACTGCCGTTCGCTTCGCCCGCATAGTCGACCTCGTTCCTGCTCTCGCACATCCGTGAGAAGCCGTTCGCGACCGGGACCCCCTCATTCGTCAACCCGCATGTCACCACACCCGGGGAGTCGAATCTATTGGACGATCGTATTGGCGACGGTTGGATCGTGCTGCCGGGTCTCGCCGCCCTGGACGATTTTCGCAAATTGGCTCATCCGTGAGGCGGCTGAAATGCTGCACTCGGGCGACCATGGATCCGTGGCGTCGCGAACGGCCGGCCGGGAATGCCTCCCGGGTTCGGTTCGCACGTCCGATGACCCAATCTTCTCCAAGAGAGGAGGCGATCGGCAGATGTCACAATTTGCGGTGATCGAAGCGCCGTCGATTCTTGGTCTCAGACCTACTGGCGTCGAACTGTTACCGAAGGCCCTCATACGGGCAGGCTTGATCGATCGCCTGAGCGCGCGCCATGCCGGACGCGTCGCGCCCCAGACCCCGTATGATTTCGAGCGCGACTCGGCAACCCTGACATTGAACGCGACTGGCATCGCGTCGTATTCACGGGCCCTCGCCGCCGTCGTCGGCGAGGTGATGGACCGCGGTGAGTTCCCGGTGGTGCTCGGGGGAGACTGTTCGATCCTGCTGGGCAACCTGCTCGCACTCAAGCGACGGGGTCGCTACGGGCTGCTATTCATGGATGGTCACGCTGACTTCTACAATCCGGAGGCAAACCCGAACGGCGAAGCGGCGTCCATGGAGCTGGCGCTCGCCACGGGCCGCGGCCCCGACGTCCTGACGAACATCGAAGGCCGCGGCCCTCTCGTGAACGATGAAGACGTCGTCGCGTTCGGGTACCGCGACGCAGAGGAGCAGGCCGCGCACGGAAGTCAGCCACTGCCGCCGCGGATGCATGCGATCGATCTTCCTCGGATTCACCATCGCGGCGTCACACTCGCCGCCAGGGATGCCGTCGCGTATCTCACGCGCGATCACGGGCCCGACAATGGCTTCTGGCTGCACCTCGATGCGGACGTGCTCGATGACGCGATCATGCCGGCCGTTGACTATCGCCTTCCCGGTGGTCTCTCGTGGGAAGAGCTGACGACAGCGATGCGCATCGCGGCCAAGTCCCGGCGAGTGGTTGGGCTGGAGATCACGATCTACAATCCGACGCTCGATCCGGACGGCGCGGGCGCACGTGGCCTGACCAACGTCATCGCCGACGCGCTCGGGTGATCATCGGTGAGGTCCGCCTCCGGCACGTTGACCCGGAACGGCCGGATCGCAGTGTCGTTGTTTTCGGCAGCCGCCAACGGCCCTGAGGCCAGGCCGACAACCGTCGCCGCCCGCGTCGCAAATGCCATGACGCGTTCAGACGTTGACGGGAGTGTAAGAAGCATCGTTGCGGCGGCAGCGATCATTCCGCTTCGGAAAGTAACCCGGTGAGTCAGTCGTTCGCGTGACTTCATGCCGTTCTCCTCGAACGCATGACACCAGACGCGCGGGGCGGGATCCATCAGACGAAGGTATCGCCGGCACCTTCGTATCGACTGGAAGCCGAGCTCACGGCCCCGCCGCGCGTGCGCCGTAACCGATACCAAAGTCCGATAGACGACCGCACATCGCGCGAGCATGCTTCGTAGCGCGGGGGCGACCGTCGAGGAGCCCCGCGCCAATCAGCTGTGCAGGACCAGGCATTCCTGTTCCACTCACCATCAAACACGGAGGTCACAATGACCACTCAGACAACGCCGGAAGTCGCCACTCCCGTCCGCACTGCCGCCGGGACCGATCTGAAGCTCGAGGTCGTCGCCATCCCGGTGTCCGACGTCGATCGCGCCAAGCGCTTCTACGAGAGCCTGGGGTGGCGGGTGGACGCCGATTTCACGAATGGTGACGACTGGCGGCTCGTGCAGATGACACCTTCCGGCTCCACCTGCTCCGTCATGTTCGGCAAGGGATTCACGACCGCCGCGCCGGGATCGGCTCAGGGAACATTCCTCGTGGTCGACGACGTGGCGGCGGCTCGCGCCGAGCTCATCGGACGTGGCGCCGGCGTGAGTGAGGTGTTCCATTTCGATGGAATGGCTCTCCGTGCCGCCGGGACGAAGGGACGCGTGCCGGGTCCCGATCCGGAAGGGCGTTCCTATTTGTCCTTCGCATCATTCAGCGATCCGGACGGAAACAGCTGGCTGCTTCAAGAGGTCACGACGCGGCTTCCAGGGCGAGGGCTCAGCCTGGACCTGGCGACGCTGACGGAGCTTCTCAGGGAGACCGAAAGGCGTCATGGCGAGTACGAACCGACGGCCCCGAAGCATCACTGGTCGGATTGGTACGCCGCGTACATCGTGGCGCGCGAGAACGGGCTGACTCCCGAAGAGGCTGCCCAGCACGGCGCACGGCACATCGAAGGCACCCGCAACCGCAAGCCGGCATGAGGGCGAGTGCTGCGCCTGAGCCGCCGAACGGTTCGTGGCCGCGGGCACGAACTGTTCGGCCGCCAGGAGCGGCCGAAGACATTACGCCACGGGATCGCGGGGAATGGTGATTTCGCGACGGCCGAAGAGTCGCGCATCGATCGACAACGCGCCGGGGCCGAGCATCGCCAGCGCGGCGGCGTCGACCACGACGACCAGCGCTGCGAGACGGTCGTTGAGGACGGATGTATCGAGTGGGGTCCACGTCGCGATGCACATGATGGTGAGACCGGCGACGGCGCCGGAGACTGGTGTCAGGAATCCGGCGACGAGCGCCAGCCCGCTGACGACCGCCAGCGCGCCGGCGGTCGCCATCAGCGCGTTCGGCTCGTTCGGGTGCGCCAGGTGCACGGCGCCCTGAATCGTCGCGGCGCCGCCCACGACGATCCGCAGCAAGAGCAGACCGACGCCTGGCCAGCTGCCGGGGAACGTCGAGAAGTATCGTTGCACTGCGGTGAGGGTAGCGCCGCTGCCATGCGCGCGAATCCCTCACGGTTGGAATGCGCGCGTACCCCGATCGAGTTACCGCCCGTTTACAGCTGTATGATGCCGCGGCGGACGGCGATGGCCACCGCCGCGGTGCGATCGGTGGCGCCCAGCTTTTCGAGGATGTGCTTGACGTGGACCTTGACGGTCTCTTCGGAAATGGACAGCTGCTCGGCGATGTCGCGGTTGCGGTTTCCACCGGCGACGTGCTGCAGCACGTCAATCTCGCGTGCGGTGAGGCGCTCGTCGGCGATGTGCTCGGCCAGCTGCGCCGCGATCTCGCGAGGAATCCGCTTGCGTCCGGCGTGCACCTGACGCACCGCCTCGCCCAGCTCCTTCGGGGGCATGTTCTTCAGCAGGTATCCGCGCGCGCCGGCGGCAAGCGAACGCCGGATCTCGACGTCTCCCTCGAACGTGGTCAGCATGACGACCCGCGCGCCAGGGAACTCCGCCAGGATGGCAATCAACGCATCGATTCCGCTGATGTCCGGCATGCGGAGATCCATCAGCGTCACGTCGGGTCGATGCTCGCGAAAGAGCTGAATCGCCTCGCGGCCGGTCGAGGCCTGGGCGACGATCGCCATGTCGGGCTGAGCGTTGATGACGGCCGCGATTCCTTCGCGCAGGAGCGCGTGATCGTCCGCACTGAGCACGCGAATCGGCTGGCGATCGGTCATGGCTGGCGCTCCGGTGCGCCGCCGTGCGCGGCGGCGGTCCCTCCGCGGTTGAATGCGGCGCGACCCGGGACGCGCAATTCGATCTCGGTGCCCGCGGCCACCCGGCTGCGGATCGTCAGCGTCCCGCCGATGCGTTCCGCGCGCTCCTTCATGCCCGCAATGCCCCAATGGCCGGAGATCCCCCCGTGCACGACGTGCGGATCGATCCCGCGGCCGTCGTCGCGCACGAACAGCCGCAGTTCGGCCGGCGTGTATTCAATCTCGATCTCGACCGCCGTCGCACCGGAGTGGCGGAACGCGTTCACCAGTCCCTCACGGCCGATCCGGTAGACCTCGTCTCTCACCGCGGGATTGAGCGGCCGGGGTTTGCCTTCCACCATGACACGATACGCCGTCGTCTGTCCGATCTCCAGCTCGCTCTGTATCCCGGAGAACGCGTGCTCGAGCTCGAGAGGGTCGGTGGAGGACGAGCGAAGGCCGCGCACGGCGTTGCGGCCTTCCTCGATGACGCGGCCGATCAGATCGAGCGCGCGGGTGAACGCGGGTCTGGCCGGCGAGTCCTCGGGCAGCCGATCGGCGGCGACGTGCAGCTGCATGGATGCGCTCAGGAAACCCTGGAGCAGGGTATCGTGCAGTTCCCGTGCGATGCGGGTCCGCTCGGCGAGACGCTCCTCGAACCTCACGTTGAGCTGGTGCGCGAGCTGTCGCAAGCGGAAACGGTACAGCCCCCAGGCTGCGGCGATGCCGATGAGGACGGCGGCCGCCTGGAACGACCGCGTCTGCCACAGCATCGGCCGGACGTCGAACGCCAGCGACGCCTCCGACCCGTTCCACAGACCATCGCTGTTCGACGCGATGACACGAAACCGGTAATGACCGTGGCTCAGATTCGTGTACACGGCCTGACGATCGGCCGTGGGCTCGCTCCAGTCATGATCGAAACCGTCGAGTCGATAGCGGTAGCGCACCCGTTCGGGGACCGAGAGGCTGAGGGCGGCGTAAGCGAGCGCGATGCGCCGGCGACCGGATGGAATCCCGGCCGCCTCGCCGAGGGCGACCGGCGCGCCGTCCGCCGAGATCGATTCCACATGGACCAGCGCCGCCAGCGCCTGCGCGTCGGGGGCGGCGGGGTCTGCAACGGAGAGGCCGCGAGTGAGCGCGAGCCAGACGCGGCCACGGGAGTCGGCGATCAGCGTCCGATGCCGCTTCATCGAGTGGACCGCGAGCAGACCGTCCGTCACGCCGTATTCGCGCACCTGGCCCTCGGCCACCTCACAGCGGAGAAGCGGCTCCCGATCGACGCGTAACACGCGATCGACCGTGTTCAGCCACAGCGATGCCGACTGGTCCACGGCCAGGCCGAGGATCGATTCGCGCAAGACGGCCGGCCCCCGGCACGCGCGCAGCCGGCCGTCTTGTACGAACGCCAGTCCATCGGCCGTGCCGGCCCAGAGGAGGCCGTGCGGATCCGCGAAGACGGTATTGACCTCGTTGGACGGCAATCCGTCGCGTGTCGTGTAGGTGCGCCATCTGCCACGCGAAAATGCGCTGAGCCCGCCCGGCGTCGCGAACCAGACCGTTCCGTCGGCGCCTTCGGCGATCGACGTGATGGTATTGGACGCCAGGCCGCTCGCCGTCGTGAACGTGGTGACGGCCCCATTCATAATCCGGCTCGCGCCCGCGCTCAGCGTGCCCGCCCAGAGCGCGCCGTCGCCGGCGAGCGCCACCGCGTAGACACTGTTCTGCGGAAGCCCTTCGGCCTTCGTGATCCGCACGGCCGACCAGCCACCCGCCGCCTGCCGCAGACGCGTGACCCCGCCGTCCTGTCTGCCGACCCACACGTCGCTGCCTGCGCCGGCTATCGAATACACGGCGTCGCGATCGAGGCCCGCGTCGGTGACGCGGCCGACCACGCCGTCGTGGATCCAGAACAATCCGCCGCTCGTCGGCGCAAACCACGTGCGTTCTCGATTGTCGACGTACACGGGTCCGATTGGCGCCGCCGGCAGGCCTTGCGCGGTCGAGAACGAGGTGAAGAGCGGATCCCGCCATCGCTCGATGCCGCGATCAGTGCCGACCCAGACGTTGCCGTCCCGATCCTCGAACACCGACGACACGTGGCGGCCATCTTCGCCGCTCGATGCCCAGCGGCTCGCCCGTCCACGATCGTCTACCCGCACCAGTCCATCCGATCCGGCGGCGATCCACACGTGGCCCGCCCGATCGCGAATCATCGCGAGCGCTTGAAGGTTGGCCAGCTCGCCCGGTAGCCCCGATTTGCTGATCGCTGTTCCCGTCCACCGTGCGACGCCCTTGTCGGTCCCGATCCACACTTCGCCGTCTTCCAGCGCGAGCAGGCTGTTCACTTTCAGGTCCGGCAACCCGTCTGTGAGTCGCGTCACGCGCGTGCCCTGGACGTGAACGATGCCGGCGCCGCGCGTGCCGAGCCAGAACTCGCCGGTTGGCGTCTGCGCCATGGAGATGACGAACGACGAGCCCGGGAACGCGCTCGTGTCCGCGATGACGTCGACACGCCCGTTGCGGGAAATCTGCGCGCCGAGTCCGAGTGTTGACGTCAGGATGGCGTCGTCGCGCCCCCGCTCCATCGCCGTGACGACCGATTCGGGCGATCCAAGGGTCGGCAGGATGTTCTCGAAGGCATCGTGCCGATAGCGAAGGAGCGCGATGCCGCGCAGGCGCGCCCATACCGATCCATCGGGTGAAGGGACGACGCCGATGACCGCCGGCGCGGCATTCGGAGCGACTCTCTTTGGCTCGATCAACTGGAAGGTCAGGCCATCGAAGCGAACGAGACCCTTCTCGGCGCCAACCCACAGGTAGCCGTCGGTCGTCTGGGTGACGGCATGAACGGGCCCGCCAGGAAAGCCGCGCTCGCTCGTCCACTCGTCGCGCAGGTACTGCGACATCGCCCGCTGCGCGTGCACGCTGCCGCCCGCGGCGACGACGAGGCACAGTGTTGCGGTCGCCGCGGCTCTACGGAACGTACTGGAATCGCTCAATGACGACCTCGACGTCCTTCTGCGGAGGCGCCGGCGCGTAGCGGAAGTAGTAGAGGTTCATCCGAACACGTTCGCCGCCCGGTGTCGGGATACCGGACGTGAATTCATGGCGAGCCACCTGCGCCCCTTCGGCGCGAGCGCCACGGAAGGTCCTGAAGACGACGCGTCCGGGCTCCCATCGGAACGAATGCGTCAGCGTCCCCGCAGGCGCGGAGAAGCGGGCCACGTTTGCGGGCACATAGAACGGCTGCACCACGTATTGCGCGTTGGGGAGCTTCGGGTCGCCCCAGCGGCTGATCTCGACGTCCAACTCGCGGTGATTCTGATCGACGCCTTCGGTGTCCCAGGTCAGCAGGCCGAGCGCTGCCGCCGGATCGAGACCCGAGACATCCTGGACGGTGAAGAGGTACGTGCCGTGTCCGAGCTCTCGCTTCAAAATCACTTCCGCGCTGGTCCAGCGACCCTCGCGCCGCGCGAGCTTGAGGTGCATCATCCCTTGCGCATCCGTCCAGGCATTGTCGGGGTCGTAGTCGTTCGGGCCGCCTCGATCGCTCGGGATGCTGCGAACATCCCATTCATACCCGCTGAACGTCAGCACCTTGGACGCCCGCGTCACGAAGTCTCCCGTGCCCTTGGCGATGGCCATCGCCACCACTCCGTTTCCGAGCGGCGGCAGCGCGTCCCTCGTGTTCGCGGGTCGATATCCCGCATCCACGAGAAGCGCGGCGTATTCGGTGCCGAGATGGATCGTGCTCTTCCACATCCCGTCCAGCTCGACAGTTGTGAAAGGCTGCGCCGTCGTCGGCTGTACCCACCAGACGCCGCTCCTCGTGTAGATCACGATCCGTTGACCGGACCGCGCGCCGGTGACGCGGCCGGCGATGGGCGCCACCACTTCGGAGCCACCCACAGCCGCTGGAGGAATCACCGACAATTGAATCGCGGGATCGGCCTTCGGCGTCTCGTCCCGGCAACCGGCCACCGACAGGCCGATCACGACGGCGATCGATGAACACAGCAGCCGGACAGATACGGGCATATGGGAGCCCGCAGAATAACCCTTTCGAGTAATCGGTTTGTCAACGAATTTGGGAAGGAGCCAGTCACCCGTTGTCGGGATGCCGGGGAATGCCTCGCTCGCCTATTGTTTGCCGACAGGCGAGAGGGAGGAGAACGGACATGACGACCATCACGACGATCAACCGCACACGATTCCAGGCCTCGAGTGCGCCGGACACGACACCGATCGTGTTCGTCGTCGATGACGACATTTCAGTGCGCGAGTCTCTGGAGCTGTTGATTCAGGTGTCGGGCTGGCGGGCCGAGACGTTCGCGTCGGCGCGGGAGTTCCTGGCCCGTCCCCGGCCCTCGGTTCCCAGCTGCGTGATTCTGGACCTGGCCTTGCCGGATGTCAGCGGTCTGGATCTTCAGCAGCGCGTTGCAGCCGATCGCTCGGAGATGCCCATCATCTTTATCACGGGGTATGGCGACATTTCGCAGAGCGTCCGCGCGATGAAGGCCGGAGCCCTCGAATTCCTGACCAAGCCGTTCCGCGAGGATGTGCTGGTGAGCGCCATCCGGCATGCTCTCGAGCGCAGCCGCCGCACGCTGGAGCACGACGCGAAGATGAAGGCGCTCCGTCAGAGTTACGAGTCGCTCACGCCGCGCGAGCGAGAAGTGATGGTGGGCTTTCTGAACAAACAGGTGGGGGGAGAGCTCGGGATCAGCGAGATCACGGTGAAGGCGCACCGCGGTCAGGTGATGCGAAAGATGAAGGCCGACTCCCTGCCCTCGCTGGTCAACATGGTCGCTGGGCTGGGGCTCCTTGCGGACCGGCTGGACTATCGGCACGGCGCTCTCGCATCATGATTCGGCCACGCCCGATGTCGATCGGGCCCGGCGCAATCCGCCGCCGGCGCTCCACGGGACGTCTGAACAGTCCATCGAATCCGATCTGGACTCCGGGCATCGTGATGAGCGCGCTGCTCGCTGCGAGCCTGGCGTGTTCGCGCCCGCCTCAGAAGGAGCCCGTCACACTGACGTTTCTCGATATCGAGTGGGACATGTCCGTTCGGCCGCTGGCCGCGGAAGACTTGCAGGCGTTTACGCGGGCCACAGGGATTCGGGTGAAGGCCATTCCCCGCCCGGACGGTGCGCTGAATCAGCTCGCGCTGTGGCGGGAGTTGCTCCAGAAAGGTTCCGCGGGGCCTGACGTCCTGGGCATCGACGTGGTCTGGTCCGGAGTATTGAGTCAGTACCTGATGGATCTGAAGCCGCACTTCCCGGATCTCTCCTCAGCGTCTCCAGAAGTCCTCGCCAGCTACACGGTGGGCGACAAGGTGCTGGCGATACCCCATCATGCCTACATGGGTGTCTTGTTGTATCGAACGGACCTTCTGCAACGGTACGGATATCGTGAGCCGCCCAGAACATGGACGGAGCTCGAAACGATGGCGAGCCGGATCCAGGCGGGCGAACGGGCTCGTGGCGAGAAAGACTTCTGGGGTTTCGTCTGGCAGGGTGCCGCCGGCGAAGGTCTCACGTGCGCGGGCCTGGAATGGCAGATCGGCGAAGGCGGCGGCCGCATCATCGAAGACGACAGGACGATCAGCGTGAACAACCCGCAGGCCATCCTGGCCTGGCAGCGTGCACGGCGCTGGGTCGGTTCCATTTCACCACCGAGCGTCGTGTCCTATGCCAAGTGGGATGCTGACAACGCCTGGAGCGCGGGCAAGACGGCATTTTTGCGCGGCTGGGCGTCGGACGACAGTCTGATCACGGGACTGACACCACCCCCCACCGGGACGACTCGATATGGCGTCACCAGCGTGCCCGGAGGCAGCGCCGGACGCGCCAGCACGTTGGGAGGAAACGGCCTGGCGGTATCGCGCGCGTCCTCGCACGCGCGCGAGGCGATCGAACTGATCCGCTTTCTTCGAGACCGAGACCTCGAGCGTGCCAGCGACTCCGCGCAGTCGGAGCCGCCTGCACGGCTCGAGCTGCACGAACTGCCGGCGGTGTTGAAGCCGTTCTCTCCGCCAGCCGGATCGAAGCACGTGGGTGGCGGCGTGGTTACACGTCCATCCATCGTCGCGGGACAGTTATACGAAGACGTGACCAAGGCGTACATCCGCCAGGTGCGGTCCGTCGTGACTGGTGAAAAGCAGCCGGCCGCGGCGGCTCTGGCATTGGAGCGGGAACTGGTGGCGATAACCGGTTTCCGGCCTGGGCCACCTGCCACGCGGGATTAGTAGTGCTGTGGAGAAGCTCTCACTCGATCGGCTCACGATCCGTCCACGCCTGACGCTCTGCTTTGCCCTCATCATCCTGGTGATGCTGGCGGGAAACGCCGTCCTGCTCTGGCAATTCGATCGGGCGCGGGCGCAAGCCGAGCGGTTGAGCCGTGTCGACCGGAAGTTCATCGCGGTATTGCAGGCACATATCAATCTCGTGTCGTTTCACCGGCGCGTGGACATGCTGGTGCACTCCGAGGGCCGTTCCTTGCCGGTGACTGAACTGGAGGCTCTTCAACACGAGATCGTCGAAGGCAGCCGCCGCAACAAAGACGCTCTCAGCCGCCTCCCGGCGGAGACGCCAACCGACGCGGCGTCGCTGCCGACGCTCATCGCCATCCAGGACATCCTGCCGGCGCAGCTCGAAGCGGTCACCGCCCTGGCACAGTCGAGCGACTGGGGGGCCGTCCGGTTACGGCTGACCAACCAGGTGCGGCCGCTGGAAGCGTTGAGCGCCTCGCTCGTCGAAGCGCTCAATCGCGAAGTGGGCGAGGAGCGATCGCACATTGTCGCGAACATCGGACGAGCGCAGCGGCGAATTCTTTTCATCGTGCCGATGACAGCCGGGATCGTGCTCGTGTTCGCCGCGTTCCTGGGCATCGTGATCACGCGCAGCATCACTCAGCCACTCAGCCGACTGATGGACGGGTCCAAGGCGCTTGGACGCAGCGAGTTTCATCATCGCGTTGCAATAGCCGGCAGAGACGAGCTGGCGCATCTCGGGCAGGTCTTCAACGAAACGGCCGCGACCCTTCGGGATCTGTACCAGGCGCTCTTCACCAGGGAAGCCTATCTGGCGGAAGCGCAGCGACTCAGTCATACCGGCAGTTTTGGCTGGAGCCTTGCCGACGAGGAGCTCGTGTGGTCGGACGAGACGTTTCGAATCTTCGACTGCGGCCGGGAGGTCACACCCACCCTGGCCCTCGTCCTTCAGCGGACGCATCCCGACGACGTCCCGCTCGTCCGGCAGCTCTTCGATCGCGTGTCTCGCGGCGGGCCGGATTGGGATCTCGAACATCGATTGCTGCTGCCGGACGGTTCAACCAGGCACGTGCGCGCCGTTGCCCACGCCGTTCGCGATCCCTCGGGCCAGCTGAGGTTTTTTGGCGCCGTCATGGATCTGACGGCGAGCAAACGCGCCGAGGAAGCCCTGAACAGGGCGAGAGCTGAGCTCGCGCATGTTTCGAGGGTGACCACTCTGAGCGCATTG
>Ga0310900_10000837_pt1 | contig 11347 bp, 8 predicted proteins | sample C24D1metaG_FD_203879 | JGI IMG/M metagenome (GOLD analysis project Ga0310900, IMG submission 203879) | Lab incubated soil microbial communities from West Virginia University Organic Research Farm, Morgantown, WV, United States - C24D1 | ecosystem: Environmental > Terrestrial > Soil >...
CGAGCACGTTCAGCCGCTCGATCTCGACGACGAGCCTGACCTGGTGGTGATCCAGGTCTACATCACCAATGCCTATCGCGCGTACCGGATTGCCGATCATTACCGCCGCAAAGGCGCGCATGTGGCGCTTGGTGGCCTGCACGTCACCTCCCTGCCCGAGGAAGCGGCGCCGCACGCCGACACGATCTTCCTCGGCCCCGGCGAGGACACCTTCCCCCAATTCCTGCGCGACCTCGCGGCCGGCACGCCGAAGCGGCGCTATCAATCGAGCCTGCGCACGATCGAGGACATCCCGCCGATCCGGCGCGACCTGATCCAGCGCTCGCGCTACCTGGTGCCGAACTCGATCGTCGTGTCGCGCGGCTGCCCCCACCACTGCACGTTCTGTTACAAGGACGCGTTCTTCGAGGGCGGGCGATCGTTCTACACCCAGCGCGTCGACGATGCGCTGGCCGAGATTGCGCGGCTGCCGGGACGTCACCTGTATTTCCTCGACGATCACCTGCTCGGCAACCGGCGCTTCTCGCGCGAGCTCTTCACCGGTATGCGCGGCATGAATCGCGTCTTCCAGGGCGCCGCAACCGTGGATTCAATCCTGCGCGACGACACGATCGAGCTCGCCGCGCGCGCGGGCCTGCGCAGCATCTTTGTCGGCTTCGAAACGCTCTCGACCCAGGGGCTGAAGGGCGCCGGCAAGAAGCAGAATCTCGGCCGAGACTATCGCGCGGTGATCCAGCGGCTCGACGATCTCGGCATCATGATCAATGGCAGCTTCGTCTTCGGCCTCGACGGCGACGAGCCCGACGTCTTCAAGCGAACGGTGGATTGGGCCGCGACCAACGGCGTCACCACCGCGACGTTTCACATCGCCACGCCGTACCCGGGAACGCAGCTCTATGCGGAGATGGCCGGGCAGAAGCGCCTGACGACGAGCAACTGGGATCTGTACGACACGCGGCACGTGGTCTACCAGCCGATCGGCATCACCCCAGCGGCGCTAAAGACGGGCTATGACTGGGCGTATCGGGAGTTTTATCGGTGGCCAAACATCCTTACGGCCGCGCGTGCCCACCGGTCGTCCAAACATTCACTGAAGCACCTCGCTTACAGCGCCGGCTGGAAAAAGTTCGAGCCGGCATGGGACTTCGTGATTCGCCTCAAGCAGTTGTCGCAGATGCGGCCGATCCTGGAGGCGGTGCTGTCACCAGTCGCTGGCCAGACGCCGGGACTTGAATCCAGGGCCCACGAGGTGCGAGCATCAGTTCCTGAATCGGCTTAGACGGAGGCGCGCATGAGACATCTTCTGATTGCCGGCGTATTGGTCCTGGCCTCGACGGCGGATTCGTCCGCGCAATCCCAGGTGGCGCCGCTCACCGCGGAACCGATCAACCTGACGTTCGTCGAAGCGCCGCTCGAGGACGCGGTTTCGTTCATCGCGAGGTTTGCCGGGATCACGATCGAGTTCGATGCGACGGTGACCGAAGAGATGCGTCAAGTGCCAGTGGCCAACCATCGGCTGCGTCTGGTGAACGCCACCGTCGAACAGGCGCTCGACGCCCTGACGTCGATTCACGGACTGACCTACACGATCACCGGGCCCAAAGCCGTCCGCATTTCGAAGAAGGTCTGATCGCTCAGACCGGTCCGAACGCGAGGAAATGCCGCGGGTTGTCGTTGAGGATCATCTTCAACGTCGCCTCCGGCATTCCGGCCTTCACCAGCATGGGCGCAAAAACGGTGACGGCCTGACCGAGGCCGCCGCCGCCGTTCTTCTTCAGGCCGCGCGCATTCGAGAAGTCCGAGGCCAGGAGGATCTTCGAGGCGTGACCGGCCTCGACGATCGCCATGATCGTCGTGACCTTCTGCGCGTCCGGCACGAGCGCGATGGTCACGCGATCGAACCCTACGTACGCGCCGCGTTTGGCGATTTCGATCGGAATCTCCGCCTTCACATCGTCCAGGCAGCAGAGGTGGCCGATCGCCAGGTTCTGCGGCTTCACGCCGTTGGCAAGCAGTAGATCGAGTTGCTTGATCGCGGCGTCTTTCGGAACCGGATTCTGCGTTGGCCGCGTGCCGGTATAGGCGTTGTGCGTGAAGACGGGCAGCCCGGTTCGCGCGTGCGCCTTGGCGATGGCGGTGAACACTTTTCGCTCGTCGTCGGTCATCACGCCGCCCTGCTGCCCGATTTCGCCGAACGCGCCGAACCGCGATGCCGCCGCTTCCTTGGCGAGCTCCTCGGCGATCTGATCCGCACTCTTCGTGGCAATCTCGGCGGGATAGGTGCGCTGCATGTAGTAGCCACCGCTGGCGATGATCGGCAGTCCCGACTCCTTCGAGATGCGAATGAGCGCATCGACGCTGCGGTTCATGTCGGCATGGCCGCCATCGACGATCGCGGCAACGCCGTCTGCCTTCGCGAGCTTCGCTTCCTCGATCATCAGCGCCACGTCGTCGGTGAAATGCGAGGTGGCGCCAGGCGGGTAGCGCATCGAGAGGTGTTCGTGAAAGAGCGACGAGCCCGACAGCGTCTCAGGCGCGACGTCGCGAAGCAGTGTGCGGATGATGGCGCCTTTCGGGAAGGCGGGACGCGGCGCCTGCGCCGCGGCGGCGTCGAACTTCCCTGCAATTCCAGCGGCTGCACCGATCAACAACGTCCCGACGGCTTCGCGGCGTGTCATCGTCATGGCGCGGCAAGGTAACATGAGCGCCTTGCGATGAATAGCGTTTTTGCGGATCTCAGCCTGGCGCGCCGGCTCGAGCGAACGGAGGGGCGCGGCAATGCCGCGTTCGTCGAGGCGCAGGCGCGGATCGATCCGCACTCCGGCGCTATCTGGAAGACGTGCGGCGGCACCGCCGCGATGTTTGCGGGGGTCGGCTCTCCGATCACTCAGACGTTCGGTCTCGGCCTTCACGAGCCGCTCGTCGACAGGGATCTCGACGCGATCGAGCGCTTCTTTCGCACCCGCGGATCGGCGGTGTCTCACGAAGTGTGTCCCCTGGCGGGCGTGGATGTGTATGCTACGTTGGCGCGCCGCGGCTACAAACCGGTTGAACTGTCGACGGTGTTGTATCGGCAAATCTCAGGTGCCGGTGCCGCGGGCGACTCAGGTGCCTCGGGCGCCTTGAGCGTGCGACAGGCGAAAGCGGACGAGAGCGTTCTTTACGGCAAAATCGCTGCGCAAGGCTGGAGTGAACATCCCGAGGTCATGCCATACATCGACGGATTTGCCCGATTGAGCCTCGCCTCCGCGACATGCTTCTTCGCCGAGCGCGACGGCGAACCGATCGCGACGGCAGCGCTCTTCATGCACGAAGGCACGGCGCTGCTGGCCGGGGCCAGCACGATCCCGAGCGGCCGGCGGCGCGGCGCGCAGAACGCCTTGCTCAACACCCGATTACAAACAGCCGCCTCAAGCGGCTGCGACCTGGCGATGATGGTCGCCGCGCCCGGCAGCGCGTCCCAGCGGAACGCCGAGCGGCAGGGATTCCGAATCGCCTACACCAGAACCAAATGGATGCTCGACGCGTGAAGACATTGCTCGTCTCGATCGTCGCCTTGCTGATGGCATCGACGGCCGTCGCGCAATCGACGCGAGTCGACACGATCGCGGAGCAGCAGGCGGAGAAGGCCAAGGAGCTCGGCCCGGAGGGGCCGTCGGACGCCGAAATGATCATCCGGCGCGTGCTGTTGTCGCCGCTGCTGAGCGGCGGCGATGGCGTCTACCCCTGGTTTGGCAGCGTCTACGGCGGCAGCGGCATGGGCGTCGGAGTGGGCTTCTTGAAGCGTCTCGAGAAGGCGTCGTATTTCAACGTCCAGACGGGCATCTCCATGAATAGCTCAATGGTGGTGCGCGGCACGTTCGCCGCTCCTGAGCTCTGGCGCGGCATGCTGCAGATGGATGCGAACATCCAGTGGCTCGATGCGCACGACGTGTCGTTTTATGGGTTTGGGCAGGGCTCGAGCAAGGACGCACGCGACAGCTACGACTTCAATCCCTTCGAGCTGAGTACCAACGTCTCGCTCAAGCCGCTGCGTCATGTCTTCCTGACGGGCACCTACGCCTACACGCCGATCGACACGCATCGCGAGACGCCCGTCTTCGGGCCGGCGGATTCGCCCGGGCTCGATGAGAAGCTGACCTTTCACGTGACGAGGGCAGCAGTCGCGTACGATTGGCGGCCGGCGCCGGGCTACAGCACGCGAGGCGGGTATTATCGCGCGGCGTTCGAGCGCAACTTCGAGAGCAGCGGCCGACCCTATTCGTTCAACCTGCAGGAATACGAGGTGGTGCAGCAGCTGCCACTCGTCCGTGAACAGTTCGTCCTGGCGGGCCGTGCGCTGCTGACGCTGACCGACGCCGATCAAGGACACGACGTCCCGGTAATGCTCGCGCCATTTCTGGGCAGCGGCTCGACGTTGCGGGCATTCGGCAACCGCCGCTTCGCGGATCGCAATCGCGTGCTCGTGACCGGTGAATACCGCTGGCGGCCGTCGCGGTATCTCGACATGGCCGTCTTCATGGACGCCGGACAGGTCGCCGCCGAGCGGTATCAGCTGGAGATGAAGCAATTCGATGTCGACTGGGGAATCGGCGCGCGTTTCCACGGCCCGGCCTTCAACGCCTTGCGCCTCGAACTGTCTCACGGACGGGAGGGCTTCCGGTTGACGTTTGCCGGATCGCAACCATTCTGATGAATTTCCGTCGCGCGCTCCTGGTGGCGTTCGCCATCACCGTTTGCTCGCTGTCACTCGGCGCACAGACCCGCCGGTTCTTCCCCGACGATCCAATCTGGCGCGAGCCGATCACGCAGAACGTCAAGAACGCCGTGCGCTACGAGCCCGATCTTGCGTATCAGACGATCGAAAACCTGTTCTGGCGTCCCGGTGACAAGGTGGTCGGCCAGCGTGCCAAGAACGTCAACACCGTCGACGAAGTGCCGGACGGTCCCTATTTCGTGAATCGCGCCGGACGAATGCGGTTGACGCCGGCCATCGTCGCGCGCGCCGCGAACACGAGCAACGGTCCGGCCCCGGGCAAGTGGACGATCGTCTCGGCGAAGAGCGACGGGATCACGCCCGGCTTCACGATCCGCGACTCCGCGAACCAACTGTGGTTCATCAAGTTCGATCCGCCCGGATGGCGCGCGATGGCCACGGGCAGCGAGATCGTGGCGGCCAAGCTGTTCTGGGCCGCGGGCTATCACACCGCCGAATATCACATCGCGCAGCTGGTGCCGTCGAATCTCGCCATCGGCAAGGACACCAGGATCACGCCGCCAGGGGAAATGGCGCGGCCGATGAACCAGAGCGACATCATGTGGCTGCTCGGCCGGGCCGACCGCGATCCCGATGGCTCGTACCGGGTGATCCTCAGCAAAGCGGCGCCGGGCCGGCCGGTCGGCCGCATCAAGTTTCACGGCACCCGCGCCGACGATCCAAACGACGTCGTCCCGCACGAACACCGGCGCGAGCTGCGCGGTTATTTTGTGTTCGCGGCGTGGCTCAATCACGTCGATGCGAAGGGCATCAACTCGTTGTCGACGCTCGTCACCGAGAACGGACGCAGTTTCATCCGTCATTACCTGCTCGATTTCGGATCGGCGCTCGGCAGCGCCGCAATCGGCCCGCGGGAAGGCTGGGAGGGTTATGAGGCGCTCGTCGAGGAGCCCAGCGAGATCGGCAAACGCGCCCTGTCGCTCGGCTTCGACATCCCGGTGTGGCGGACGCAGGATTATTTCGAGTCACCGGCAATCGGCCGCCTGCCGCGCGATCATTCGAAATGGCATCCCGAGGAATGGTGGCCGCACATCACCAATGCGGCGTTCCGCCATATGCGGCCCGACGACACATTCTGGGCAGCGACGAAGATCGCCGAGATCGACGACGAGATGATTCGCGCCGCGGTCGCCGAGGGCAAGTTCGGCGACAAGAGCTCGGAAGAGTTCCTCGCGAAAGCCATCTCCGATCGCCGGCTGCGAATCCTGCAGACGTTCCTGCCGAAGGTGAATCCCATCGTCGATCCCGAGCTCGATCCGAATGGCCACCTGTCGTTTCGCAATGCCGCCGTCGACGAGGCGGTCGCCGATCGCGCGGCGGGATATCGGGCGCTGTGGTACACGTTCGACAACGCGACCAACAGGGCCACGCTAGTCGCGACCACGGAAGAGACGCAGAGCCCGATGGTGATGCCACTGATGCCGGCCTCTGAGTACATCCAGGTCGACATCTCCGCCGTCGGTGGACCTGAGTCGTGGACGAGGCCGGTTTCCGCCTATTTTCGGAGGAATGCAGAGGGTTGGACCCTGGTTGGGTTTGAACGGCAGCCGTGAGATACTGGAATCCGCGTTTTCGCCCGAAAGTATTCTTAGGAAATCGAGTTAATTGATGTTTCGAGCTCGCCCTCTTGCGACTGCTGTCTTCGTTTGCGCGATCGCCGTCCCGGCGTTTGCGCAGGAACCCGTTCCCGCTGAACCGGCCGATACGGTCGCGACGGGAGCGCCGGACGGCGCGACGGCCGAACAGCGTCCTGCATCGCCAGTGAACGCAATTCCCCAACTGCCCCGCGTCAGTCATGACCCTGAAGGCAATCCCCTGAAGCTGGTGGCGAGCGACTTCAAGAATTTCTTCAGCGGCGATACCGGACGGACCTTGAGCTACACCGCCATCGTCGCCATCGCCTCGGCGCCGTGGGATCGTGAAGGCGTCGACAACGGTTTCGGCCTCCCGACAACGGTGTTCCAGTCGGGCAACGTGATCGGCAGCTTCGCGTTCCAAATGGCCGCCGGCTTCGCGACCTATGGCGCCGGCAAGGCATTCGGCAACAAGCAGGCCGCGTTCGTTGGCCGTGACATGGTGCGCGCACAGGTCGTCTCGCAGGTGATGGTGCAGGCGCTCAAAGTCACCGTGCGCCGCGACCGTCCCGATCACAGCAACAGCATGTCGTTCCCATCCGGCCACTCGGCCAGTGCGTTTGCGACCGCCACCGTGCTCCAGCGGTATTACGGCTGGAAGGTCGGCGCGCCCGCGTATGCACTTGGCAGCTACGTCGCGCTGGCGCGCATGTCGTTCAACCGGCATCATGCAACGGACGTGGTGATGGGTGCCGGCTTCGGCATCGCTGCCGCGCGGACCGTGACGATGTCAGTGGCGAAGACGAAGTTCAACATCGGCGTGCAGCCGCAGGTTGGCGGCGCATCGCTTAACTTCACCAAGATCTACAAATAGGCGGAGGATCCCATGATCAGGTTCGGCGGCGTCAAAATCGTTCCGCTCCTGGTCGTCCTCGCGTTCCCTGCTCTTTCCTACTCGCAAGCTGCCGTTCCGGCGCCGGCGGCGGAACTGTCAGTCGAACAGATCCGGACGTTCCTCAAGGACGCGAAGGTCATCAGGTCCGGCAACACCAGCAAGGGCGTCACGGCTCCCAAGAAGCTGACGCTGAGCGATGGCAACATCACTCACGACGCCGTCTTCCAGGCCATCGACGATCACCAGACGGTCGCCAATCTTGGCGGCGGCGGCCGGCAGGCGTCGACCGAGCTCAACTTCGTCGACTCGTACAGATACAACATTGCCGCTTACGAGCTTGCGGTGCTGCTCGGCCTGGGCCACATGATGCCGGTCTACGTCGAACGCAGGTGGAACGGGCAGGTCGGATCGATCAGCTGGTTCGTGCCGACATTGATGGACGAGAGCGAGCGGTTGAAGAAGAAAATCCAGCCGCCGAACCCAACCGACTGGAACAACCAGATGTATCGCATGCGCGTGTTCTCGTCACTGGTGCGCGACACCGATCGCAACCTGACCAACGTGCTCATCACTCACCAGTGGAAATTGATGATGATCGACTTCTCGCGCGGGTTCCGCCTGCAGGAGGAGCTGCTGCATCAGAAGGATCTCGGAAAGATCGATCGCCAGCTGCTCGAGAAACTCGAGGCGCTCACCAAAGAAGACGTCAGCCGGACGACGAAAGACTACCTCACCAAGCGCGAGCTGGACGCGATGCTGGTGCGGCGCGACCTGCTGGTCGCGCACTTCAAGAAACTGATCGCCGAGCAGGGCGAAGCCAAAGTCCTGTACTAGGCGGGCCTTGGGGCCGCCTCTACGGCCTTACCGTCGTGGGCGGCCGGCGATGATGCGTCGCACGTTCATAGGCGGCAGCTAATTCCAGCAGCCGCTTGTCATCCCACATCCGCCCGAGGAAAGAAATGCCTGCCGGGTAACGGCCGCCGATGAAGCCGCCCGGCACCGTCACCTGCGGCAATCCTGTCGCGGCGCTTTCCTCGCACGTGCCCGGCTCGGACCCGTAACGCTCGAGTCCACCCTCATGGGTGTGCGGACGGGCGTGATTGGCGGGATAGAGCACCGCATCGAGCTTGTGCTGATCCATGAGATCCACGAACAGCTGCCGGAAGGTCTCGCGGCCGGCGACGAAACGCCTGGTCGCCTCATCGAGTGCGTCGCCAGTCGGCGTCGGCGCGAGCGCGCCTTCGAGACGACGCGCGCTGACCGGGGCAAGCTTGCCCGACGCAAGCAGGTCCTGAATCGTCAGCACCCTGTCGCCCGGCTTCGATCCGCGGGAGAGGTACGACGTCCAACCCGCGCGAAGCGAGCCCGGGGCTGATCCTCTCGCTGCGGCGTATTTCGCGTCGTAGTCAGGAATCGCCACGTCGACAACGATCGCGCCGGCGGTTTGCAATTCCTTGATCACCTTCTCCATGTTGGCGGCGACTTCGCGCTCGCCGGTGAAACCCACAAAGCGCTGGCGGAACGCGCCGATGCGCTTGCCCTTCAGCGTCGCGGTGTCGAGGCCCGCTGCGAACGAGCCGGAGATGTGCGCTGACGCGTCGATCGTGACGCCGTCTTCCGGGTCCGATCCCGTGACGAGATCGAGAGCCAGCGCGACGTCCGCCACCGATTTCGCGATCGGGCCGACCGCGTCGTTGTAGGTATTGAGCGGCATGACGCCGGCGCGGCTTAGAAGGCCGCGCGTCGCCCGTATCGTCGCGAGCGAGGCAAACCCGCTCGGGTTCGAGAGCGAGTTGCAGGTGTCGGTCCCGAACCCGAGTGCGGCAAGGCTCGCAGCCACCGCGGTGGCACTGCCGCCGCTCGATCCGGCGGTACTGAGCGACGGGTCGTAGGCGTTGCCGACCGTGCCGCCGACGGTGCTGATGCCAAAGTCGCCGAACGGAAATTCATCGAGGTTTGCCTTGCCCAGGATGACCGCCCCGCCACGCTTCATTCCGGCGGCCACGCGCGAATCGAGGCGCGGACGATGATCGAGCAGCGCCAGCGATCCGCCGGTGGTCGGCAATTCGATGGTATCGATGTTGTCCTTGAGGACAATCGGGACGCCGTGAAACGGACCGCGTGCGCGCCCGGCCGCCCGCTCGGCATCGCGCGCGCGAGCGTCGGCGATCACACGAGGATTGATCGCAAGCACGGATCGAAAGGCCGGACCATGGCGATCGTAGAGTGACAGCCGCGCGAGATACTGCCTGGTGATGTCCTCAGACGTGACGAGGCCATTCGCCATCGCGGCCTGGAGTTCCGGGACGGATTTCTCGAAGACGGAAAACCCGCCGTTCGGCAATGGTGCTACGTTCGTTCTGCGATCGTTCGACGGCAAGGCCCAGTTTGCGATCTGCGAACGTTGCAGAGGCGAGAGACCGCGGAGATCGGGCGTCTTCGCGAGCTCGGCGGCGATGTCGGTCACGCGCTTGATTTCGGATCCCGCGGCGGGAATCCTGGCGTCCGGCGCGGTGTACACGGCTTCGCCGGTCGTGAGCGCGTCCTTGAACGGAATCGGATAGCCGCCGCGCGGATCGTAGACCTCGCTCAAGCCCTTTACAACGAAGGTGACGAGCGCGCGCGTTTCTCCCGGACGAAGCCGAATCGTAAAGACGTAAGCCAGATGGGCGGGATCGAAACCCGGGTAAGCATCCACAAACGGATCGCCGTACATGTCGCCGATTGACGTCAGCAGGCCCGGCTTCGACCCGACCACGTGCGCCGACGGACCGTGGCCAGAAGGACCGAGGGCGGGATTCGCGGTCTTGTTCGCATTCTGCATGACGGTCACGAACGCATCTGTCAGATCGATGCGCCGGTCGCCGTTAGACGACGCCGCAATCGTGACCTGTCCGCCATCTTCGTACGCGCCGGCGGCGCCGCCGAACGCGACCTGAACGATCCGCTCCTCCGTCGAGCTATTGGTGAACGCGTCGAAGTAGCGGAGGTACTGGGTCTCCTTCGTCGTGGTGACATCGCGCGCCACGAGAATGCCTTCCGCGAGGACGGGCGTTGTCGAATCAAAGCGGCCGGCGCCGTCGTGATGCAGGCCAAATCCCCTCAAGTATTGGTTTCCGGCGAGCAGCGAGTTGTCGGCACGCCGCACCTGGAGCTTCAGGTAGCCAAACCCGTTGAACGGGTTAGCGCGGCCGCCGGTCGCGACGCCGCCGCTGTCCTGCGCCCAAGGGCTGGTGTCCTGGATGTCCCAGAACTGGCCGTCTGCCGACGGTACGCGCGTCACCGCGCCGGTTTGCACGGTGGCAACGGCAGCGAGGATCGTTGCGAGACAGAGCACCTTCCAATTGCGCATGGCAGGAATATACTCGCGGCCATGAAAAAGTGGCTCGTTCTCCTGATGGTATGTGCCGCCTACTTTGTCTCGCTGCGGGCGCAGGAGCGCCAGGCGCAAGACGACACCGCGAAACCAGCGGAAGGTTTCACGCTGAAAACGGCGGAGACGATCACCTTCGACACCGACGAAGTGACCTGGATGCAGGTCGATGTGTCACCGGACGGGCAGACGATCCTGTTCGACCTGCTGGGCGATCTCTACACCATGCCGATCACCGGCGGCAGCGCGAAGCGCATCATGGGCGGGCTGTCGTTCGAGAGCCAGCCTGTGTGGTCGCCGGACGGCAAGACGATCGCATTCCTGACTGATCGCACCGGGGTCGAGAACCTGTGGATCGCCAATGCGGATGGCTCGAATCCGCGCGCGGTGAGCAAGGACGGGCGCACCAACGCCGGGCCCCAGCTGATGGTGTCGCCGTCGTGGACGCCCGACGGCGACTACATCGTGGTGTCGAAGTCACGGGCGCCCGATCCGGGCACCTTCTGGCTGTTCATGTACCACCGCGACGGCGGGTCGGGCGTGCGCGTCGGCGCACCGCCGCCACCGCAGCCGGGACCCGATGCGCAGGGGCCGCCGCCGGCGCCGCCGACCAATCGCATGGGCGCCGTGGTGTCACCTGATGGGCGCTTTATCTACTATGCGCAGCGGACCGGCACCTTTACCTACAACGCGCGGTTCCCGCTCTGGCAGATTTACCGCCACGACAC
>Ga0310900_10000845_pt1 | contig 11316 bp, 10 predicted proteins | sample C24D1metaG_FD_203879 | JGI IMG/M metagenome (GOLD analysis project Ga0310900, IMG submission 203879) | Lab incubated soil microbial communities from West Virginia University Organic Research Farm, Morgantown, WV, United States - C24D1 | ecosystem: Environmental > Terrestrial > Soil >...
CACCATCGCGGCGTTCGTGCTCGGGTTCGCGGTGCTGGTGGTCAGCACGAAGGACACCGTGCACAGCGTGTTGTTCCTGGTGCTCGACTTCCTGTTCGTCGCCGCGCTCTACGTGCTGCTCGGCGCGCAGTTTCTCGCCGCGATTCAGGTGCTCGTCTACGCCGGCGGAATCGTCGTCCTGTACTTGTTCGTCGTGATGCTGGTGAACCTGAAGCGGCCGCCCGAGGCGCACCAGGATCCGAACCGCCGCGGCAAGCTCGGGTTCGCGCTCTCGGCGGCGGTGCTGGCCGAACTCGGCGCGATCGCCGCGTACGGTTACGTCCGTCCGGCGCCGGCGCTGGCCCAGGCCAGCCAGGCGCTGCCGGTGACCGGCAATACCGAGGAAGTCGGCTGGCTGCTCTACACGAGTTACCTGATTCCGTTCGAGATCGCGTCGATGCTGCTGCTGGTGGCGATGATCGGCGCGATTGTCCTCGCGAAGAGAGAATTGTGAATTGGGTGATCGGGGAATCGGGTAATCGGGTCATTGACGGAGCGATCGAAGCAGGCGGAGAGCTTCAAAGAACTGGGTGGGAGCGTAACCATCGTGCCATCAATTACCCGATTACCCAATTACCCGATTACCCGATGAAGAATCGATGATTACTCCTACTCATTACATGCTGCTGTCGGCGGCGCTGTTCATCATCGGCGTCATCGGCGTGATGGTGCGCCGCAACATCATCATCATCTTCATGTCGATCGAGCTGATCCTCAACGCCGTGAACATCAACCTGGTCGCGTTCTCGAAGGAGCTGCAGAACGGCATCGGCCAGGTGTTCGTCGTGTTCGTCATCGCGGTTGCGGCCGCCGAGGCAGCCGTCGGCCTCGGGATCATCCTCGCGTTCTACCGCAACAAAGAAACCGTCAATATCGACGAAATGAATTTGATGCGCTGGTAATGCAATACATCTGGCTGATACCGCTCCTCCCTGGCATTGGCGCCGCGATCAACGGCATCGTCGGGATCCGCTACTTTTCCCGACAGGTCTCCGGCCTCCTGGCGTGCGCGACGATGACCGCGGCGCTGGCGCTGTCGCTGGTCGCTTTCTTTCAGCTGCTGGCGCTTGCACCCGCCGAGCGGGCGTTCGACGTCACGGTCGCCCAGTGGCTGTCGGCGATGCCGCTCCAATTGCACGACGGATCAATCGGCACGTTCTCGGTGCCGTGGGGGTTCCGGCTCGATCCGCTGTCCGGGATGATGATCCTGATCGTCACCGGCATCGGCACGCTGATTCACGTCTACTCGACCGCCTACATGGCGGACGAGCCGCGCGGCGGGGTCGCGCGGTTCTTCTGCTACCTGAACATGTTCTGCTTCTTCATGCTCATGCTCGTCCTGGGAAACAACTTCCTGGTGATGTTCGTGGGCTGGGAAGGGGTGGGCCTGTGCTCGTACCTGCTGATCGGCTACTGGTACGAGAAGAAGAGCGCCTCGGACGCGGGCAAGAAGGCGTTCATCACGAACCGCGTCGGCGATTGGGGCTTCGTGCTCGGCGTCTTCCTGATCTTCTCGACCTTCGGCACGCTTGACTTCCGCGCCGTCCAGAACGCTGCCGCGACGATGCCGGTCGAGACCGCGCAGTTCGGGGTGCTGTCCGCAATCTGTCTGCTGCTGTTCGTCGGCGCCACCGGCAAGAGCGCCCAGATTCCCCTCTACGTCTGGCTGCCGGACGCCATGGAAGGCCCGACGCCGGTTTCCGCGCTGATCCATGCCGCGACGATGGTGACGGCGGGCGTCTACATGGTCGGCAGGAACGCGGTCCTCTTCGGGCACGCGCCAATGGTCCTGGAGGTGGTGGCGATCGTCGGGGTGCTGACGGCGCTGATGGCGGCGTCGATCGGTCTCGTGCAGTACGACATCAAGCGGGTGCTGGCCTATTCGACCGTGTCGCAGCTGGGCTACATGTTCACGGCGATGGGCGTCGGCGCCTACGCCGCCGGGGCCTTCCACCTGATGACGCACGCCTTCTTCAAGGCGTTGCTCTTCCTCGGCAGCGGTTCGGTCATCCACGCGATGGCCGGCGAGCAGGACATGCGGCGCATGGGCGGATTGAGGAAGTACCTCCCGAAAACCTACGCGACGATGATGATCGGGACCATCGCCATCGCCGGCATCCCGCCGTTCGCCGGATTCTTCAGCAAGGACGAGATCCTGTTTCGGGCGTTCCTGCACAACAAGCTGATTTGGGGCCTCGCGGTTTTGACCGCGCTGATGACCGCGTTCTACATGTTCCGGTTGATCGCCATGACCTTCTTCGGCAGCTATCGCGGGCCGGCATGGGAGCAGGCCGCGCACGGAGCGGTGGCAGTCGCCGCGATTCATGGAGCGAAGCATCCCGCGGACCCGCACGCGCACGGCCAGGCGCACCGGCGCGAGCATGAGGTGTCTCACGGCCCCGCGGATTCTCATGACGCTCACGGTCATGCGGCGGCGCCCGCGGCACATGACGACCACGGCGGGGGAGGGCATGGCCACGGACCGTGGCACGGCCCGCACGAATCACCGACGCGGATGACGTTCCCGCTGATGGCGCTCGCGGTCGGCGCGATCGTCGCCGGCTTTGTCGGCGTCCCGGCGGCGCTCGGCGGGCCCAATTATATCGAGCACTTCCTCGAGCCGAGCTTCGTCGCGTCGTCCGCGCATCACGAGCCGGCCGCTGCGGCCGAGCATGCGGCGGAGCCTGCCGCGGGCGCGCATGGGGAAGGCGCCGCGCCGCACGCGTCCCGCGGCGTCGAGCTGGGGTTGATGGGATTCTCGATCCTGGTGGCCGCGATCGGCATCGGCCTGGCGTGGCGGTTCTACGTGACGCACCCCGAGATCTCGGCGCGGCTCGCCGCCCAGTTCGCGGGCGCCCACCGAACGCTGTCGAACAAGTACTACGTGGACGAGCTCTACAACGCGACGGTCATTTCGGGAACGTTTGCGTCGGGGCGTGGCCTGTGGACGTTCGATCGCAACGTGGTCGACGGCGCCGTGAACGGTTCGAGCTTCCTGACGGTGTTCAGCGCGTGGCTGTCGGGGCTCGCGGATCGCGTGATCGTGGACGGGGCGGTGAACCTGGTCGGCTGGTCGACGCAGGAGTCGAGCTACTGGTTCCGGCGGTTCCAGACGGGGCTCGTCCAGAACTACGCGCTGCTGATGTTGTTCGGCATTTTCGCATTCGTGACTGTTTATCTGTTCGTTCGGTAGGGCGGAAGCGTCTTTTATGAATTACCTGTCACTGATCCTGTTCACGCCGCTGGCGGGCGCGCTCATCCTGCTGTTCGTCAACAAGCAGAACGAGAACGCCATCCGGTGGATTGCGAACGTTGTCGCCTTCGTCGGCTTCGCGATCTCGGTTCCCCTGTGGTTCTGGGTCAGCCCGCAGACGCCCGGCTACCAGCTGGTCTAGCGGCTGCCGTGGATCCCGTCGGTCGGCGCCGACTACTTCCTCGGCGTCGACGGGTTCAGTACGCTGTTGATCCTGCTGACCACGATGATGGGCTTCATCGCGATCCTGTCGTCGTGGACGGCGATTACCGAGCGGGTCAAGGAGTACTACATCTTCCTGCTGATCCTGCAGACCGGCATGCTCGGCGCTTTCATGGCGCTCGACTTCCTGCTCTTCTTCCTGTTCTGGGAAGTGATGCTGGTGCCGATGTACTTCCTGATCGGCATCTGGGGCAGCGCGAACCGGCTCTACTCGGCGATCAAGTTCTTCCTCTACACCCTGGTTGGCAGCGTGGTCATGCTGCTCGGCATCCTCGCCGTCTATTTCCAGACGCCGGCTACGGCGACGTCGCCGCATAGCTTCGACGTCACCTTGATGCAGCAGATGAACCTGCCGGTTGATCTGCAGTGGTGGGTGTTCCTGGCGTTCTTCCTCGGCTTTGCGATCAAGGTGCCGATGTTCCCGTTCCACACCTGGCTGCCTGACGCGCACACCGACGCGCCGACCGCCGGGTCCGTGATCCTGGCCGCGGTCCTCCTGAAGATGGGGACCTACGGGTTCATCCGGTTCAGCCTGCCGATTCTTCCCGACGCGACCCGCACCTTCGTGCCGTTTATCGTCCTCCTGTCGATCATCGGCATCGTGTATGGGGCGCTCGTCGCGCTCGCTCAGAAGGACTGGAAACGGCTGGTCGCGTATTCGTCGGTCAGCCACATGGCGATGGTGATGCTCGGGATGTTTGCGCTGAACCCGGTCGGCATCACCGGCAGCATCGTCCAGCAGCTCAATCACGGCATCTCGACCGGCGCGCTCTTCTTGCTGGTCGGCGTGGTCTACGAGCGGCGCCACACGCGCGAAATCTCGGAGTACGGCGGGCTGTCGAAAGTCATGCCGGTCTATGCCGCGGTCTTCCTGGTCATGACGATGTCGTCGATCGGCCTGCCGGCGTTGAACGGCTTCATCGGCGAGTTCCTGATCCTGCAGGGCGTCTTCGTCGCCAGCAAGCTCTGGGCGGCGTTCGCCGCGAGCGGCGTCGTCCTCGGCGCCGCGTACATGCTGTATCTCTACCAGCGGACGATGTTCGGCAAGATCGAGAATGTGAAGAACGAACGGCTGTTGGATTTGAGCGTCCGCGAATTCGCGACGTTCGCGCCGCTGCTGGTGCTGGCGGTGTGGATCGGGCTGTATCCCAAGCCGATCCTCGATCGCCTGCAGACGCCGGTCGCGCGCGTCATCACCCGGGTCAGCCCGCAGTACGCGCAGGGTGCGGCCGCTGACGCGCCGGCGGCGCGTCCGCCCGTGGCCGCCGTCTCACCGCAGGCGGCGGAGCCGCGCTGATGCCGGCAACGCTGCCGGTGACGCTGTCGGATTTCTATTACATCCTGCCGGAGCTGGTGCTGACGGCGGGGTCGCTGCTGATCCTGATCGCCGACGTCCTGCTGCCTCGCGGAAGCCGCAAATTACTGTGGGTCACTGTCGCGGTGCTGGTCGCCACCCTGGTGTCGCTGCTGCCTTTCCGGGGGGTGAACATCGAGATCGCCCAGGGGTTGATTGCCGTCGACGCCTTCGCGTTCTTCTTCAAGGTCGTCTTTCTCCTGGCGGCGCTGCTGACGGTGCTGATGTCGGCGCGCTATCTCGAGATCGAGGGCGCCAGTCCCGGCGAGTACTACTTCCTCGTCGTCTGCGCGACGCTCGGGATGATGATCATGGCCGGCGGCGTCGACCTGATCACCAGCTTCATCGGCCTCGAGACGATGGCCGTCTCGTTCTACATCCTGGCCGGGTTCATCAAGCCGAACCAGCGCTCGAATGAGGCGGCGGTGAAGTACTTCCTGCTCGGCGCCTTCTCGCTCGGGATCCTGCTCTACGGGATGTCGATTCTTTACGGCCTGTCGGGCTCGACCAACATGCGCGTGATGGCGAGGGCGTTCGCCGGCCAGGAGCGGAACCTGCTGCTCGTCCTCGCCGTGATTCTGGTCGTGGCCGGCATGGCCTTCAAGATCGCGGCGGTGCCGTTCCACATGTGGGCGCCCGATGTGTACGAAGGCGCGCCGACGCCGATCACCGCGTTCCTGTCGGTCGGATCGAAGGCGGCCTCGTTCGCGATGCTGCTGCGGATCTTCATGGTGGCGGTGCCGTCGATGAACGCCGACTGGCGTGTGCTGTTCGAGGTGCTGGCGATCGTGACGATGACGGTCGGCAATCTCGCGGCGCTGACGCAGACGAACCTCAAGCGGATGCTTGCCTATTCGTCGATCGCTCACGCCGGCTACCTGCTCATCGGCGTCGTCGCCTACACCCCGCGCGGCATCTCGGCGATGCTGATCTACCTGCTGATTTACACGTTCATGCAGATCGGCGCGTTCGCCATCGTGATCATGATGCGGCGCCGCGATGTGGTCGGCGACGATCTCAAGGACCTCAGCGGACTGCATTTCCGGCATCCGTTCGCGGCGTTTGCGATGCTGCTGTTCATGCTGTCACTGGGCGGGATTCCGCCGACCGCGGGGTTCATGGGCAAGTTCTGGTTATTCAGCGCGGCGATTGAAGCCGGCTACGTCTGGCTGGCGGTGATCGGTGTCCTGAACAGCGCGATCTCGCTCTACTACTACATCCGGATCGTCGTGTTCATGTATCTGAAGAAGGAGACGACCGGGTCCGAACCGACGACGAGCCCTGCGCTGGCCTTCACGCTGGCGGTCGCGGTAATCGCCACGATCGCGCTCGGCGTCTACCCGCGATTGTTGTTCGAGGCGGCGGAGCGGTCGGCGCGGTCTTTGACGATTGGCGGGACTTCCGCGGCAATCCGCTGACTTGGTGAAGTTTTTCACAAAGTAGGCTATACTCGCGGGCTGTCCGACACGGTACGCGCCGGCAGGGGGGTCCATGTCTGCTGATTCGCGCTTCCCGGGCTGGGTGCGCCATTCGGGAGTCGGGCTCGAGCTCGCTGGAGCGACTGCCGGGTTCGCGCTGCTCGGCTACTGGATTGACCGCCGCTACGACACCGCGCCCTGGGGCGTGCTCGTCGGCGTCGTTCTCGGATTGGTGGGCGGGCTCTACAGCCTGGTGAAGCAATCCCTGCAGGCGGTCCGCGAGGCACGCATCGAGGATCAGGCGGACGCAGCGGCGCGGGCCGAACCGTCGAAGGAGCCCGGCGCGGACGGAGGCTGACGGGTGAGCGCGGGGCGTTACCTTCGCTTCCTGGGGCTCGCGGTGGCGATCGTCGCGGTGCTGATGGCCGTCGGCGTCGTGCCAACGCGGCGCCTCGCCGGTGACGCGGCCGTCCTGGCGATGGCGCTCGGCTGCACGATCAGCTTCGTATCGGCGGGGCTGGCAGGGTGGCTGCTGACCGTGGTCAACGCCGCCACGCCCGAAGCGCGGATGCAGCGGGCGTTTCTGGCGATGGTCGTGCGCCTGGCGGTCGTCGTCGTACTGGGAGTGGCGGCGGCGCTGAGCGGCGCCGTCGAGCGGATGCCGCTGCTCTTCTGGCTGGCCGCGACCTACGTGGCGCTGCTGCCGCTCGAAGTGAAGCTGGCGCTCACCGATTAGGTAGTGCGGACCTTGAGGTCCGCAGACTGTTTATGCAACAAGAGCACGCCACCGAACATGCTCCGGCCGGCCACGAGGCCGCGCCCGCCCACGCCGACAGTCCTCTGACGCACATCGTTCAGCATCCGTTGATCGAGCGGCCGGCCGATCTCGGCCCGCTGACCCCAAACGGCGTGATCACGGTCTTCTCGGATCAGATCGCGATGATTGCGCTTGCCGGCGTGCTGCTGATCGCGTTGGTGCCGATGATGGTCCGCCGCCGCCGCGGCAAAGGTGGCGTCGAGGCGCTCGTGCCCGCCGGCGGCGCCAACATGCTCGAGGCGGTGTGCCAGTACATTCGCAAGGAAGTCGCCGAACCGGCGCTCCACGAGCACACCGATCGCTTCATCAAGTACATCTGGAGCGTCTTCTTTTTCGTGCTGACCGTGAACATCCTCGGCCTGCTGCCGATTCCCGCCATCTCGTCGCTGTTCGGCACGCACCTTGGCGGAACGGCGACCGGCAACATCTGGGTGACCGCGACGCTCGCGCTGATCACGATGGGGATGATGGTCATCAACGGGCTGCGGATCGGCGGGAAGCAGTACATCGCCCATTTCTGCCCGGGACCCATCTGGATGGCGCCGCTGCTGGTGCCGGTCGAGATCATCGGCTTGATTGCCAAGGTGTTTGCGTTGGCGGTTCGACTCTTCGCCAACATGATTGCCGGGCACATCCTGCTCGCCGTGTTGCTGTCGTTCATCATGTCGGCCGGGACGATCAGCGCCGGCCTCGGGCTCGGCGTCGCGGTGCCGGTCGTCCTGGGCAGCGCGGCGATCAACCTGCTCGAGCTGTTCGTCGCGTTCCTGCAGGCATTCATCTTCACGTTCTTGACGACGCTGTTCATCGGCATGTCGGTGGTGTTCCATCACGACGATCACCACGAGCATCACGAGGCGGCGGCGCATTAAAAGATTTGGGGCGGGCCTGACGGCCGGCACGACGACATCGGGCCTAAAGGCCCACGACATTCGCCATGCTCGCAGGCGGCGGGGCAGACGCGGGCCATGAGGCGTGACGGCGATGGCGATCCCGAGGAAGCTGCCGTTCCCCGTACGGCGGAAAACGAAAGGGTTATGACGATGGATCGGAAGAGTTGGGGACGGCTGGCGCTGGGACTGGCAGCGGCAGGCGTCGCGGTGTTCTTTTCTCCGGCGGTGCTGATGGCGCAGGGGGCCGAAGGGACCTTCCTGAGCAGCAATGGCGCGGCGTGGCTTGGCGGCGCCATTGGCGCCGGGTTGGCCATCATGGGCGGGGCGGCCGGCATCGGCCGGATTGGCGGCTCGGCGGTCGAATCGATGGCACGGCAGCCTGCGGCAGCCGGCCAGATTTCGACGGCGATGATCATCACGTCAGCCATGATCGAAGGCGCGACGCTGTTCGCCGTCGTCGTGGGCATGATGGCGGTGCTGAAGTAGGCTGCAGAAGTGGAGTCTGGTAATCGGGTGATCTGGTAACCGGGTAATCGATTGAACAATCAATTACTCGATCACCAGATCACTCGATTACCCAATTTACCGGCTGCCTTGGAATACAGATGATTCAGCGACTTATCGCCACTGCCATTCTCACGCTCGCGGCGCTGCCCGCCCAGGCGCAGGAGCACGCGCCTGAGGGTGCCGCCCTGAGCCCGTTTGCCGGCAACGTGGGCAACGCCATCTGGACGCTCGCGATCTTCCTCCTGGTCGTGCTGATCCTGGGTAAGTTCGCCTGGGGGCCGGTCCTCGCCCTCCTCCAGGAGCGCGAGCGGTTCATCCATAAGTCGCTGGCCGACGCCAAGCACGATCGCGAAGAGGCCGAAGCCCGTCTAAGGGAATACGCCGCGAAGATCCAGACGGCACGCGCCGAGGCGGCGGCCATTGTGGAAGAGGCGCGCCGCGACTCCGAGCGGCTCCGGGAGGACCTGAAACAGCGGGCCCGCACGGAGGCCGACACGATGATTCAGAATGCCGAGCGACAGATCAGCTTGCAAACCCAGCGGGCGATCCAGGAAATCCGGCGCGAAGCCGTCGATCTGTCCGTGGCGATTGCCTCAAAAATTATTCAGCGAAACCTTACAAAAGAAGATAATCAGCGGCTCATCGACGAAGCGATCCGGCAGGTTGGATCGGGAGGGCATTAACCCCAAACACTGGGTTCCGGCCAGAAGGCCGTGCGTCCTCCCTACAGTCGGTGATGTAAATTCGGTGTCACGGACGATGAGGAGGAGGACTGAATGGCTCAAAGGACTCGACTATGGGTGGCCGTCGCCGCGCTGGTCCTTGCGGCTTCCGCGGTCACCTGGGCGCAGGGCAATACAACCGGCGGTCTGACAGGAACTCTTACCGACCCATCTGGCGGCGTACTCCCCGGCGCGACAGTCACCCTCTCCGGCCCGAACATCCAGGGCACACGAAATGACGTCACAGACGGCCAGGGCACGTATCGCTTCCGCAATCTGCCACCCGGCCGCGGCTACAAAATCGCGGCGACGCTGAGCGGATTCCGCGAGGCGGTCCAAGACAACGTGCAGGTGCTCCTCGGACAGGAAGGGTCGGTCAACCTGACCCTGGCGCCAGCCGGTGTCTCCGAACAAGTGGAAGTCACGGCGGCGACGCCGCTGGTGGACGTCTCCAGTACCTCCGGCGGCGTGAACATCACTTCGAGACTGTTTGAGACGCTTCCATCGGCGCGCGGCTACCAACAGCTCACCGTGATGGCGCCAGGTGTCACGCTAGAGATGGGCGATCACGATCGGCGCTTCTCGGATAGCCCCTCTGTCGGTGGGTCGTCGGCTCCCGAGAACAACTACATCATCGACGGCCTGTCGGTCACCGATCCGCGCTACGGCACCTCCGGGGTGAACCTGACGATGAATTTCGTCCAGGAAGTGCAGGTGTTGACCAGCGGTTTCCAGGCCGAGTACGGGCGATCGACCGGTGGCGTTTTCAACGTCGTCACCAAGTCGGGCGGCAACCAGTTCCACGGCGACGTCTTCAACTACAACCGCAGCAAGAGCTGGACGGACGCCGACCTCTTGCGGCGGCAGAACAAGCAGTTGAGCACCTTCGCCGATCAGATCGGCAGCTACGACTTCGGCGGCTCGATCGGCGGACCGATCATGCGCGACAAAGTCTGGTTCTTCGGCGCCTATGGGCCGATTCGGCGGACCAACTACCTCGGCTCGCAGATCCAGGATGGTATCGCGGTCGATACCTCCGGCCGCAAGTTCGACCGCGACTCGGATGTCTACGCGGGCAAGGTGACGTGGACGCCACGCTCCAGTCACACGCTCGTGTTCTCGACCTTCGGCGATCCCACGAAGGAGGACGGCTGGCTGGCTGGATCGACGCTCGGCAATGCGACGCCTAACGCCGACGAGACGTCAGCGCTGAGGACTGTCGAGAGCGGCGGATACAACTATGGCGGCAAATACACGGGCGTCCTCGGCCCGAATTTACTGCTCGACTTGTCGCTCGGTCAGCACCGTCAGCGGGCTGGCACGTCAGCGGCGACCGATGCCGGGCGAGTCATTCCTCGTCAGGTCGACGAGACGCTGGCCCTGTTCGAGCACGGCGGGTTCGGGCGTTTGCAGGACGACCTCGCGACCCGTACGTCGTTGGCCGGACGCGTCACCAGCTTGATCGGCGCGCACGATCTCCGCTACGGCGTCGATATGGACATCAACGGATACGAATCGGCCACGACGGAGACCTGGTATCGCTTCTTCGGAGATTCGTTCGCAAGCGAAGGCTGGAACTCCTACATTCAGGAGCGGAACTACTCCCTCAACGGCAAGGGAACGACGCGGAGCACGTCGTTCTACGCACAGGACAGCTGGCGCGCGACGACGAATCTGACCGTCAACCTCGGCCTGCGGTACGAGGCGCAGCGTCTCGATTCGTCGAACGACGTCGCAATCGCCGGCGCAGCCGATGCTGCGACCTGCACGGCGGATCCAACCACCTGCCGCAGGGAGAAGGGCCTCAGCATCAACAACAACTGGGCGCCGCGGCTGGGCGTGTCATGGGACCCGCTTGGCACCGGGAAGTCGAAAATCTACGGCTTCTGGGGCCGCTTCTACGAGGCGATCCCGCTCGACATGAACATCCGCTCCATCAACGGTGAGAACTACATCATCACCCAGTACGTCAACACGCAGACCCTCAACTCGAACAACTTCTACAACCCGACCGGCAACCCGCTGGCAATCAACGGACCATGGCAGGTGCGGCGCGTCTCGACGCTGGTCAATGTCACGCCGCTCGATGAAAAT
>Ga0310900_10000847_pt1 | contig 11310 bp, 10 predicted proteins | sample C24D1metaG_FD_203879 | JGI IMG/M metagenome (GOLD analysis project Ga0310900, IMG submission 203879) | Lab incubated soil microbial communities from West Virginia University Organic Research Farm, Morgantown, WV, United States - C24D1 | ecosystem: Environmental > Terrestrial > Soil >...
GTAACGAACACTGAGCGTCTGTCCGACGGTATCGATAAAGGCGTAGGTAACTCCATCCTCGTTAAAGTTAACCAAATCGGTACGCTTACTGAAACATTCGATGCGATCGAAATGGCTAAACGCGCTGGTTACACAGCGGTTATCTCCCACCGTTCCGGCGAGAGCGAAGACAGCACAATTGCTGACATCGCAGTAGCTACAAACGCTGGCCAAATCAAAACAGGCGCGCCTTCCCGTACGGACCGCGTTGCTAAATACAACCAATTGCTTCGCATTGAGGACCAGCTTGGTTCGACTGCTCAATACGCAGGCAAAAAAGCATTCTACAACTTGAAAAACGTTTAATAAGACGCGTTAGCGGCTTATTGAGAAGGGTGTGCCTCATGGGGGCATGCCCTTCTTTTTTTTACATGGATAGTCCGGAGGCGCTCGTAAGACATTAAAAGCAGGTAAAACATAAAGCGATTAGGCGGTGTCCAGTTTGACAAAACCGGTAATAGGCATTCAGTTGTATGCGCTTAGAGATCAGACGGAAATCGATTTTCTGGGTACGCTTGAGAAAGTGGCGGAGATCGGCTATAAGGCAGTTGAATTTGCAGGATATTTCAAAACGCCGGCCAATGAGCTGAAAAGCAAGATGGATGAGATTGGGCTGATCGCGCCCTCCGCCCATGTTCCCCTCAACTATAGCGATTCGAAGCATATGGAATCCGATCTTGCAGGTCAGATCGATTACGCGAAGGAGCTTGGTTTAACTTATATCATTTCGCCATGGGCACCGCTTCCAGAGCAGCCGACAATGGACGATGTGAAGCATCTGGTTGATGTGCTTACGAAATGCGGCAAGCAGGTGAAGGCTGCGGGTATGCAGTATGGTTATCATAATCATGATTTTGAGTTTAAGCTGGTGGATAAGAAGCCCATTATCGATCTTGTCCTGTCACTGGTTCCGCCAGAGCTTCTGACCATGCAGTTTGATCTGGGCTGGGTGCATATGGCTGGCTTTAAGCCTGCCGAATATTTGAGCAAGTATAAAGGCCGCGTGCCATTAGTGCATATCAAGGATTTCCATAAAGGCCGGAAGGACGCGGAGATCGGTAAGGGAGAGGTTGGTTATGACCAGCTGCTGCGCGAGCTTGAGCCTGCTGGCGTAGCGTTCATGATCGTGGAGCAAGAGCAGTTCGTATCGAGTTCGCTTGAGAGCGCGGTTAACAATTATCAATATTTGAAGGCGCAAGGATTTGCGTAAACGGTCGAATTGCGGGTTGTCCTATTGTAATTAGCGCCCAGCTATGGTAAACTCAATCTACGTGTTTTTACGGAGCTCCTATGCTGGAGGTGGAATAAATGGAAATCTTATTGAAGATCGTGCTCGTTATATTTTCTGTCGGCCTAATTGCTGTCGTATTGCTGCAAAAGGGTAAGAGTGCAGGCTTGTCCGGAGCTATTACGGGCGGCGCTGAGCACCTGTTCGGCAAACAGAAAGCGCGCGGTTTGGATTTGTTCTTACAGCGTTTGACGGTTGTTCTGGCAGTTGGCTTCTTCATATTTGCGCTTGTTGTTTCTTACTTCGTCAAACAATAATCGATACACATGCAGAAAGCGAGGATATTCCTCGCTTTTTTTGTATTTTCAACATATTCGCGGATGCGCGGCATCTATTTCGTGTATACTACATGTTATATGATAATCTATCAACCTGTTGCAGGCGACACTAGAGTATTCGGGCAGGTTTGCGAGGAGAAAAACAATTATGGCCATTAACGAGCAGGATCTGCTTGATTTTATGAGAGAGACGGCTTATAAGCCGATGAATTACCAAGAGCTCGAGAAGCACTTTGGTATTGAAGATGCAGCGGAGTTTAAGGAGTTCCTTAAACTGCTGAATAAGCTGGAGGATGAGGGCAAAATCATTCGAACACCAAATGATCATTACGGTGTACCGGAACGAATGAACCTGTTGCGGGGCAAGCTGCAGTCGCATGCGAAGGGCTTTGGCTTCCTGATCCCGGATGAGAAGGATCATGGCGATGTGTATTTGCATGCCAATGACTTGAAGAGCGCGATGAACGGCGATATCATTCTCGTTCGCGTCACTTCGAGAAGCGAGCATGGCGGACGGATGGAGGGCGAGGTTGTCCGGATCGTTGAGCGTGCCGTTACGCAAATCGTTGGAACGTTCGAGGATCATGAGGCGTACGCTTTCGTCGTTCCGGATGATAAACGGATTAACCGGGATATTTTCATACCGAAGGGCGGTTATCAAGGAGCTGTATCCGGTCAAAAGGTCGTCGTTAAAATTGTGTCCTACCCCGAGGGCCGTTCTGCTGCCGAGGGGGAAATTGTCGAAATTTTAGGACATAAGAACGATCCTGGCGTCGACATTTTGTCGATTATTCGCAAGCATCAGCTGCCGGAGGGTTTTCCTGATGAAGTGATGAGCGAGGCTGAAGCAGCGCCGGATTCCATTACAGACGAAGAAATTATACAACAAGGCAGACGGGACCTGCGCGGCGAAATTATCGTAACGATTGATGGCGAGGATGCAAAGGATCTCGACGATGCGGTGCATGTGAAGCGGCTGGAGAACGGCAACTATTTGCTTGGTGTACATATTGCGGACGTCGGCTACTACGTGAAGGAAAATTCACAGCTTGACCAGGAAGCATACAGGCGCGGGTGCAGCGTTTATTTGGTTGACCGCGTCATTCCGATGCTGCCGCATCGCTTGTCGAATGGCATTTGCTCCCTTAATCCGCAGGTTGACCGTTTAACGCTCTCTTGCGAGATGGAATTCGATGCGGCTACCTTGAAGCGCGTGCGCCATGATGTGTTTACGAGCGTAATCCGTACAAAAGAGCGTATGACTTATACAAATGTTAAGAAAATTTTGACGGCCACGGACGAAGAACCGCAAACGGAGCTCAAGGAGCGGTACGCCGGCCTTCTTGATATGTTCGGGCTGATGGAAGAATTGGCTATGCATCTGCGTTCGAAGCGGATGAAGCGCGGCGCAATCGATTTCGACTTCCAAGAATCGAAGGTCATCGTGGATGAGAACGGCAAAGCGGTTGATATCGTGAAACGTGAGCGTTCGGTAGCTGAGCAAATTATCGAAGAATTCATGCTGGTGGCGAATGAGACGGTAGCCGAGCATTTCCATTGGCTGCGCGTTCCGTTTCTGTACCGGATCCATGAGGATCCGAATCAAGAGAAACTGCTCAATTTCGTGCAGTTTGCAGCGAATTTTGGTTATGTGGTGAAGGGCAAAGGCAATTCGGTTCATCCGAAGGCATTGCAGACGCTGCTGGAAGAAATTCGCGGCACGAAAGAAGCGACCGTTATTTCGACTGTTATGCTTCGTTCAATGAAGCAGGCCAAATACGATGCGGAGAGCTTAGGGCATTTCGGTTTGGCAGCTGAGTTCTATTCCCACTTTACATCGCCGATCCGCCGATATCCCGATTTAGTCATTCACCGGATCATTCGTGAGGTGCTGGATGGCGGCGGCCAATTGACGGAAGCCCGCCATGAGGCGCTATCCGCACGGATGCCGGATATTGCGCAGCATTCATCGGAACGCGAGCGGGTGGCGGTTGATGCGGAGCGCGATACAGATCAACTGAAGAAATGCGAATTCATGCTCGACAAGGTTGGGGAAGAGTTCGAAGGCATTATCAGCAGCGTTACGAGCTTTGGCATGTTTATCGAATTGGATAATTCGGTCGAGGGCTTAATTCGTTTGAGCGACATGTCGGATGATTACTACAATTTCCACGAGCAGCATATGATTTTGGTCGGCGAGCGTACTTCTAAGGTATATCGGATCGGCGATGAAGTGAAGATTCGCGTAACACGCGTCAGCATGACGGAGCATACGATCGACTTTGAGCTTGTCGATATGAAGTCGCGCGGCGGTTTTAAAGGAGTGCCGGGCGATGGTTTTGGCGGAGGTAAGAAACGCGGCAAGTTAGGCGATGCCCGCGGAGGATTCGGCGAGCGCGGCAAAGGCGGAAATAGACAAGGCGCAGACAGCAGCGGCGGCCGAGGCGGAAGAAGCGAGCGAGGTGCCGGCGCGGGCGGCAAGGGCAGGGGCAGCAAAAATAAAGGCGGCGCCGGCCGGGGTGGATTTGGCGGCGGAGGCGCGGATCGCGGCGGCGACGGTATTGGCATTGTCGAGCAGGCGAATCCGTGGCGGCTCGATGCACCTGATAGCGATCGCGGTCGAAGCAAGCGGCGCGGTCGGGGTGGCGTGATCGGCGGCGGGAATGCGCCGGCGGAGCGTGGGCCGGGGCAAGAGGCGGATTTGCCGCCGGGCCAAGGCAGTGAGCAGCCGCGCGGGAGCGGAAGCGGTGCGCGCACGGATATGTGGGGCCTGCCCATCCGCAGCGGCGGCGGGCCTGGCGGCTATGGCCGCGGCGCAGGCGGGGGGAACCGGCGGAGCGATAGCAGTGGTGGCGCGAAGCGGAAAAATACGTCGCAGAGCGGTGTGTTTAATGGCGGCAGGAGCTCAGATTCTCCTAGCCCCGATGGCAGCGGCGGCGGTCACGGAAAGAGCAAGCGGAAGAAGAAAGGCGGAGGCGGCGGAAACGCTACAGCTGCTTTTGTCCGCAAAAAACGTAAATAAAAATAGGGGCGGCGATTTCCGAACTATGGAATAACTGGGAGTCGCCGTGTCCTGGGCAAAATGGGAAAATATATTTAAGCTCGTCGCTTGCTTTTTAATTCTGGGTATAGTACACTCAAATCAATCGATAATATGAACCTGAATTCACATATTGAAAAGGGTGTCATTATAGTCATGAAACCCTTTCCAATGTGTGAATTTTTTGTTTAAAGACAAACCAGGCGCATATTAATATTATTTTTTTGGAGGTTTTTACACATGCAACAAGGTACAGTTAAATGGTTTAACGCAGAAAAAGGTTTCGGCTTTATCGAAGTTGAAGGCGGCAACGATGTATTCGTACACTTCTCCGCAATCACTGGCGAAGGCTTCAAAACTCTTGAAGAAGGACAACGCGTAGAATTTAACGTTGTTCAAGGCAACCGTGGACCACAAGCAGAAAACGTTGTAAAGCTGTAATAGCTTAAGAACGTTGATAAAACCGCCTTTAACCTTTCGGGTTGAGGGCGGTTTTTTTTGTATCCGGGTGAGGGTGGTTTAAATAGGAGCTGTATTTTTATTGGAATAGATCAAGAGAATGACGGGCTTGCCGCACAAGTGCGCCTTCGACAGGAGCAGTTATTCCGCCGTTTCTTACACCGGTTCCAAGATGCACGGCGCGTGCTCCCGTTGCTTGAACGAAAGCAGGCAAGGCGGATACCGTTAATCCGCTGCCAGGCATAATTGTGACAGCATGTCCTTTGCTTAGCTCAATCAATCGGCTGATTTGGTCTACAGCCTGGGGCGCTTTTGGCTGTCCTCCGGAGGTCAGCACCCATTGGATCTGCGGATACCGGGTAAGAGTGGATAGAGCGGCTTCTTGATCGGCTGCTTCATCGAAAGCCCGGTGAAAGGTGACCGGACGGTCTCCGGCAGCCTCTAATAGTCGCTCTAATGAATCGGTATCGATCATGCCATTAGGCCTCAAAGTGCCTAGTACGAATGCGTGAATTCCTAATAACCGCATTCTTTTTATGTGAGCGGTCATGACGCTAAGATCCGCTTTATCATAAACGAAGGATTTGCTGTGCGGTCTGATCATCGCATGTACGGGAATGATTTTGGAATCGGATGTGTTATCTGATTGTTCGAGCCGTTTAAGTGCATCAAGCACCGAAATCGTATCGGCTTCACGGGGGGTTAGACCACCTTGGTCAAAGGCAGAGATAAGCTCTACGCGGTCAGCTCCGTGCAAAGCGGCTGTAACCGCTTCATCGGCAGTGGTAGCAATGATTTCAAGCAGCATGAGAATTCTCCTTTTTGGCAGTGGCTGTAGAGAGAATCATTCAACCGCAGCCTTGATTTCCGTTCCTAAAGTTGTTACAATGAACACCAGAATGCGTGCAACAACTATTTTAGCTTAAATAAGCCGAGGTGACTAGCATGGGTAAGAAAAGTGACGGCAAGCAGCTCGCCCAGAACAAGAAGGCTTCCCATGACTATTTCATTGAGGAGACGTTCGAAGCAGGCATGGTGCTGCTGGGTACGGAAATTAAATCGCTGCGCAATGGCCGTGCGAACATTAGTGACGCGTTTGCGACTATTCGTAACGGGGAAATGTTCATACACAATATGCACATCAGTCCGTTCGAGCAAGGGAATATGCATAATCCCTCTGATCCAACGCGTGCCCGCAAGCTCTTGATGCATAAGGCTCAGATCAATAAGCTGTTTGGTTTGTCCAAGCAGGAAGGCTATGCGATCGTGCCATTGAAGATTTATGTGCGCAACGGATATGCGAAGCTGTTGATTGGACTTGGTAAAGGTAAGAAGCAATACGATAAACGGGATACGGCTGCTAAGCGTGATGCTCAGCGGGATATCCAGCGTGCCCTGCGAGAGAAGCAGAAAGTCGCACGTTAAGCTGTTGATTTCCATGGAAGATGATAACCAATGCTGCCAATAACAAATATGCACGGAAGCTGTCCTTTCGTGGTATACTAAAACAGTAGCAACGGCAACAAACGAATCAAGTGCATTCGTGCTAGACAATCGGAACAGCTTAACAGATTGATTCTCGATCTGACGGAACTGCTCCTTAATCCTAAAGCTTCAATCGAGCTAAACGTTAGTGCTGGTTTAACACGCTTATACAGTGTGGATCTGCGGCTAATCGTTTATGCAAAATTGGGGGCGTTTATGGATTCGACGGGGATTGTACGAGCGCGGGTTGCGGGTAGCAGGGAGTCGTCTGCTTCATCAACGCTAAAGCCTATTAAACGGCAAACAACAAACAAACTACGCTTTCGCAGCCTAAGAAACTGTGTGCGTGCTTCTACCCAGCATCGTCCATGTGACTGGATTAGGGGCTAACAAGTAGTGGAATACGCTGTCTCATCTCCGCCTGCGGTGAGCTGAAGAAGATAATCAGGCTGACCTTAGCGAAAGCCGGTTACGGGGCGTTTGCTTGGGTGACATCAAAACTGTGACTACACCCGTAGAAGCCTGTGTGGCGTGATTTTCGGACAGGGGTTCAAATCCCCTCGCCTCCACCATGTAGAACCCCGACCGCAAGAGGTCGGGGTTTTGTCTATGCGTGAAAAAGGCAAAATTCTATTTTGCGTTCTCATCCGGTTGATGAATGCCAAATACATTTCCTTCAGTGTCCATGTAATACCCTTGCCACGCCATCCCGGGCAGTGCATACTTTGGTAATGCGAGCTTGCCTCCAAGATTTAGAATTTTTGCTTCAGTAGAATCGTAGTCTCCCACTCCCATTGTACACGCATAACCATTCATAGCCTGGCCTGGTTGCGGGGAAGCGCCTTGACGCTGCATCAAAGCTCCGTTGATTCCAAGTTCATTTGCATCGCCCGTCACAGCTCCAAAATAGGGCATTCCAGCATAACTGCTCCAATCCTCAAAAGTCCATCCAAAAACCTCTCCATAAAACTTCTTTGCACGTTCCATGTCATCTACATGAATCTCGAAATGAACTAATCTTCCCATGATATTACCTCCCATGTTTTGATACTTCCTTAACTTCTTTCTTTTATTATGGCCTCCTTTCCTACTTGATAATTAAAAATTATTGAATATTTTACCTTTCCCCGACAGGCAGCTCATCGAGGCTAAAGCTTACTGAAAAAATCGATGACGAATTGGCGGAAATGAATGGCTGCCTGCGATAAAAAATGATTCCTGTTCCATGCGATCCCGAATGTGCGCTGACAAAGAGGCTCTGTTATTCGTAATTGTATGGTTTCCGGATTAGTGGCCTTTCTTCCTAAAGAGAGGGGAAGGGTAAAGGTGATGCCCAATCCCATTTCCACTAAAGTTTGTATAGCGCTCACTTCTTCGAGCTCGAATGCGATTCGGGGCTCAAAGCCGGCCTGCCGGCAAAATCCATCCGTAATTTCCCGAAAGTTGGAGCTGGAAGATACAGAGATAAACGGTTCATCGGCCACCTCAATGAGAGAAATGCTTTTTCGGGAAGCTAAACGATGTCCCTTCGGCACAGTCAAGCACAATTCCTCTCTAACCAGCGTCAGCCACTCGATGTCCGGTCCATTAATTGGAGTACTGGAAATGCAGAAATCAATATCGGCGTTTTCCAGATCGTTTTTCATCTCTAAAGCAGAGCTTACCTGACGCTGTATGATCCGTACGTGAGGGTACTTCGTGAGAAAATCTTTTAGGAGAGTCGGCAGAACATACGGGAGCGTCACCGATATGGATATGACACCACGGTCAAGTCCCGCCATATCCGAGATCTCGCGTTCTCCTTCTTCCAGCTCCAGAAAGGCCTGCTCAACCCGACGAAGATATGTTTTTCCGAATGCGTTCAAAATGACACGTCTGCCTTGGCGCTCGAACAAAGGAACGCCTAGCTTTTTCTCTAAACGCTGGATCGAGTTGCTAAGCGAAGGCTGGGATATATTTAACTCCTTGGCCGCCTTTGTGATATGCTCCAGCCGCGCTACCGCCTGGAAATATTTAAGCTGAAGAAATTCCATAATAAGTTCGCTCTCCATTCATAGCTTTCATGTGATAATTCAATCATAAAATAAGTATTATTTTTAATAAAGTATCGACTTTATAATATGACTACATACAGTAAAGCTGTTGGAGAATGGAGAGAGGCTGTTGGTTAGAGATAGAATTTGGACGAGAAATTTTATATTTGTTTGTTTGAGCAGTTTTTTTATGTTTCTCACTTTTCATATTCTCGCGACCGCATTTCCGTTATATGTGAAAGATAGTATGAACGGAAATCAGCAGCAGATGGGTTTAATCATTACCATTTATGTGATCGGAAGCGTGTTGATCAGGCCTTTTTCAGGTAAATGGGTAGACCGGTACGGGAAAAAGAAAATGGCTGTTATCGGGCTGGTCATTTTTCTGATCGCCTGTATAAGTTACTTCGGTACTTCAGGAATTTTCCTGTTTTTAATGATTCGTCTTATTCACGGCATGAGCTATGCGGTAGCCTCGACGGCGACGAGCACGGTTGCTTCCGCACTGATTCCCGATTCACGGCAAGGTGAAGGCATGGGCTATTTCAGCATGTTTATGAGTATTGCCATGGTTGTCGGGCCTGCCCTCGGGCTTTTTCTGTGGCAAGATAAAAACATTCATGTACTGCTGTTGGCCGTTTGTGCGGTTGCTGCGCTTTCTCTATTATTTACAATCGGATTGCGGTTGCCTCAGCAAAAGGAGAGTCTATCGGAGCCTTTACTGAAAGCAGAAACCGGCCGGGGAAGCAAGCGCATGAGATTGAGTGACTTTATTGAACCGAAGGCGCTGCCGATTTCGTTGGTCGGGTTTGTTCTTGCCTTTTCTTACAGCGCATTATCCGGATTTATTGCTTCTTTCACGGCTGAGATTCATCAACAATATGTAACGGGTTATTTTTTTGTTGCTTTTGCGCTTATGATCGTTTTGTTCCGTCCCTTTATCGGCAAAGTGTTCGATAGATACAAAGAACATTATTTGTATTACCCCGGCATTTTGTTGTTTGCGGCCGGCATGCTTTTAATAAGCGCAGCTCATTCCGGAACGATGGTTCTGGTGGCCGGCGTCATTATGGGAATCGGTTATGGGGCCCTCTTTCCTTGTTTTCAAACGCTCGCTATGAAGCTGGCTCCGGTACATCGCAGGGGGAGCGCTGCAGGGACATTTTTCTTGCTGTTTGATTTAGGCTATGGATTAGGCTCTTATTTTATGGGATTAATTGCTTCCATCACGGATTACAGAATGATGTATGTAGTCGCAGGACTCATTCCTTTGCTATCCGCTGCCTTGTATTATGTGCTCCATCACCGTCCTCGTGCTAAGCTGTCCCTTCAAAATCGTAATGCTAAAGCAGCCTAATTACGAATATGTATAGCCACGGTTCGCCTCCACCGTGTAATCCCCGACCGAATGAGATCGGGGTTTTTGCTATTTCAGTGATATTCTCGACGATGCTTAACTGAGAGCTCACTCACAAAAAAATTCTGCAGTAAGCTGTACTCATTGGAAGTGGTTAGGGAATAAAATTTAAGCAGGAAGCAATTAATGAAATGTTTTCACTCCCATGCTTTGGGAATCGTTGCCTCTGTTTTAGAAGATATTTACCAATCCTTATTGTCTCTAAATTGATTACTTAGGGAGTGCTAATATGAAATCAAAATTAGTTTTTCCGAAAGCGCCAAATTTTAACTCAATCGAAGAAGAGAGGCAGCACCGGAAAGAACGTTTGGCAGCGGCTTTTCGTTTATTTGCAAAATACGGTTTTGATGACGGCTTAGCAGGCCATATTACCGTTCGTGATCCTGAAAAACCGGATCATTACTGGGTTAACCAATTCGGCATGCATTTTAGTCAAATTAAAGTCTCCAATCTGGTTTTAGTTAATCACAACGGCGATATTGTTGAAGGGAGTTCTGAGGGTACCGGTATCGTAAACGGTGCTGCCTTTGCGATACACTCTCAAATTCATGCGGCCCGTCCAGATGCTGTTGCAGCCGCTCACTCTCATTCCACTTACGGTAAAGCCTGGTCTTCGCTTGGACGTCTACTTGATCCGATTACCCAGGACGCTTGCGCTTTTTATAAAGATCATTCTGTTTACGAAAATTATAATGGAGTCGTTCTTGATTACGACGAAGGGAAACGAATAGCTCATGCATTAGGAAACCATAAAGCGGTTATTTTACAGAATCACGGACTTTTGACGGTCGGAAAATCTGTAGATGAAACAGCTTGGTGGTTTATTACGATGGAAAGATGCTGCCAAGCTCAATTATTAGCGGAAATGGCAGGAAAGCCGATTCAAATTCAAGAGGAGCATGCGGAAATGACAAGCCGCCAAATTGGTTCGGAGCGAGTAGGTTGGTTCAGCTTTCAACCCCTATGGGATATGATTATAAAGGAACAGCCTGACTTATTAAATTAAGCTTCACCAAATATCCGTATCATCACTCGAAGGCGGACAGGGGATTTGCATATCCACGGTTCGCCTCCACCAAACCATGAGAAAGAGCACCGCGAGAGGTGCTCTTTTTGCTATGCAAGAGTATGATTTGGAATGAAGTTAAATATACTTCACAATTTACATTACGTACAATGGGGATGTAGAAGGAGCAAGGTGGAGAAGCCTCTATCGGTCACAAACTGATAGAGGCTTCTTACTGTGTTCAAGTGACCGATCGAAAGCCCAA
>Ga0310900_10000848_pt1 | contig 11305 bp, 10 predicted proteins | sample C24D1metaG_FD_203879 | JGI IMG/M metagenome (GOLD analysis project Ga0310900, IMG submission 203879) | Lab incubated soil microbial communities from West Virginia University Organic Research Farm, Morgantown, WV, United States - C24D1 | ecosystem: Environmental > Terrestrial > Soil >...
ACCACCCTATGGCACTTGATGCCTCAGAGCGGGCGCCGTCCACAGCATCATAAGCAGACATTTGCGGTGCAAAAGGGCATGTCCGCCTTACCCCCGAAAGCGGACATTGATCGCTGCTCGGCGCTTGTCCGCTAGCGAAATTCAGCGCAAACCTCGGTAACCGTCCCATTTTCATGAAGAAAGTTCGCTGCTGTGTGAGCGACCTCACATACGAGTCGCAGCACGGCCAATACATTATCGGTAATACGAATTGCCATGCGACCGATTAAAGGGAGCGTCAAATGTCACGCGAATTCGATTCCGGCCGCATTGAGCAAGCTGTCATGCTCGCCGGGTTGGCGTTGTTTCTCGTACTTGCCACCTTCATACCCGCCTGACCCCAAGGCTTGGAAGCGGACATGGTTGGGCCGGGCTTGGCGGTCGACTTAGGAGAAAGCATCGCGAGGCTGGCCAATGTCCGCTTTGGGTCAAAAGCAGACATCCGCACTGCACAAACGGATGTCCGCTTTACCCCCAATAGCGACCGCAAAAGCAGACATGCCGCAATGGTGATGTCCGCTTTGCCCCCGAAAGCGGACGTGTGCGGCGCAAACCGTCATGTCTGCTTTGGGCCAAAAGCGGACATCGTCTCGGCTGTTCGATCACCTCGTCACACAGCGACCAGCCGCCGCGCTGCACAAGACGATTGTGTGACATTGTCCCTAAGGACAATACGGCGGTGTCTTAATAAACGGGTAGAGTGGACCCATGCCGGGTGGGAGGACTGCCCATGACAGTACGAAATGACCACGACTACCGTTCTGATTTCGAAGCGCGTCAACTACCGCTTTTTTTCGCGGCGGCATTTGTGCTTTTGATCTGCGCGTGGACCTTCGTCCAATAGTGTGAATGTCCGCTTTGGGCCAAAGTGCACCTGCCAAGGAGCTACATCGGTACGTGATTTGTAAGACATGGTTCAACAGCCGACCCGCGACTTGATATTGATGTTCCCTATCAAGGACGAGCTTTCAGCTTGGCTAATGAGCATCAAGGCTGACTGTCTGTTCCAAGCTGGGGCCATCAGCGAGGCCGAAATGCAGCAGGTTCAGGCGCAGACAGCGGAAATGATCGATCGCAAAAAAGTGGCCTAGTTGGACGGATGAACAAGCAAATGGCGATCAGATGGTCAAAGCACGCGCCATTGTGTTGGCTGTCGTTTTTGCGTTAATTGCCGCTTTTTTTCTCACGGCTATCGCAGACAAAATTGAGTTTAGGAGTGGAGTCGGCAGTATCGAAACCAAAAGCGGGGCTATCAATGACGACGGCGACATCTTTAACTGCTCTTCGAGACCCGCCGCTCGAAAATTTAGTTCGCGCAAAGAGTGCGAAGACTACCGTATCATCTGGCAAATAGATAAGGCCGAAACTAACCAAGAAAAATAGCCGCGTGAACGTCAGGCAGCTTTTGCGGTGGCAGCTGAATAGACTTCGGAACCCTTACGTATTTTATCCTTCGAGATTTAGGCGAGGCTCGAAAGTATCTGTGATGCCCATGTTGGCCCGCTATCCGGCGGCAAAGGGGCCCCTGCTTGCGATGGGAGTGTCCCGGCCCGGTTCGTTTAAAAGTAATTTCTGTCCTCCGAGCGTTCGGAAATGATTTAACACGAACACGCGGACTGCAGACGAGAGATTATTGCGACCTCGACCACTGGCGATCGTTGCTACTAACTCCGAAACCGTCAAATTTTTGTGCCGCGCAACCTCATGCAATCCATCCCAAAACTCATCCTCAAGCGACACACTTGTCTTATGCCCGCCGACATCAACTGACCGTTTCATTGCGTTTACTCGGGCCGCATGTTTCTTCCCTGCTGGCGTCAGCGTAGACATGGCGTTCCTCATCAAAAAAAGATCATGCAATCTATGGCTTAAGCTCCGCATACTCTGTTGCACGTTCGGTGCCTCCTCTTTCCGCCGCCTTCTCGCAGTCTCAGCATGAACCGCTCCTCGAGAAATTCCGCCACAAATAATTACGGCCCTTGGACTGCTAAGCCTTTGATATAGGTCAACAGCTCAACGAAGTTGCCGACGCATGTCCGCTAAGGGTCAGAAGCGGACATTTGCGCTGCAATAGGTCACGTCCGCTTAGCTTCCAATAGCGACCGCGAAAGCGGACTCCCGCAAAAGGCTATGTCCGCTTTACCCCCGATAGCGGACATGTGCGGTGCAACAGCTCATGTCGGCTTTGGGCCAAAAGCGGACATCCCGTAATTCGTTTGACCACCGCGTTGGTAACAGCAAGCCTGTCAATTCGCCAACAAGACGGGCAAAGCTGCATTCGCCAAGACGTGTTGCGTTGCCCCGCCAAATATCCACTGCCGCAATCGGCTTTGCGTGTAGGCACCCTTGATTAGAAGGTCGCAACCGAGTGATTGAGCCGATGCCAGGATCGCCTCACCAGTGCTTCTCCCATTAAGCTCAACTCTCTTCGATTCCGCGACAACCCCATTGCAGCGCAGGTATCGGATCAATTGTTCAGCCGAGGGTCCCGACACTCCCGTTCCGCCAATGACCGTCAGAACCGTAACACGATCAGCTTTCTGAAGAATCGGCATCGCAAGGGCAATGGCTCGTGCCTGCTCTGTGCTGCAGTTCCATGCGATCAAGACGTTGGTTGCAATCTGGCTTGGCGGCGATGGTGGAGACAGTAGTATCGGTCGCCCGCTTTCGAACAGGCCAGATTCAATCGCTCTATCGTGCATGGGGCCTGATTTTGCATCGCGCCGGTTCATCACAATCACGTCGAAAACGCGGCCATAGCTGCCAATAAAGCCTTCCCCCTCTGCCGCATGGTCCAACCAGCCGAATGACACCGATCCTGTCGTCTCGGCTGCGCGCGGCACGCCGTGTTCTTGCATGAAGGTTTCAAAAATCTGTTTTGCTTTCTTCGCTTCTTCTTCAACGTCTTCTTTAAACCTATCCAGCGGTAGTCCACCCATTGCATCGATGCCGGTAACAAGCTCGACGACCTGCCAGCGCAACGCGAAGCCTTCTATGTAGCTGTTGTTTCGTTGACCCAATAGCAGCGCGGTCTCCAGTGCTGACCGCATGTCATGGTTTTCCATCGGAACCAAGATCGTCTTCATGCTCATCGTCGCCTCCCATCCCTGCAACCTGTTAGGCGGTTTGGTTTTGACGCAGCGATTTTGCTTCCCTTGTCGGTATTTACAGCCTCGTACAACACGCTCAACCTTCCCATTTAAGCTGAGGAGTAGAGGCCACCGAATGTCCGCTTTTGGTCACAAGCGGACATCAGGACGATTACGAGCGTTCAGGGAGTAAGGCGGCTACACGCGGCAAAATCACCCTGATTTCGGTGAACTCGCCGGGCTGCGTCTCAACCTCGATTGAGCCGCCGTGCTGTTTGACAATGATGTCGTGGCTGATGGAGAGCCCAAGCCCTGTTCCCTCTCCAGTTGGCTTGGTCGTAAAGAACGGATTGAACATCTGTTCTTTCACGTCAGACGTCATCCCGGTGCCGTTGTCGCGGATTCTGACTTCCACACGATCGCCAAGGTTTTTGGTCGAGGCTGTGAGGGTCGGCTCGTACTCTCCACCATTAGCCTCTGCTCTGCGTTTGGTCGCGGCATAGAAGCCGTTTGAAATCATATTCAGAAGAGCCCGCCGGATGTCCTGCGGGAAAATGTCTGCGTCACCGGCAGACGGGTCAAAGGATTGCTTGAGCTTGATCTCAAAACCTTGCGCCTCGGCCCGCGCTCCATGCCATGCGAGATTGAGGCTTTCCTCAACGAGCGCATTGATATCAATCACCCGATGCTCGCCAGAGCCTTCGCGCGAGTGCTGCAGCATATTCTTCACGATGGCATCGGCGCGCCTGCCATGATGCACGACCTTATCGAAATTGCTCTTCAGCGTGTCGGTGAGTTCGTTGATTTCAACTCGGGCCCTATCTTCGAGCGATAGGCCCTTCAAAGTGTCTTGCAACTCATCAATCAGTTCGGCAGAGATCCCTGAGAAATTACTGACGAAATTCAGTGGGTTCTTGATCTCATGCGCAATGCCCGCAGTGAGTTGCCCAAGCAAGGCGAGCTTCTGTGTCTGCACCAGGCGATCTTGCGTGGTGCGCAATTCGTCCAGTGATTTTGCCAGTTCACGTGTGCGTGCCTGCACTTCCTCAAACAAGCGCACGTTCTCGATTGCGATCAACGCCTGGTCGGCGAAGGTCTCCAATAACTGAACTTGCCGGTCTGAATATGGGGTTGGCTCAGCTTTGCCAACTGAAAGGGCACCCACCGGCTCGCCGTCGCGAAGTAGAGGAACCGACAACACGGCCCTCCATCCGCCGGCTAGCGCCAATTCACGCGAGTACTCGGAATCTGCAAGCACGTCGTGCACATGGATGACTGCGCGATCCAAAATGGCCCGGCCGGCGAGATGTGAACGGTCCGGCCGCTTCAGCTGCTGCATCTCTTGAATTTTGCTCGTCGCCGCGGGGGTGAAGTTGCTGGTTGCTGCGATGCGCATGCGATCGTTGTTGTGTAGATAGACAACGCTGAAAATAGCACCGCACAGGCGTGCGGCACTTTGAACGATCGCGTCGAACACTGGCTGGGCGTCCGCCGGTGATCGCCGGATGATGCTTAGCACTTCGCTGGTGGCTATCTGCTGCTCAAGCGCCTCGTCAAGCTCACGGGTGAGCCGCGCAACATCTGTTTCTTTAGGAGCAGAGAGGGAGCTGTGACCGCGTCCGGCCTTTGGCGCATTGCGACAGATAACCGTCTTGCGGCGTTGTGTTTTAACCGCTTTGCCACCTGTTTTGGAACGCCGTCTCATTGCTGGCCCGGGGCTCGGACCACAAATCGTAGCAGCTTCTACGGGTGCTCAGAAGGGGCCCAATGTCCGCTTGGGTCAAAAGCAGACATATGCGGTGCACCAACCCATGTCCGCTTTACTCCGATAGCGACCGCAAAAGCAGACTTCGGCAAAGGGGCATGTCTACTTTACCCCCGAAAGCGGACATGTGCAGCGTAACAGCTCGTGTCCGCTATGAGCCAAAAGCGGACATTGGGCCGACCTCAGACGAACACAGCGACGCGTGGCAGAATAACCCTGATCTCAGTGAACTCGCCCGGCTGAGTATCCACTTCGATTGAGCCGCCATGCTGCTTCACGATGATGTCGTGGCTGATGGAGAGGCCAAGCCCGGTGCCTTCGCCAGCCGGTTTCGTCGTGAAAAACGGATTAAATATTTTTGCCTTCACGTCAGGCGGAATACCGATGCCATTATCGCGGATGCTGATCTCCACGCGGTCGCCGAGGTTCTTGGTCGCCGCTGTTAGGGTTGGCTCGTAGTTGTCTCCATTCGTTGCCGCCTTGCGCTTGGTCGCCGCGTAGAAGCCGTTTGAGATGAGATTCAAAAGCGCCCGTGTAACCTCCTGTGGAAAGGCGTCAATCTCACCGGCACTCGGATCAAACGATCTTTGCAGCGTGATCGTGAAACCCTGCTTCTCGGCGCGGGCACCATGATAGGCGAGATTGAGGCTCTCCTCGACAATGGCGTTGATATCGACGACGCGGTGTTCGCCCGAGCCTTCGCGCGAGTGCAGTAGCATGTTTTTGACGATTGCGTCGGCACGCTTGCCGTGCTGGACGACCTTGTCAAGGTTACCCTTCAGCGTGTCCGTCAGTTCCTTGATGTCAGCGCGGGCTTTATCGTTGAACGGCATGTCCTTCAGGGCGTCCTGCAATTCGTCAATCAACTCGCTGGAAACCACCGAGAAATTGTTCACGAAATTGAGTGGGTTCTTGATCTCGTGCGCGATGCCCGCGGTGAGCTGACCAAGCGAGGCGAGCTTCTGCGTCTGCACCAACCGGTCCTGAGTGGTGCGCAGGTCCTCCAGCGAGGCAGCCAGTTCGCGCGTACGGGCTTCCACGCTTTCGAAAAGCCGCACGTTTTCGATTGCAATCGCGGCTTGGTCGGCAAAGGTCGTAACCAGCTCGATCTGCTTTTCGGTAAAGGGACGCACGTCCTTGCGCGTCAACGCCAGAACACCGATTGGTACACCCTCGCGCAGCATTGGAACACCGATGGCTGTGCGGAATTCACCCAAATCCAGTCCCGGCGAAAACGTGTATTCGGGATCAGCCTTGACATCGGCAATGTGGACGACCCGTCCTTCCACCAGTGCGCGCCCAGCAACAGAACTCCGATCCATCAGCACCGGTGTTTTGCGGATGAAGTCCGAAAGCTCCGACGAATAGCCGTAACTTGCGGCTCGGAAGAATGCGCCCTCAATCTCGCGGGTAATGGACCCTTGGTCCGCATTACACAGATGGGTCGCCGTTTCAATCAAGGCATCCAAGACTGCCTGCAAATCGAATGTCGAACGGCTGATGACCTTAAGTACATCGGCGGTCGCCGTCTGCTGCTGCAGCGATTCTCGCAGCTCGTTGAGCAGCCGCGTGTTCTCGATGGCGATGACGGCCTGCGCAGCGAAGTTTTGCACCAACTCGATCTGCTTGTCAGTGAACGGGCGCACCTCTTGGCGGTATATCCCGATTGCTCCGATTAGCTTATCGTCCTTGAGCATTGGCACGACGACTATCGTGCGCGTCCCAGCGAGTTCAACGAAGGCTCGGGTTGGCAAATCGCCATCGACGTATGCCTCATCTATTCTAAGGTCGATGATGTGCAGCAACTGCCTCGTTTTGGCGACGCGGAAAAGCGGGCTCTTCGGGCTGGGATGGATGATTGGTTCACGCCCACGTTTCTCAGCGAACTCGGGGGGCGCGCCATGCATCGCCGCCATCCGAAATGCACCATTTTCATTTTCATACAAGACGAGGTTGCCAAACCTCGCTTCGCAAATGCGCGTCGCGTTCTCCAGCATGGCTTGAAACACCAGATCCAGCTCACCGGGCGAACGGCTAATGACCTTAAGTACGTCGGCCGTGGCGGTCTGCTGCTGCAGCGACTCGCGCAGTTCGCTGAGAAGCCGGGCATTATCGATTGCAATAACTGCTTGGGCGGCGAAATTGGAGATCAGCTCCATTTGCTTCTCGGTGAACGAGCGGGTTTCCTGCCAATAAATGGCGATGGCTCCTATCAAGTCTTCGTTGTTAAGCATCGGCACCACGAGAAGGCTGCGTGCACCGACCGTGTCGACTAGTGCCCGGTAGCGCGGGTTACCTTCGATATACGCGCGCTCCTTGGTGAGGTCCGAACTGTAAACGGGCTGCTTCGTGTAAACGATGCGAGTTAGCAGATTGTGTGGGTTCTCACTCACGACATGTGGTTGCTCTATTGTGTGCGTCGGCGGATCGCCGAGCCATGACGTCGCTCGGAATACGCCGTCGGCATATCTGAACATGATGCCGAACTTGGCTTCGCAGAGTTGCAACGCTTTTCCCAGCATGGCCCGGAACACAGGCGCGAGGTCGCCGGGCGAGCTCGAGATCACCTTCAGCACATCGGCGGTCGCCGTCTGCTGCTGCAGCGATTCTCGCAGCTCGTTGAGCAGCCGCGTGTTCTCGACGGCGATGACGGCCTGCGCAGCGAAGTTTTGCACCAACTCGATCTGCTTGTCAGTGAACGGGCGCACCTCTTGGCGAAAGATCGTAATTACGCCGACCAGCTCGTTCTCTTTTAGCATCGGCACGATGAAAAGCGTCCGAGCACCAGCCAAATCCACCATTGCGATAAACGATGGGTCTTTTTCAAGATAGAGCGGCTCTGCTCGCATGTCGGCGATCTGTAACACTTGTTTCGAAGCGGCAACTCGGGCAAGCGGGTGACGTTGGTCGGCTTTAATTATCGGATGATGGTGGCGATATTCCGCGTACACTTCGGGGACGTTATGGGTCGCTGCTAAAGGGAAGTCGCCATTATCATAAAGATTCAATGTGCCGAAATTTGCTTCGCAAAGACGCGTTGCATTTGCCAGCATGGTCTGAAATACGGGAGTGAGCTCGCTCGGCGAGCTCGATATCACCCGCAGCACCTCCGAGGTTGCGGTCTGCTGCTCCAGCGATTCACTCAGGTCGTCAGTGCGCTGCCGCAGCTCGTTCAGCAGCCGCGCGTTCTCAATGGCGATGACCGCCTGGGAGGCAAAATTTGTCACCAGTTCGATCTGCTTCTCGGTAAAGGGACGGACTTCTTGGCGATACATTGAAATCGCGCCGACGAGTTCTCCGTCCTTAAGCATTGGCACCATGATAAGAGTGCGCGCACCTGCTATTCCTATGATGCCCGCCCGACGCTGGGGATCGTTGGAATACGCCGGCTCAGATTGAATGTCTGCGACCTGGACCGTCTGCCTTGTCTCGACGATGCGTGCGAGCGCTGTACCTTGGGGTATTCCGATCCGTGGGTCGCGACGCCGCAATTCCGCGTATGCTGGCGGTGCTCCATGCAGCGCCATCACGCGAAATGCATCGCCCTCGTATAAGAAAAGCACACCGAACTTTGCTTCGCAGATGCGGGTGGCATTTCCCAACATTGCGTTGAATACCGGCTCTAGGTCACCTTGCGAACTACTGATGATCTGCAGAACTTCAGATGTCGCCGTCTGCTGCTTGAGCGACTCTGAAAGCTCGCGTGTGCGGGCCTGCACCTCATCGAATAGGCGAACGTTTTCGATCGCGATCACTGCCTGGTCGGCAAACGTCTCTGCAAGTTCAATCTCTTTGTCGGTGTACGGTCGTACGGTAGCGCGTTGCAGGACGAGCAGCCCAATTGGACTTCCCTCTCGTAAGAGCGGCACTCCGAGACTTGTGCGATAGCCCGCTAGTCTTGCGGTTTCACGTAACGTGTACTCTGGATCAGCAAGAACATCTGGAATATGAACGGATTTTCCTTCCAGTAGAACCCGGCTGACCACACTGCCGCGTCCTGGAGCAAATGATAGAGTTCTAAGATGTTCGTCGTATTCGGGGGTCGAAGACTCGCGCGTGCGCGCCTGAACATAGTAGCTCGCGTCCTTCTCCGTCGGTCTGAGGATTCGAGCCATATCCGCCTGACATAGCATTGCCGCCGACTCGACTAGCGTATCGAGCACGACTTGAAGATTGAAAGTCGACCGGCTGATGACCTTGAGCACGTCGGCAGTTGCGGTCTGTTGCTGAAGCGATTCGCGCAGTTCGCCAAGAAGCCGCGCATTATCGATGGCGATCACGGCCTGCGCGGCGAAGTTTTTGACGAGCTCAATCTGCTTGTCGGTGAACGGGCGTACCTCTTGGCGATTGAGAGTGATCACCCCAATCAGCTCGTCATCCTTCAGCATCGGTACAGCAAGTACAGTTCGGAATTTTCCGAGCTCAACAGAGACCACGGTCACCGGATGGCGTTCAAGGTAGGACTGAAGCTGCCTGATGTCAGTTACGTGCGCGACCTGTTTCGTCGACGCGGCGCGCCGGATCGGTCCGTCTAGCGGAAAATTTTTCCCCGACTGCTTACGCGCCTCCACATATGCAGTCGGCGCGTCGGGTGTAGCGGCTACTGCGTGCAGGCTATCTTCGTCGCCAAGATACAGCACACCGATCTTGGCCTCGCAAATGTGCGTGGCATTCGCGAGCATGGCCTCAAATACCGGCTCAAGTTTGCCGGGCGAGCTTGAAATGACTTTCAACAATTCCGACGTCGCCGTCTGTTGTTCCAGCGATTCACTTAGGTCGTTAGTGCGCTGATGTAGCTCGCTGAGGAGTCGCGTGTTTTCGATGGCAATAACGGCTTGGGTGGCAAAATTCTCCACTAGTTTGATCTGTTTGTCGGTGAATGGGCGAACCTCCTGGCGGTAAATTATGATAGCCCCGACCAGCTCGCTGTCCTTAAGCATCGGCACAGCGACAGTGGAGCGTGCGCCTCCGAGCTTGGCAGCATTCCCGGGGATAGCTGTCCTGTTTCAGGGGCGGCGATGCGACGGCGCGAGTTCATCACCTTCTCGGCGGTACGGCTGTGTGGCCGCTTGGCCCAGAAGCAGACATGGCGTGGCCAAACCGCAACTTAGTCATGTGGCCAGATCGCCACAGCTTCTGAAAATCATGTGCAATCTGGTGGCGGCCCTATACGTCGCCGGGCCGGCTCTCTCTAGTATCCAGTATTCCGTTTTGAGCTGCAAAATTGGGGTCCCTAATGCGTCGCTGGTCCGCCACATCGATTTCAGCCGTAGCCATCGTAGCGCTTATGCAGATCGCGTCGGCAGCGGATATGCCAGTGAAGGCACCGACGTATACAGCTCCGGTTGCTGTCGCGCCAAGCTGGACAGGTTTTTATGTTGGCGGTTCGGTTGGTGGTCGCTGGGCTGACCCAGACTGGACGACGACCTGCATATATACGCCATTTTCATCCGGCAATTGTCCTTTGAACGGATTGGACCCCAACCGGCTTGCTACCAGAAATCCCGCAAGCTTCGAGACATCGGGAGCGGTTCGAGGCGGAGTGTACGGTGGGTTCAACTGGCAGTTCAATCCGACATGGGTGGCGGGTGTTGAAGTCGACTACGGCTGGGCGAACAACAAGAGCTCAGTAAACAATGGCATCCCCGGCACACTGCAGGCCGTCTTTCCCGATCAAGACGTAGCCGAAGTCAAACAGACATGGGATGCGGGCGTCCGTGGCCGTCTTGGATATTTGATCAATCCAAATCTGATGCTGTTCGCGACCGTTGGGGCGTCCTGGACGCGCCTCCAGGCGACAACGACTTGCGCTCCGCTGTCGGTGTCGTGGTGTAGTATCGGAGGCGACGGATTATCCGCTTCGGCATCGACCACAAAAGTCGGCTGGACAGTTGGCGGAGGCCTTGAGTGGATGTTCGCCCCGAATTGGTTGCTGCGCGGTGAATACCGTTACGCCGACTATGGAACGTTCAAGGCCAATATCCTAGCGGACCCGACTGGTGGCATCGGTGTACTTGCGGACATCGATGTGCGTACCCATACAGCGCTGTTCGGAGTTGCTTATAAGTTTGGCGCGCCGCTGCATTAGCGGACCCTCGGTCCAATTTCCGCTATTGGCCTTCGACTTCAAATACGATGGGGCCCCGCGGAACAAAAGGCGCTGCAGAACAAGAACGGCAAGCGTGACTAGCTGGCACTTTTGCAAGCATTCTCTTGTGCCATGTCCGCTATTGGCCCTTAGCGGACACGAGCGAGTGCAGTGCACAGGTCCGCTTTTGACCCAAAGCGGACATTCACTAAAATTGGGCTAGGTGCGTTTGGTGTCCGCTATCACGAGACGCTCGATTTCTTTTGGATCATGGGTGCCTTGAGATGCAAGGCTAATAACTTTTTTGGCTACGACTTCAATTAA
>Ga0310900_10000849_pt1 | contig 11305 bp, 11 predicted proteins | sample C24D1metaG_FD_203879 | JGI IMG/M metagenome (GOLD analysis project Ga0310900, IMG submission 203879) | Lab incubated soil microbial communities from West Virginia University Organic Research Farm, Morgantown, WV, United States - C24D1 | ecosystem: Environmental > Terrestrial > Soil >...
ACAGCACGGCCAGCAGTACCTTCGTCTGCTCGCCTTGGGACAGCGATTCGAATGGCCGGTACAACACGTCTTCCGAAACCTTAAGGAGGTTCAGTTCGCGCATCAACTTCCAGCGCTCATAGCCTGTCACGATCTCTTCGATGACGTCGACGGTCAAATATTCCGGATGTTCGACGGGAAACGGAAAATAATCAAAAGCGACCGGTGCGGAGATCGTGCCGCTGTATTCGTATTTCCCCTGCAGCAGGTTAAAGAACGTCGTTTTCCCCCGACCGTTTCGCCCTGTAAACCCCAGCTTCCAGTCTGTATCGATTTGAAAATGAACATTTTCGAATATAAGGTCATAGCTACCTGGATAGGCAAAAGTAAGATTGGATACCTGTATCGCGGGCATGGCGATCATCCTTTCGTATGGAAATAAAAATAGCCGCAAGAAAGGTGCTTTCTTGCGGCTCTGATCCATACGAGGAAATCCGGCCCCATTCCAAGGGGCCGGATGACTGTCCGGATAGGGAGCGCAAACGAAATGCAGACCTTTCTTGCAGAGACGAAATAAACCAACCACAGCCGATAGCTGAGTCCGTTCTTTTCGTGATCTCGCAGCAAGAAAGTTCTACATGTATTCGTTCAACTCCCGTCATCAAAATTACGTATAGTTTATCACAATCGTAATTTAACTACAACCTGCGCCGTCCCGTTTATACTGAAGCCTTGCGAAGCTCCGCCATGCTCCTTCGCTTGATTCCTGTCATTCGACAGTGGGGCCTCAGGCTGACGAGACTTTCTCGACAACTTGAGGCCCTCCTTTATTTTATAGAATGGACGTTTTTTTTCCGATTTTCCTCGAAAAGTCATACGCAGCGGATGAACGCCACGTTATTTAAAACCCTGCGCGATCGTTTCCAGGTATTGCTCAATGTGAACCGATTTCCGCAGCCTCAACAAGTTATGGCCAGCTTCACCAACGACCGTACGGAATTGATTGCTTTCTCCGGTTGCCTGGGCCGCAATGGCGTCAACGATGGTTTGCGGATCGTCCAGCTTGCCGGGGTTATTCATCATCGTGAGAAGTTTATCCATAAGCCCGTCGTAAACCTTGATTTTCTCTTCTTTGTTCCAGCGGATGTTATTCTTGAAATTGTTTCCGGAAGAACCGCCCTGTTCAATGAGGCGAAGCTCGATATTTAGCGGCTTCAGCTCGTAATAGAGCCCTTCCGTCAAGCCTTCCAGCGCGAATTTGGACATGTTGTACAGGGAACCCAGCGGAACTGCCGTCGTGAGGCCCATGAAGGAGCTGATATTGATGAACATGCCGCCACCGACTGCTCGGAAATGCGGCAGAAACTTACGCATGACATTGATCGGACCGCGAACGTTTACGGCAAACTGCCAATCAATGGTCTCTTCCGAAGCTAATTCCAGCGCCCCGTAAACGCCCATTCCCGCATTGTTGACGACGACGTCGATTTTCCCAAAGGCTGTAATCGCATCGTCGACGGCAGAGCTGACTTGCTCCAGGTCGGTGACATCCAGCTTAAAAAGCTTTATATTCTCAAATGTGGTCAGCTCCGTTTCGTTTTCCGGTGTGCGCATCGTCGCGGCGACGTTCCAGCCGTACTTCGCGAAATGAATGGCCGTCAGCTTACCGAGCCCCGAGCTGGTCCCCGTAATAAAAATCGTTTTTGTTGACATTTTAATTCCTCCGATACATTTTGATTTGAATTTGTATTGAATGTTCGTTCTAATGGGTGTTGCCTGCTGTTCAAGAATCAAATCCAAGATATGATCCATATCATACCGCGATCTGCCATGACTGTTTTGCCGACAAGCTTGGGAGCATCCACCATTGTATGAATCTTTGTCGTCACACCGCCTCGGCTGCGTTCTACCGCTTGCTGCATCACCCCCCTTCTCCTCCAGCACCGTGCTGGTCGCTTGTGGACAATCTGGACCAAACTTGAACTTGCCCATGCCTTGTTTCTAATCAACAACCGACCGATAAAATGTCTGCATTGGAAATAAGCAAACTTGCTGTTGTGTTTGATGAAAGCAGCTTTTTTTCAACTCCGGCTTTACCGCTGATCTGTACGCTCGCTTGCCGTATGTAAAACGTTCTTTATATGTTTCTTCATAACTACGATGCACGCAATAATGAAAGCTGTCCCAGCTACTACTCCAATAAATAAAAATTTACCTCTAAGTGTTGAAGTGCCAAGAAGATGAATTCCTTGCAGAACGATGGGTGTAACGAATTGGCCTAAGTAGGTGAAAACAAGAAAAAGAGAAATGGCGGAAGCTAGTCGTTCTTTCAGAGCTGCATTCAATAGTTTATCCATCAATACAGGGAAGACCATACCGATTCCTAGGCCAACTAGGACTACGCTAATTACGACCATGACAAGTACGTGAGCAAAACTCATCGTAACAAATGTGAGACAGAATAAAAGTAATATAAACGCCATAGTCGCTTCTTTGAATAATCCAATCACTCGATTAACAAAAAATCCTCCTATGAACATGGCGACTAAAGATATTGCTGTTACATAACCGACTGTTGCTGCATTGCCAAGCCCGGAATCGGCAATGTAAATGGCAAGATTCGTGAAAATTGCGTAGTAGAGAATAAGTATCCCGAAAATACCTAATCCGATCAAATATACTTTGGGTGGCAACCGAAACGGGTTTACACGTATTCCTGCCATCTCAATTCGCTGAGGCTTTACATGAGGAATGTATAAAGCAACCAAAAGGGCGAGGATAATGACGTAAGAATAAGTGAAGAAAACCCCTCTCCATCCTAAATTAGCTATTGTCCCACCGATCGTCAGAAAGACAGCCCCGCCAAGGCCGCTAATCGCGGTAATCATTCCGTTCATTCTGGTGCGCTCGTTTCCATAAAAGTTTTCAGCAATCAACGAGTTCAACATCGCAGTGATTAGGCCGATACTTAGGCCCAGTATGGCGCGAAAGACTAATATTCCGCTGATTGAATTCATAAATGCAGGACCAACGCCGCCAATGAGATAAAGGATAAGGCCAAAAACAAGAATCGATTTTTTGGAGAATTTCTCACTTAATGTTCCGACCGCTAACAACGAAGGAACGACGAAAAACGATGAAAAGGTAACAATTAGTTGAATAAGAACCGGACTGGAGTCTGGAAAATCAAGAGCCAAAAGTTTAATGGCAGGAGCAGCAAGCAAAGGCGCTAAATTAGAAGTTAGCGCGAGTGCAAGTAGAGCAATTTTGTAACTGTTTTTCATGATCAATTCTCCTAGCTATGAGTACCCTTAATCTCGTGTTGTAATGCCGCTATCATTGCCATGGGTATCGCCCCACTACAACCAGCGAGTCATATCCAGACGAAAAGCCCGACAGGTGAGTCATTCAGCCCATAAGCATGTGTCAGAGAATCAATGATATGAACAGCAACCTGACAGGCAAAATGATGCTAGTCCTGAACAAGAACTAGCTATGAAAAAGTTTTGCACATCGCGTCCCCCCCTGTTCGACTAAATCGAATGTTCGTTCTATTGCTTTTTAAAAAAAGTAGGTTCGAGCGAGCCCGGAACCTATCTCTCCATTACGTCAGTATCCATGAGACGCACAGCATTCCAGCAGGAACTGATTGCTTCGTTTATGCTTTCGCTGGTTAATTCAAAGATCCCGTGCAGATGGGCCTTTAACATGTAAACGAATGTTCCGTAATGCATCTGCACCATCATTTTCGGATTGAGCGGGATAAACAACTTCTGCTGAATCGCTTCTTCGTATAAATGGTTCATAGGCCCGCACCAACCGCCTGTATAGACTTCCAGCTTTACCGCTTCATAAATGTAAGGCGAGAATGAATACTGCTCAATAAATTGAAAGCCCTGTGGATATTTTTTACCCAAATCGATAACCCGGCTCCAACCCAACTGGAACTTTTCGCGAATCGTTCTTCCTTGCAATAATCCTTCACGTACATACTCTCCGTTAAACGTGACAATTGCTCTGTACAATTCGTTCACAATATCTTCTTTACTTTGGAAATAGTGATAAATGCTCCCCGTCGAAACGCCAGATTCTTTTGCGATCAGCGACATGGAGGTAGCTTGTAGTTCCTTCCGAATGATAATGTTAAGTGTTGTTTCGAGAACAGCACGCTGCGCCTTGTTGTATTTGTCAAACATTCGGCTTCTCCTCTCTCTGTTAGATCGAACGATCATTCTAAAATAAATATACACTTCATACGTTCTTCCGTCAACCCTTCAAAGCGAACTTCATTACCGGAAGACTTGCTAGCTTTGGTATTAGATGGTTCTTGCGTTTCTTCTTTAGCAGTGATACGCCATCCATCGCCTCCCACAGGTGTCGGCTACGGCTAACGATACATGTTCTTGTCACAAGCCTTTGACAATTTGGTGTCATACACCTTATAAGCTCTACTCTTCAATGATAAAATAATCAATTGTCATGATGCTATTCAGGGTGGTCAATGTGGACCAAGTCGTATGACAAAAAAGCTGTTCCTGGGTAGTTCGCCCTCTTTGCTTGACCGCACCATAATAAAGGCTATCCATTACGGTAGCCTTCACTTGTTGTTTGATTGAGCTCTTGTACCCGTTAGCGTAATGGAGACTGCCGACGTTGGAGATAATTATCGATCAGGGCATACATGATACCAACAGTTCCGAAGATTAAAATGGAACTGTTAATATTCAGATCGTATTCCTGAATAAAGTGGTCACTGTAAAATTTATGGAATATGAAGATTCCTCCTATTCCACCCAGCATGGAATACAGTAGCACCCGACCAAGCGCAACGGTCACGATTTTGCTAATAACGATAGATAACGGTATAAAAATAACTGGATAGAAGACAGATGCAATAAGAAACATCATCGTGATAAAAATAAAACCTATATTACGAAGACCATAATATTCGCTTGTGGTGATTTTATATCCTTCCATTAGTTCCAAGCCCAATGCAGCAACGCTGAACAAAATGATAAAAGAAATCCATAAAATTAAGTATCTTACTATGTGCAAAATTAACACCACCTATGAGAGAGTCGAATAACTAATTTCTCTGATTTCCATCTTTTTTTCCCGAGTGAAATTTTCGGGACTTATTACTTCGGATAATGATTTACTTAGTATCCTTTACCCTAGTTTTGTCCTTGACTAGCTTTAAAATCGATTTTAACTTGAGAGAACATTTTTCAAGCCATCTCCCTATTTGAGCTAATCAGCCTTTTGTGTATCCGTTAGTCAAGTGAAGGCTGCTGATCGATGGCGATCGGCAGCCTTTATTCTTGTTCGTTAAGCTATCGTTCCCGAGGGAGTTCAACGATTCTTTTCTCTGGTTAACAGTATAATCTCCTTTGCAGTGAGAACGAAAGACTTTTCCTTTTCAATGCTCTTTCTGATGTTCGCAGGCCCATAAGCAAGGGCCCTACCATTACTGGTCGGGCCCTTCGTAAACTATAAAGCTTTGTATGAACATCTCAACACATTACTTCGCTACAAACGGTTTATCCTGCGATACGGCAATCTGATATGGATACAGATTCGTTCCATCGCCAATCGCATAATTGAGTATCCGTTTGTTAACCGGAACGATCACGGCGCGGTACAAGGTTGGGAAGACCGGAATATCCTTTACCATTAGCTGCTGCCATTCCTTGTAAATTCCTTGACGCACCTTCACATCAAAGGCTTCTGCTGACACGCCTGCTTTAAGCAGCCGATCCTGTTCTTCGCTCGCATACCGCGAGAAGTTATAGATTGCGTCTCGTCCATACAAACCCGCTGGGTCAACGTCAATGCCTACGCCCCATGCGCCTTGATAAACATCGACTTTAGGATCATCTTCGCCATTAGAGCCGACACGGTCATAAAAGGTATTGAATTCCAGCATTTCCAGTTGCACATTTAATCCGATCGCTTGCCATGACTGAACGTAGTACTGGGCAAGCGGCTGAGCGATATCCCCTCCGGTCATGGATATAAAATTAATGACTAATTCGCTTCCGTCCGGGTTGGTACGAAATTTTCCGTCTAGCTTATATCCCGCGTCATCCAAAATTTTCTTCGCTAATTCCGGATCATAAGCAAGCCCCGGATTCGTAGAATCATGGTATTCCGGATGAGACGGCGGGATCAGTGTCGTCGCGTTCCAGCGCAAGCCGTGATAGAATTTTTTGCCGACTTGATCATTATCGACTGCATGAGCCATTGCTTTCCGCAAATTCACGTCGCCCATTTTAGCTTTTTCATCAGGAGCTACCTTTTTAGCCTTTGCATCCCATTTCCCTAGTTTAAAGCCGATGTACGTATAGGCACGGTCAATCGCGCCTAGGTATTCAACGTTCGACATCTTCGCGTTATCCGGGTATTGATCAACCGGGAATGAATCTACTAGATCAACTCCCCCGCTTTCTAGCTGCTGAACGATGGTCGTTGGATTGATAACCTTCAGAATAACCTCATCCAAGGCAGGCTCTCCCCGCCAGTAATCCGGATTTTTCTCATAGACGACCGATTCTCCCGGAACGATGCTTTTCACTTTAAAAGCTCCGAAGCCGATCGGCTTCTCGCGTACCTCTGGCGAGGAAGAAATTTTTGCCACATCCATATTGCCGAAAATATGCTTTGCTAACGGATAAGACCACACGCCGCCAGTTAACAAGGATGGCGTTGATTCAATGTACGTAATTTTCAACTTTTTATCGCTAAGCACTTCTATGCCAGAGATGGTTTTCGCTTTACCGTCATGGTATTCATTCATCCCTACAATATTAGTGAAACTCGAGTCATAACGCGGGCCGTCATATTTGGGATTTCCAATGACTTCATGGGCAAACAGCCAATCCTCAGCAGTCACCGGCTTGCCATCCTGCCAGTTGACATTATCACGGATCGTAAACGTAAACGTTTTGCCATCTTCCGATACCTCATACGTTGCAGCACCGTCATTCGTATACACATAGCTTTTATCCCAAGCCAGCAGACCTTCATCAAACCAGCCTAGCACCTGAGCATCCGGGTCGCCAGAATAAAAGTTGAAGTTAAGCGTTCCTTCAAACGGCGTATCCGATACAAGACCGAAGGTGATCGAGCCTCCCTTAATCGCTTCGCCTTCATTCTTCTTTACATTGCTGAAATCATCAATCGAATAGAGGCCATCTTCTACGGCAGGCTTCTCGCTCTCGGTTGGAACCTGCTTATCCCCTTCATCAGTTGGAGAAGGATTGCCCGCTTCGCTCCCATTGCCGGATGTACATGCCGCAAGAAAGACGAGCAGCGCAAGCATGAACGGTAAGATTAGGGACCTTGAAATAATAGTTTTCTTTTTCAACATGAATTTCCTCCTTTATTATCCTTTTCTTTGTCTTGCATCTGTCGCACGTTTTAACGCTTGACCGACATTATTTATACTCAACATCAATACCAAAATCAGTAACGATGCAGGTAACCAAATCCACCATCTAGACTCTAGCGTTTGAGGATCCCTAGCATAGCTGACTAAAGTACCTAGACTGGGCGTGCTCTCCGGAAAACCGAATCCCAGAAAGGAAAGGCCGGATTCCAAACCGATATTTGCCGCCAAATTTAAAGTCATCGTGACAATAATAATGGAACTTAAATTCGGCAGCACTTGCGACATCATAATTTTCAGGTTAGAGGAGCCTAATGTCTTTGATGCTTGGACATAATCCAGCTCCTTCTCCTGCAGCGCTTTGGAGCGAATCAGCCTTGCGATCCCCATCCATAGAAAAGCCGTCATAATGAGCGAGAAGGACACGATACTATATTTGGGCACGGCTGTGACAAATGCGATAACGATCATTAAGGTCGGTAAAATCATAAAGAAATCGACAAATCGCATAAAGATATTGTCCACCATCCCCCCAAAATAACCGGAGATGAGTCCAACTAAAACACCAATAAGTCCTGTAAGCATAGTAACGATAATGCCAATAGACAAAGAATTCCGGGTTCCGATAATTAACTGTCCAAAAACATCACGTCCGCCATAATCGGTGCCAAGCCAGTATTTTGAAGAGGGCGGCTGCTTCAGTTCGAATAAATCTATGGTAACGATTTGCGCCTGATCCAGAACAAGGGATATACCGTAGACTGACAAGATGACTAGGCTTAGGAAAATCAATGATAGGAAAGCGACCTTGTCCCGAACTATTTCCCGCCAGATAATGCTCCAGCTTGAAGGACTTTTGTCCAGTTCCTTATGCGCGCTTATAGGGGAGGTTGTCTTCCTCATTTTATTCACCTCAGAGTCTCGGGATCTTATTTAATTCGAATACGAGGATCAACAATCGTTAAGATCATGTCAGAAATTAATGCTCCAAGTATGGACGCTACGCCGTACAATAGAACCAAGGCCGTAACGACACTGAAATCCCGTAATGAGATCGAGCTCAAGAACAGCTCACCCATTCCCGGATAACTGAAGATACTCTCAATGAAAACCGTACCACCGATAAGCCCCGTAATTTCATAGCCAAAAAATGCTGCGATCGGTAATAATGAATTCCGTAAAATATGGCGATTATAGACACGGGATTCTGAGGCGCCCTTTGCTCTTGCCGTTAAAATGAAATCCTTCTGTTTTGTGTCGATAATCTCGCTTCGCAGCAGTTGAACGGTTGTTACCGTTGTAATTAACGCCATAGATAGAGCTGGCAGCAGCAAATGATAGAATTTGCTCATGAAGTAATGAAGGGTACCGGGCTCCACTCCCGGAGCGATGCTTCCTCCGGTAGGAAACCAGCCAAAATGAAATCCGAATACCCATAACATCAATAAAGCAAAAATAAACAACGGAGCCGCGAAGCCTATGTACGTATAGCCCGTTATCAATCGATCTGCCCATGTGTCGTGATAGCGCCCGCTAGTAATGCCAAGCGGAATCGCGATGAGGTAGGTAAGTATTAACGTTGCTAAGGATAACCAAACCGTATTCATCATCCGCTGGCCTATCAGCTCAGAAACCGGCATTTTAAAGCGGAACGATTGCCCGAAATTGCCTTGAACGGCCTTTGTAATCCAATCCCAATATTGCACATACCAAGGATTATTAAGACCTAACTTATCACGCTGCGCATCCAGCGCAGCCGGATCGATGCTCGGATCGAGCAGGCCTGTCAGCGCATCGCCTGGCATCGCCTTAGCCATTAGAAATACAAGAATGCTCAATAATAGAATTTGGGGAACCATAATGGTCATTCTTCGTACAACTGTCCTCCACATCTCTTCAACCTCTCTCAGGCAAAGCCACGAAATGTGTCTCTGATATTGGTTTCAATGGATAAGCCATGCCATCCTCGTCAAAATACTTCCCATAGGCTTGTTCGAATTCCGACTTCACCGCTTCCCGAAATCTATACTTTTCCTCGCGTTTAGCCGGATCAATATCCGGTATGGCCGATATAAGACGTTTCGTATAAATATGTTGGGGGTTATCGAAAATATCGGCTGTCGTTCCTTGTTCGACATAGCGACCCTTATACATAATTCCAATCTGATCACACATATGCCGAATAATGCCGAGATCATGACTGATCAATAAATAGGTAAGGTTTAATTCCTTTTGGATGTCCTGCATAAAGTTCAGGACCTGGGCTTGTACGGACACATCAAGTGCCGACACCGGTTCATCGGCGATAATCAACTTAGGCTTTAGCGCTATAGCTCTTGCAATGCCGATCCGCTGCCGCTGTCCTCCCGAAAATTCATGCGGGTATTTATAAATCGATTCCGGGCTTAGGCCAACCTTCTCCAATAGCTGCTGCACTTGACGCTTCTCTTCGCTTGCGGAAAGTTTCTCGAAATTCCGCAACGGCTCAGAGATAATATCCAATACGCGTTTCTTCGGATTCAATGAGGAATAGGGGTCTTGGAATATCATCTGAATGTCTCTGCGGAATGCCGATTGTCTATGCGAACCGCCTGCAGCAAGCGGTTTTCCATCAAAGAGAATGCTGCCCGATGTTATCGTGTTTAAGCCTATGATTGCTCGTCCTGTCGTTGTCTTGCCAGAGCCGGATTCACCTACAAGACCATAAGTCTGCCCCTGCTCCATGGTGAAATGAATACCGTCCACGGCCTTGACCGGTGGGCTCATTCTGCTGAAAATGCCGCCGCGATTTGGAAAATGCACCTTCAGATCGTTAACCTCAAGAAATGACATGATGACGGTCCCCCTCCTTTGGATCAAGGAAGTGAAAGTGCTTGTAACAGCTGCATCTGACTAAGTGCCCCGGTGATATCTCATGCATAACCGGCTCTGCTTCATGCGCGGAATCATCGATCCAAGGAATCCGCGACTTAAAGCGGCAGCCATGACGAGGAAGATTTTGCAGAGACGGTACGATTCCTTGAATAACATGGAGCTTGGACTTCGCTTCATTTGCAGTCGGAATCGATTGCAGCAATGATCTCGTATAGGGATGCTTTGCATTCGAAATAAGCGTATAAATATCGGCGATCTCAACGATTTGACCGGCATACATAACAGCCACGCGGTCAGCCATTTCGGCTACGACGCCTAAGTCATGCGTAATTAAGACTATTCCTGCTTTGCTGTGCTCCTTCAGCATCCTAAGCAATTCAAGAATTTGCAGCTGTATCGTTACATCGAGCGCGGTAGTCGGTTCATCAGCGATTAGCAGCTTGGGCTCATTGGCGATCGCGATTGCTATAACAACCCGCTGCCTCATTCCGCCAGATAATTCATGGGGGTAACGCCCGTAGGTATGCTCGGGACGCGGAATCCCTACTTTTGCTAATAGCTCGATCGCCTTATTGGTCCTGTCCTTCTTCGAAAGCTTAGGCTTATGAAGGAGAATGGCCTCTTCAATCTGAGTGCCGATTATCATAAGCGGGTTTAATGCCGACAACGGATCTTGAAAGATCATCCCTAATTCATTCCCTCTTAGCTTATTAAGCTTCGAGGGAGATATATGGGCAATATCGTGACCATTGAAATAAATGTTTCCTTCAATTCTCGCTCTCGTATGCAGCCCCATAATTGAATAAGCTAGCGCACTCTTTCCTGATCCGGACTCTCCGACAATGGCAAGAACCTCATTTTCTCTCACCGTTAGGGTCACATCATCCACTGCTGCATAATAATGGTCCGCGATTCGAAAAGAGGTCGTTAAATGCTCGATTTTTAACAGCTCTTCATTCAATGGAATCCCCCTAACCATCATACTAAAGCCTCTATTATCAAAATTTTCAGTTAATTTAGACAAAGTTAAACTAAGACTTTTGAACGAAAACAGAAATCAATACA
>Ga0310900_10000851_pt1 | contig 11300 bp, 11 predicted proteins | sample C24D1metaG_FD_203879 | JGI IMG/M metagenome (GOLD analysis project Ga0310900, IMG submission 203879) | Lab incubated soil microbial communities from West Virginia University Organic Research Farm, Morgantown, WV, United States - C24D1 | ecosystem: Environmental > Terrestrial > Soil >...
CGTGCGCCTCGGTCACTTTCTTGCCGTCGCAGTTGCGCAGCACCGACTCGAGCACGATCCGGATCGAGACCGGCAGCCGCTCGATTTTCAAATTCAATTTTTTTGAAAGAGCAGGCAACGAATAGAGCTTGCCGTGCTTGAACGATTGCAGCGTATTGAAGGAATCCATGATTACCCCTGATGATCAGACCGCGAACAGGTCGACGAACTCGTTGACGGGCATCGCCTCGAGTCTGGCCGGGTCCATGCAAACGTCGAGAATGGTTTTCTGCTGCTTCTGCGGGAAACGGCGCGCCAGGTTGATCTTGAACTTCTCCACCAGGACCGGCATCCCCTCGGCGCGCCGGCGCTTGTGCCCGATCGGGTACTCGCACACCACTTCCTTCAGCTTGGTGCCGTCCTTGAATTCCACCGTCAGTGCGTTGGCGATCGAGCGCTTCTTCGGGTCGTGGTAGTCCCGGGTGAAGCGCTTGTCTTCCACGCAGGTGATCTTGTTTCGCAGAGCGTCGATGCGCTTGTCTTTCGCCACGTCGTCTTCGTAGTCGGCCGCCGTCAGTCGCCCGAAAATCAGCGGCACCGCCACCATGTACTGGATGCAGTGGTCGCGGTCCGCGGGGTTCGACAGGGGGCCCTTCTTGTCGATTATGCGGATCGCTGCCTCGTGCGTCCGGATGCGGATTTTCTTAATGTCGTCAGCGCTTTTGCCGAGCTTTTTCATCTGCTGAAAAATGCTCATCGCGCACTCCACGGCGGTCTGCGAGTGGAACTCGGCGGGGAACGAGATCTTGAACAGCACGTTCTCCATCACGTAGCTGCCGAACTTGCGCTGGAACTTGAATTCCTTGCCCTTGAACAGCACGTCGTAGAAGCCCCAGCCCTTGGCGGTGAGCACCGAGGGATAGCCCATCTCGCCGGTCTTGCTGATCAGCGCGAGCCGCACCGCGCGCGAGGTCGCGTCGCCCGCCGCCCAGCTCTTGCGCGAGCCGGTGTTCGGCGCGTGGCGGTAGGTGCGCAGCGACTGGCCGTCGACCCACGCTTGCGAGACCGCGTTCACCACCTGGTCGTAAGTGCAGCCGAGCATGTTGGCGACCACCGCGGTCGAGGCCACCTTGACCAGCACCACGTGGTCGAGGCCGACGCGGTTGAAGCTGTTCTCCAGCGCGATCACGCCCTGGATTTCGTGGGCCTTGATCATCGCCGTCAGGACGTCCTTCATCCGCAGCGGGGTCTGGTTTCGGGACAGCCAGTCCGCCGTGGCCAGAATCCCGCCCAGGTTGTCGGACGGGTGGCCCCATTCCGCGGCGAGCCAGGTGTCGTTGAAGTCCAGCCAGCGGATCATCGCGCCGAGGCTCCACGCGGCCTGCACCGGGTCGAGCTGGAACTTGGTGCCCGGCACTCTGGCGCCGCGCGGCACCACGGTTTCGGGGTCGATCGGCCCCAACAGCTTGGTGCACGCCGGGTACTCGAGCGCCTCGAAGCCGCAGCCGAGAGTGTCCATCAGGCAGTAGCGCGCGGTTTCGTAGGCTTCGTCGCTGGCGATCTCGTACCGGGTCGCGTAGTCGGCGATGAGCGTAAGCACTTTGTCCGGCTTGGGCCGGACGTTCGAGATGTGGGCAGACATCGGAGCGGGCTAGCTGTCTTTCTTTTCGGAGTTGTCGTCGACGCCGAAGCTCCACTCGTAGCCGCCGGCGGGCTCGAAGGTGTGCTCGTTGCCGCCGGCGCGCGGCGCATGGCGCATGGAGGGCACCGGGGCGCGCTCGTCGCGCGTCTTGTCCCACCAGACGGCGCGGCCCTTGCGCTGCGACTCGACTTCCTCGGGATGCTGCTCGAGGAACTTGCGCATGAACTTGGTCAGATCCGATTCGTACATGGTCCTTATCTTTGATCCAGAGGGATCCATTGCATGTTCTCAGGCCCGGTGTAATTCGCCGCCGGACGGATGATCTTGCCGTCGGCGCGCTGCTCGATGACATGCGCCGACCAGCCGCTGGTGCGCGAGATCACGAACACCGGCGTGAACATCGCCGTCGGCACGCCGAGGCGGTGGTAGGACACGGCGCTGTACCAGTCGAGGTTGGCGAACATGTCTTTCTCGCGCCGCATCACGTGCTCGAGCCGCTCGGCGATGTCGAACAGCTTCATGTTCTTCGCCTGCTGCGAAAGGCGCTTGGCGACCCCCTTGATCACCTGGTTGCGCGGATCGCCGGTCGTGTATACCGGGTGCCCGAAACCGATCACGATCTCCTTCGCCTGCACGCGGCGGACGATGTCGGCTTCCGCCTGATTCGGATCTCTGTATCTGGACAGGACCTCGAACGCGAATTCGTTGGCCCCACCGTGCTTCGGGCCGCGCAGCGCGCCGATGCCGCCGCAGATCGCGCTGTACATGTCCGAGCCCGTTCCCGCGATCACGCGGCAGGCGAAGGTGCTGGCGTTGAACTCGTGCTCGGCGTACAGGATGAGCGACGTGTGCATTGCCCGGACTGCCGCCTCGCTCGGCTTCTTGCCGTGCAACAGCCTGAGAAAGTGGCCGCCGATGGAGTCGTCGTCGGTCTCGGTGTTGATGCGCTTGCCGTGGTGGCTGTAGTGGTACCAGTAGAGCAGCATCGAGCCCATCGAGGCCATCAGCCGGTCGGCGATCTTCTGCGCGCCCGCCTTGCTGTGGTCTTCCTTCTCCGCCTCGATCGTGCCCAGCACCGACACCCCGGTGCGCAGCACGTCCATCGGGTGCGCCTTCTTCGGCACCCGCTCCAGCGCGGCCTTGAGCGCCTTGGGCAGCCCGCGCATTTTTCGGAGCGAGCGCTTGTATTTCTTCAGCTCGTCGCGGGTCGGCAGCTTCTCGTGCACCAGCAGGTAGGCGACCTCCTCGAACTCGGCCTGCTCGGCGAAATCGAGGATGTCGTAGCCGCGGTAATGCAGGTCGTTGCCGCTGCGGCCGACGGTGCACAGCGCGGTGTTGCCCGCCGGAACGCCTGACAGCGCGACCGATTTCTTGGGTTTAGGAGCGGCCGCGGGTAAAGAGCTCATCCAGCTTTTTCTCGTAGGTGTGGTAGTTGATGATGTCGTAGAGCTCTTCGCGGGTCTGCATGTCCGCAATCGAGCCTTTCTGCGTGCCGGTCTTCCTCAGGTTCTCGTATACCTTGAGCGCGGCCTTGTTCATCGCGCGGAAGGCGGTGAGCGGGTAGAGGATCATGGCCACGTCCGCCGAGCGCAGCTCGTCCACCGTGAACAGCGGCGATTTTCCGAACTCGGTGATATTGGCGAGGATCGGCACCTTCACCGCGTCGGCGAATTTCTTGTACATCGGCAGGTCGGTGATGGCCTCGGGAAAGATCATGTCGGCGCCGGCCTCGACACAACGCACCGATCGTTCGATTGCTCTTTCCAGACCCTCATTGGCGAGGGCATCGGTGCGCGCCATGATCACGAAGCCCGGGTCGGTACGCGCATCCACAGCGGCCTTGATGCGGTCGGCCATCTCGTCCTTGGACACCAGCTCCTTGCCGGGGCGGTGGCCGCAGCGCTTGGCGCCGACCTGGTCCTCGATGTGCATGGCGGCGGCGCCGAACTTGATCAGCGAGCGCGTGGTGCGCGCCACGTTGAAGGCGCTCGCGCCGAAGCCGGTGTCGACGTCGACCAGCAGCGGCAGGTCGCATACGTCGGTGATGCGGCGGATGTCGGTGAGCACGTCGTCCAGATTGGAAATGCCGAGGTCCGGCATGCCGAGCGAGCCGGCGGCGACGCCGCCACCGGAGAGGTAGATGGCGCGGTAGCCCACCCGCTTCGCCATCAGCGCGTGGTTCGCGTTGATCGTGCCGACGATCTGGAGCGGCCTTTCCTGCCGCACCGCTTCCCTGAACTTCTGCCCTGCGCTCATGAAAAGAGCTGCTTCACGCCGTCGCGTTCCTCGTGCAGCTCCTTGAGCGTGGCGTCGATCCGCTTGCGGCTGAACTCGCTCACCTCGATGCCCTTGACGACCTGGTACTGGCCGCCGCGGCAGGTCACCGGGTAGCCGAAGATCACGCCTTCCGGAATGCCGTAGCTGCCGTCGGAGGGCACGCCCATCGTCACCCAGTCGCCGTCCTTGCTGCCGGCAACCCAGTCGCGCACATGGTCGATGGCCGCATTCGCCGCGCTCGCCGCGGAGGACAGGCCGCGCGCGTCGATGATCGCCGCGCCGCGCTTCTGCACCGTCGGAATGAAGGTCTGCTCGAGCCAGGCCTGGTCGTTGATCATCGGCCAGACTTTTTTTCCGTCCACTTCGGCGTGAAACACGTCAGGGTACTGGGTCGCCGAATGGTTGCCCCAGACGATGACCTTGCGCAGGGCGGTCACCGGCTTTGAAATCTTCTGTGCGATCTGCGAAACAGCGCGATTGTGGTCGAGCCGCATCATGCCGGTGAACTGGCTCGGCTTCAGGCTGGGCGCGTTCTTCATCGCGATGAGGCAGTTGGTGTTGGCCGGATTGCCCACCACCAGCACCTTCACGTCGCGCTTGGCGACACGGTCGAGCGCCTTGCCCTGCGGCGCGAAGATCTTGCCGTTGGCCTCGAGCAGGTCCTTGCGCTCCATGCCCGGGCCGCGCGGGCGCGCGCCGACCAGCAGGGCGACGTCCACATCCTTGAATGCGACCATCGGATCCGACGCCGGCACCATCCCTTGCAGGAGCGGAAACGCGCAGTCGTCGAGCTCCATCATCACGCCCTTGAGCGCTTTCTGCGCTTTCTCGTCCGGGATCTCGAGCATCTGCAGGATCACCGGCTGGTCCTTGCCGAGCATTTCGCCGCTCGCAATGCGAAACAGCAAGGAGTAACCGATCTGGCCGGCGGCGCCGGTGACGGCGACGCGCATGGGCGCTTTGGGCATTTGGGATCTAAGCTCCGGGAACGAGAGTCGATTTCATTATAATTGCGGTTGCCCGGAATTAGGGGCCGGGCGGGTTCCATGGCCAGCGCGTCTGCGAAAAAGATTCGTCCGAAGTACCTCAGCCTGCCCGCGCTCCTGTTCGAGATCCGCCTGCCGGTGCCGGGCTGGGTTTCGATCTTTCACCGCATCTCGGGCGCGTGGCTGTTCTTCCCGTTCGCCGCCTGGCTGCTTTATCTGCTCGACACCAGCCTGCAGTCGGAGCAGGGCTTTCAGTATGTCAAGACGCACTACCTGACCCTGCCGTTGGTGAAGCTGGGCATGCTGGCGTTCATCTGGGCCTACTGCCATCACTTCTGTGCCGGCATCCGCTTCCTGTTCCTCGATCTCGACAAGGGCGTCGACCTGAGGACCGCGCGCATTACGAGCTGGATCGTCATCCTCGCGGGGCTTGCGCTCACCGCGATCTTCGGCGCGAGGCTCTGGTGAAAAGACTCGTGGTCGGTGCGCATTACGGGCTGCGCGACTGGCTCGCGCAGCGTATTACCGCCGCGATCATGGCCGTTTACACCGTGGTCATGGCCGTGGTGCTGCTCAACAACTCGTTTACCTACAATTCCTGGAAGGCTCTGTTCGCCCAGGGCTGGATGCGCGTCGCCACGCTGCTTTTCGCCGCGAGCCTCGCCTGGCACGCCTGGGTCGGCGTGCGCGACATCCTGATGGATTACATCAAGCCGGACGGGCTGAGGCTCACGCTGCAGGTCGGCACGCTCCTCCTGCTCGCGGTGTACGTGGGCTGGACTATCCAGATCCTGTGGCGATGAGCATCCCGATCCGCAAATTCGATGCGCTGGTCGTCGGCGCCGGCGGCTCCGGCATGCGCGCGGCATTGGAGCTCGCGCGTGCGAATTTGAAAGTAGCCGTTTTAAGTAAAGTCTTTCCTACGCGGTCGCACACGGTGGCGGCGCAGGGCGGGATCGCGGCGCCGCTCGCCAACTCGACCGAGGACAACTGGCACTGGCACATGTACGACACGGTCAAGGGCGCCGACTACCTCGGCGACCAGGACGCGATCGAATACATGTGCCGCCGCGCGATCGAAGTGGTGGTCGAGCTCGAGCACATGGGCATGCCGTTCGACCGGCTGGAGAACGGCAAGATCTACCAGCGCCCGTTCGGCGGCCACACGCAGAATTACGGCACGCCCAAGATGGCGATGCGCGCCTGCGCAGCCGCCGACCGCACCGGCCACGCCATGCTGCACACGCTCTACCAGCAGAACGTCCGCGCCAACACCCAGTTTTTCGTCGAATGGATGGCGCTCGACCTGATTCTCGATCCGCAGGACGGCGCGTGCGTAGGCATCGTCGCGCTGGAAATGGAAACAGGGGAATTATCGATTTTTCAATCAAAAGCCACCCTGTTGGCGACCGGCGGGGCGGGCCGTATCTACTGGGCCACGACCAATGCGTTCATCAACACCGGCGACGGCCTCGGCATGGTGGCGCGCGCCGGGCTGCCGCTCGAGGACATGGAGTTCTGGCAGTTCCATCCGACCGGCGTAGCCGGGGCGGGCGTGCTGATCACCGAAGGCGTGCGCGGCGAGGGCGGCTACCTGCTGAACAAGAACGGCGAGCGTTTCATGGAGCGCTACGCGCCGAACGCCAAGGACCTGGCGAGCCGCGACGTGGTGTCGCGCGCCATGACCACCGAGATCAAGGAAGGCCGCGGCTGCGGGCCCGACGGCGACCACGTGCTGCTCAAGCTCGATCACCTCGGGCCCGAGGTGATCAACCTGCGCCTGCCGGGCATCCGCGAGATCTCGATCAAGTTCGCCAACGCCGACCCGATCCGCGAGCCGGTCCCGGTGGTGCCGACGGTGCACTACCAGATGGGCGGCGTGCCGACCAACTACATGGGCCAGGTGGTCGCGCCGGAAGGCGCGAGCAAGGAAGCCATCGTGCCGGGCCTGTACGCGGCCGGCGAGTGCGCGTGCGTGTCGGTGCACGGCGCGAACCGCCTGGGGACGAATTCGCTGCTCGACCTGCTGGTGTTCGGCAAGGCGTCGGGCGAGCAGATGATCAAGGACATCCGCGGCCAGCCCAGCCCGCACCGCGCGCTGCCCAAGGGCGCCGGGGATCTGACCCGATCGAGGATTGCGAGGCTGGACAGCGCAGGCAGCGGTGAGCGGGTGGTCGACGTCCTGAACGACCTGCGGCGCGCCATGCAGGCGCACTGCGGCGTGTTCCGTTTTCCCGACGATCTGCATACCGGGGTGCACAAGATCCAGGACATCGCCGCGCGTGCCGCGCGCACCTTCATTGCCGACAAGTCCAAGGTGTTCAATACCGCGCGCGTCGAAGCGCTCGAGCTGGACAACCTGGTAGAGACCGCGATGTCGACCATGGTTTGCGCGGAAGCGCGCAAGGAGAGCCGCGGCGCCCAGGCGCGCGCGGATTTTCCGGAGCGCGACGACAAGAACTGGATGAAGCACACCCTGTGGTACAAGGAAGGCAACCGCCTCGATTACAAGCCGGTGCACCAGCGGCCGCTGTCGGTCGAGACGATGGAGCCCAAGGTCCGAACCTACTAATGAAACTCTCCATCTACCGGTACGACCCGGACAAGGACGCGAAGCCGTACATGAAGGACTACGAGGTCGCGCTCGAGGCCTCGGACCGCATGCTGCTCGACGCCCTGGTCAAGGTGAAGGCGCAGGACGACTCGATCGCCTTCCGCCGCTCGTGCCGCGAGGGGGTCTGCGGCTCGGACGCGGTCAACATCAACGGCAAGAACGGCCTCGCCTGCATCACCAAGGTCGCCGAGCTTCCCGACCACGTGACGATTCGCCCGCTGCCCGGCCTGCCGGTGATCCGCGACCTGATCGTCGACATGACGCAGTTCTTCAAGCAGTACCACTCGATCAAGCCGTACGTGATCAACAACGATCCGCCGCCCGAGCGCGAGCGCCTGCAGTCGCCGCAGGACCGCGAGGAGCTGAACGGGCTGTACGAGTGCATCCTGTGCGCCTGCTGCTCGACCTCCTGCCCGTCGTTCTGGTGGAACCCGGACAAGTTCGTCGGCCCGGCGGGCCTGCTGCAGGCTTACCGGTTCATCGCCGACACGCGCGACCAGGCGACCTCCGAGCGGCTCGACAACCTCGAGGATCCCTACCGCCTGTTCCGCTGCCACACCATCATGAACTGCGTCGACGCCTGCCCGAAGAACCTCAACCCGACCCGGGCGATCGGCAAGATCAAGGAAATCATGGTGAGGCGCGCGGTCTGATGGATCGCGTATCTCGCGACCGGCTGTACTGGAAATGCCGCCGCGGACTGCTCGAGCTCGACCTGGTTTTGCAGCGCTTCATCCCCACGTTGGCAGATGAAGACGTAAAGCCCCTTCATTCCCTGCTCGAGCTCCCGGACAACGACCTCTGGGACATCATTATCGGCCGGAGCGACCGCTACGACCCGCGATTGGAGCAAACTGTGGCACGGCTGCGAGCCGCTTAGGAAGACGCTCAGGAAACCCTATGGCTGACAAAACCGCAACGCTGAAGCTCCCCGATGGCAAGACCCTCGAATTTCCGGTGCTGCACGGAAGCATCGGACCCGACGTGGTCGACATCCGCACGCTCTACGGCAAGTCGGGCGCCTTCACCTACGACCCGGGATTCCTCTCCACCGCGAGCTGCAGCTCGGCGATCACCTACATCGACGGCGACCAGGGCATCCTGCTGTACCGCGGCTACCCGATCGAGCAGCTCGCGCAGCACTGCGACTTCCTCGAGGTCTGCTACCTGCTGCAATACGGCGAGCTGCCGAACCGCAAGCAGAAGGACGAGTTCGTCGACATCGTCACGCACCACACCATGGTGCACGAGCAGCTGGCACGGCTGTACCAGGGGTTCCGCCGCGACGCGCACCCGATGGCGGTGATGGTCGGCGTGGTGGGCGCGCTGTCGGCGTTCTATCACGACGCGCTCGACATCAACAACGAGCACCATCGCGTGATCTCGGCGTTCCGCCTGATCGCCAAGATGCCGACCATCGTCGCGATGTCCTACAAGTATTCGATCGGCCAGCCGTTCATCTACCCGAAGAACGACCTGTCCTACAGCGCGAACTTCATGCGCATGATGTTCGCGGTGCCGACCGAGGAGTACAAGGTCAACGACGTGCTGGTGCGCGCGATGGACCGCATCTTCATCCTGCATGCCGACCACGAGCAGAACGCTTCCACCTCGACGGTGCGCCTGTGCGGCTCTTCCGGCGCCAACCCCTATGCCTGCATCGCTGCCGGCATCGCGTCGCTGTGGGGCCCGGCGCACGGCGGCGCGAACGAAGCCGCGCTGCAGATGCTCGAGGAGATCGGCGATGTCTCCAAGGTGCCCGAGTTCATCCAGAAGGTGAAGGACAAGAACTCGGGCGTGAAGCTGATGGGCTTCGGCCACCGCGTGTACAAGAACTACGACCCGCGCGCCAAGCTGATGCGCGAGACCTGCCACGAAGTGCTGACCGAGCTCGGGCTGCACAACGACCGCATCTTCAAGCTCGCCATGGCGCTCGAGAAGGTCGCGCTCGAAGATGAATATTTCGTGAGCAGAAAGTTGTATCCGAACGTCGATTTCTATTCGGGCATCGTGCAGCGCGCGCTCGGCATCCCGGTGGCGATGTTCACCTGCATCTTCTCGCTCGCGCGCACCATCGGCTGGATTGCGCAGTGGCAGGAAATGATCACCGACCCGGAATACAAGATCGGCCGGCCGCGCCAGCTGTACAAGGGGGCCACCCGTCGGGACGTGAAACCGCTCGACAAGAGGTAAAGCCTCATGTTGAAGGAATTTCTGAACAACTCGTACCTGTTCGGCGGCAACGCGCCGTTCATCGAGGACCTGTACGAGAAGTACCTGGTCAACCCGCAGTCGATCCCGGAGGAGTGGCGCGACTACTTCGACCGCATGCAGGTGCTGCCCGGGTCGAGCGACAAGGACGTGGCTCATGCCCCGGTCGTGGAGTCGTTCGTGCAGCGCGCGAAAGCGGGCCAGTTCACCCAGAACCGCACCATGGCGGTCGAGCCGGTGGCGCCCGAGCGGCTGCAGGTCGCGGCGCTGCTGCTGGTCACCGCCTATCGCATCGCCGGCTCGCGCTGGGCGACGGTGGACCCCCTCAAGCGCATGCCGCGCCCGAACATCCCGGAGCTCGAGCCGGCGTACTACGACCTGAGGGAGTCCGACATGGACCAGGTCGTGAACTCGGGATCGTTCGTCGGTCTGGAACGGGTTTCATTGAGAGTTCTGGTCCAGGCCCTGCGCGATACGTACTGCCGCAACATCGGCTTCGAGTACATGTTCATCTCGGACCGCGCGCAGCGGCAGTGGATCCAGGAGCGCATCGAGCCGGTGCGCGGCGCGCCGAAGGTCACGACCGACGAGCAGAAGAAGCTGCTGCAGAAGCTGACCGAAGCCGAGCATCTCGAGCGCTACCTGCATACGCGCTACGTCGGCCAGAAGCGCTTTTCACTGGAGGGCGGCGAGAGCCTGATTCCCTCGATCGACGAGCTGATCCAGCGCGCCGGCGGCGCCGGCGTGCAGGAGATGGTGATCGGCATGGCGCACCGCGGCCGGCTGAACGTGCTGGTCAACGTGCTCGGCAAGATGCCGAAGGATCTGTTCCAGGAGTTCGAAGGCAAGGCGGCGCAGGAGCTGCCCTCGGGCGACGTCAAGTACCACAACGGTTTCTCGTCCGACATCACCACCGCCGGCGGGCCGGTGCACCTGTCGCTCGCGTTCAATCCCTCGCACCTCGAGATCGTCAACCCGGTGGTCGAAGGCTCGGTGCGCGCGCGCCAGCGCCGCCGCAGCGACAAGACCGGCGACCAGGTGCTGCCGATCCTAGTGCACGGCGACGCCGCGTTCGCCGGGCAGGGCGTGGTGATGGAGACGCTCAATCTTTCCGGTACGCGCGGCTACGGTACCGGCGGAACGGTCCATTTGATCGTGAACAACCAGATCGGCTTCACCACCTCGGACCCGCGCGACGCGCGCTCGACGATCTACTGCACCGACGTGGCGAAGATGGTCGAGGCGCCGATTTTCCACGTCAACGGCGACGATCCCGAGGCGGTGCTGTTCGCCACGCGCCTCGCGCTCGACTTTCGCCAGGCCTTCCACAAGGACGTGGTGGTCGACATCGTCTGCTTCCGCAAGCTCGGCCACAACGAGCAGGACGAGCCCGCGGTGACCCAGCCGCTGATGTACAAGAAGATCACCCAGCACCCGGGCACGCGCAAGCTGTACGCGGACAAGCTCATCGCGCAGAAGGTCATTTCCGAGGGAGAGCCGGAAGAGCTGATCAAGAAGTACCGCGACACTCTCGACGCCGGGCAGACGTCGGTGAGCCCGGTGCTGTCGAACTTCAAGTCCAAGTTCGCGG
>Ga0310900_10000852_pt1 | contig 11298 bp, 8 predicted proteins | sample C24D1metaG_FD_203879 | JGI IMG/M metagenome (GOLD analysis project Ga0310900, IMG submission 203879) | Lab incubated soil microbial communities from West Virginia University Organic Research Farm, Morgantown, WV, United States - C24D1 | ecosystem: Environmental > Terrestrial > Soil >...
TGGCGTCACGCCTGATGGTCTGATCCGGATTCACACCGAGTCAGTCAAAGGCTTCGGCGTGCCCGTCAACCCGCTGCTCAAGGTGCTGCGCGTGAAGACCGACGATCTGATTCGCGCCGACCCTGGTCACGGCATCCGCGTCGAAGGCAACGACCTGCTGCTCGACCTCTCGCAGCTTCTCCCACCGCCCGGCTTTTACGGCCAGCTGACATCCGTGCGCGTCGCTCGCGGTGTGCTGATTCAAGTCTTCGGTTCCGGTGCGGCACGGCCGATCTCACCCACCGCGACGGCGAAGAATCACATTTACTGGCGCGGCGGTCAGCTCGCGTTCGGGAAACTGACGATGACGGAAACCGATCTCGAGCTCGTGGATGAAGACCCGCAAGACTCGTTCGACTTCTCCGTCGATCGCTGGAACGAGCAACTGGTGGCCGGGTATTCGAAGACGACGGCCGACCGCGGGCTGCGTGCCCACATGCCTGACTTTAACGATCTTTCTGATCGTCAGGTCAAAGGGCAAAGGTCAAAGGGCAAAAGTCAGGTACTCGGGTCAAGGTGAAAGGCGCAGGTTCAGTACTTAGCTTTTGCCTTTTGCCCTTTGACCTACGCCGCTACCGTCGTGATGGCGGCGCGGTGCTCGAGCGGACGACGAGCGTATGCGGCAGCGTGACCGACTCTGGTGAGCCGGGACCCTGGAGAATCTCGAGCAGCAGCCGGACGGTGCCTTCGCCGATCTGCCGCATCGGCTGCGCGACGGTCGTCAGCGGCGGATCGGTATAGCGCGCAAAGCGGATGTCATCGAAGCCGACGAGGGAGAGATCGTTCGGGATCCGCAGCTTGCGGCGCCGTGCGGTATCAATGACCCCTATTGCCATCTCGTCGTTGAAGCAGAAGATCGCTGTCGGCGGTTCCTTGCGTCCGAGCAGCCGCTCAGCGGCCACCGCGCCTGACTCGATCGAGAAGTCACCGTTCATCACGATGAAGTCGCGCTCTGCCCCGGCTTTCTTCGCGCGCGCCGTGGCGCCGCGCAGACGATCGCGGCTCAACGGACTGACCAGCGGTCCGGTCACGATCCCGATGCGGCGATGGCCGAGGCGATAGAGATGATCCATCGCATCGGACGCTGCCGTGGCGTTGTCGATGTGCACGCTCGGAATGCCGAGACGAGGGCTGAACTCGCAGCCATTGACGATCGGCGCACGGCCGGGCATCGATCGCACTAACGCTGCGGCTTCTTTCGGCAGACGATGGCCAAGAAAGATCAGTCCGTCCGCCTCCTTCCGTCGCAACATCAGCGCGTAGCGCTCTTCGCGTTGCTCATCGTGCTGGGTGTCGCCGAGCAGCACCGAATAGCCCTCGCGCTGCGCGGCTTCTTCAATGCCCTGCAGGATGAGTGAGAAGAACGGGTTGGAGATGTCGGGCACGGTGACGACGAGCTTCTTCGTGCGCAGCGTGCGCAGGTTCGTGGCGGCGGCGTTCGGCGTGTAGCCGAGGCGCTCGACCGCCGCCATCACCTTGCGCCGCGTATCCGGCGCAACGACATTCGGCTGGCTGAGCACGCGCGAGACGGTCGCCGTCGACACGCCCGCGCGCTTAGCAACTTCGTAGATGTTCGACACGAACCACGATCATATGTCGACCCGCGGGCAGCTAGAACAGCAGCTTCGCCGCGAACTGCATCTGCCTCGGCGTACCGAGCGTGTTGGTAATCGTGCCGAACGCGGCGTTCCCGAGCTGACCATTCGGATTGGCGAAGCTCGGGGTGTTGGTCACGTTGTAGACCTCCATGCGGAGCTGCAACCGTGCGGAGCCGCTGAGCGGCACGTCTTTGAACACCGACATGTCGAGACGCTTCAGCGACGGGCCGTGAAGCAGGTTGCGGGCCACGATCTGATCGCCAATGGTGTTGACCGTCTGGCCCAGGAACGCTGACGTGTCGAAGAACCGAGTGATAGTCGGATTCTCGAGCTCCGGATTGCCGACGAGATTCGGCCGGTCGGCACCGCCGGTGTTCGCCCGCGCCGCAGCGTTGGTGATGTTGAACGGGACGCCCGTCTGCCACCCGGCGACGGCATTCACCTGCCATCCGGCCACGAAGTGCTTCGCGGCGCCAGTCATCGATCGCCCCCACGGCAGCTCGTAGTTGACGAGGAATCCGAGCCTGTGGCGCACGTCGTTGTCCGCGTCGTAGCGCTCGATGACCGCGGCATTCCACGGCGCTGACCCCGTCCACACGTTGTGCGCCAGGGTGTAATTCGAATTGATCGAGAAGCCGGCGTGATAGCGGCGCTGGAACACCAGCTGCATCGCGTTGTACGACGTTTCGTACTGCGTGATCAGCATGTTGATACTCGTGAGACCCGGCGCGAGCGTCGCGAACGCACGGCGTCCGGCCACGGCCCCAGGCCCAACCGGCGCCAGGTTGATGTCGGCACCGGCCCCGCCACCGTTCTGGAGCACGCGGTCGCCGCGAGAGCCCACATACCCGGCGCTGAGCACATTGCCGGCGTACTCCTTTTCCACGATCAGGTTGAACTGCTGCACGCGCGTGGACTTGAAGTTCTGATCGACGGCGATGACGGCGCCGCTCGGGTTTGCCGGGTCGATGGCCACCGGCGTCGGCAGACCGTTCGACAGGAAGACCGACGGCTGGGCGCCGATGGTGCCGTTGCTGATCACCGGCCCGTACGAGGCGACAAACGGCGCGTTCTTCATGAACGCCCCCGACTGCATGTTGCCCGGGAAGTAGGCCAGCCCGTAGCCACCGCGGAAGACAATGCTCGAGGGCAGCGTGGCGGAGAATCCCAGTCGGGGCGCGATGTTGGAATAGTCGGTCTTGACGTTGGCGCTCTCGCTCACCCCGTTCTGTCCCGCGACCAGAATCTTGCCGGTCGCCGGGTCGAAGTTCGCCAGCTGATTGGATTCCTCCGTCAGCGGTGTGAACACGTCGTATCGCACGCCCAGGTTGAGCGTCAGCCACGACCTCGCATGCCAGTCGTCCTGCACGAAGAAGTTGGGCTCGTTCGTGTGGTAGTGCGGGTAGATCAGAGAGTGCGACCGTGCCACCTGCGAGGGATAGCCGAGCAGGAACGAGGCAATGGCATTGCCGCCGGAGCCCGCGCCGTTATCGGTCAACTGCGTGTTGAAGGTGAAGTTGCCGACCGGCGATGCGCTCTGGAACACCGTGAACTGACGCGCGATGTAGCCGGCGCCCATCCTGACGTTGTGCTCGCCGAAGATCTTGGTGACGATCGCGCTGGTCTGCCACGTATCGTCCACCTGAATCAGCGGAATGAACGTCGAGTCGCCAAGCGCCGAGTATCCGGTCAACGTCATCAACGCCAGGCCGGACGTGACGGCGTCGAAGTTGACGCCGGGGATGCCAAAGGTCTGACTCAGGTTCGACCCGTAGTTGAGCGGCAGCGATTGAATGTCAGCCTTGAGGTACCCGCCCTTCACCTCGGCGATCATCGTCGGGCTGAAGATGCGGACGTAGTTCACCTGCGTCCCGTGCGCCTTGGTGGTGTTCTGCCCTGGGAACGCCGGTCCGCCGCCGCACCCGGGCTGGATGCCTTCCGCGGTCGCATCGCACGCTGACGGGGTAAACGTATCGACGTTGTTGAACGAATACCGGACGAAGATGCTCTGGCTGTTGGTGAACCGGTAGTCGATGCGGGCGTCGGCCGTCGCGCTGTCCTGCGTGCGCAGCGTGGTGCTGGAGTAGTTGTTGGCGAGGCTACCGTTGGTGTTGGCCGGCAGCAGCGCCATGTATTTCAGCGCGATGGGATTGAGACGGCCCGCAGGGATCTGGTTGCCGGGGAACGGCGTCCGCGGCGTCGTCAGCGGATCGTAGATGGGCACGGACAGTTCGGAGAAATCCCCCGCGCGCATCCTGCTTGTCGGGAGCGTTACGAGGTTCGTGACCCCCTGGTCCTGCGAAAAGCCCTCGTAGTCGCCGAAGAAGAACATCCGGTCTGTCCGGAGCGGCCCGCCAAGGCTGCCGCCGAACTGATGCTGCTTGAGCAGCGGCTTGGTGGCCGAGAAGAAGTTGCGCGAGTCGAAGCGATCGTTGCGATAGAACTCGAAGGCCGAGCCCGAGAAGCTGTTGGTGCCCGACTTGGTGATGATGTTCACCACGCCGCCAGCGGTGCGGCCGGCCTCCGCTGTGTAGTTGCTCGTCTGAACTTTGATCTCGGCGATCGCGTCGATCGACGGCTTCACGCCGATGGTCCCGATGGCGCGCTCGTTGTTGTCCATGCCGTCAATCAGCTGGTTGTTCTGGTTGTCGGCCGCGCCGTTGATCGAGATCGCCGAGGTCTGACGTCGATCGTCGGGCCGCGTGCCGCTGGCGAGCGAATTTGGCAGCCCCTCGTTGGCGCCCGGCAGCCCCTGAATCAGACGAATGAAGTTGCGCCCGTTGACGGGAAGGTCCTGCACTTCTTTCAGATTGATCAGCGATCCGACCGTCGACGATTCGGTCTGCAGCGCGGAGACCGTCGCGGTGACGGTGATGTTCTCCGCGACCTGTCCGAGCGAGAGCTTCGCATCGAACCGGGCGCGGTCGCCCGCCGAGAGCACGAGCCGCGTGTTCTGCGTGCCGAATCCCTGCAGTTCCACCTTGACGGCGTAGGTGCCGATGGGCAGGAGATTGAAGGCATAGTCGCCAGATTCAGTGGTCGGCGCCGTGCGCACGTCGCGCGTGCCTTCGTTGGTGATCGTGACGGTGGCGCCAGGAAGCACCGCTCCCGTCGAGTCACTGACGCGACCGACGATGTCGGCCGTGGTTACTTGTGCAAACGCCAGAGAGTGCAGCAGGAGATAGAAAGCGATCAGGCGCACGCCCCATCTGACAGCGGTCATACGTCTCTCCTTCCCCGCGTGGCGAACCCGAAATCGTTTATGGTCCTGTATGTAAACGGTTGCAGAGCCTAGCAGAACGACCGCGGCGAGGCAAGCGCGCTGTAGGGCGCGTCCTTTCGGACGCGCCTGGCCGCTCAGGTGAGCGCCTGTGTGCAGAACGCCAGGCATCTGGCGACTTCGGTGACCGCATTCGATCCGGCCGGTATGTCGTATTCGAGCTCGATGCTGGCCGGGAAGGTGTAGCGCTCACGCTTCATCAACTGGAGGATTTCGGTGAGCGGCGTGTCGCCAGTGCCCCAGGGCAGGTTTTTGGCGCCGTGCGCGGGTGTGGTGCGATCTTTCAGGTGGACGCTGGCGATGCGACCGTGGAATTTTCGCAGGAACGGAATCGGGCTCTCGCCGGTGCCAGCCACGTAGTGTCCGAGATCGATGTTCGACAAGTTCGCCTTCGACAGCGCGAACGCCTTATCGAACGCGGTCATCGTCGCCTGTGTATGCGTGTGGTAGGCGGCGTAGATCTTCCGCTTCTCGGCGAACTGCCCGATCCGTTTCAGTTGCGCCGCGTCGGTCGGCAGCTCGAGCGTCGTGTGCGTGCATCCCAGCGCTTCAGCAACATCGAACACATACTCGAACTCGGCGTCCGACATTTCCGGGGTGAGCACCTTCCACGCGTAGATCGAGACACCGGCGTCGTTGTACATCCTGCGCAGGGCCTTGAACCGATCCATCGAGACCGAGGTGCGCCACTCCTTCAACTGCGCGGCGGCCGAGCGTTGCGCCGCTATCTGCTCTGGCGTGGGCGCCTGACCGCGTCCTCCGCCTCCACCACGGCGTCCCGATGACGGTGCACCGGCGTAGGTTTCCGCCGGTCCATTCATCAACTCGATCGCGCTGATGCCTGAGTCGACGATGTAGCGGAGCGTGGCTTCGGCACTCTGATCCGGCATGCTGCGATAGCTGTACGTGATCGTGCCGAGCTGGACGCCGTTGATCAGCGAGTTTGGCTTGTATCCCTGCGCACGCACGTCGAGAGGATTCGCCAGCTGCGATGCCGCGGGGATGGCCGTCGCCGCGAGTTTTCCGAATTCACGCCTGGTGAGGATCATCGATGTCTCCGTCTATGGCACGTCCGAAAGGACGTGCCCTACTGATACAGCGAGAACGCGAAGAGCGTGTCGCCTGCCGCGACGAGCACCTGCTGCTTGCCGTCAATCGTGTACGTCTGCGCCGCGTTGCTCGGCACCTGACCCAGCTGGGTGTGCCAGAGCGGCGCGCCCTTCGCCGGATCGAACGCGATGAAATTGCCGGAGACGTCACCGGCAAACAGCAGATCGCCGGCCGTCGTCAGCAGCCCGGTCGCGAGCCCGGTATTCGCGATCGTCCGGAACCGGTGCTGCCACGCGATCTTGCCCGTCTTGTAGTCGATCGCAGTGAGATAGCTGCCCAGACTCCCGAGGCTCCGTTCTTCCTTGCCGCCGAGACCGAGCGCGCCGCGCGGATCGGGTTCGGTCAAGTAATACATCGCGTAAGTGTCCGCGGTCGGCACGTAGAACAGACCGGTCTTCGGGCTGAAGGACGGAGGCGGCCAGTTGGCGGCGCCCTGGTTCGCATTCGAGACCAGCGCACCGGCAATGTGATGGTCCTTAGCGGGAATGCGCACCGGCTGGCCCTTCGCATTCAATGCCGGCTCGGCCCAATTCGCCGACGTCGAGAACTTGCTCGTGATCAGGTGCTCGCCCGTCAGTCGATCGACAACGAAGAAGTACCCGTTGCGCGCCGCCGTGACCGCCATCTTTCGTTGACGGCCGTTGAAGACGCCATCGACGAGCACCGGCGTCTGCGCCGAGTCCCAGTCATGCGTGTCATGCGGAGAGGTCTGGTAGAACCAGGCCATCTTGCCCGTGTCGACGTGGACGGCCACGAGCGCACACGTAAAGAGATTGGCCATTCCTTCCCCACGGGGCGCAGAGGTGTACGCGGGCGTCGGATTCCCAGTGCCCATGATGTAGAGGCGAGTGTCGGGATCGTACGCACCGGGGACCCACGGATGTCCGCCGCCGTGAATCGCCGCGTCCAGGTCCTTCCACGTCTCGAGGCCCGGGTCACCAGGTTTCTGCGGCGTCGCGTACCACTTCCACTGCAACTGACCAGATTCGGGATCGAACGACTGCAGGAACCCGGGCATGTCGAGGTCGTTGCTCGATCCGACGAGCACGTGGTTGTCGACCACGATGGGCGCCATGGTGTGGAAGTACTGCTGCTCGAAGCTGGCGAGCTCCTTCGTCCAGCGCTCCTTGCCCGTGCGCGCGTCGAGCGAGATCAGGTAGTTGTCCGGCGTCACGAAGAACAGGAAGTTGTTCCACAGGCCGGCGCCACGGTTTCCGATGTGCGTACCGCCGCGTGTCTTCCAGACGTAGTGCCAGAGCTCGCGGCCGGTGCGGCCGTCGACCGCCCACGTGTTGTCGGGCGTCGTGACATACAACACACCATCGACCTGCAGGATCGATCCTTTGACCTGCGTCGCGCCGTTCCACGTGATATCACCGACACCACCCACGACCAGCGGAACGCCGGGCGCGCTGGTGCCGTTGGTCAGCCGCCGCGTCCACGCCAACGTGAGGTTCTTTACGTTGGATTGATTGATCTGCGCGAGCGCGCTGAAGCGTCTGCCTGAGTAGTCGCCGTTGTAGGTGGGCCACGACTCACCGAGCGGTGCGTTCAGACGCGTGCGATCGGTTCCGCTCTGCGCGCCGAGCGCGATGGCCGAGGCGAGAATGACCGCCGGAAGCAGCACGGCTCTCATCACCGTTCCCTCAGCGATGCCAGGTACGCCGTCACGTTGTGAATGTCGGTGTCCGTGTAGATTGGCAGCAACTCCTTGTGGGGCTGCAGTGGATCGCGAAGCTCGACGCGGGCCGTTGTCCCGAAGGTCTTGATCGTGCGCTGCCGGCCATCGGCCAGCGTCAGCGTGACCGTGAAGTCGTCGATCTGCTCGACTCGCCCCTCGACACGCTCGCCCGACGGCATCGTCACAACCGCGGTGATCGGAGGACGCGGAATCGGCCCGGTGTTCGGGCCGACGCCGCGCCCGCCGCTGCCGGGCATCAGCCACATCTGCTGCAAGGTCTTCGGGTCGTCCAGCTTTCCTGCAAACGTGCGAAACGCAGCGGTCGTGTGACACTTCGCGCACGCCTGAGCGACATAGGCTTCGCCCTTCTTCGCATCGCCCACAAGGATGCTGATCGTCGACGGGCCCGTCCGGCTGCTGACGGGAATGCTGTGAAGAAACGCGGCGATGTCGGTAATTTGGTCGCTCGACAGCGGGATCGCCGCCATCGCGCCTCGTCCCTTCTGGACGATGGGCGCGATCAACTCGCCGTTCTGATCGTCGAGCATCGCCGACGAGCGCAGGAGATTCGGACCGCCGCCATCACCGCCGCGCGCATCGGGTCCGTGGCAGAACGTGCAGTTCACGCCCCACAGTGTCTTCCCTCGTTCGATGGCTGCGGGGTTACCCGGCGGGCGCTGCGGGTACGCCACTAATCCGCCCCGACCCGCACCTTGCTGAGCGGAAGCGGCCGGGACGCTGTGTGCGCCGAATAGTGCGGCGGCGACGAACGCCGCGGGGATGGCGTGACGGAACGCGGCTCTGCACATGGTCGGCGCTCTCACGTCGGTGCTCTGTAAACGGTTGCAGGCTAGCAGAACCCGTCCAACGTGAGCAAGCGACGCGGGAGGCGCGCGCGCGCCGACCTCTCAGTCAGGCGTGGGATGCTCGGCGCTGTCGATCACCCACACTTCCACCGGTCCCTTCGTCGCATCGAGCTTCAGTCCGAGCTGCTCTTGAATCGCGGTGAAGAAATTCGGCGCGTCCGGATCAACAGGTGGCGGTGTCGCACCCGGCGGAAGCTGGCCTGGTAGAACCTCGGGTTGGAACTCGAGCTCGAACTCCCAGTTGCCGGTGAGCCCCGTCCGATCGACAACGGCGCGTCCGACGCGGCCGCCGATGCTTCTCGCGAACAACTCCAATGGGTAGTTGCCAAACCGGATGCGACCGGGACCCTGCTGGATCCCGCAGACCACAGGCGGCGCCCCGCCTGATGCGGGCGGTGGAGCGCCTCGCCTCGCGGCAATTTCGTCAGGTGAGCAACCGCCTCGCGCCGGAATCAGCTTCGGCCCCGGCTTTCCTCCCGGCTTCGCCATCGTCAGCGCATAGATATCCAGTTCGCGCGTCTCCTTATGGACCTTGAGCTTGAAGCGATCCGCGAGCAGGCTGCGCGTCGCGAGCATCATGTGATCGGCGCCGGTGCCGGGAATGACCGCGGGCGGATCGCCTTCCATTTTGGCGACGATGTCGAAGCGCTCGCCATTGAGCCAGTCAGGGCCGCCAACCAACTGATAGCCCTGAATCTGATACGCGAACGTGATGAGCGTGCGGACCGGCGTGTTGAATGTGTTGAACCGTCCACCCGGCTGCCGGCGTATGCCCTGACCAGGCGGATTACTCGGGTCGCTCGGCTTCACGGAAGCCGCCTCGAAATAAAGCGGGACGTTCGGATCGGGCGCAGGGACGGTGCCGGCCGCGGCGTTGAACGATTGCGCCAGCGGCCGCGGTGCCGTGAGAACTGCGAACGCGATCGCCAACGCGGCACCAGTCAGAAGCATCAGCTTGCGCATGGGCACTCCATTAACAGTCTTGCGCTTAGACACCGGAAGAGTTCCATTGGTTTGGTGAATGGCCCGATCGATCGGTTCGTACACCGACTGAGCCGACGGTCTAATCAGGAATAGGGCGCTGAACGCTTTCGACGACGAGCACCTCCACCGGACCTTTGGTCGGCTCGAGCCTGAGTCCGAGCTCTTCCTGAATCGCCGTGAATAGGCTCGGCGCATCGGAGTCCGGTGAGGGCTCGGGCGCGTAGGTGAGCTCGAACGACCAGTTGCCGGCGAGGCCCGTGCGATCGACAACCGCGCGACCGACGATCTGCGAGAGTCCGTTGGCAAACAGCGCGAGCGGGTATCCGCCGAATTGGAGGCGTCCCCGTCCAAACTGCTGCCCACAGAGGAAGGGTGGTGTCCCATCCGGCCCCGGCACCCTCACCGGCCCGGCGGCTCGCGCACGCGTTGCCATCACCCCGCAGTCCTCGGGCGACGGCTTCAGGGCGCGTCCCGGTTGTCCGCCCGCCCTCGCCATCGTGAGTGCATAGATATCGAGCTCGCGCGTCTCGCGACGCACTCGCAGCCCGAAACGATCAACGAGCAGGGTTTGTGTCGCGAGCCGCATCGGATCCGGTCCCGCTGTCACGATCGACGGCGGATCACCCTCCATCTTGGCGACGATGTCGAATCGCTCGTTGGCGGTCCAGTCGGGCGCGCCGATCAACTGATACGCCTGCAGCTGATACGCATAGAGAATCAGGAATCGCAGCGGCGCGTTGACGGCGGTGAACCGTCCTCCAGGTGCGCGCGACACACCCTGGCCGGGTGGGTTGTCGGGTCTGGCCGGCTTCACTGACGCGGCTTCGAACGCATACGACTGCGCGAGCAGCGACGTCGCCGCGACGACGGCAATAGTCGTGGCGACGATGCGAGACATGGCCGAGAGCATAAATTAATTCGCGGCGGGACGCTCAATGGCATCGATCACGATGAACTCTACCGGTGCGCGAATCGATTGCAGCTTCAACCCAAGCTGATCTTCGAGGGCGGTGACGAGCGCGCTGCTGGCGTCCACACCGGGCCCCGCCGCCGCGCCTTCGAACTGCAGATCGAAATCGAAGCCGCCGGTCAGTCCGGTCTTGTCCAGCACGCGTCGTTGCATGAACATCGTCAGCATTCGCGCCAACGAGCTCAGGGGCTGTCCGCGCCCTTTGATGCGGTCGCTGATCTCCGATTCGCAGATTGGCGGCTGTCCTGGCTCTGGCGCAGGGATCACACGGCCCGCAGCCGCAGCGGCAGCGCAATCGATCGCGGCCTGGCGCACGTTGGGCCCAAGACGCCCGTCCGTGCGTTTTACCGTCAGTGCCAGAACCGACGCATCGCGCGTTTCGGTGTGCACGGCAAGCTTGAAACGTTCGGCCAGCAGAGCGCGCAGCATCGCCGGGACCTGCCGTGGAGACGCGGTCTCCGGGATCGTTGCGGTGATGTCGAAGCGCTCGGCGAGGAGTGGTTGATCGCCGACGAGTCGAAACTCTTCGAGCTGCAGTTCGTAGGCGGTGGCGATGATGCGACGCAGCGGCATGTTCACCGCGTTGTAAGCGCGGCCACGCGTACCGCCGCGGACGAAGAGGTCACCCGAGGTATTGCGCTTGACCGCGGCAGCCTCGAACGTCTGCGTCTGACCCGAGACTGAATTGCCGGCGATGATAACGACGATTACCGCGAGCCTGACGATCTGCATACCAGACTATTGCCGTTGGACTCGCGACGGGTTCCATT
>Ga0310900_10000853_pt1 | contig 11296 bp, 16 predicted proteins | sample C24D1metaG_FD_203879 | JGI IMG/M metagenome (GOLD analysis project Ga0310900, IMG submission 203879) | Lab incubated soil microbial communities from West Virginia University Organic Research Farm, Morgantown, WV, United States - C24D1 | ecosystem: Environmental > Terrestrial > Soil >...
GCATTACGGCGAACGGGATGGACGCTGGGCGCTCGTGCTTGATCCCCCTGCGGAAGACGTGAGCGGACTGAAGGGCGCGCTGGACGCTGAACGTCGCCTCCGCCGCGAGACCGAGAAGTCGCTGTCCGACATGAAGATCCGCTTTGAAGGTGTCGATCCAGACGAAGTTGTCAAGCTGCGTGACCGCGTCAAAGGGTTGGACGATGCCGAGATCTATGACAAGCAGGGCATTGAGGCTCTCGTCGCCCGGCGCACTGAGAGCATGAAGACGGAACACGAGCGCCAGGCGCGGGCCATGGAACGGGAAATTACCCAACTCAAAGATACCGTGAGCGTGACCGATCGGAAGTGGCGCCAGGACCGTATTAAAACCGCGCTCCTCAATGCCGTCACGACTGCGAAAGTGGATGAACCGGCCATTGTCGATGCCGTGCAGCGCGGGCTCGCGGTCTTTACCGACCTGGATGAGCAAGGCGAGGTCGTCGCCAAAAACGGTGATGATCTCAGGTACGGGAAAGATGGCGTGCATCCCCTGACGCCGGCAGAGTGGATTGCTAGTCTGAAAGCCTCAGGCGAAGCCTCCCACCTCTGGCGCTCGTCCTCGGGTGGTGGCGCCCCGGCTCATCATGGCCCAGGCAATAACGCCATTGACTGGAACAGCATTACCAATCCCGCGGAGCGTCTCACGCGCTTTCGCGAATGGCAGGCCACCCAAAACCGCTAGCGCCACGCTCACTTCTGCACACTGGCAGTGCGTCAGGGAGCGAGCTGGCTAACTCTATGGAGGAAACCACCCTATGGCCCTGACGATCATCGAAGCCAGTAAGCTCAATCCCGGTGATGTCGTCCGTAATACCATTGTCGAGATGTTCGCACGCAACTCAGACATTCTCCGTGCCTTACCCTTTGAGGGGATTGCGGGCAATGCGCTCAAGTATAATCGTGAGGAAATGTTACCCGGAATCGGGTTTCGTGGCGTCAACGAGGGGTTTACGGAGTCTGTGGGGGTCTTAAATCCCATCACCGAATCGCTCGTGATTGCCGGGGGCGATTTGGACGTAGACCGCTTCATCACGCAAACGATGGGGGCCAATCAGCGCAGTGTCCAGGAGGGTATGAAAGTTAAAGCGCTGGCGCATCGGTGGACCAAGACGTTCCTCAAGGGGGATAGCTCAGCAGAGCCACGGGAGTTTGATGGCCTGCAACGGCGTATCCCAGTGGGGTCCAGTCAGTTAGTCGATGCAGGCGCGACCTCGGGTGGGGATGCGCTGTCGCTGTTCAAGCTGGACACGCTGATTAGCAAGGTCGACTCGCCGACCCATATGATCATGAATAAGGCACTGTCATTGCGGTTGACGCAAGCCTCACGTAACAGTGCGGTCATGGGGAATGTGGACTTTACACTCAATAATCTGGGGCAACGAGTTCAGACGTATAACGGGCTGGAGATTCTCATTGCCGAGGATGACGAAACTGGGACACCGATCCTTCCCTTCTCCGAAGCGAACCCCGGCGGTGGCGCGGCGGCTTCCACGAGTATCTACGTGGTGCAACTGGGGGACGGGGGCGTAATAGGAATACAGAATCAAGGCCTAGATGTAAGAGATCTAGGAGAGCTTGAATCTAAGCCTGTCTTTCGTACTAGGATAGAATGGTATACGTCTATTGCAGTATTCGGGGGGAAGAGTGTTGCAAGACTAAGAGGAATAAAAGATGGCGCACTAGTTGCATAGGTTACGGTACGCCATCGCCTTTTATGGCTAGGAATGTCTTGTTTTTCTCCTTCCAACCTTGGTGGGAAAAAATAGACCGCGAGCTTTAAGTCTCAGGGTAAGGCTCTTATGGTTAATGCCATAGCGTGCAGCAATCTGGCGTCTCGACAGGGTATCTTCGTGCAGCAATGCCAGGATCTCCTCCCATTGCAGGTCCGTCAATTTGCTGGCGTGGTGCTGTTCCCCCATAGGCTTACGTCCTTTGGCCATAGAGTCCTGGGCATTCTCCAGGGTCGTTCCTTCCCAGAGATGCGCGTCATTACAGCACGGCGGATTGTCGCACGAGTGGCAAATACTCATGTCTGGCAAGGGCCAACGCCCCTGTGCAAAATAGAATGCAACAATGTGTGCGCCGGTATCCATCTGGGTTTCAGGGACATAGATCATCCCGTAGCCACCAGGGCCGGCTGTGCGCCCCTGCCACGGCCAGCATTCATCAGGCGCACCCCTCTGTACTTGTGCCAGGAACTTCTCGGCAAACGTTCCAGGATACATACGGGACATAACCAGGCTCGTTTTACAGGACCGCGAACAGCACCGTTCTTTCGAGCCTGTATGCAATTTCCAGCGATGGACCGCAAAGGGTTGACTGCACGGAGGCCACGAGCAAATCAGGGTCACTTGTCGGTTGCGTCCTTGAGCTGTGCCAAGAAGCGAACAGGGCTTGGAGCAATACAGCTTTGGGTGAGCTTTTACACGCGAAGGAAACGCGATAACCGTTTTGCTACAGGGTTCCCACGCACAGATACACGCAATGCCATTGACAGGGACAGGCTGGGCCATCAGATGATCTCCTATCAGGATCAGAAGGTTGGTTCGCAAGGCCCTCCTGTTGATAGGGACAGGAGATTTAGGGGAGCGACCCCACCTAGCGAACCCCTAGAGTATAGCAGATATGCCCTTGCGATGACAGCGGGAACTCCCTATACTCTCTATAGAAAGGAATAAACTAGTGTCTATCCAAGTATTCGATAAAGCTACAGAGCTAATTGCTCCTGGTGCCGCCGTTGCGGCGACTGCAAGCTCGACGGGCGTCCTCCTCTACCCCCGTATGCTCGCTAATTGTGATTGGGTGATTTATGCCTCGGGCGTGCTCGGCACGGGCACGTATACCTTTACCCTCGAAGTCAGTGACGTCGTTGGGGGAAGTTATACGGCTATTGCGACGTATTCCTGGCCAGCCACGCTTGCGTCTGGGCGTGTCCATATCCCGATTAACGGAGATATGGCTGCTTTTAAAGACAATGACTCGAAATTCATACGAGTGACAGCGACGCTAGGGGCGACGAGTTCTATTATTTATGGGTCTTTTTTAGCGAAGTCGGCCAATAGGGCTGGTTGGGCCTATAAACCGAATGATTTCATCGCAGTAAGTTAGTTGTAACTATACATTATTATAGAGGAGTAGGCCATGCCAACTTATCCTACTACAGTCTATGACGCCGATGGCAATCCCGCCGTCATGCACAGTGTCGATGCGAAAGAAGCCGTCATGCTGGGCGACTATACCTATGCCCCGCCCAGTGACCAGCCGGATCCGGAGAAACTCGCGGCAGCCCGTGCCAAGTTCCAGGGCGGCATGGGGGAGGTCCATCCGGAACTCCTCACCGAGGAGGAGCGGGACAAGAAGCGCGAAGCCGCCAACGAGAAGGCGGCGCTCCTCGCCAATGTCCCCGAAGGCGCGCAGGTGGTCGTGATGGCGCCGGAGAGTGCGGCGAGTCGGAGTACGGGTGCGCCCCGGCGGGCGACGTCCGCGAGTCACGCTGCGCCGCAGACGTCCCATGCGACCCCGAGTAGCAGTGAGAGTGCTAGTCGGGCGCCATCCAGGCCGTCCACGCCACGGGAGTAACGTGCTATGGCGACCCTGGATGCGACGCCTGGCGGTCCGCTGGCCAATAGCTATGTCGATGTCGTGACCTCGACTGATCTGCTAGGACAACGCTTGTATACCGATGCCTGGCTGGAAGCCGATGCCACTGACCAGGCCGCAGCCCTCATGTGGGCGACCGATCTGCTCGACAGCCAGGTCCTGTGGTATGGCCGTCCTGCTACGGATACGCAGGCCCTGGCCTGGCCACAAATGGGCCAGCGGGACCACCTCGGGCGGCCCCTACCCTCGACGGTGATTCCGACTGCGGTCCAGCAGGCGACGGCCCTCTATGCGCTGTCCCTGCTGGAGCAATCGCCCCCCGAGGCGGGCACAAGTACCACGCTTGAGGTAGGGGTCGTGAAGTCGCGCAAGGTGGGGGATACCGAGATTACGTACTTCGACCCACGGCAGACGCCCACCTCGACCACCCAGGCGACACCCACGAGCCAGGGGATACCGGCAGAGGTGAAGGCCCTGCTCAAGCCCTATGCGCAAGTGGCGGGCAGCATGACGGTACGGCTGCTGCGGACGTAGGAGGTGGCATGTCGTGGACGACATGGGTGCTGCTGCTGGTGCTGCTGCTGGTGCAGTTGCTTCTGGCTTTTGGCATACCAATGTGGGCCTTCGTGCTGCTTTGGCTCGGAAGGATCTAGGCTATGGAGCCAGCACTCGCGGCCATGCTCACAGAGACAGTCAGTCACCAAGCCTATACGGGTCAAAGTGGCTATGGTACGCCCGTCTATAGCCCGGCTACCCTCCGCCCCTGTCGGGTGGAGTTTAAGGTCGGCCCCATGGTGACGGCGACCGGTGAGGAACGCACGAGCAGTACGCGCATCTTCTTCGATGCCGACTTTACGCTCAATTTGCGTGATCGCATCGTATTAGAGGACGGGACAGCGCCGCAGATGCAGGCTATCTATCGTCCATGTGATGAGTTCGGCAACGTGCATCATCAGGAGTGCTTATTCTAGATGGATGCTTCGACTCAGCATACCGAAGCCCTACGACAACTCAATATGCTCCATGCCCATGTGATGCTGCTCCTGGAAGAGACCCTCGATGCAGCCGAGGACGGCATTGCCCTGGTCGAAGGTGCGAAGCTCGGCGTGCATTACGTCCAGGCCAGTGTGGCCATCCTGGGCATGCTCAAGCGCCTGGATCCCGCGGTACGCGGACGGTTGCGGGCCATGCTCCCGTCCACGCGCTTTGTCTGTGACGAGGGAGGAGCCCAGCCATGATCTCCGTCACGTTTGAAGGCCTGCCCGAGCTTCAGCGAACCTTGCAACGTCTTGCCGCTCAGGCCCAGCAGGCGCTTGTCCTGGCGCTCGATGCGGAGGCGAACCGTATTCTGGAAGCCAGCCAGCCGCTCGTGCCGCTGGACACGGGCGATCTGGTGCGCAGTGGCACGGTCATTACCAATGCCGCAGGGTCCGAGGTGCGGTACGGCAATTTTGGCGCTGTGCCCTATGCCTTGGTGCAACATGAAGAGACCGCGTTCAACCATCCACGTGGGGGCGAGCACCATTACCTGAGTAAGCCGTTTCTGGAAGCGACAGGGGATATGGCCCAACGGCTTGCCGCAGACATGCTGCCCTATCTGCGGCCCTAGGAGGCTCTATGGCCCTTGTCGAACGCCTCATGGGCGAACCGTTTGAGCCCGATCACAGCCGTAAGATTACCGTGCACGAGTTTGCGGCGGCGTCGTACGAGGTGGCCTTCGGGCCGCGCACGGTGGCACAGATTAAGGCGTACTACAACATGACACCTGAAGATGCGGCGGAGTTTGATGCGCTGACGGCGCAAGTGACGGGCACCGATGCCCAGCGCCATCGCATGGTGTTTCAATTTGAGCAGGTCTTTATTTTGGCCGAGATGCGGGCACCGTTTTACGATACCCCGGCGCTGGTGCGTACTAGGTTGGGACTCTAGTATGGCGCTGCAATGCTTTGTGGATACCTTCAATATTGGGACGGGGGCTGCCGCAAGTACGGTCGTGCGCACTGGGTATGGGTTCCAGCCAAAGGCTTGTTTGTACTGGTGGAGTGGACGGACGGAGACGGTGACCACGTTTGCTGCCAAGAACCCACAACCGGGTTTTGGCGTGGCGGTCTCGCCGACGAGTCGCGCCTGCGTGACGAGCTATAGCCAGAACGGTGCGGGGACAATGATTACGAATCGGTGGCACGATAATGCCAATGTGATGGCGACGAGCACGTTTACGACCGTGGACGCGTTGGAGGGGAGCGCCGATCTTCAGAGCTTTGACGCCGGCGGGCAAACGTTGGTGATTACCGATGCGTTTCCCGCGAGTTACCGTGTCCACTGCCTCGCCCTGGGTGGCAGTGATCTGACGAATGCGGCGGTGGCACAGTTTCAGACGCCCGACAGCACGGGTGTCCAAAGTATTACGAGTCTGAGTTTTCAACCTGATGCGCTGGTCTTCATCACCGCAGGGCATACCGCCGCTCCTCCGGTGATTACGCCCACGGCGGCGTTCAGTATCGGCATGGCAACGGGCACGGCGGCGCAAGGCGTCCTTGGTTTCGTGGATACGGATGCTGGGGGCAGTTCCTCGACGGGGACTTACCAGTACAGCGGGGAATGTCTGGCGTTTCTCTCCTCATCGGCGCTTGTAACGGCGCGTGCGGCCTTCAGTGCCTTTCTCGCCAACGGCTTTCAACTCAATTGGTTAGAAATTCCTGGCGTGGGGGTCAATCAGTACTGCTGGGCGTTGGCGCTGAAGGGCGGCAGCTATCTGGTGGGGGCTCAGGACACCGGAGCCTTTCCAGGGAATACCACCCCGGAGTCGGGCTTTGGCTTTGCGCCCACGGGGTGCCTCCTGTTGGGGTCTGGGTATGCCCAAAGTACGCAGGATACGATTGGCAGTCGGGCGGTCAAATGGCAGTTAGGAGGCTTTACGAGTCTCACGAATCGTGCCTGTCAGTCCATCGTCTCGCAGTTGGGCGCCAACAGTGCCACGTGCGCCAGTAGTCTCAATGAGGATGCCTGCCTCCGTCATCTCACGAACGCCACGACGAGTTCTGGCGTCACGGATGTGGGGGCTATCGGTAGCGATGGTTTTACCCTCACCATGGACGTGGCCGACGCGACGGGAACGTATGTGACATATCTGGCGTTTGGCAACGGGACGGCGCCACCGGCCACGAAAGCACCTCCACCGAGGCGGCAACCGCTACGCTTCATGAGGAGGGCCGCCTAGATGCCACGGCTCTACAAGTGCGCGGCGACGTTTACCCTCACCGCGGCAGGGGGCAATACGGATCTCCTGCAACTGAATCCAGCGACGACCGGGGATAGAAACTTGCGCCTGGTCGGCTTCCGTCTTGGCAATACCACCGAAGTCGGGGATGCTGCGGAAGAGGGCTTAGAACTCCAGTTAGTCCACATGACGGGCACGGTCACGGATGGTGCTGGGACTGGTTCAACAACGGTGACGCCAGTCCCGACGCCACGGGTGGGTGGCACTGCTGCGGGCTTCACAGCCCGCGTCAATAGTCCGACCATAGCGACAACGAGCGGCACGACGACGGTGTTGGAGTACATTGGCTGGGTCAATCGCCAGACGCCCTACGAGCTTTTTTACCCCGACTCCAAGTGGTGTCACGAGGCGATTGCGACAGAGGCGCTCCTTTTGCGCTTCACGGGCACCTTGGCAGACGACATGACCCTGCAAATCACGGCGTTTATCGAGGAAGAAGGCTAGGGGGCGCCACCATGGCTGTGTGGATTGCCCAACGCCGCTTACGCCGCCTGCGCCCCCGCCGCCTCGTCTTTAGTGCCGTCGCTGGTCCAGTCGTCCGCTCTCTCAGTGCCACGCTCGCTGGTGCCAGTACGACCCCTACGAGTGCTAGACAACTTCTCCGCGACCTGACCAGTGCCCTCAGTGGCGCCAGCACAACTCCCACAGCGACCGCCCAACTTCCGACCTTCCGGAGTCTCACAGCAGCGCTTCCTGGCGCGACGGTAACGCCTTCTACGGCTAGTCTCCTCCTCCGTGCGCTTCCGGCCACCATCGCTGGCGTGAGTACGACCCCCGCCGCTGCCAGGACGATCCTCCGCAGCCTCAGCGCAGCCCTTGCGGGCAGTAGTGTCACGCCGAGCGCTGCGTCTACGCTCCTGCGCCAGCTCTCGCCCCAACTCACTGGCGTCAGTACCACGCCTGTGGCAGCGCGTACCCTCCTGCGCACGCTCGTAGCCGCACTGCCTGGGAGCGGGACGACTCCTACGGCTTCGACAACCATTCTTCGCACCCTCAGCCCTGTGCTTGCTGGGGCGAGTACGACGCCTGGCGTGACGATCCAGATGCCGAGTGTGCGGTCCCTCAGTGCGGCGCTTGCGGGCAGCAGTACGACCCCTGGAGCGGCGTGCACCCTCCTCCGCCAGGTACCAGCACAGCTCTCCGGGGTGAGTACTACGCCTGCCATTGCGGTCCAACTGAGCACGGCCAGACTGCTCACGGCAGCCGTCGTAGGGACGAGTACGACGCCTAGCGCAGCGGCCACCATGAGCACCCTGCGTCAGCTTGTCGCGGCGGTATCGAGTACAACCGTGACGCCGGCGGCAGCCTCTAGCGTCCTGCATGGGCTCAGTGTCCAGGTCGCAGGCACCAGTACCACGCCGTCTGTGGCGATCCAGATGGCCGGGCTGCGGCAACTGACAGCCGCCGTGATAGGGACAACAACCACCCCTGCCGCAACGCGTACGGTCTTGCATGCGCTTCCGGCACAACTCCAGGGCACTACGAGTACACCGAGTGCCGCCGCTACTGTCCTGCGGCCCTGCGTGGCGCAGATTACTGGCACGAGTACGACCCCAGCGAGTGCGATCCAGCAGCAGCGTGCCCTGCTCGCAGCGCTCCCTGGGGTTAGCGTCACGCCGGCAGCCGTCGGGACGATGGGGACTTTACGGTCACTGACGGCTGTGATCGCCAGTACCAGTACGACGCCGACCATCAGCCGTGTGCTGGCTCGCGTCCTATTGACCGCGGTCGCAGGGACTACGACGACGCCACCTGCCATTGTCTCTCTTGCGACGACTCGTCTTCTGAGCGCAACGCTTCTGGGCACGAGTCTCACGCCGGACAGTCAGCGGACCATACAGCGTGTGCTCACAGGCACGTTCCCTGGCACGACGACGACTCCGGCGACAGCACGCCAACTCCAGCGTCTGGTGAGCGCCGTACTGGTGGGGACAACGACCACGCCATCTGCGGCGATCCAGATGGCGGGGCTGCATCAGTTTGTCGCGAACGTGAGCGGCGCTAGTACGACCCCGGCCATTAGTCGGACCGTTGACCATCGCCTCGCAGGATTGGTGCCCGGGGTGAGTACCACGCCTACGAGTAGTGTCCAGATGCTTAGGCGGTTTCAGGCTGCCCCTGCTGCCGTCAGTACGACTCCTACGGCTACGGTCATTGTGGGGACGCTTCGGGCCTTGCAAGCCACGGTCACAGGCGTCAGTCAGACACCGAGCAGTGGACGATCTCTCGCCCGGGCGCTGGTGAGTACGCTTACTGGCGTCAGTACGACCCCGAGTAGCCTGGCGACAACGCTGCATCAGCTTACCGCGCTGCTGCCTGGCGCCACGACGACGCTTCCTGCGCAGGGCAGTATTATACGCCCGCTGACGAGCAATCTTGCCGGGACAAGTCTGACGCTCGATATTCCGTGGACACTCCAGCGCGGCTTGCATAGCGCGATCGCGGCCACGAGTAGTACGGATGCCAGTATCCTGGTGACTGAGCATCTCCTAGGCGCTGTCCTCGCAGGCAGCAGTCTTACGCCCCAGGCGTTGCTCATTCCTAACTCTGGGGAGTTTCAACTCCTGGCGTCACTGCTGGGGACCAGTACCACGAGTCTGGCGAACTTGCTGCTCCTCAGTATGCAGCGCGTCGGCACGGTCGGCCCTCCAGGGCGTGGCGCTCAGGTGGCGGCGCTCCGGCAGGCTGCTGTAGACGGGCCTACGGGCCGTGGAGTTCAGGTGGCAGCACGACGACAGGCAAAGGTTTCGGCGTCTTCTGCCACCGGGCGCGGCGTTTTGGTGAAAGCAGAGGAGTGAATCGGCAATACAGAAATACGTCCCAGGTTTATTTCTGACAATGACCATGCTTGAAAGGAGAAGCGATGGGGTCTATCACGGACGTGTTGGAAAATGCCCTCCTTAACCATGTGGCGAACACAGCGTATACAGCAGCAACCTCGCTCTTCGTGGCCCTGTGTACCGCTGATCCGACCGATACCGCCACCACCCTCGCCGGCATTGAAGTGACCAATGCCAATGCGTATGCGCGCACAGCCATTACGTTTAGTGCGGCAGCGTCGCGCCAGGTGATCCAGAGCGGCGCCGTGACGTTCCCCCAGGCGAGCGGTACCTGGGGCACCATTACTCACTGGGCGATTGTGACCTCGGGTACGTATGGTGCGGGAACGTGTCTGGCGCATGGGTCCTTTACGGGCAGTTTTGCCCCGGTCAATGGCAATACGCCGACGATTCCCACGACGGAGATTAAAGTGCAGTTTAACGCCAGTAGCGGGGCAGGCTTTACTGACTATTGCGTCCACAGCTGGCTCAACCTGGCGTTTCGGAACGTGGCGTTTAGCAAGCCAGCGACGTATGTGGCGCTCACGACAGGGACCATTGCGGATGCGACGCTGATTGCTGCCGCGTCTGAGGTAGCGAATGCGAATGCCTACGCGCGTGTGCTGGTCAATATTGCGGGCGGCTCCGTGCCGAAGTGGACCACCGCGACGACAGGGACGTTAGAGAATGCGGACGCTATTACCTTTCCCACGCCATCGGGGAGTTGGGGTCTGGTGACGGGCATGTTCCTTGTGGATAGTGCAACATTGGGGGCGGGGAACATTCTGGGGTTTGACATGAGCAGTGTCACGGATCAGACCCCCCAGTCTGGAGACACCGTGCAATTTGCCGCGACCGCGCTTGACCTGACGCTTAGCTAGGGGGAGAATAGTCCTATGCTCGCGAGCTTTATCAAAGACCCTGCGGCGGTCCTGGACTATACTATTGACTGGTCCCCCTGGCTGGCCGACGATGCCATCGTCACGTCTACCTGGACGGTCGAGGGCGATGTCGAATTGAGCGATGACGTGGTCTATACCAGCATTACGCAGGTGTGGGCGAGTGGCGGGACCGAGGGCACCCTGGCGGACCTGACCAACCACGTGGTGACGGAAGAGGGCCGGGAGGATGAGCGTACCATACGGCTGATTCTGCGGCAGCAGTAAGAGAGCGTGGAGCATGGCCATCGCCTTTGGCCCCATGATTACCTGCGTCCTGCCTCCCTCAGACATGGCGCTTCCGGTCGGAACCATTGTGGACATTGTCTACCCTGGTGGGGCGACCTGGCATGCTCGCGTGCGCAAGGAACTCAAACCCATGAAGGACGGGCGGCGGCGTATCACAGTAGTCTTGTTGCCGCAGAAGGGGCTGGCATGGCCGATACGGGACGAAGAAGGCTGGATGCGTACGGGCGGCCCCTCCCAAGACTTATTGACGCCTCGACGCGCGAGCGAGGCGGGGCCATCAACCGACGCCAGCAGGAGTTGATTGAGCGGCTCCTCCAGGAAGAGTATGATGCGCTCCTGGTGCAAGGGAGTTATGCCGAGGTCACGCT
>Ga0310900_10000861_pt1 | contig 11263 bp, 8 predicted proteins | sample C24D1metaG_FD_203879 | JGI IMG/M metagenome (GOLD analysis project Ga0310900, IMG submission 203879) | Lab incubated soil microbial communities from West Virginia University Organic Research Farm, Morgantown, WV, United States - C24D1 | ecosystem: Environmental > Terrestrial > Soil >...
TGTCGGGCAGGTTGGGCGGCGTGCCCGGCCGGAGCAGCCGACTCGTGATCTCCTCCCCCGAATAGCTGGCGAGCACACGGCTATCGTCGTTGCCTGGCAGCACCTCGACGCGCGTCAATTCGAGCGTCGCATTCCGGAAATTGGTGAGATGCAGCTCGTAGAAGAGATGCGAGGCGCCGGCGCCGCGGACAGGGATCGGCGCCGACGGTACGGCGATCTCGATCGGAAGCGACGAGTCAGCCGTCTGCGCGAGAATGAACGTCGCAGCGACGGTGACGAGGACAGCGACAAGTGGCCACAGCCGTTTCATGGCTGAGAATCATACGTGCTTGCGGCCTTCGGCGGTGTGCGGCCCGATGCGGAAAAAGACGAACTCCGCCGGCCTCACCGGCGCGATTCCGATGAGGCAGAGGAGACGGCCGTTCGTGATGTCGTCCTGTGTCATCGCCGTCCACCTAGGGGGCTTCATTTGACGCCCAAATGAAAGATGTGATACTCCATTGGCATGGCTAATAGAGAGCCGTCAAAGGCCGATGTGCTGCAGGGCACGCTCGACCTGATGGTCTTGCAAACGCTCGACACGATGGGCTCGCAGCATGGGTACGCGATTGCGGCGCGGCTCGAGCAGGTGTCGGGTGGGGCGTTGCAGCTGAACATGGGCACGCTGTATCCCGGGCTGATGCGGCTCGAGCAGCGCGGGCTCGTGAAGGGGAGCTGGGGCACGACCGAGAGCAACCGCAAGGCGCGCTTCTACACGCTGACTGCCGCCGGCCGGCGCGAGCTGGCTAAAGAGAAGCAGGCCTGGGATCGGATGACAACGATCATGCAGGCACTGCTGCGCGGCGAGGCCTGAACGAAGGGTCAGTGATGCTTGTGCTGCGCGAATGGGCTCATCGGATCGGCGGCACGCTGCTGCGGCGGCGGCGCGATGCGGATCTGCAAGAGGAACTGCAGCTGCACATGGAGCTGGCGGCCGAGGACGCGCAGCGACGCGGTGAGCTCCTGCCCGAGGCGCACCGCACGGCGCGGCTCCGATCGGGCGGCACGTTGCAGGCGCTCGACGCGCTGCGCGACCAGCGAGGCATCTCGTGGGCCGACGAGCTGATGCGCGACGTTCGTCACGGGCTGCGTACGCTGCGGCGAACGCCGTCGTTCACAGCCGTGGCCGTGATCACGCTGGCGCTGGGCACTGGTGCCAACGCCGCCATCTACCAGCTTCTCGACGCCATCCGGCTGCGCCCACTTCCGGTGGACGCGCCTGATCAGCTCGCCATCGTGCAGATGGCCGACATGACGGGATGGGCCGACCTGACGCGATGGAGTGGCCGTCGATCGTCGCCATATCCCGTCCTGACCCATCCGCTCTGGGAACACTTCCGCGATCACCAAACGGCCTTCCAGGGCGTGTTCGCGTGGTCGAACACCGAGGTGCGCCTCGATCGAAGCCTCGGTGCCAGACCGGCAAGGGCGTTGCTCGTCAGTGGCGACTTCTTCAACGTGCTCGGTGTCGACCCGTATCTCGGTCGCCTCCTGACGAGAGACGACGACCAGCCAAGCTGCGGGGTACCAACAGCGGTCCTCAGTCACAGTTTCTGGCAGCGAGAGCTCGGCGGAGATCCCGGCGCGATTGGCCGCACACTCACGCTCAACGCGCGACCCGTGGAAGTCATCGGCGTGACGCCACCGGGTTTCTTCGGCGTCGAGGTGGGGCGGGCGTTCGATATCGCCGCTCCGATCTGCGCGCAGGCCTCGCTCGGCGGTGAGCCTGGCTGGCTCACCAGCGGAACGATGTGGTGGCTCACGGTGATGGGACGCACGGCGCCGGGGCAATCTCTCGACAGCGTCAACGGACGCCTGAAGGCGGTCTCGCCGGGTCTTTTCCAAGCCTCGCTTCCAGCGGGGTATCCACGCGATCGCGTCGACGACTATTTGAACCTCACGCTGCAGGCCGTTCCCGGTGCCACCGGAGTGTCCGCGGTGAGAACCCGCTATTCCGATCCACTCGTGATCCTGCAGCTGACCACGGGCATCGTGCTGTTGATGGCGTGCACCAATCTCGCGAATCTCGTGCTGGCTCGAGCCTCCGCACGTGAACGCGAGTTTGCCGTGCGATTGGCCGTTGGCGGGTCATGGCTTCGTCTGGTGCGGCAACTGATGGTCGAGAACGCGATGCTCGCGCTCGGCGGAGCGATCGTCGGCGTCGGCGTGGCTGCGATTGCGAGCCGGATCCTCGTCGGACAGCTCGGACGCGAGTTGTCATTGACCCTGCCGTTCGACTGGCGGCTGATCGGGGTCATGCTCGGCCTGGCGTTCATCACGTGCCTGACGTTCGGCCTGGTTCCCGCCTGGCGTGCTTCGCGCGTGTCGGCGGCCGACACCATCAAAGCCAACGTGCGCGGCGCATCTGGTGGTCGGGATGGCACGATGCTGCGTCGCGTGCTTGTGGTGACACAGGTCGCGTGTTCGGTGCTCCTGTTGTTTGGTGGCGTGCTGTTCGCCGTCACGCTCCGCAACCTGCACGCCGTCGACGCGGGATTCGAGTCCCGCAATGTCTCGATCGCGCGTGTGGACTTCACGAGCCTGTCGGTGCCGCCATCCACACGTCAGGCCCTGGCCGCGGATCTGCTGGACCGGATTCGTCAGGCCCCCGGCGTCGAGTCGGCGGCGGAGGTCCGACACGTACCGTTTGGCGGGACCGGCAACAGTGCCATCGTCGCGCCCGAATCCGATGCCACGGTCACGACTGGCGTCAGGCTCAATGGCGTGACCCCCAGGTATCTGGCGACTCTGGGAGTGACGCTGCTCGCTGGTCGGGACTTCGATAGTCGAGACTCAGCCGGAGCGCCTAAGGTCACGATCGTGAATCGGACCTTCGCGCGCCGCCTCGGCCTCGCCGAAAACCCTGTGGGTCAGCGATTCCTCCGGCCAGCGTCAGGCGATGTATTCGAGGTGATCGGCCTGGTCCCGGACTCGAAATACGCGACGCTGCGTGAAGATCCGCAGCCGATCATGTTCGTCCCGCTCGCGCAGATGTCGGCCCCGCGTCCGTTTACCGATTTCATGGTGCGGTCAACCGCGCCGTTGTCGCGTTTGTCGACGCTGATCGAGGGTGCAGTGGCACAGGTCAATCCGCTGATTGCCGTGGACGTCCGTGCCTTCGAGACCACGATCCGCGACGGCCTGGTGCGTGAGCGTCTGATGGCGCTCCTGTCGGGCACGTTTGGCGCGCTGGCCGCGTTGATTGCCGCCATCGGCCTCTACGGCGTCATGTCGTATCTCGTCTTGCGGCGCACCAACGAGATTGGCGTTCGGGTCGCACTGGGTGCGCGCCGCTCGGATGTCCTGACGCTGGTGCTCCGCGAGGCCGGCACGCTGCTCGCAGTCGGTCTTGCGATCGGTGCGGCGGTGTCGCTGGCGGCAGGCGGCTCCTTACGAGCGCTCGTGTTCGGACTCGAGCCACAGAGCCCCGGCGTCATCAGCCTTGCCTGTGCACTGCTGGCGCTGACCGGACTCGCGGCCAGCTATCTGCCGGCACGCCGCGCAGCCAATCTGCCGCCGCTCCTTGCATTGCGGGAGGACTAGACATGCCTCGTCTGCGCGAATGGCTTCATCGTCTGCTCGGCACGGTGCGCCCGCGGCGCGGCGATACGGACCTGCAAGAGGAGCTTCGGCTGCACATGGAGCTCGCCGCCGAGGACGCGCAACGGCGCGACCAACCGGCACGCGCAGCGCGTATGCACACCGGCGGCGCGGCGCAGGCGATGGACGCGCTGCGGGACCAACGCGGCTGGCCATGGCTGCAGTCGGTGTTCGCGGACGTGGTGTTCGCGGGCCGGCAGTTGAACAAACATCGCACCGCGACAGCCGCCGCGGTGCTCTCACTCGGCCTAGCCGTCGGCGCGACGACGGCGGCGTTCCGTCTGCTGGACGCGGTTCTCCTGCGCACGCTCCCGGTCGCCGAGCCGGACAGGCTCTTCGTGCTCGGATGGAATTCGATCACGTCGCAGGGTGAGCCGGACTACCGTGACGACTTCGACTATCCGACGTTCCGCCGGTACAGAGACGCCATCGGACCCAACGGCGATGTGATGGTCGTCGGCACGAGCGCGCGTCAGCTGGCCCTGGTCGACAACAGCACGGACCCCGAGCCGGTGATACGGCAGTACTACTCCGGCAACGTCTTTCCGATATTCGGGCTCCAGCCGGCGCTGGGGCGCCTGCTGACACCGAGTGACGATGTGACACCGGGCGGTCATCCCGTGGTCGTCATCAGCTACGACTACTGGACCCGGCGCTTTGCGCGGGATCCGAACGTGATCGGCCAGTCGTTCCGCATCGGGCGCCAGCCGTTTGAAATCGTCGGCGTCGCGCCGAAGGGATTCACCGGAACAGAACCCGGACGCATGGCGGACCTGTTCGTCCCGGCCATGATGAATGCGCAAGCGCTCAACGCACCGGGCTGGTCCTGGTTCCGGATCTGGGTACGTCCCAACGCCAGCGCCTCACTCGAGCAGGTGCGCGAGCTCGTGCAGGCGCAGCTCGCCAGAGACCGCCAGGACACCGTCAAGAGTTTCCCGTCCACGACGCCAGGGCCACTCATCACCGCCTACTTGAACGAGAAGATCCTCCTCACCCCCGCGGGAAGCGGAGCATCAGGTCCCCAACGAACGTTCCGTCGTCCGCTGTTTATCCTCGCCGGGCTCGTCGTGCTCGTGCTGCTGATCGCCTGCGCGAACGTCGCCAATCTGCTCACCGCCCAGGCCATCGCTCGCGCTCGCGAGATGGCGCTGCGCGTGTCGATTGGCGCCGGGCGCTGGCGTCTCATCCAGCTGGTGCTCGTTGAAAGCACGCTGCTCGCGATTTGCGCATCGGTCGTGGGCGCCGTCTTCGCCTGGTGGGCCGCGCCGTTCGTCGTCTCGCTGCTGGCCCAGATCGGGGAGCCGATTCGACTGGTGCTCGATCTCGACTGGCGTTCGGCGGCGTTCAGCCTGGCGTTGACGCTGACCGTCACCGTGCTGTTTGGTATCGCTCCCGCGCTGCGGGCGTCGGCCGTCAAGCCGCTCGGCGCCATCAAGGGCCACCACGACCAGCACGCCCACCGGCGTCTCATGCGCTCGCTGATCGGCGGGCAGATGGCGTTCTGTCTCTTCGTGCTCTTCGTCGCCGGTCTGTTCGCCACGACGTTGCGGAATCTGTCGAACCGGCCACTGGGATTCGAGTCGGAGCGCATTCTTCTGCTGGACATCAACCGGCCCGGAGAGAGGCAGCCGGTTCACGTGTGGGCCGCACTGACCGACCAGATCCGTGGGATGCCAGGCGTCGAGTCGGCGGCGTTCGCGAACTGGGCGCCGTTGAGTGACAACCGGTGGAGATGGCCGGTTTATGTGGCCCCTCGCCAGGCTAAAGAAGTGTCGCCGTACTTTCTCGGCGTCTCTCCGGCGTACTTCGACACGATGCGCATCGGGATGGTCGGGGGACGTGATTTCCGTGTCGACGACACGCCTCCGACGCTCGATCGAGAGAAGCGGCCCGTGCCAGGCGTCGGCATCGTGAACGAGACGTTCGCGCGGGTCTACTTCGGCGCGCAGAATCCCGTCGGCAGGCAGGTCATCGTCCGGCCGGAGGAGATGGACGTGCCCATGGAGATCGTCGGCGTCGTTCGCGATTCGGTCTACTACGACCTGCGCGAGCCGATGCGCCCGACCGTGTACGTGCCGATCGAAGCGGGAAACCAGCGCACGCTGTTCGTCCGCACCGCTGGCGATCCGCGGGTGCTCGCGGCAACGATGCGGAGCGAAGTGTCGAAGACGTACAAGGACACCCCCGTCCTGGCGACGACGCAGAGCACGCTGATCCGGCGTCAGGTCGTTCGCGAACGCCTGCTGGCGACGCTGTCGCTCTTCTTCGCGGTGCTGGCGTTATTGCTGGCGGGGATAGGGCTATACGGGGTGCTCAACTACGCGGTCATCCAGCAGCGCCGGGAAATTGGCGTGCGCATGGCGCTCGGCGCGCGCGCCACGCACCTGGTCAAACGGGTGGCAGCTGAGATGCTGAGGCCAGTTGGTCTCGGCGCGCTGATCGGACTGGCTGCGGGGTTGGGCTTCGGTCGTCTGGTCGAGAGTATTCTGTTCGAGGTCAAGGCGACCGATGCCACGCCGATCGCGACGCCGCTCCTCGTGCTTGCGGTTGCTGCGTTCCTGGCCGCGTTGCCTCCCGCAATTCGCGCAGTCCGAACCGATCCGGCACGGACACTGCGAAGCGAATAACCGTTCGAACCGTTCGACTCGGTCGGATCGTTCGTCGTTCGAACTACCCAAGCGTTAGAACGACTCGAACGTGACGAACGTGACGAACGATCCGAACGACTCAATAACGCAGCGTCATCAACAAAGGCAGGTGATCCGAGTCGTACGCGTCGCGGAGCGTTTCGCAGCCGCGCACGAGGTCCCCGAGCCCGGCAAAGATGTAATCGAGGCGGCCGATGGGAATGAGCACATCGAGCCGCAGCGGCCACCGGTTGGTCCGTCCGGTGCCGCACGACGCCATCGGGATGCGGTTGGCGAGTGCGAGCACGGCGTTGTCGTTCGCGCCGCCGCGTGAGTTGAGATCGCCGCCGACAAAGAGCGGGGCATCGGTGAACGACGTCAGGCGCTCACTGAGGGCCGCCGCCTGAGCGGCTCGATCGCCGTTGGTATCGAAGTGCGTGGATACGACGCGAATGGCTCGCGGCGCCGGCGCCGGCCGGTCCCAAAGGACCGGCCCTACGGTGATCGCGTGCCCGCGCGGCGCGACCAACGCGGTCACGGCGACGCGGCGTTGCTTGCCGAACGGCAGCTCGAGGGCTCTCACATCGAGGAGCGGTTCGGTGGATAGGATTGCGTTCCCGCGATCTTCACGTTCGCTCAACGCGGTTGCTGGGCCGTTTCTCATCGACGGCACGTAGGCCACCGACAATCCGAACTTCGTCGCGATATCGCGCACGTCCATCGTCGGCCGCCGAGGTCGAATCGCCTTCGGCACATCGAGCGCGGCTGGATACACGTCGGGCACGGCATCGCCGGCACGAAACGTTTCCTGTAGCAAGATGGTGAGACCGACTCCGTCGGCTGCAGCCTCGTCCAGTAAACGCGGCAGCAGAGTTTCGAGCCGTCCCGCCCCAACGTTGACGTTCCAGCTCAGAATCCGCATCCCGGTGATGTCGCCTGCCGCGGGCACGCGCGATTCGAGGACCGGCCGCCCGACGCTGAGACACCACAGATCCAACCGCTGACTGTTGTCGCTCCACCGCATCCACGTCAGTCCATCAACGGGCTGAAGGCACGACAGCGGCTCGACAATGGTGTTGGCCAGCGCAAGCGGTGCAGTCGCACCTTGCGCATGCACCAGCGTCGCGGCTGCGATTGCAAGAAGCGCGATGGTTGAGCGTCTGATAAATCCCATGTACGCTGCACTACCTCATGCCGAGACGCCGCGCGGTTGGGCGCAACGTTCTGAGAAAAGAAGGCCACGAGAAAGTCACTGGCCTGGCGCGTTACATCGACGACATCCGTTTCGAGGACGTCCTCTACGTTCGCACGATTCGATCGAGCGTGGCGGCCGGCGAGATTGCGGAGGTTCGTTACAACTTCGACCGGACCGGGTTCACGATCGTTGACCACCGCGACATTCCAGGACGCAACATCGTCGCGCTGATCGACGAGGATCAGCCGTCCCTCGCGGCGACGCGTGTGCGGCACGTTGCCGAACCGATTGTGTTGCTGGCTCACTCCGATCGTACACGACTGGCTGCGGCAGAGGTCGCCGTCACTTACCGCGAGACCACTCCCAACTTCGATCCTGAACGTTCCGACGTGTCGTTCAAGTTGATCGCGATCAACAAAGGGCGGCTCGACCGCGGAATGGCCGAGGCTGATCTCGTCGTCGAAGGCGAGTACCGCGCCGGTCATCAAGAGCAGCTCTATATCGAGCCGAATGGTGTTGTTGCCGTGCCGGAAAACGGCGGGGTCACGCTGTACGGATCGCTGCAATGTCCCTACTACGTTCATCGCGCGCTCACCGTACTGCTTGGTCTGCCGGCGGAGAAGGTCAGAGTCGTGCAGACCGAAACCGGCGGCGGCTTCGGCGGAAAAGAGGAGTATCCGTCGATGATCGCCGGCCACGCCGCACTGATGGCGATGAAGTCGGGACGCCCCGCGAAGCTGATTTACGACCGCGTCGAGGACATGCTGGCGACGACGAAGCGCCATCCGGCAATCGTGCGCCACCGTACCGGTGTGAAAAAGGACGGCCGGCTGACGGCGATGGAGATCGACGTCGTGTTCGACGGCGGCGCGTATGCGACGTTGAGCGCCGTCGTGCTGTCGCGCGGCATGATTCACGCGAGTGGTCCGTACCGCTGCGATCACATCCGCGCCCGCGGCCGCGCGACGATGACCAACACGCCGCCGAACGGCGCGTTTCGCGGCTTCGGGGCGCCGCAGACGCAGTTTGCGATCGAAGCGCACATGGACGTGATCGCCGATCGCCTCGGCATCGATCCGCTGCGGCTCCGCGAGCGCAATGCACTCCGGCCCGGTGACACCACCGCAACCGGTCAGAAGGTCGGCAAGGACTGCAGCGCGCTGCAGGTGCTTCGCGAGGCCGGACGCCGCACCGCGTTCTCGCGGAAACGGAAGGCGTTCAAGGGATCCAATCGCGGCATCGGGCTATCGCTCTTTTTTCACGGCTCGGGCTTTACCGGCGGTGGAGAGGTCAAGCTCGCATCGAAGGCCTCACTCGCGCTCACCGAACGTGGCGTGCAGATTCGGGTCGCCAGTACCGAGATCGGCCAGGGCACGAGGACGATGCACGCGCAGATCGTGGCGGACACGCTGGGCATTCCGTACGACCAGGTCGATGTCAGCATCGCGGACACGGCGATCGTGCCCGACAGCGGTCCGACGGTCGCATCGCGCACCTGCATGATCGTCGGCCGACTGCTGCAGCGGTGCGCCGAAGACATGCGCACCCGCCTCGGACGCATGACCCCTGCCGCGTACTTCAAAAAGCACGGTGGCTTGGTGGTGACGAAGCAGTACGAGAAACCGCCTGGCCTCGAATGGGACGACGAGACGTATCGCGGCGATGCCTACGGCAGCTACGGGTGGGCCTGTGACGTCGTCGAGGTGGAAGTCGATCCCATTACGTATCAGGCGACACCGGTCGCATTCACCACGGTGCACGAGATCGGCCGCGCCATCCACCCGATGCTGGCGGCGGGACAGATCGAAGGCGGGTCGTCGCAAGGGCTCGGCTATGCGCTGCTCGAGGAGGTCGTGATGCGCGGCGGCAAGATGGCCAACGCGCAGCTCACGAACTACATCATCCCAACGACGCTCGACACGCCGCCGATGACGATCAAGATTCTCGAACGACCCTACACGCATGGGCCGTTCGGAGCGAAGGGTGTCGGCGAGATGCCAATCGACGGACCGGCGCCGGCGGTGGTCAATGCGCTGAGACATGCGGGAATCGTTGTCTCGGAGATTCCGGCAACTCCGGAAAAGATCATGAAGGCGAAGTTGTGAGACTCACTGTCAACCGCAAGACAGTCACCGTGAAGGCGCATCCGCTGACACGTCTACTCGACGTGCTCCGTGAAGAGTGCGGGCTCACGGGCACGAAGGAAGGCTGCGGCGAAGGCGAGTGCGGCGCGTGCACCGTGCTCGTGGACGGAGAAGCCGTGAATTCCTGTCTGGTGCCCGTTGCGCAGGTGCAGGGTACCCGCATCACGACGATCGAAGGGCTGGGTGGAAGGCATCCGCTTCAGAGTGCGTTCGTCGAGCATGGCGGTGCGCAGTGCGGCATCTGCACGCCAGGCATGATCATGGCGGCCGCTTCGCTTGGCCCGCGTCCGAGCCTCGACGACATTCGTACCGGCCTTGCCGGAAACCTGTGCCGTTGCACGGGCTACGCAGCCATTTATCGCTCCGTTCAGCGAGCCGGCAAACGCTGATGCAGGGAACCATCGCCGGACGGCAACTTCTCCAGCCGCGCTCGCTTGGCGACGCGGTGAAGATGCTCAGGGACGAGGGCCCAATCGTGCCACTGGCTGGATGCACGGACCTCTACGTCGCACTCAATTTCGGCACATTGCGTCCCACGCGGTTTCTCAATCTGTGGAATCTCGACGCGTTGCGCGGGATCGAGACGCGCGGTACCGCCCTGCGGATTGGCGCGTTGACGACGTTTACCGAGATCATCACGTCAGCCGCCATTCGCCGCCGCCTGCCGATGCTGGCCGCGGCCGCGCGCGAAGTCGGCGGCGTGCAGATTCAGAATCGCGGCACGATCGGCGGCAACGTGGCGAATGCCTCACCGGCGGGCGACACGCTGCCGGTTCTGCTCGCAGCGGACGCGGTGGTCGTGTTGCGAAGTGCGGCCGGGACACGTCGCGTGCCGATGACGGCGTTCTATACGGGCTATCGTCAGAGCGTCGCGCGGCCGGATGAACTGATTGTCGGCTTCGAGATTCCCGCGCTGCGCGGCCGACAGTGGTTCCGCAAGGTGGGCACCCGAGCGGCGCAGGCGATCGCGAAGATCGTCGTTGCTGGCGTATGGGACACGGCGCGCGCAGACGCGCGGCCGCGTCTCGCGATGGGAAGTGTGGCGCCGACGCCGCTGAGGTTGTCGCAGACTGAACGCGCGCTTGGTAGCGGCGCATCGCTCGCCGAAGCACAGGAGATCTTGCAGCGCGAGATCGCGCCGATCGACGACCTGCGATCGACCGCGGAGTACCGGCGTCAGGTGGCTGCGAATCTTCTCGGGCAGTTCTGTAGTGTCCGGCGTTAGCCGGCCCTGGAGGTCATTTGTGATCGTGGCAACGCGGTTGGCGATCGTGGCGGCGGCGTGGCTGATCTTTTCAGCGACGGCGCAGACGCAGTGGCTCGACTATCCGACCGCCGGAATACAACGGCTTCCCAATGGCCAGCCGAATCTGACCGCGCCGACGCCGAAAGCGGCTGACGGCAAGCCCGATCTCTCTGGCATCTGGGAAGTGGTCGGCGATCGCGTGATGGAGACCGACGGGCGGGTCCGATCGAAGTATGTCTACAACATCGCCGCTGACCTCCCGGGCGGCGCGCCGTTTCTCCCCTTGGCCAAGGCCCTCTATGACGAGCGTCAGAAAGCGCTCGGGGTGGGCGCACCGAGCGAGCGTTGCCTGCCGCACGGGATCCCCGACGCGATGCTCACGCGTACACTGCCGTTTAAAATCATGCAGATG
>Ga0310900_10000865_pt1 | contig 11223 bp, 6 predicted proteins | sample C24D1metaG_FD_203879 | JGI IMG/M metagenome (GOLD analysis project Ga0310900, IMG submission 203879) | Lab incubated soil microbial communities from West Virginia University Organic Research Farm, Morgantown, WV, United States - C24D1 | ecosystem: Environmental > Terrestrial > Soil >...
GAAAACGCACGAGACGCAGCCGGATGAGACGCTGTATCGGCCGCTCGAGTCGCTGGTCCGGTTGATCAACGAGAAGCCCACGGAAGAATTGAGCGAAGCGGTGGGGCCGTATCTCGACCTGCGCGGCCTGACGCGCTTCCTGGCCGTCCAGAACTTCATCGGCGAGATCGACGGGTTTGCCGGCAAGTGGGGCATGAACAACTTCTATCTCTATCGCCTGCAGCATCACCCGCAGCACCGCATCATCGCGTGGGACGACGACCTGACGTTCCTCGATCCGTCGTATGACGTCATGAGCTTCCAGGAATCGAACGTGCTCGTCAGCAAGCTGATGGCGGTGCCGGAATATCGCTCGCTGTACTTCGAGACGCTGAGCGAGGCCGTGAAATCAGCGAACGACGGCGCGGCGCAGGGCCAGCCCGGCGCGCTGGAACTCGAGATCCGGCGCGAGCTCGACCTGATCGACGGCGCCATGCTCGCCGACGCGCAGCGGCCGTATACCGACGCCGAGTACCTCGACGCGCGGGAGTTCATGAAGCAGTTTGCGCCGCGCCGCGCGCGCTACGTCGAGTGCGAAGTGGCCCGGTTGACGGGCACCCGGCCTTGCGCCTGACCCCCGATTACATCGAAACCCTGATTGACAAGCCTTGGGGATTCCGCCAAAGTCCTAAGGACCCGCCCTTGCGAAGACGCTACGGCAGGGCAGGCTCCCATTAATGCGCATCCATCTGATCAATCCAAGCGACGTGTCCTTCGGTGCAGCGGTGATTACGCCGCGTTGGCTTTACGTTCTGGCGGCAGCAACGCCGCGTGATTATGGCGATCCCCAGGTTATCGACGAGACCCTCGAGCAGATCGACCTGTCGACGGTCTCCGCGGGCGATGTCATCGGCATCGGCATCCACACGCTGAATGCGCTGCGCGGCTACGAAGTCGGACGGGCGGCGCGCGAGCGCGGCGCCTTCGTCGTCTACGGCGGCATTCACTCGTCGTTGTTTCCCGATGAGCCGTTCGAGCACGGCGGCGCCCATGCCGTGGTCAAGGGCGACGGCGATCGCGTCTGGCCGGTCGTGTTGAACGACTGCAAGGCCGGCACGCCGCAGCGCCTCTACGACGGCGGCAAGATCGAAGGCGGATCGATGCTGCAGGCGCGCTGGGATCTGCTGCCGCGCGACAAGTACATGATCGCGTCGGTGCAGACCGTGCGCGGCTGCCCCAAGCATTGCTCGTTCTGCTCGGTATGGCGCACCGACGGCCAGAAGCCGCGCGTGCGCGAATCGGACGCGGTCATCGAGGAGCTCGTCGAGCTGCGACGGCTGGGATTCCGCTTTGTGGCGCTGGCCGACGACAATTTCTATCCCGTCACGCTCGAAGATCTGCGGATGGCCGATCGCCGCGTCGACAAGTCGACCTACAACCGCCTGAAGGCGATCCGCGACGAGCGGTTTGCGTTGATGGCAGCGCTCGCCAAGCTGCCGTCCGACATGACGTTCTTCACGCAGATCACGATGGAAGCCGCCGAGGATCCGGAATACCTCGACGCCATGTCGCGGGCGCGCATTCGCGGCGCGCTGGTTGGCATCGAGTCGGTGACGCCGGAAGGCTTGAAGGACGTCTACAAGGATTTCAATCTCGCGGGTGATGCGCTGGCCGAGCGGCTCCAGGAATTCAAGAAGCGCGGCGTTCACGTGCTGGGCTCGTTCATCTTCGGGTTGCCGAGCGACAAGCCGGCGACCTTCGATGCGACCGCGGCGCTGGCGCAGCAGGCCAATGTCACGCTGGCGCAGTTCGTGATGCTGACGCCGTTCCCCGGCACGCTCGACTTCCAGAAGTGGGAAGCCTCGGTGGCCGATGACGTCGAGAAGATCGACGGCATTCCGGTGACGCGCCACTGGTTGATCCCGAAACACCTGCGGCCGAAGGTCTATGCGCCGCATCCGGTGATGTCGGCCGACGAAATCCGCAAACGCACGCAAGGCGTGTGGGACGAGTTCTACGCGCTGCCGCTGGTGTGGCAGCGCGCGAAGTGCGTCAAATCGATCAAGTCCCGACTGGCGTTCGTCATGATCTCCAAGCTGTACCGGCAGATGTACGCCAACACCGGCATTTCGACCGACAGCGCGCGCTCGAACAAGGCGCACCGCATGACCCGGCTCATGGCGCGTCCTCTCGTGAAGCTGTTCGCGGGAGCGCCGATGCCGGAACTGCAAATGCCCAACTGAGAACTGTAGTTGGCAATTCACCTGTTGGCAGTTGGCAGTTGAGTTGACAGTTTAGAGTTGAGTTGAGAGTTATGGACTCACCATCGTCGACCAAACTTCAAACTCAACTGCCAACTGACAACTCAACTGCCAACCGTCAACCGTCAACTGCCAACTACAAGTCGCTCATCATCCTGGCACTTTTGCTGGCCCTGGCAGCAACCGGCGAAGCGCAGCGCCGCGGCGGCGGCCGCGGCGGGTTCAGCGTGCGTCCGGCCGCTCCCGAAGACTTCGACGGCTCGTGGCAGTTCTGCCGCGTCGCGTTCCGCCAGAATCGCAATGGCGACGGCGGCGGATGGAGCGTCGACTACCCGCGCGCCGACATCAACATGTCGATCCGCCTCTCGGAGCTGACCAAGACCACCGTCAGCTTCGCGGGTCCCGATGAACCGAATCACCTCGTGATCAGGCTGACCGATCCGACGCTCTTTCAATGCCCGTTCATCATGATGACGGAAGTCGGCGCCGCGTTCATCGACGAGGCCGAGGCTGAAGCGCTGCGCAACTATCTGCTGAAGGGCGGCTTCCTGTGGGCCGATGACTTCTGGGGCGAGTGGGCGTGGCAGACGTGGGCGGAGCAGATCGGCAAGGCGCTGCCGCCGGGGCAGTTCCCGCCCAAGGATCTACCGAATGATCATCCGCTGTTCCGAACGATTTTCGACATCGGCGGCGGCGTGCCGCAGATCGCCTCGATTGGTTTCTGGCTGGGCAGCGGCGGCGGCACGTCGGAGCGGTACCAGGAGAGCGCCCAGGCGCGCGCGCGCGGCATTTTCGATCAGCAGGGGCGCCTGATGGTGCTGATGACGCACAACACCGACATCGGCGACTCGTGGGAAGAGGAAGCGTCGAACCCGCAATACTTCTACGAGTTTTCGACGAAGGGGTACGCGTTCGGCATCGACGCGATCGTCTACGGCATGACGCACTAACAGGCCGTCAGGCCGTCAGGCCGTCAGGCAGGCAGGTAGTCAGTTGAGCGCTGCCTGCAGCGCGCGCAGCCACACCAGCAATCGATCGACATTCGCCGGTCCCATCCGCAGCAGTTGCTTCTGCGCCGGCTTCAGCGTTTCGAGATCATCGTCGACGTATGCCCACCCGCCGCCTGTGTCGCTGACGGTGATCGCGATCGGATCCTTCACGACCGGCGTATCGACCAGGATGTCGAGGACCTGGGCCAGCCCGCGATCGACGTCGCTGGTCTGATTGCCGAGGCTGCGATACGCCTCGTTGAGCCGCGGGTGGATCGTCTTGTAGATCTTCGCGACGCTCGACGCATCGATCGACGTCACGGTCTGCACCAGACCGTCGTAGCGGCGATAGCTGGCCGGATCGATCGTGCGGCGCAGGCCGCGTCCCGCCGGCACGAACGGCGTCGACGGCTTGAGGACCTTGAAATCGCGCGCCGGCGACGCGCCGGTCGCGGCCTGATCGATCGCCATCGCGAGCTGCCGCACGAGGTCGTCGGTCGCCAGCCATCGCGCGAGCTCGGGCCGTGACGACAGCGCCGAGAGCATCGGCCGCAGGAAGCCGTCCATCTTGTCGAGCGGCGGCAGGTTGACCGGTGGCAGCGGCCCAGGCTTGTCGATCGGCGCCTCGGTGGCCGTGACCACCGCCGGCGTCGCGTTCTGCGCGGTCTTCTTCGGCCGCGACATCCACCACGCGCCGCCGGCCAGGCAGGCGACGAGCGCGACGGCGATGATCGCGATCGGTTTCTTGTCGTCCATGCTTCTTTAGCGAGGCTCCGTCCCTTTAGACCCTAAGTAGGCGCCTTTGGACTGCGCCTCGCTAGGGCAGCGTTGTCTTGCCCGGCCGTCCGGCCGGGCGTTGGCTATGGCGCGCTTGGCGGCGGCACGCGCTTCTTGGTCGCCTGCTCGAAGGCATACGCCAGCTCGATCAGGCGCGGCTCGCTGCAGGCGGTGCCCGTGAAGCTCACGCCATACGGCGCAGGCGCGAGCGTGAATCCGTCGGGATACGGCGCGGGCGCAGGGCCCGGACCGCCGGGCAGCGGCGGCATCGGCACGAACAGGCCGAACGGCACGATGACGGTCGGATAACCAGGCTTGGCCGCGATGCCGGCGCTACTCGAACCGGGAAAGAGCAACGCATCGAGCTTCTGTGCCTTCAGCACTTCATCGATGCCGTGCGCCGCCGCCAGGCGAATGTCTTTCTCGCGATCGGATTGCCACTTCGCGCGATCCTTTTCGATATCGAGTGAGTCGGAGCGATCAAGATTGGTCTGCGCGTACTTGATCGCGTTGCGATTGCTGTGCGCGGTGTTGAACGCGCGCAGTTCGGCGAGCGTCTTCACCGGCGCCTTGTCACCGAGCGAAGCGAGCCAGGCGTTGAAGTCGCGTTTCATGCCGTACCACAGCACGATGTTGCAATTGGCGTCACGCAAATTCTTGTCGCAGGCGTTGCCCGCGCCCCACGCCAGGAAGTTGTTCTTCGGATCCGGATCGACGATGCTCGGGATGTCGGCGTCGACCACGGTCGCGCCTTCTCGTTTGAGAACCTCGATTGCCTCTGCCATCGACTTGGCCTGCGCCTCGTTCAGGCCACCGCGCGGTTCTTTTTCTCCCGGCGGCGTGATGCGGTCGTAATAGTTCGCGCGCGGAACGCCGATGCGCGCCCCCTTCAACCCCTCGCGTTTCAGGAACGGCCGGTAGTCGCGATTCGGCGGCGCCTGGCACGTCTTGGTGGCCGGATCGTTCGGGTCCGGCGCAGCGCTCTCGAGCGCGCCGAACAGGATCGCCGCATCGGTCACGGTCTTGGCCATCGGTCCCGCCGTGTCCTGATCGGCGGTGATCGGAATCACGCCGTAGCGACTGATGCGTCCGACGGTCGGCTTGATCGCGGCCAGCATGTTCTGGTTTGCCGGGCTCAGGATCGATCCCGAGGTTTCGGTGCCGACGTTCGCGGCCCAGAAGTTTGCCGCGGTGCCGGCGCCGGAGCTCGAGCCGCCGGTGCCCAGCACCGGCCGCCCATCGGCGGTCGCGGGGCGCGGATCGCGGCGCGGATCGTACGGGTTGAGCCCGTATCCGGCGACGGCGTTGTAGTTCCCCGGCATGCCGTTGGTCACGAAGTTGGCGAGCTCGGTCAGCGTCGTCTTCGCGATGATCACCGCGCCGGCGTCGCGCAGGTTCTTGGTCAGCGTCGCGTCGTACGGCGGCATCAGATCTTCGAACGCGATCGCGCCGCCGGTGGTGCGGATGTCGGTCGTGAGGATGTTGTCCTTGAGCGCGATCGGAATGCCGTGCAGCGGGCCGCGGATCTTGCCGGCCTTGTGCTCCTGATCGAGGCGGTCCGCCTCTTCGAGCGCTTTCGGATTGACCGTGATCACCGCGTTGAACTTGCTGTTGTAGAGCGCGATGCGCTGCAGGTACTGCTCGACCATGTGCCGCGAGCTGGTGCGGCCGTCGCGCATGGCCTGCTGCATCTCGGGAATCGTCGCCTCGACGACGCTGAAGGGCGCCGCGGGCGTCGGGTTGGGGTTGGTGGAACAGGCAGCCGCAGCTGCCGCGAGGATGAGGACAGCGGCCAGGTGCTTCATGGCCGACATGATAACCCTTCGACTCGCAATCGGCTTGTTTTGCCAGCCGATTGCTCGCTCAGGGTGAGCCGCTTCGCGGCTCAAAACGCGAACATCTGTGTGTACTTCACCACGAGACCGCGGCCGGCCGACCGTGTCGCGTCCGTGAACTGCGACTCGTTGTAGACGATGAAGAAGTCGCTGAGCGGCCGATGAATCAGGTTGAAACGGACGTTCGCCGAAAACTGCTTCACGTCGTTGCGATACTGCAGCAGCGTATCCAGGAACATGTTCGAGTTGAACGAATAACCCGTCCGCAGATTCACCAGCGTCGTCGTGAACTCGGCCTTCGGCACATTGAGTGAGATGTCGGTGACTTGCAGGCCGAGGTCGAACACTATCCGGTAGTTCGGCCGATAGAGCAGGCTCGTCTGCACGTTGCGTTGCGATCCGCTCCAGAACCCTCCGAAGGTGTAACGAATCGATCCGGACAGCGGCTTGCTGTGATCGCCTTCGAACAACACCAGGTGCTGCGTCCAATCGTAACGGCCGTTGGGAATCGAGACGCCCGGCGCGATGGTGAAGGGTCTCGAGATCAACTCGACGCGCGGTTCGTAGGCGTATTCCATGTACGAGCCGTTGTTCCACGTGGTCTGGTTAGCGACGTGAATGAGCCGGCTAACCAGCTGGCCTGACGGATCGTTGTAAATCCACGTGCGCGCGTGCGGTTCAATCCGCCGAATGCCGCGCTTGCGAAGAACCTCCGGCTCCGGAAACCAGGCGCCATCGTAAAACTGGCGCGTGACGCCGGTGCGTCGCACGAAACCGAGGTCGTCGCGAAAGCCCTCGCCGATCTTCATGATCGACGTTTGCAGGCGCTTCTTGCTGTCCTCCCATCCGATCGACGCCTTCGCGGAATCCTGGTCGGTGGTCACGCCGGGCGATTCCGATCGCGCGAAGAAGCCGTTGATGCTCAGGTTCCTGAAAAACCGGAAGTTCGTGTCGACGCCGGCGACGCGATTGAAATCGCCGCTGTCGCCGTTGGGCTCGCGCGACAGGATGATCGCGCCGACGTCGGAGCTGCGGAACACATCCCGCCGCACGCGCACGACCGTGTAGTTGGTGCTCGGCCGCCCGTCCTCCGCCTTGCTCTGCATCGTCATGAGGCCAAGCGTGAAGCCGCCGGCGCGGCCGGTGAGCCGCACGCCGCCATGCAACGGCTCCTGCTCGCCCGTGTCATTCAGTCCAATGCGACGGCTGAAGAACAGCAGGAGATCTTCTTCAGGGGGACGGAACCGTGCCACCGTTCGCGAATTGCGGGGAATGTCGCCGAAGTAGAAGATGCCGGCGTTCTCGAGGAAGAACTCGCGCTTCTCCGGGAAGAACAGGCTGAACTGCGTCAGGTTGACTTGCTGCTCGTCGGCTTCGGCCTGTGCGAAGTCGGGATTGATCGTGGCGTCGAACGTCAGTGACGGCGTGATGCCGGCCTTGATGTCGACACCGGCTGTGACATCGCGATCGAATCCGTCCTCGCCGACGCCACGCACCGCGCCTGCGGCGAGAAACGGCTTGATGCGCAAGTTGCGGCCCTTCTGCAGCGGCGGCAGCCCGATGAGCGTGCCCGCGGAGGAGGCGCGAAAGATTGAATAGGCGCGCGACACCGGTGACCAGTAGCTCAGCTCGTTCTTTCTGCGCACGCGGCGCGCGAAATTGATGCCCCAGCTCTTGCCCTCGCCAGCCTCGAAGCGAAGGGTCTTGAAAGGAATGCGGAACTCCGCCGTCCATCCCTCCGCCGTCCTGCGTGCTTCGACCCACCACACCGCATCCCAGTTGGTGTTGACGTCGCGGCCCTCGTTGGCGATCTGCGTATCGGCCTTGGCGCCCTCTGAGTTGGTCGAGAAGACGAAGCCGTTGCGGCGATCGGCGAACGTGTCGAGCAACACCTCGAAGGTGTCCTGATCGCGGCCGCCGAAGTCCTTGCGGATCTCGTTGACGACGATGCCGGATGGATCGCTGTCGCGGCAGAGCGCGCCGATGTAGAGGTAGTCGGCGTCGTAGGCAATGCGGACTTCAGTAATGTCCGACGCCGGCTGGCCCTCGAGTGGATCGGCCTGGATGAAATCCGTGGCGGCCACGGCGCGCTTCCACACGTCTTCGTCGAGCGCGCCATCGATGACGATCGGCGACGTCGCCTGCACCGCCTGCATCTGACGGCGGCCGTCCGGCGATGCGATCGTGGTCTGCGCGATCGCCGGCATCGAGCAGAGGGAGAAGAGCGCCACAAGCGCGAGCCTCTTCATCGTGCGAACGAAGTCACCCGGCAGCGGCGCTTCCACAGCGATCTTCTTGCCGGTGATTGGATGAGGAAAGGCGAGCGTCCATGCATGCAGCATGTTGCGATTCGCAGGTACCTGTTGGCCTGTTGGCCTGTTGGCCTGTTCGCCTGCGTACACACGCTCGCCGATCAATGGGTGGCCAAGCTTTTCCAGGTGGAGCCGGATCTGATGTTGCCGGCCCGTGTGAAGCCGCAACTCCAACAGCGCCGCATCCTTCAGTCGCTCGCGGACCTTGTAGTCGGTGGTCGCGTCGAGGCCCGACTTGTCGGCGTCGACCAGTTTGCGCCGGCCATCGCGATAGCCGGACGAGATGCGCGCGTGGATGGTGCCCTTCGGCGGATCCGGAACGCCTTTCACGAGCGCGAGGTAATGACGCTCGAAGCGATGCTCTTTGAAGAGCTCGCGGCCGGCGGCGTGCGCGTCTTTCGACAGCGCGACGGCCAGCGAGCCCGACGTGTCGCGATCGAGGCGGTGCAGCATGCCGACGTACGACTTGTGCCCGAGCTTGAATTCCATGTACTCGCGCACGCGGCGAAGCACGGTGTCTTCGGATTTGCCGGCTTCGGGGCTCGAGGGAATCGACAGCAGGCCGGCGGGCTTGTTGAGGACGATGATCTCGTCGTCTTCGTGGAGGATGTCGAAGGACGCCCGCGCCCGGGACTGCGCCGGCCGGTTGCGGTCCAGATCGATGACGGCGTCGCCGTAGACGTCGAGGCCGGGATCACGTTGAACCCGGCCATCGACGGTGACTTGTCCTTTTTCAATCGCCTCGCGGATTTGCCTCCACGAGAGATCTGGTTGTTCGGCCTTCAGCCGTTTGTCGAGGCGCACGCCTCGTGAGTTTACTTCGCGCGCAGCGGGACGAACACGGTGGCGTTGCCGCGCGCGATCAGCAGCACCGACGGCTTGCCGCCCGTGTTGGCGTTCAGGGCGCTTCGCACCTCTTCCGCCGTGCGGACCGACTTGCCGTTGACCTGCTGAATCACGTCGCCTTCCCGCAGGCCGGCGGATGCCGCCGCGCCGGACGGGTCGACGTTGGTGATCACGACGCCCTTCACGTCGCGATCGAGCTCGAGCTCGCGCGCGATCTCCGGCGTGATCGGTTCGACCGTCAGGCCGTACTTCGACGCGCTCTCACCCTCGCGATCCTCGGAGCCGCGCCGCGCACTGTTCGCGGCATCGTTCTCGGCGAGCGTCGCCTTCATCTCGCTGGTCTTGCCATCACGCAGGACCTGCAGGTTGATCGTCGTGCCCGGCTTGGTCGCCGCGATCTCGTTACGGAACGAGTTGGTGTCGATCACCGGACGGCCCTGGTAGCCCAGGATGACGTCGCCGCGCTTGATGCCCGCTTTGTCGGCCGCGCCGCCAGGCGTCACGCCGCTCACGAGCGCGCCTTCCGACTTGTTGAGACCGAGGCCCGCCGCCAGCTCGCCGGTCATGCCCTGCACCGTGACGCCGAGCAGTCCGCGATGCACGCGGCCGTTGGTCACGAGCTGATCCATCACGTGCTTCGCCATGTTCGACGGCACGGCGAAACCGATGCCGATGTTGCCCCCCGACGGTGAGAGAATCTGCGAGTTGATGCCGACCAGCTCGCCCGCGGTATTCACGAGCGCGCCGCCGGAGTTGCCCGAGTTGATCGCCGCATCGGTTTGCAGGAAGTCCTCATAGCTTCCGTCGCCGGCGCCGGTCGCCCGGCCCTTCGCGCTGACGATGCCCATCGTCACCGTCTGGCCGACGCCGAGCGGGTTGCCGACCGCAAGCACGACGTCGCCGACGCGCATCACGTTCGAGTCGCCGATCGACAGGACCGGCAGGCCTTTCGCATCGATCTTCACGACCGCGAGGTCGCTCGCCGGATCCGCGCCGATCAACCTGCCGTCGACGATGCGGCGATCAGACAACTCGATGCTGATCTTGGTGGCGTTGTCGATGACGTGGTTGTTGGTCAGGATGTAGCCGTCATTGCTGACGATCACACCCGAGCCGAGACCGCGCTGCAATTGCGGGGGGATCTGCCGCCCGCCGCGTCCGCGCTGACCGAACAGATCGCCAAACGGCGAGCCCTCGGGAAACTGCGGCAACTGCGTCATCTGCGGTGTCGCTTTCGATTCGACGCGAATCGTCACCACAGCGGGGGTCACTTTCGCCACGACATCGGCGAAACCCGTCGCGATTCGCACGGGATCCGAAACCGATGGCGCGGCGCTCACGGGAGCCGAGATGGCCGCCTCGACCGTCTTCGGTGCCACCGGCGTGGCGCTCCATACGCCGGCTGAGGCCAGCCCGAGGCCGAGCACCAACGCTCCCGCCTTCGCTCTCGCGCCCATCAAGGAGCTACGGCGGGGCAAGCCTTTTTCAAAATCTGAACGGGACATTACACGTTCCTCCATGTCTATTCAGACGCTGGAGGGGCTTTCAGGAGCGTTACTGCAGCATTACATCGGTGAAAGGTTGGCTCCCGGCAGGCGGATTTCGAAGATCGAGCCTTTTGCCGGAGTGCTCTTCACCGAAACGGATCCGCCTTGTGCCTCCACGTAGGCGCGCACGAGGTTGAGCCCGAGTCCGAGCCCGCGCGTGGCGCGGCTTTGGTCACCGCGATACAGGCGATCGAAAATGCGCGGCAAATCCTGCTCCGAAATGCCGCGGCCGGTATCGGCGACGCGAATCACGATCGCATCGGCCTCCGCGGCTGCGGTCAGATCGACGCGGCCGTCACGCGGCGTGTATTTGATCGCGTTGTCGACGAGATTGGCGAGCGCCTGGCGCAATCGATCGCGATCCGCCGGCACGGTGAGATCGGCCGGGACATCGGCCCGGAGCGTGACGCCCGCATCCTCCGCGGTGTCCTCATAGAGCTCGACGACCTCGGTCGCCAGCTTCGCGAGCGCCACCTCGCTCACATTCAGTTTCATCGTTCCGGTCTCGGCTTCCGAGATGTCCATCAACGTCGTCAGCATCGACAGCACGCGCTCGGATTCCTCGAGGCAGTCGGATAACGCCTCTCGATACCTGGCCGGATCGTTGGTGGCGAGCGCCGATTCGGCGGTGACCCGCAAGCGCGTCATCGGCGTGCGCAGATCGTGCGCGACGTGAT
>Ga0310900_10000866_pt1 | contig 11220 bp, 7 predicted proteins | sample C24D1metaG_FD_203879 | JGI IMG/M metagenome (GOLD analysis project Ga0310900, IMG submission 203879) | Lab incubated soil microbial communities from West Virginia University Organic Research Farm, Morgantown, WV, United States - C24D1 | ecosystem: Environmental > Terrestrial > Soil >...
TGTTGTAGCCCGTCGGCAGTGGCGGTACGCCGTGATACGTCAGGCACCGCTCTTGAAGCGGACGGCTCTCCCACGAATCGTAGCCGTGATCTCGTCGGTACGCGGCGGCGGCGGCGCGGCGACGCTGGCCTTCGGTCGTCAACGGCGGCAGCCGGCCGTCGGGCGGGTCGATGATGAGCGAGGTGCGGCCGGTCGACTGGCCGCGATCCCACCAGAACGAGTTGTAGGCCCCCTCGACGTCCGCCGCCCGGTTGGTGCTGCGCTGATCACCGCGCGTCGCGGCCTCGGTGTTGGCCGCGGCGGCCTCTTCCTTGGTCAGGAACTCGCGGTTTGCATAGCGCTCGGGACGTTCGAGCGGCGTGATGGTCGCGTACGACCAGATACCCTCGAGGTCGGGATCGCCCCACTGTGTGCGGGATGCGGCCGTTTTCTGGCCCGCGGCCGCCGTGGGGATCATCAACGCCAGCGCGGCAAGCGCGACCGCAGCGACGGCTCCACGAATCAGCGTTCGGCGCATCGACACCCTCCTTGAGTCCCGCCCGCTATGATACGCGCGTCGCCGAAGCGTAGCGTAGAGCGGACCTCCTGAGCCGCCAGGCGATACCATAGCCCCATCGGACCCGTGACCCCACCCGTTCGGTATCGGTTCGACGCGTTCGCCCTGTCGCCGCGGCAGCGCTTGCTGCTGCGTGACGGCTGCCCCGTGCCGCTCATCCCGAAGTACTTCGATCTCCTTGTGCTGCTCGTCCGCCACCGAAACGAAGCCGTTTCCAAGCAGCAGATTTTCGGCGAGATCTGGAGCGACGTGGTCGTCACGGACGGGGCGCTTTCGCAGGCGGTCCGGACCTTGCGCCGCACCCTCAACGACAACTCGCGCGAACCGCGGTTCATCCGCACGGTCTCGCGCCACGGATACCAATTCGTCTGGAGCGAGGTCGTCGAGGAGCCGGACGATGAGCGCATCGCCGCCGGGGCCTCAGCGGTCATTCCGTCCATCCTGGTAGCACACGCGGGAGGGACCGGCCCGCCCGCTGAGGACGGAAATTCTCTCGAGCGTCTCGTTGACCGTTTGTTCGCCGCTCTCGCGGCCGGTCCGGAAGCGCTGGACGATGCCCGCGAGACCGCCGAACGGCTGCATCTGCTCGACACCCCTGGGAGCATGTCGCTGATCAATCGGCGGCCCGATCACGCGGACGCGGTGGCGGTGATGCGCGACGCGCGTTGGAGCATGGCCAACGCCGGCGCCGTTCCGCTCGACGCGGCGTCAGCGCTCGCCTTGATCCGCCTTCGCGTCGCGGACGCACGGCGCACCACGGCGCGGCGCTGGGCCGGCGCCGCGCTGGCTGGCGCGTTGGCGGGCGTGATCGCGGGCCTGGTCGGAGGGCTCGCGTTGTCGATCGCGGGGAGCGCGCACGCGATGCCGCAGGCCGCCTTGGGCCTGGCGGCGATCGGCGCCGTCGCGGGTGGGATTGGAGCCGGCGGCGTCGGCGCGGGGTTGGCCGCCGCCGAGGTGCTCGCCCGCTCGCGCCGCGGATTGGCCCTCGCCGCCTCTGGGGCAACCGCCGGCGCACTTGTCGCGGCCGCCGCCCACGCCATCGTTCGCGCCGTGCTGGCCGGGCTCGTCGGGGCAACCGACATCGAAATCCCCGGCTTTTTGGAAGGCCTCGTCATCGGCGGCGCCGTCGGCGCTGGCTATGCCTTCGCGACGCCGCAGCCGCCTGGCGGGGGCATCGCCGCGCCGGCCGGCCGACGGCGGGCCGCAGTCGCCCTCATGACCGGGCTCACCACGGCCGCCGCGGGCGTCGCCCTGGCGCTGGCCGATCGGACGCTCGTGGGCGGCCTGATCAACGAGATCGCGCGGTCGTCCCCCAACGCGCAGCTCGTCCTCGCCCCGCTCGGCCAGCTCATTGGCGAGCCGGACTTCGGACCGGGAACGCGAATCATCATCAGTGCACTCGAATGCGGCGCCTTCGGCGCCGCCGTCGCCTCGGGCCTCACGATCCGGCCTGCCCCGAGCTCAGTCGAGGGGCCCAAATCACGCACTTCTCACTGAACGCTCACCACACCCTCAAGACTTCCAGGTTCGGGCACAGCACACTCGGGGTCGGGAGTCGGGGGCTCGGGCGGACCTAAAGGTCCGCACTACACCAGGCGTAGTCCGCACTACACCAGGCGTAGTCCGCACTACACCAGGCGGAGTCCGCACTCCAGCAGGCGTAGTGCAGGCCTTTAGGCCTGCCCATTCCGAGTCCCGAGCACCGGAGGAGCTTTATGCCAGCCGTCGTTGAGCCGTTCCGCAGGCCGACACAGCACGACCTCACGATTTCGGTCATGACGCGTGAGGAGATGGAGTTCATCGATCTGACCCCCGCGCTGCTGGCGCTGGTCGAGAGCCTGGGCGTCCGTGACGGCCTGCTGACGGTGCAAACACGCCACACGACCACGGGCGTGATGATCAACGAACACGAGCCGCTGCTCCTGAACGACCTGAAGGCCATGTTCGAGCGTCTGGTGCCGGCAGGGTCCTACCAACACGACGACTTCAGGCGTCGCACCGTCAATCTCACGCCCGACGAGCGCGTCAACGGCCACGCCCACTGCCGCGCCGCGCTCTTGCGCAGCACGGAGTCGGTGCCGATCGTGGACGGTGCGCTCACCCTCGGCCGCTGGCAGCGCATCTTCCTGGTCGAATTCGACGGCCCGCGCCGGCGCGACGTTTCAATCGCACTCGGCGCCACCAGGCGTCTCTAGAGCTGTCATGAAGATCGACATCATCGTTGTTTATATCCAGCGCTACCAGCGCGGACACGAGGTCGACTTCGTGCCGCCGATCACGGGCATTCACCTCGCGGCGATCACGCCGCCGCCGCACACCGTGCGCGTGATGCATCAGCAGGTTGAGCCGGTGGACTTCGACACGGACGCAGACCTGATCGCGCTGTCGTTTTTCAGCGGCTTCGCGCCAGAAGCCTACCGTCTGGCCGCAGAGTTCAGGCGCCGCGGAAAAATCGTCGTCGCTGGCGGACCACACGCAACGTTCTCCCCGGGCGAAGTGCTGCGCTACTGCGACAGCGTCGTCATCGGAGAAGCCGAGTCGGCCTGGACGCGGCTCGTCGCCGATGCCGAGGCCGGCACGCTGCGGCCACGTTACGAGGGTGAGCCCTCGGCGATGCGCGGCCTTCCCACGCCGCGCTACGACCTGCTGCCGAAGCGCTTCTTCGTCACCCGCGTCGTCCAGGCGACTCGCGGCTGTCCGTTTACCTGCTCGTTCTGCACGGTCCCGACCCTGAATCCCGGTTTCCGCACGCGGCCGGTCGAGGACGTTCTCCAGGACGTCCGCTACGACGACTTCAGGTTCTGGTGGCAGCGCAAGGTGGTCTGGTTCTGGGACGACAACCTGACGATCCGGCGCGACTATATTCGCGAGCTGCTGGCGCGAATGGTGCCGCTCAAGCGCTGGTGGCTGACGCAGGCCAGCATGGACATCGCGAAGGATGCCGCGCTGCTCGATCTCATGAAGAAGTCCGGCTGCATCGGCATCTTCTTCGGCATCGAGTCGTTCGGCGAGGCCTCGCTCGAAGACGCGCGCAAGCGGCAGAACCGCGTCGCCGAATACCGCGAACGGATCGATGCGCTGCACCGGCGCGGCATCTGCGTCATGTCGGGCTTCATCGCCGGCTTCGATAGCGACACGCCCGACGCGATTCGCGCGATGGCGCGACAGCTCTACGACATCGGTGTGGACGTGCCGTTCCTGAGCATCCTGACGCCGTACCGCGGCACCGCCCTGCATCGGAAGTTCGAGGATGAAGGCCGCATTTTGGCGGGACGCGGCTGGGAGTTCTACAACGGGTACAACGTCGCGTTCGCGCCAGCAAAGATGAGCCCGGAGGAATTGCTCGCCGCGCACCGAGCATTATGGCGAGAGGCCTTCTCGGTGAAGTACTCGCTGAAGCGGGTGTTTCGCGCGATGTTCAAGCTGCGCCTTGGCGCTTTCCTCATGTGCGCCATGATGAACCTCTTCTACTGTCTGAAGGCGTTGCGCGGAAACACACCCGCCTGTTTTGACGGAGTCCGGAGGTACGAAGAGTTCCGCGATCTGCCCGTCGAGCCGGTGGAACCAGCGGTCCCCCTCCTCATTCGCTCGGGCCGATCGAGGTGACGGTGCGTATCCTTCGAGCCGCGCACCTCGGCATGTGTTTCGGCGTTCGCGATGCCGTCGCGCTTGCGCTCGAGCACAGCGACGCCGGCCCACTCACGATCCTCGGCGACCTCGTCCACAATCCAACCGTCTTGAGCGCTCTAGAGGCGAAGGGCATCGCCGTCGCGCAGGAGGTCGCACACGTCAAGACGCCGACCGTGATGGTGACGGCTCATGGCACGTCCGAGCGGACGCTCGCGCGAACCCGAGCCCTGGGGCTGACGGTGGTCGAAGCCACCTGCCCGCTCGTCCGCGTCGCGCATCATGCGGTCGTGGCCCTTGCCCGCGCCGGTTATCACGTCGTTATCGTCGGCCAACGCGACCACGTGGAAGTGCGCGGCCTCACGGGTGACCTCGATCAGTTCGATGTCGTGCTCGAAGACGAAGAGGTGCTCGCGCTCGAGGAGCATCCACGCGTCGGCGTGGCCGCCCAGACGACGCAGGCGGTCGAGAAGGTGCGGCACGTGGTCGACCTGATCCGCCGGCGATTCCCGCAATCGGACGTGCGGTTTATTGACACGGTCTGCAAGCCGACCAAAGAACGGCAGTCGGCGGCGGTCGAGATGGCGCGCCAGGCCGATGTCGTGATCGTGGTCGGCGGCCGGACGAGCAACAACACGCGCGAGCTGGTCAAGACCTGTGCGCGCTACTGCAGCCGCGTCCATCACGTGCAGATCGACGAGGACGTCCGCCCCGAATGGTTAAAGGCCGCAGCGGTGGTGGGACTCACCGCGGGAACGTCCACGCCGGACGAGGTCATCGACCGCGTCGAGCGCCGAATCCGCCTCTTACATCGAAGGTAGTGCGGACCTTTAGGTCCGCCTCGAAGCGGGCCTGAAGGCCCGCACTACGTACGGCCGCGCGCCGCTGACCACGCCGCGACGAACAGTCCGCCGATGGCGGCAAAGGCGAGGATGCCGAGGAGCTGCAGCCACAGTCCGATGCTCGTTGGGAATGCCGCCGCGGACAGCGCCGCCAGATAGTCGAAGGCCGGCGGCTTCGCACGGAGCCCCTCGAGTGCCGACAGCAGGGCCGCGATTGCGAGCGTGCCGATGCCGATGACCGCGCCGCCGGCCAACCCCCTCGTGAGCAGCTCCGATCTGGCCAGCGGCTGCTTGACCCGCGGTGCCGGCTCTTCAGCGTCGAACGCCGGCTCGCGTACGCCCGGCGGCGCGAATCGCGCCAGCATCAACAACCCCGGAATGCCCAACAGCATCGTCGAGAGATAGAACACCTGCCAGCCCAGGGCGACGACGGTCGCACCGGCGATCGGCCCGGCGAGAATGCGGGGCACGGCGAACAGGCTTGAGAACAGCGCGTATTGCGTGGCCGAAAAGCGCTTCTGCGTAATGCGCAAGAGGAGCACCGAAAACGCGCCGGTGCCGAGGCCGGAGGTCCCCAGTTCGAAGGCTGCCGCGGCGTACATCGCCGCGGGATTCGGCGCGCCAAGACCGGCGAGCAGAAAGTAGCCCACGTTCGAACCGATCTGCAGGACGCCGAACATCCACAGCGCGTGGCCGAGGCCGACGACGGTCGTAATGATGCCGCCGATCGCGGCACCGCCCACGGTCGCGAACGCGCTGATCGTGGCCAGGGCGATCCCGCGCTGATCGGCGTTGTAGCCCATGTCGATCAGGAACGGGCGCGTCAGCGACTGCGCCAGCTGGTCGGCGATCTTGTAAAGGAAGACGAAGGCCAGAATCTCGAGAGCGCGGGGCTTGCCGAGAAATCCAAGGAACGGCTCCCAGACCGCCTCGCGCAGCGAACGCGGCGGGGTGATCGCCACCTCCGGTTCCGGTGCCCATCTGGTGATGAGCAGGAGCGGTATGTAGATCAATCCGAGCAGGACGTTGACCGCTGGCCAGCCAAGCCGCGCGGCCAGGCTGATCGCGGCGCCGCCCGAGACGAGCATCGCGCCGCGATAGACGGCCGTGCGCGCTCCCGAGGCGACGCCCTGCTCATCGGGTCGCAGCACGTCCACTGCGTACGCATCGATGGCGACGTCCTGCGAGGCCGCCGCGATGCCGATCGCGAGCGCGATCGCCGCGACGACCCAGATCGCCTCCGGCCGCCGTCCGACGCCAGCGAGAACGAGCCCGAGTCCAGCCAGCGCCACCTGGCAGACGGCAATCCACCCGCGGCGCCGTCCCCAGAACGACGGCACGTAGCGGTCCATCAGCGGCGCCCACAACACTTTGAATGTCCATGGCGCCTGCGCGAGCGTGAACAGGCCAACGACGCGGAGATCGACGCCGATGCTGCGCATCCAGTCAGGGATGGCGTACCAGACGAGACCGAGCGGGAGGCCCGAGGAAAATGACAGCAGCGCCACGGCGGCCGTCCGCCACGATTGCATCGCGCGGACGAGCGCTGCCAATCCGCTCGGACGCTTCTCCGCAGGCCGGGTCGCGACCGTGGCTGCAGGTGCGGAGGAAACTGCCCTTGGGGACGGATTTGGCATGCCCTATGGTACGACGGACCTCGCATATACTTTCGGCCGCGTCGAGCTTCACAACCATGGACCAACGACCGACGCGCTTCCTGCGGTGGCACACGTTCGCGCTGTTCGCCGCGATCGTCGCGGCTGGCGTCATTCTCGCGGCCGAGGACTGGCCGGAATGGCGCGGTCGAGCGCGCACGGGCATCTGGAACGAATCGGGCGTCATCGACACGTTTCCCTCGAGCGGACTCCCGGTGCGCTGGCGCGCGCCGATTCATGCCGGTTATGCGGGCCCCGCGATTGCCGGCGGCCGCGTGTTCGTAACCGATTCCCGCCGCATCAAGGCCAATCAGGCGCTCGAACGCGCGATTGCCCTCGACGAGCAAAGCGGCCGCGTCCTCTGGACCCACGAATGGGAAACCAACTACAGCGGCCTGCAGCTCATCTACGCGATCGGCCCTCGCGCCACGCCGACCGTCGACGAAGACCGCGTCTACGTGCTCGGAGCAATGGGACGGCTCTTCGCGCTCGACGTGAAGAGCGGCCGCGTGCTCTGGGAAAAAGACTACGTGACGGATTTCAACGCCTCGGTCCCGACCTGGGGGATGGCGGGCGCACCGCTGGTCGACGGCAACCTGCTGATCTGTCTCGTCGGCGGTGAGCCCGATGCGAAGCTGATCGCCCTCGACAAGCGCACTGGCAAGGAGGTCTGGCGTGCGCTGTCGTCGAACACGGAACCGGGCTATAACCAGCCGATCATCATCAGTGCCGGCGGCGTGCGGCAGCTGATCCTGTTCCACCCGGAGGGCTTCGCTTCGCTCGACCCGGCAACCGGAAAAGTGTTCTGGGAAATCGAGCACCGCGTGCAGATGGGAATCGTCGTCGCCACGCCCGTACATAGCGGCCGCTACCTGTTCTTCACGTCGCAGCACGGCGGCGCCCGCATGCTGGCGCTCGACGAGCACACACCTGCAGCGAAGATCCTCTGGAGCGGCCCCGGAGAACAAGATCCAGGCATGACGCACGACACGCCCGACACGGTCAACTCGGTGATCGGCACACCGGTCATCGAAGGCGAATACGTGTACGCCCTCGACAACGACGGCCAGCTGCGATGCCTGAATGCGGCGACCGGCAAGCTGGTCTGGAAGACCGATGCCCTTCTGGGCGAGCACGCGATGTACGGGACGGCGTTCTTCGTCAAGAACGGGGACCGCTACTTCATCAACAACGATCGCGGCGAGCTCGTCACCGCTCGACTTTCGCCAAAGGGGTTCACGGAAATCAGCCGCACCAGGCTGATCGAGCCAACACACCCCTACGTCCGGCGGCGGCAGCTGCCGAATGTCCTCTGGTCGCACGCCGCCTATGCCAACCGCCACGTGGTCGTCCGGAACGACAACGAGATCGTCAGTTTCTCGCTCGCGGCCGGAGCGTGAGATGGCGTTGCGTGCTTTCCGCGCTGGCCTGGCCGCTGCCGGCGCGATGCTGTTCACGATTCACTGCCTGACACCTCCCAGCACCGCTCAGACGGCCGCTCAACGAGCCATCGTCGTCGTCAGCGATCTGCACATGGGCGCCGGGCGCGATGCCGCAGGACAGTGGCGCCGCGACGAGCACTTTCGCTGGTCGCCTGAGTTCGCTGAGTTCCTGCGCATGGTCGATTCTCTGCATCGCGGCGCCGTCGATCTCGTCCTCAACGGCGACACCTTCGAGCTCCCGTCCGCCGAAGGATCCGCATTGACGGCCCTGGACCGCGTCCTGGCTGCGCACACCGCGGAGGTTGACGCGCTGTCGGCGTTCGCCAGAGCGGGCTCGAATCGCATCGTCCTGCTTCCCGGAGATGCCGATGCCGCGTTGCGCGTGACGAAGGTCGCTGACCGCGCGGTGCGCGCGATGGGTGGTTCGAACGATCGCGTTCTCGTCGGAACAGGCGGCTATTGGTTGTCCGCGGACGGCAAGGTCCACGCTGAGCATGGACACGACATTCGCGCTGGTGAAAAGGAATCGCCTGCGCGACAGGAATTGCGTCAACGGCTCGAGGCGAATTACCCCACCGTTCACCATGTCGCTGTCAGAGACAGCGGCGCGAAGTACGCGATTGCGGCCGACAACACCCTCGCATCCGGTGAGGCCGCGGCAAGCCTCGTCCGCGATGCGCTCTTCAATGTGTCGTGGCAGCAATTTCGGATGGAGCTGGACGACGGCGAAGTGCAGCCGCCCCGCTGGGATCTCGGGCAGGCGCGGAGTCAAGGTGCGCAGCTATTGGTGGCATCGTTTGCCGACGACGACCCGTTGAAAGCATTGGCCACCAGGCTGGCCGGCGAGGGGCGGCTCGGCCCAATTGCCGAGGGGTTGACCGATCAGGAACTCACAGCGCTCTGCGACTACCGCGCCGCCGTCCGCCGTGCCCGCCGGCGATTCGAGCCGCTGGTCACGCAGTTCGCGCCGCGCGGCCCAGCGGTTTCTGAATGCCCGCGCACACCTGAGACCAGGGGAGCCATCTTCGAATACTTCTGGCGTTCGCGCGATGAGTTGTACGGTGCCTACGTGGAGCGCGCCCGGCGCCGCTCGAGCGCCGCGAATGCCCCGGTGGTGTTCGCGATCGGCCACAGCCATCTCCCCGATCGCGCGCAGTCGTACGCGAACATGATCAGCGGCGGCCTGCTCAAGATTCCTATGGAGGGCTTTTCGCCCGTACGCGGCGCGCTGACGCCGGTTGTCATCAACGGCGGCGCGTGGAACCGCACGATCACGCCGGTGCAGCTCGAACGCCTCAAGGCCGAGCGCGGCGTCTCATGGCACGAATTCCTGCAAGCGCTGCAGCCAGAAGCACTGCCGCCCTGCTACTCCTTCGTCCTCATCCCTCCGTACGATCAGGAGCCGGCGCCCGCGGTTCGTTATTGGCGCCAAGGCAGCGACGGCGCGTGGGCTGTTGCGCCAGCGTGCGGAGGGTAACACTGCACAGAAACACGAAACCACGATAAAGACTTGGAGGTCGGGGCGATATCAGTCGACGGTAAGCGCCACGAACTCCGCCGGCGTCCCGACTGCACCGACGGCGACGACGATGAACTGCTTCCCTCCGGCGAGATAGGTCATCGGAATGCCGCTCTGGTTCGCGGGAAGCTTGAACTCCGCCACGATGTCGCCGGTCTTCTTGTCGTGCGCCCTGAACATGGGTCCGCCGGAACCGGGCGGCACCGCGAACAGGCCGGAGCCTTCGCCGGCGAACAGCAGTGACTTCGTGACCATCAGCCCAACGTGCTCGTAGCGGCCGGTACGCGGGAGCTGCACACCCTTCAACGCCGGATGGTTCTTGATCCAATCGGGAGCTTCGCCGTTCGCGATGGTCCAGGCGAGATCGCCGGAGTTCAGGTTGATCGCGGTAATGCGACCGTACGGCGGCTTGGTGAGCGGGAGCCCTTGCGGGCCGAACATCCTCGGACCCGGCGGCTGCGCGCCGCGTCCACCGCCCGCCGCGCCGCCGCCAGCCGCTCCGGCTCCCCTTCCACCTTCTGGCGTTGCACCTGGCGTTCCGGGCGCAGGCAGCGGCTTCGGCTCGACGCCGACGTTGTCGGCATTCAGGGTCATCTGGCTGACGCTCGTGCCGGACGCGACGTACAGCATCGCGGTTTCCGGATCGGCGGCCCCACCCTGCCAGTTCGCGCCCCCGGTCATGTTCGGCAGCATCAGCGTTCCGCGCTTCCCGCCGGTGCCGGCGACGATCGGCGGTGTAAAAAGCGGTCCGAGCTTCCACTCCGACACCATCTTCAGCGCCTCGGCCTTCAACTCCGGCGTGAAGTCGATCAGGTCGTTTTCCGTGATGCCCTGGCGATCGAACGCCGGCGGCTTCGACGGGAATGGCTGCGTCGGCGACGCCTTCTCGCCCGGCACCGTTGACGGCGGCACCGGCTTCTCGACGATCGGCCACACCGGCTTTCCGGTGACGCGATCGAGCAGGTACGCCCACGATTGCTTGGTGATCTGGGCGACGGCCTTGATCTTCCTGCCGTCGACCGTGATGTCCGCGAGGATCGGAGCCGCCGGGTTGTCGTAGTCGAACAGGTCGTGATGCACCGTCTGGTAGTGCCACACGCGCTTTCCGGTCGCCGCTTCCACGCACACGATCGACGTGCTGTATAACGTGTCGCCGAGTCGCGCGCCGCCATACATGTCGTTGGTCATGCTGGTCGTCGGCAAGTACACGTAGCCAAGTTCATCGTCGGCACTCATCAGCGACCAGACGTTGCCGGCGCCGGTGAACTGCCAGGAGTCGCCGACCCACGTCTTGAGCGCAGCCTTGTCGTCGGCGGTCGGGACGACGTGAAAGGTCCAGCGCAACTTGCCCGTCCGCACGTCGTAGGCACGCACATCGCCCGGATCACCCTCGATCTTCGAAGCCGAGTCCTGATCGACCATCGCCGATCCCATGACGATCACGTCGCGCGCGATCAGCGGCACCGACGCCCAACGATAGCCGGTGCTGCGCGGGCCCACGTCGGCGCCCAGGTCGACGACACCGTTCTTGCCGAAGGTGGCGATCGGCTCACCGGTTTTCGGATTGAGCGCATAGAGG
>Ga0310900_10000867_pt1 | contig 11219 bp, 9 predicted proteins | sample C24D1metaG_FD_203879 | JGI IMG/M metagenome (GOLD analysis project Ga0310900, IMG submission 203879) | Lab incubated soil microbial communities from West Virginia University Organic Research Farm, Morgantown, WV, United States - C24D1 | ecosystem: Environmental > Terrestrial > Soil >...
CTCACCCCCGCCGAGGACGCCGCTGACGTGAAAGCGGCGATCGATCGGGTGCTGGCGAGCGGCTGGTTCGTGCTCGGCCCGGAAGTCGAGGCATTCGAGCGCGAGTTTGCCGCGGCGAGCAAGGTGCCGCATGCGGTCGGCGTGGGCAACGGCACCGACGCGATCACGTTGATTCTGCGAGGGCTCGACATCGGCCCGGGCGACGAGGTCATCACGACGCCGCTCTCAGCCGCGTTCTCGGCGCTCGCGATCATGATGGCCGGCGCGCGCCCGGTGTTTGCCGACATCGATCCTGAGCGGCTGACGCTCGATCCTCGCGCCGTCGAAGCCGTCCTCACGAGCCGCACCCGCGCGATCATGCCGGTCCATTTGTACGGTCAGGCCGCCGACATGCGCCCGCTCGAAGCGCTCGCGTCAAAGCACAACCTGGCGCTCGTCGAGGATGCCGCACAGGCCCACCTCGCGACGGCAGAGGGACGTCCGGTCGGCACCATCGGCATCGCCGCCGCGACCAGTTTCTATCCGACGAAAAATCTCGGCGCGGCCGGAGATGGCGGCGCGGTGTTGACGCGCGATGCGCAACTGGCCGCGCGCGTCACGCGATTACGAAACGGCGGGCAGAGCTCGCGCTACCGCCACGACGAGTTCGGCGTGAACTCGCGCCTCGACGAAATGCAGGCGGCGATCCTGAGGGCGCGGCTCCACTACCTGCCGGCATGGACTGCCAGACGCCGCGCCATCGCCGCCCGCTATCGCGCGGCGCTGCAAGGCGCGCACCTCGGCGTCCCGCGCGAGTTCGACGCCGGTCACGTGTATCACCTCTTTCCGGTCCTGACCGCTGAACGGGATCGGTTCCAGGCACACATGAAGCAGCGGGGAATCGAGACCCTGATTCACTACCCAGTCGCGATTTCACGACAGCCCGCGCTTGCCGCCACCACCCCGGCCATGTGCCCGATTGCCGGCCAGGTGTGCTCGCAAGTCGTGTCTTTGCCGATGTATCCGGGCCTTTCGGAGGCGGCGGTCGCGGCTGTGGCTGAGGCGGCGTCAACTTTCGGAGAGTGATCAGCGTCCTACCAAAGACCTTATAATCGGAGCTGTCGCATCCCATGCGCCGAACCCTTCTTCTTGCCGTAGCGATGTCGGTCGTGGCCGCGTGGCCGGCCGGCGCGCAGAACTTGAAGGTCGAATTCCACGACGGCCGCGTGTCGGTGGAGGCCACCTCGGTTCCCGTCCGCACGATCCTGACCGAGTGGGGGAAGGTCGGCGGCACCAAGATCGTCGGCGCCGACAAGATTAGCGGCGCGCCAATCACGGTGAAATTGATCAACGTGAGCGAGGCGCAGGCGCTCGAAACAATTTTGCGCAGCGTCGCGGGCTACATGGCGGCGCCCCGCAACACCGGAGTCGGCGCGTCGGCGTACGACCGCATCCTGGTGATGGCGACAACTACCGCGCCGCCGCCGGTCGCCACCGCGCGCCCGGGGCAGCAGCAACCGAACACTGCGTCCGCAGGCACACAGCGCTTCGTTCCGCCGCGCCAGCGGCCCGAACAAACTGAACCTGCAGAGCAAGATGAACCGGATGAGAATCCGCCAAACCCGCCGGTCTTCACATTCCCGCAGCCGGGCCAGAACGGATTCGTGAATCAACCCGGCCAGTTCCAGAACCCCCAGCCGAACGGGTTCGGTGGGACAGCGGTCGTGAGTCCAGGGACAGTGGTAGTGCCGACCACGCAGCCCGCAACGACCCCGGCGCAGCCGCAGGCGCCGATTGGGGTATCGCAGCCGGGCATGATGGTGCAGCCTCCGCAGCCGGCAACGCCAACGACACCGGGCATGATTCGCCCGCCTGGACGCGGCGGAAGCCAGTAGCCAGAAGCCAGAAAATCAATCACAAGATACGTATCATTCTGGCTCCTAGCTACTGGATACCGGCTACTGCCTTGTACAATGAGTTTCCCCACAACGTTCGTACATGGCGGACATCGAACGCTTCACTCCCGACGATCGACGAGGCATCGAGCAGCTTCATCGGCGTACGCTCGGCAACGAGGCCGCCGAGCGATTGCGGCTGCACTGGGACTGGGCGCGCAGAAATCCCGCGACCGGCATGGAGCCGCCGTACTGGGTGGTGCGCGAAGGACCGACGCTAATCGCGGTCTCACCACTCACACCCGTCAAAGTATCGATCGCCGGCACTGAAGTCGCCGGGACCTGGAGCTCGGATCCGCTCGTCGTCGCCGAGCGGCAACGGCAAGGCCTTGGCGGATCGCTGCTCCGCGCATGGGATCGCGGGACGGGCGTCGCCCTGGGCGCGGCTCTCTCGACGGCGACACGCGGCCGGCTGGACGAAATGCGCTGGCCAAGGTCACAGCCGCTGCCCTGTCTCGTGAAGCCGATCAGTCGCCGCGCGTTCCGCATTCCGACATGGCCTGTGGCGATCAACCGCCTGGTCTCGGCAATCGCACTCCCACTTGTCCGCGTCGTGTCGCGCAGCCAGCCGCTCAAGGAAGAAGTCGAAGTGGTCAGGCGCTTCGATTCCCGCGTTGATCGGCTGTGGGAGCGGCTCGCGCCGCGATTCGCGCTGGCCGTCAAGCGCGACGCGAGATACTTGAACTGGAAGTACGTCGAGCCGCCGCACGTCCGCTACACGATCGCGCTGCTGCGCCGCGGCGAAGAGGTCGAAGGCTACGTCGTCTACCGTCACCTTCGCGAGCCGCAGGGACGCGTCACCCAGATCGTCGATCTAATGGCGGATCCCACCGACGAGCGCGGCATCAAGACGCTGGCGCGCTGGGTCGATCGCGAAGCGAACATGAACGACTCGGACAAGATTCGCTGCTACCTCACCAACGCGGCGTTCCGCAGGGTGCTGCGGCGATCCGGATACTTCGTGGTGAAGTCGGGTATCGATCTCACCGCAAAAGTAAACGCGGTGCCGGTGCCGCGGGGATTCTACGACTCGGCGGACGACTGGCACTTCACACTCGGCGATGGAGAACTCGACCATTAGGTTCACTCGTTCAAAGGTTCAACTGTTCAAAGGTTCATCCAAATGTCATTAGAGCAATCGCTGGGCGCCGATATCGTCACGGCGATGAAAGCCAAGGATCAGACGAAGCTCACGGCGTTGCGCATGCTGAAGACCGCGCTCACGAACAAGAGCATCGAGAAGGGCCGCGCGCTCGAAGGGGCGGAGGAGCTGCAGGTCGTGTCCATGCTGGTGAAGCAGCGCCGCGATTCGATCGAACAGTTCACGAAGGGCGGGCGGAAGGACCTGGCCGACAAGGAGCAGGCCGAGATTGCGATCCTCGATGCGTACCTCCCGGCGGCGGCGTCCGACGACGAGATTGCCGTGGCGGTCACGGCGGCAATCGCCGAAACCGGAGCGACCAGCGCCAAGGACATGGGCAAGGTCATGAAGGCCGTCATGGCCGGGCTCGCCGGGAAGACCGTGGACGGCAGGAAGGTCAGCGAAGCCGTGAAGGCAAAACTGGGCTGAATGCGTTCGTCCCAGACCTTTTCACAACCTTTACAATCGCCCGGCAAACATTTTTGCCGGGCGACCCGTCTATAACTTTGAAAGGCCTAGTCAGCCTCTCACCATCCTCCTTGGGGCTCATGCCGAACGGCACGGGCCCCAATTTTTTCGTCCAACATTGCGACTCTGTAATATCGATCTGTTCGCATGCGGGACGACGTCCCGCCAGCGCACACGAAGCGCCATGCTACGCTTCTGTTAGCTGATGCCCGATTCCGATAGTCCCGCCGAGGCTCATAAGAGCCAAGGCGGACCTCCACGGCTGGCCCGGTCCGCCGGGGTTTTCGGGGTGGCGACGATCACCAGCCGCATCCTCGGCCTGGCCCGTGACCAGGTCATCGCCTATTACTTCGGCGCCGGCGACGCCAACGACGCGTTCCGCGTTGCCAGCCGCATCCCCAACCTGGTCCGCGACCTGTTCGCTGAGGGCGCGATGAGCGCGGCGTTTGTGCCGACGTTCACAAGGCAGCTGACGCTCCAGGGCCGCGAACGATCGTGGCGGCTCGCCAGCTCCGTCATCAACGCGCTGCTGATAGTCACCGGCGTGATTGTCGTGTTCGGCATCATCTTCGCCGAGCCGCTCGTGCGGCTGTTCGCGTCGGAATTCAGCGCCGTGCCCGGCAAGATCGAGCTGACCATCTATCTCACGCGTATCGTCTTTCCGTTCCTCACGCTCGTCGCGGTCGCGGCGGTGTTGATGGGCATGCTCAATTCGCTCGGTCACTTCTTCATTCCGGCGCTGTCGCCGGCGATGTTCAACGTCGCGGTGATCGTGATGTCGCTGGCCTTCATTCCGTTCTCGTCATCGCTCGGCATCCAGCCGATCACCATTGTCGCCATCGCGACGCTCGTCGGCGGCATCGGCCAGCTCGCGATCCAGTGGCCGCCGCTCAGCAGGGAAGGGTTTCGCTACCGCCTCGTCCTCGACGTGAAGGATGAGGGCCTGCACCGCGTGTTGCTGCTGATGGGACCCGGAACGCTCGGCATGGCGGCGACGCAGATCAACGTGTTCGTCAACACCGTGCTCGCGACGGGCGAAGGCACCGGCGCGGTGTCGTGGCTCGACTTCGCCTTCCGGCTGATGTACCTGCCGATAGGGCTCTTCGGCGTCTCGATCGCGACCGCCGCGACGCCGGCGATCTCGCGGATGGTCGCGGAACAGGACTTCGCGCGCATCCGCTCGACGCTGGCCCACGCGCTCGGCCTGATGCTGTTCCTCAACCTGCCGGCGACGATCGGCTTGATGGTGCTGGCCCGCCCGATCGTCGGGGTGATCTTTCAGCACGGCAACTTCACCGAAGCCGACACGATCGCCACCGCGGCCGCGCTGCAGCTGTATGCGATCGGATTGATCGGCTACTCGATCGTGCGAATCATTTCGCCGACCTTTTATGCGCTGGGCCGCAGCCGCATCCCGGTGATGGTCTCGGCGGGATCGGTGCTCGTCAACATTGCGCTCAACGTCACGCTGGTACGGATACTTGGATATCGCGGCCTCGCGCTCGGCACGTCGATCACCGCGATCATCAACGCGAGCGTGCAGCTGTTCCTGTTGCGCCGCGAGATTCACGGGATTGAAGGCTCACGCATCGCCGCCTCGTTCGCGCGCGTTATCATCGCGTCGGCGGTGATGGGCGCGGTGACGTGGGCCGCGCACCTGCTGATGCTCGACATGCTGCCTGGTGCGGCCCTGTCGTTACAAATGATCCGGCTGCTGGTCACCATCGGCGCATCGCTGGCGGTGCTGGCGGCGGTCGCGCAGCTGCTGCGCATCCAGGAATTCGCGGAGGCGCGCGACATGGTGCTCGGGCGGTTGAAGAGGATGGCTGGTTGAAAGACCGCGGCTGGCTCGGACTGCACACTTCGATCTGGAAAGTGGCGTCGACCCACGTCGTCGTCGACGCCTACAACAACATGTACGCGCCGATGCTGCCGCTGTTGATCCCGTATCTGGGCCTGTCGCTGTCGGTGGCGGGCATCCTGGCGATGTGCTTCCAGATGGCCAACTCGGTCTCGCAGCTGGCGTTCGGCGCGCTCGCCGATCGCTGGAAGCCGCGCGTGCTGGTCATCGGCGGCCCGCTCCTTGCGGTGGTCGTCATGAGCATGATTGGGCTGGCCGTGTCGCCGCTGACGTTGGGGATCATTCTCGTGATTGGCGGACTTGGCGGCGCGGCGTTCCATCCCCCCGCTGCAGCCCTGGTCTACAAGCTTGCGGATCATCGCAAGGGCCTCGCGATGTCGACGCATCTCTCAGGCGGCTCGCTCGGCTTCGCGGCGGCGCCGGTGCTGTTTGCGCCGTTCATCGCCTACATGGGACTGAAGTGGTCGCCGCTCGTGATGATCCCCGGGCTGCTCGCGCTGTCGTGGACGCTGCGGCAAGTGCCGGAGATGTCGAGCCTGCATGCGCACGAGCGCTCGACGTGGCGCACACTGCGGCCTGCCGCAGGACCGCTGACGCTGCTCTACTTCACGATCGTGCTCCGCACGGCGACGACCTACGGCTTCATGACGTTTACGCCGACCCTGTTGACGCAGCAAGGCTGGACGATCGGTGAGGCGAGCACGGCCGTATCCCTGTACCTCTTCTCGAGCGGCGTCGGCGGCTTTTTGGGAGGGCCCGCCGCGGATCGCGTCGGCGCGAAAAAGGTGATCCTCTGGACCTTGATCGCGTCGGTGCCATTCATGGCAATCTCGCCGCATCTGCCGCCGCTCGGCTTCACCGCGATGCTTGCGATCGGCGGATTGCTGCTGCAGTCGACGCTGCCGATCAGCGTGACGTTCGCGCAAACCTTCGTCAAGGGCGGCGCGGCCACGGTCTCGTCCTTGATGATGGGATTCGCATGGGGAATGGGCAGCCTCACGGTTCCGCTCATCGGTATGGGAGCGGACCGCTTCGGGATCCGCCAGACGCTCGCGGTCGTGGCGTTCATCCCACTACTCGCGGCCGTGCTGGCGTGGCGGTTGCCCGAACGGGGTATGCATCACCTCGAGCCCAAGGTCGATACCCTGCCGTAACTTATCCACCGAAGCGTCTTCGCGCAGGTGGAATCCGTATTACGATCTGGCTCGTGGCAAGGTACTCCTCCGGTATCAGTTATTCGTTCGGGCCGGGCCGAATCACGCCCGCAGTGAAAGTGCTGATCATCACGAACGTCGTGCTGTTCGTGATGAACGTGATCGTCGGCGATGCGATGACGATCCGGCTGGGGCTGTCGCCTCAGGCCGTGTTCGAAGGGCTCGCCTTGTGGCAGCCGTTCACGTACATGTTCCTCCACAGCACGAGCGGCTTCGGGCACATCCTGTTCAACATGCTCGCGTTGTGGATGATCGGGACGGAGTTGGAGCGGACGTGGGGCACGCGCTTCTTCGTCAAGTATTACGTCATCACCGGGATCGGCGCCGCTGCCACCAGCCTGCTGTTGGCGGCCTTCTCCGACGTCTTTTACTATTCCGTCACCGTCGGCGCTTCGGGGGCCATTTACGGCCTGCTCCTGGCGTTCGCGATGTACTTCCCGCACCGGACACTGATCTTGTTCATCTTCCCGGTGCCCGCCCGCATCGCCGTGATCATCCTTGGCGCGATCGCGCTGCTCTCGTCGATGGGCGGTGCCGGCGGCGGCGTCGCTCACTCCGCGCATCTCGGCGGCCTCGTCGCGGGCTATCTCTACTTGAAGGGCCTGCGCGCGCGCCCGATGGACGAACTGAAGTACCGCTACCTGAAATGGAAGATGGGACGCGCCCGCAGCAAGTTCGACGTCTACTCGGGCGGACGCTCTTCCGACGACGACTGGAAGAGTGACTGGAAGAAACACATTCACTAGCGCGAAGTTAAGAGTTGAAAAGTTAAGAGTTAAAAGACCGCGCGGGTTTCAGGCCGGTCATCGGCGCGATCAAGTAGGCAGGAAACGATTCGAGCGCGCTGTTGTACAGCGCGACGTGGTTGTTATAGACAGTCTTCACCGCGTCATTCGACTGCTCCCCTTCCAGGCGTTTCCACGCGAGCTTCACCTGCTCGCGCAGCCCGAGCAAACGCCGATAAACAGTCAGAGCCCACGCTCCGGCCACGGCGAGCACCGCGAGGGTAAAGAGAACACTCACCGTCTTAACCCTTAACCCTTAACTTTTAACTTTTAACTTTTAACTTTTAACTTTTAACTCTTAACTCTTAACTCTTCTGCGGCTTGTCGTGAAAGTAGTTGTCGCTGCCATCGAGCCAGTCGTGGCGAATCGGGCTGAAGATGTCCATCTCGAAGGTGTCGTCGATCGCCTCGGCCTGATGCGGCAACCACGACGGAATGTGCAGAACCTCGCCTTCGCGGACCGTGATCTCCTCGCCGTTGATCAGGAAGCGCAGGCCGCCCTGGAGGACGTAGGTCATCTGTTCGCTCTCGTGCGAGTGCATCGGCACGATCGCGCCCCGTTTCAGGTAGATCTGCGTGACCATCTCGCGCTCGCCGGTGATGATCTTGCGGGAGATCATCTCGGTGACTTTTTCGAGCGCGATTTCATCCCAGCGATGGAGGCGAACGGGTCGTGTGCTCATGTCTGTAAATGTCTCGTACAATGAGAATTAGGGGCGGATTATAGCATCGGCCCGGGTGATATAATTTTCGCCGACATGAAGGCTTCGACGCTCGCATCCAGCCCCGACGCGCGCACGGCGGCCACCGCCGACTCGAGCGCCCGTTGGGAAGGCCTCTCGCCGGACGATCTGCTGCGGGCGTATCGCACGATGCTCCTGTCGCGGCGCCTCGACGACAAGGAAATCCAGCTCAAGAACCAGAGCCTGATCTTTTTCCAGATCAGCGGCGCGGGACACGAAGCCGTGCTGACCGCGGCCGGCATGCACCTCAGGCCCGGGTATGACTGGTTCTATCCGTACTACCGCGATCGCGCGCTGTGCCTGACGCTCGGCATGACGTCGCTCGAGATGCTGCTCGCGGCGGTCGGCGCCGAGGCCGATCCGAATTCCGGCGGCCGGCAGATGCCGTCGCATTGGGGCCACAAGAAGCTCAATATCCCCTCGCAGGGGAGCCCGACCGGCACGCAGTGCCTCCACGCCATCGGCGCCGGCGAAGCCGGCATGATCTACGAGCGCGTGACGGCGATCGCGGATCGCAACGAACAGTTCCACTCCGACGAGATCACGTATCTGTCGATCGGCGAAGGCGCGACGAGCGAAGGGGAATTCTGGGAGTCGCTGAACACCGCGTGCACGCGCTCGGTACCTGTGCTGTATTTGATCGAAGACAACGGCTACGCGATCTCCGTCCCGGTTGAAGTGCAGACACCGGGCGGCGACGTGTCACGTCTCGTCGAGAACTACCCGAACCTGAAGGTGATGCGCTGCGACGGCACCGACTTCATCGATAGCTTCCGCACGCTCGGCGAGGCCGCGGCGTATGTTCGCCGCGAGCGCAAACCGGCGTTCGTGCACGCCAAGGTGATTCGTCCCTATTCGCACTCGCTGTCGGATGACGAGCGTCTCTACAAGACGCCCGAGGAGCGCAAAGCCGAAGCGCTGCGCGATCCGCTGACGAAGATGCGCGCCTTCCTGCAGCAGGAGCGCATCGCGAGCGACGCGGACCTCGAGGCCGTGCTGCAGTCGGTCGATCGCGAGATCGCCGAATCGACCGAGCTCGCGCTCAAGGCGCCAAAGCCGTCCGTTGATTCGGCGGCGTCGTTCGTCTTCTCGCCGACGGTCGATCCGGCGTCCACCGCGTTTCTGACCTCGGCGCAGCCGGAAGGCAAGCCCGACACGATGGTCGCGGCGATCAATCGCACGATGAAGGACGAGATGGCGAAGAACCCTCGCATCGTCGTCTTTGGCGAGGACGTCGCTGACGCGAGCAAGGCCTCGGCCCTGCCGCACGTCCCCGGCAAGGGCGGTGTCTTCAAGGTCACGCACGGATTGCAGAAGACCTACGGCGCCGACCGCGTCTTCAACTCGCCGCTCGCCGAAGCCAACATCGTCGGCCGCGCCGTCGGCATGGCCACGCGCGGCTTGAAGCCGGTCGTCGAGATCCAGTTCTTCGACTACATCTGGCCGGCGATGATGCAGCTCAAGGACGAGATGTCGATGCTGCGCTACCGGTCGGGCAACAACTGGTCGTGCCCGATGGTCGTGCGCGTGCCGATTGGCGGCTATCTGCGCGGCGGCGCGCCGTATCACAGCCAGTCGGGGGTCAGCATCTTCGCGCACTGCCCGGGCGTGCGCATTGCGTTCCCAAGCAACGCCATCGACGCCGCCGGCTTGCTGCGCACCGCGATTCGTTGCGACGACCCGGTGCTCTACCTCGAACACAAGCACCTCTATCGCCAGACCTACAACAAGGGTGTCTATCCTGGCGCGGACTACATGATTCCTTTCGGCAAGGGCTCACTCCGCCGCGACGGCACCGACATGGTCGTGCTGACGTGGGGCGCGCTGGTGCAGCGATCGCTGCTCGCGGCCCAGCAGGCGGAAAAGGACGGCGTTAGCGTCGCCGTCTTCGACCTGCGCACGATCATGCCGTACGACTGGGAAGGCATTGCCAATCTCGTGCGGAGCACGAGCAAGGTGATAGTGGCGCACGAAGACACGTTGACGTGCGGCTTCGGCGCCGAGATCGCCGCGCGCATCGGCGACGAGCTGTTCGAATACCTCGACGCGCCGGTCAAGCGTGTCGCCGCGCTCGATTGCCCGGTCGCCTACTGCCCGGATCTCGAAGAGAGGATCTTGCCGCAGTCAGCGGACGTCCTGGCGGCGATCAAGACGCTGGCAGCGTATTAGTAGCCAGTAGCCAGTAGCCGGAGCCGGTAGCCAGACGTGAAGACCATTCTTTTCGTTCTGGCTACTGTTTACTGGCAACTAGCTTCTCCGATCGATCAGGTCGCCGTTCGTGTTTCACCAGGGGCCGTCGACGTTCTCCGATCGGTCAATTCACTTGCGCCCGACGTCGTCGGACTTTTCCGCGATCCAATCGGCTTCAAGCAGACGGCCAACGGCGATTACTACGTCTTCGATCGGCGCGGCCACACGGTCTACCTTGTCGGCCCCTCCGGGGCCGACGCTCGCAAGCTCGTACAGATCGGCGCCGAAGACGGCCGGCTGATCGAGCCGAGCGCGTTCGATGTGGCGGCGAACGGCAGCTTCGCGGTGGCCGATGCGCCTAACAGCCGCGAGCGCGTGCAGATCTTCGACGCCGCCGGCATTCGCACTGGCGGATTCATCCTGCCGGGCCGCGGTACGTCTCGCGTGGTGCTGGGGTCGCTGGCTTTGAATGGCGTCGGCACGCTGGCGTTCAATGGACGCACGTTGCTCATGAGCCACCCTGAATCGGGATGGCTGATGACGGAGTATGCCCTCGACGGATCGCCGCTGCGATCGATTGGACAGCTGCGGAAGACGGGGCACGAAAGCGATCGCGATCTGCACCTGTCGTGGAACTCCGGCATCCCGATCGCCGATCCCACGGGCGGCTTCTTCTTTGTGTTCATGGCAGGCGAGCCGGCGTTCCGCAAATTCGACGACAAGGGCGCGCTCGTCTACGAGCGCACGGTCCAGGGGCGCGAGATCGATCCGCTGGTGGCGGCCCTTCCCGATCGGTGGCCGCGGCGTAACCCAGGCGAACTGCCGCTCGTTGCGCCGGTCGTTCGGACCGCGGCCGTCGACCGATCGGGCAGGCTGTGGATCT
>Ga0310900_10000868_pt1 | contig 11213 bp, 13 predicted proteins | sample C24D1metaG_FD_203879 | JGI IMG/M metagenome (GOLD analysis project Ga0310900, IMG submission 203879) | Lab incubated soil microbial communities from West Virginia University Organic Research Farm, Morgantown, WV, United States - C24D1 | ecosystem: Environmental > Terrestrial > Soil >...
GATAAGAAGCAATTCCCGATCCGGCTTACCCATCGCTGGGCTGCCAGGTTTCCACGATCGAAGCGGCGACCGTACCGTCGAGATCGCTCCACCGATCGATCGGCAAATCGAGTTCGACAAGGGCCGCCGTGACCAGGCCGTGATGCTCGCCGGTCAACAGCAGAACGAAATCCTCGAGTCCAGGATTGTGTCCGACGATCAGGACGGTGACAGCCTCCTCGCTCACGCCGTTGAGCGCGTCGAGAAGATCGTCCGGCTTCGCGTGATACAGCGACGGATTGGCGACGATGTCGCGCGGGTAGCCGGCAGCGTCCGCCACGGCCTGCGCCGTCGTGCGGGCGCGAACGGCGTCAGAAGTGATGATGATGTCCGGCATGACCGCGCGCCCACGGAGCCATTCACCGACTCGAGGCGCGTCGCGAAGGCCGCGCGGGTTGAGCGGCCGGTGCCAGTCGTCCTGCGACGAATCCGCCCAGCTCGATTTCGCGTGCCTGAGAATCAGCAGCCGCTTCACGCTCCGATGTTACGCCCTCTACGGCGAATGCTTGAAGGCCTCCGCGATTTTCACCGCGAGGCCGGCCGTGTCCGCGTACGAGGTGTTCGAAATCACCGACACGATGATCCCGTGCTCCGGAAAGGTCGTGAGGGACGACACCATCCCGCCCAACACATCGCCATCGTGTCCGATGGTCTGCGTCGGCTTGCCGGCGAACGTGACGGTCTCGAGATCCCAGCCAAGGCCGTAACCCGTCTCCGCTCCTGACGACAGTCGCTGAGCTGTGTGAAGGAGCGTGACCGTCTCCGGTTTGAGCAGCTTGCCGCTGCTCATCGCCATCGCGAAGCGCACGAGGTCGGACGGCGTCGACAGAAAGACGCTCGAGCCCGAGTAGCAGGACAGATTGATCTCGCGCATCGGGTCCGGGCCGTAGCGGGGATCCGCCGCGAACCTTGGAAAATACGGCGACGCCTGATCGGGCGACGACTCGGTCGCGAGATCGGGCTCGGTGTGATCCATGCCGAGCGGCTCGAAGATCTGCGCGCGCATGAACGAGAGGAACGGTTTGTCGGCAGCGGTTTCGATCGCCGCGCTGACGAGAATGAAGCCGAAGTTCGAGAAGCGGTACTCGGTCCCCGGCTCGAAGCGCAGCGACGTGTCGAAGTGCTCGATCGCGTCGACCGGGCGATCGCACTGCTCGCCGTACAGCGGCCCTTCGTCGCCGCCGTCACTTCTCACGCCGGCCACATGTCCCATCACCTGTCGCAGCGTCGCCGGCCATTGCTGGCCCTGGAATTCGGGCACGTAGGCCTGGATTTTTTCGTCGAGCTTCAGCTTGTCTTGCTCGAGCAGCAGTCCGGCGGCTGCCGACGTGAGCACCGCGGACGCGGTGCCGATCCTGAATCGCGTCTCCGGAGAAACCGGTGTTTTGCTCTCGAGATTAGCCAGGCCAAAGCCTTCCGCCCACACGATCTCGTTGCCGGCGCCGACCGCGACCGAAAGTCCTGGAAGATTCTGCTCGGCGACCGCGGCACGGATGATCTGTCGCGCCCGTTCGGCGGCGTCCGACCATTGTCGAGCCGGCATCGCGCCCGCAACAGAGCTCACATCCTGCGCGTTTGGGTAAATGGGCTTCGTCGTGGCGCTGATGTAGACCCACAGCCCGCCAACCGCCAGGAGGATCAGCCCGACGCCAAGCGCGAACAAGGCCAGCCACGTCTCGATCCGATTCCAACTCTTCGCCACGTGTTCTCCGATTCTAACGTCCAGGTCCGAACCAGGCCGGACTTGACTTAATTTGTATCGCAGTATACTTTGAAATACAAAGTTATGCGGATCCTCCGGGCGACCCACCTCGGCATGTGCTTCGGCGTTCGCGACGCCATCGAGCTCGCGCACCAGCACGCCGACGCCGGTCCACTCACGATCCTCGGTGACCTCGTCCATAACCCCACCGTCCTGAAGGCCCTCGAGGCGAAGGGCATCGCGGTCGCGCAGGACGTCGCCCAGGTCAAGACGGCGACGCTGATGGTGACGGCCCACGGCACATCCGAGCGCAACCTCGCGCGAACTCGGGCGATGGGACTGAATGTCGTCGAAGCCACATGCCCGCTCGTCCACGTCGCGCACCGCGCCGTGACGGACCTCGCGCGCGCCGGCTATCACGTCGTCGTTGTCGGGCAACGCGATCACGTGGAGGTGCGCGGCCTCACCGGCGATCTCGATCGCTTCGACGTCGTACTCGAGGATGACGACGTGCTCGCGCTCGAGGAACACCCTCGCATCGGCATCGCCGCCCAGACGACGCAGCAGGTGGAGAAGGTGCGGCACCTCGCTGACTTGATTCGACGGCGATTCCCGCAGTCGGAAGTGCGCTTCGTCGACACCGTCTGCAAGCCCACCAAGCAACGCCAGTCCGCGGCCGTTGAAATGGCACAACAGGCGGACGTCGTGATCGTGGTCGGCGGCAAGTCGAGCAACAACACGCGCGAGCTGGTGAAGACCTGCGGGCGCTACTGCTCACGCGTGCATCACGTGCAGACGGATGCAGACGTTCATCCAGAGTGGTTCGAAGGTGCGGAGGTCGTGGGACTAACGGCCGGCACGTCGACGCCGGACGACGTCATCGATCGCGTCGAGGCACGCATCTACAGCTGCCGCCGTGACGCGGCACATCAGGGCTCGGCGTCACCCGCGCCGGTCGCGGGAGATGACGGTATGGGATCCGCGGGATCGGGCCAGTAGACTCGCGACAAGTAATGCAGCGCGATGCCCGCGCCCCAGCGGTTGGGAGCTGTCCAGATCAGCAACGCCACCGCCACGGCCATCAACATCATGCCCGGCACAGGATGCGAAACCATGACTCCGAAATAGATCACGACAATGATCACGGCGATGGGCAGCCGATCCCCGAAAATGGTGAAGGCCCACGTATCACCGGGATTCCGGGTGAACACCAGGCCGCAGGTCGCACACCGCTCGAACTGGCTCCACCCGGAAAACAGTCGCCCCTCGCCGCAATGCGGGCAGCGCTTGCGCAGTCCACGCCGAAGCGCCGTCAGCAATTCTCGACGCTCAGCTTGAAGAGTGCGCGTGCCCGCGCCGCGCCGCCTCGATGGTCGCGACGTCGATCTTCTGCATCGTCATCATCGCCTCGAAGGCCCGCTTGGCCTCATCCCCACCAGCGGCAAGCGCGTCGGTCAACACGCGCGGGGTGATTTGCCAATTGAGGCCCCAGCGATCCTTGCACCAACCGCACTGGCTCTCCTTGCCGCCATTGCCGACGATGGCGTTCCAGTAGCGATCAGTCTCTTCCTGATTGTCGGTGGCGATCTGGAAGGAGAAGGCTTCGCTGTGCTTGAACTCCGGGCCGCCGTTGAGACCGAGACAGGGAATACCCAGAACGGTGAACTCCACCGTCAGCTCATCGCCCTCCTTGCCGCTCGGGTAGTCACTGGGCGCCTTATGAACGGCGGTCACTTTACTATTTGGAAAGGTCGCGGCGTAAAAGCGGGCCGCTTCATGCGCGTCCTTGTTGAACCACAGGCAGATCGTGTTCTTAGGCTTCATGTCCCCACATTGCATCGTCCCCGACAGCCACTGCAAGGTCAGCCGTTCCGGTTAGCGGATGCGCTCGAGTTCGGTTTCGGCGATTAGGCTCTCTCGTGGACGACCGATGGTCGCGACCGCGAACGTCTTGCCGGCAAGCGAGTACGTCACTTTGCAGTTCTTCTCTGCAGGCGAGCCGTCGACGACGACGCTGTCCCATTGCTCCGCGTGACCGACGTAGGAAATCGCCGCATCGAAGTGCCGGCTCCAGAAGAACGGCACCGCGTCGAACCGCTCGCGGCGGCCGAGCATGTTGCGCGCCGCCGTTTGCCCCTGGCGCTGCGCGACGACCCAATGTTCGACGCGAATGTTCTTGCCCGTATGCGGATCGGGCCAGCGCGCGTTGTCACCCGCGGCAAACACGTTGGGCGCACTGGTCTCGAGGTACTCGTTGACGGCGATGCCCTTATCGATCGAGAGACCTGCCGCTTCAGCGAGCGCGAGGGCGGGCCGAACGCCGACGCCGACGACGATGAGGTCGGCATCGAGCGTGGCGCCGCCGCTCAACCTGACCTTGTTGCCGTTGACCGAGGCGACGGTCTGGCCGAGATGGAACCGCACGCCGTTCGCTTCGTGAACCGTTTGCACGAAACGACCGATGTCCGCGCCCATCACGCGTTCGAGCGGGAGTTTGTCAGGAGCGACGACGTCAATGGTGATGCCGCGCTTGCGCAGCGACGCGGATACTTCAAGGCCGATGAAGCTGGCGCCGATGACGAGCACGCGCGCGGCGCCGGCGGCCTTCGCGACGATCGCGCGGGCGTCTGCCCACGAGCGTAGGTAAAAGACCGGCACTCGCGGCGCACCCGGAATCGGGAGTTGCACTGGATCGGCGCCGGTTGCGATCAGCAACGCTCCGTACTGTCGCTTCGATCCGTCATCGAAACCCACAGTCCGCGTTTTCGGATCGAGCGTCGTCGCGCGGCGGCCGAGTACGAGCTCGATCTTGCGCTCGTCGTACTGCTCCTTCGACCAGATCGGCATCCAGTCGTCCTGCGCTTCACCGGCCAGGTAATCCTTCGATAAGTTCGGCCGATCGACGGGAAGATCCGAATCGGCGCTGACGATCGTGACAGGACCTTCGTATCCTTCACGGCGGATCATGTCCGCAGCGGCCGATCCTGCCGCGCCGCCGCCGATGATGAGAATGGAGTCCGGAGTCGCAGGCAGTGGCGCGGCGGTTGGCGCGCCGGTGAGCTTCTCGCGAACGAATGCGGTATCGCCGGTCACTTCAACACGCCAGCGCGAAATCGGATCGAACGCCGGAGCGCGGAGCGCCTCGCCCGTGCGCAGACTGAAACAGGCGTGGTGGAGTGGACAACGAACGGTGTCGCCGACAATCAGGCCGCGCGCGAGCCGGCCCTTGTAGTGCGTGCACCGCGCGCCGACAGCGAAGTACTCGTGACCCGATCGTGCGAGGACAACTTCATCGGCGCCCACATGGCCGGAGACCATCGCGCCATCGGTGAGGCTCGCGATCGGCGTTCCAAGGCTGAGGTCGGGTCCGTGGTGCGCGCGCTCCGCCATAACAAAGCCATTGTATTGACTAACGCGGCCACTCGCTCGACACCGTCAACTTGAAGCCACTGGGATCGGTCAGATCGAATTGTCGCGTCTTCCAGGGTGTGTCGAAGGGCTCAGCATCCAGCTTGTAGCCGGCGGCCTTTACGCGCGCGGCGATCTCGTCGATGTTCTGCGTCGTTTCGATGTTCAGCCGCGTGCCGATGCCCTTCTGCCGGTCGCGGCCCTTCTTCCAATCGTCCTGGCTCAAGCCAAGCTCGGAGTCGCCGGCCTTCAACATCCCGCCGACGAGCTTGCCGTTTTCCTCCCAGCGATTGGCGACGCTGAAGCCGAGTGCCTCGTAAAACGCGATGCTCTTCGCCACGTCATCAACGGTCAAGCCGGGAAGGATGGTCTTGGCGCTGAGCTTTGATGTTTGCGTGACAGCCATGTCGTGTCGTCTCCTGGGCGTTCTATAGCACGCACCGTTCTCGGAAACCATAGGCTCCTACGGCCGGAGACGTTGCGAGACAAATACGTCGTCGCATGGGGTAGGCTTTCACCACAGGTTTTTTCTTACCCGGAGGTTCAATGGCTGGTCTTGTATCTCGTCGCAAGTTCTTCGGCACCGCCGCGGCTACCGTCGGCGCCATCAGCGTTTCTTCTCGTCCGGACTTGTTCGCGCAAGGCACGCAGGCGACCGCGACAACGCAGCGTTTCGGCGGCAACGACGCGGATTACGACCGCATGGTCAAGCTCGCCAGCAACGAAAACAACTGGGGTCCGCCAGAAGCGGTCATGAAGGCGATGAACGGCGCGTGGAAGTACGCGAACCGTTACGGCTATCCCGATGGCAACGTCGTCGAAGCGATCGCCGAGCATCACGGCCTCAAGCCGGAGAACGTGCTCCTCACCGCGGGCTCGGGCGAAGTGCTGCAGGTTGTCGGCACGACGTTCCTGCAGGGCGGCAAGAAGGTGATTGGCGCCGACCCGTCGTACGGCTCGGTGTATCAGCACGCCACCAACATCAAGGCGGAAGCGATCAAGCTGCCGCTGCTCAAGGATTACCGCCAGGACATCCCGGGGATGATCGAGGCGACCAACAAGAACGCCGCGCAGATCGGCTTCTTCTATCTTTGTAACCCGAACAACCCGACCGGCGTCGTCGTGACGGCGAAGGAAGTGAAGCAGGTCGTCGAGGGCATTCCGAAGGACATGCCGATCCTGATCGACGAGGCCTACCATCACTTCGTTGACGATCCGGCTTACGGCACGGCGACTCCGTACATCCTCGAAGGCCGTCCGGTGATCGTGGCGCGCACGTTCTCGAAGATCGCGGCGCTCGCGGCGATGCGCATCGGCTACGCGCTGGCGCCCGCCGAAATCGTCCGCAAGATGCGTCCGTACTCGATGGGCAGCGTCAACGCGCTGGCCAAGTGGGGCGCGGTCGCGTCGCTCAAGGACACCGCCGGACAGGCCGACGTCAGGAAGAAGATCATCGACCTGCGCAACAAGACGACGCGGGATCTCGAGGCCTACGGCTACCCGACGATCCCGTCGCAGACCAACTTCTTCATGGTCAGCCTCGAGGGCCGCACGGTGCAGCCGGTGATCCAGGAATTCCGCGAGAAGGGCATCCTCGTCGGCCGTCCGTTCCCGCCGATGATCAACCACCTGCGCGTCTCGATCGGCACCGCGGAGGATATGGACAAGTTCCTCAAGGGCTTCAAGGAAATCTTCCCGAAGAAGGCGGCCACGACCATGGCCCGGGGCTAAGAAGCCTGAGTTCGTGAATCGGCAAGACGCCGCCTACGGGCGGCGTTTTGTTTTTAACCGTTAGTTTTTAATTGTTAACTCCGGCGCGCTGCCTTGATCAACGCGTCCATGTGATCGAGGTATTTCTCGAGCGCGCGGCGGCCCGATGCGGTGAGCTTGTAATCGGTGCGAGGCGTGCGCCCCGAAAAGGTCTTCGTGCAGGCGACGTAGCCCGCTTCCTCGAGCTTGCGCGCGTGGACGCTGAGGTTGCCGTCGGTCGCGTTGAGCGCCGACTTCAGATCGGTGAACGACATCTCGTCGCCCGCGGCGAGCGCGCTGACGATGCCGAGGCGCATGCGATCGTGCAGCAGGCGATCGAGGTTCGTCGCGATCTCGCCGGTGCGCGGCTCGACCGTCGTCTTCGGCCGGACGTCGGTATGAAGTTTTCTCGCCGCGCTGCCTTTAGCCGCCATAATTCCTTGCAATGTAAGCGCCGAATCCGATGTGCAGGCCGCCGAACCCAATCGCCAGCCAGACGTTGCCCCACCCGGGCGGCGCCACGATCGCCGCGATGCCGAGCGCCATGAAACACACGCCGATCGCGCGCACGATCGGCACGCTGAAAATCCCGCCGGTCAGCACGCCCGCCCCGTAGAGCAGCAGCCACGCCGGCGCCATCACCGTGAAGGTGCGGATCGCCCACAGCTCGTAGGTGATCGCCGCTCCCGCCACCAGCGGCGCCGCCAGACCCATCGCGAAGCGCCGGCCCGTGGCGCCCGTCAAGGTGCCGCCGCCCCGCTTCGCCTTGCGCGCCATCGTGATCAGCCCGACGACGGCCGCGATCGCGGCGGCGCCGATCCAGGTCATCAACCACCGATCGTCCGACGGTTGCCGTGCCGCGACTACCGACGCGACCAGCGCCACGACGCCCATCGCCACGCCGCCGGCGCCCGGAATCGACGTAAATGTGGCGCTGCGTTCCATCGCCTGGCGGATAAAGACCAGGTTCTCTTCGGCGCGGTCGCCGACCGAACCCGGCTTGACCGCTTTCAGCGTCACCAGCCCATCCTAGCATCAATCACTTTGCAAAACAAAGTCCACGGCCAGGCCCATCCGGATCCGTGTAATCTGTGTAATCCGTGGATTAGAATCGCGGGAATGTTTCCGGGGGGGTCGGTGTTTAGAACGGTGATGGAGGTATCTATGAAACGCGTTTTAGGTATTGCGGCGGCTGCCACCCTGGCGCTGTCCGTTGTGGCGGTGGCCCAGGAAAAGAAGGGGCCAGCCGAGCACACGATGACCGGCTGCGTCCAGAAGGGCGCGACCGCGACCACGGGTGTCGTGGAAAACACCGCGGAGAAGGGTCCCAAGACGATCAGCATCATTGATTCGAAGGCCACTCTCGCCCCGCACGTCGGCCACAAGGTCGACATCGTCGGCGTGAACGTCCCGGTGGCGGAAGCGGAAGCGATGAAGCCGGCGCCGGCGAAGGCACCTCACTACATGCGGCTGAGCGCGGTGAAGATGGTCTCGGCGACGTGCCCTTAACTACCACTTGAAGTTGGCAGTTGGCAGTTGGCAGTTACCAGTTGACGAGGGCCGGAGCGATCCGGCCCTTTCATTTTGGAGCGGCGGTTGGGCCGGCAACCAGTTCGAATCCGAGATCGTCGTTGCCGATGGCCGAGTTCGTCAGTACGATCGCCGCGATTTTGCGCGTCTTGTCGAAGCCGATCCACGTGCGGTAGCCGCCGGTACCGCCGTTGTGCCACACCACGTCGCGGCCATTGATGCTGCGGATCAACCAGTTCATGCCGATCGACATGTCCTTGCCCACTGAACGGCGAACGACATGTGTTTGCTGCATCAATCGCGGCAAGCGCGCGCCCGACGAATCAAGATTGGCGCGCGCAAACTTCAGCATGTCGGTCATTGTCGATCGCAGCGCGCCCGCGCCGGCCAGCGCCGGAATATCCCAGTTGGGCATCACCATGCCGCCGGCGGAGTAGCCCTTCGCGAGGTGCTCCTGCATCCACGGCGTCAGGGTGACGCCCGTGTGGTTCATGTCCAGAGGATCGAGAATCCGTTCCTTCACGAGCGCCTCATAGGTTTTTCCGGCGCGCATCGCCAGCGCCTGTCCGAGAAGGCCGACTCCGAGGTTGGAATATTCGAACTCGGCGCCGACGTCGCGCGTCAGCTGATACCGGCCGAGGAATTCGAACATCTGCTCCGCCGTGTAGTCGGCGTACGGATTCAGCGGGTTCGCCGGTTTCATGTTGTCCGGCAGCCGCGGCAGTCCCGATGATTGCGTCGAGAGATCGAGCAGCGTGATCGCGCGTCCGTTCCGCTCGGGAACCTTCGCGCCGGCGCGCAGATGACGCGCGACCGGATCGTCCAGCCTCACTTCGCCGCGCTCCGCCATGTCGGCAAGCAGCAGCGCGGTGAAGACCTTCGTAATCGATCCGATCTCGAAGACGGAATCGCCATCAAGCGGTTTTGCATCCGGCCCTGGATTGCCGAACGCCGCCATCGACGAAGAACCGTCAGGCTCGATGGTGGCGACGACCATGCCGGCGCTCTTCTTCGCGTCGACCCGGCTCTTGATGGCTGCGGCGATCTCGGCGTCGCGCGCGCCTGGCGCGGTCGCGACGCCAATGGTGAGGATGAGTGCGGCAAGAACAGGTCTCATCACAATCCGCCCTTTCTAGTCGGTGGGCGCATATTGTAGATGAGATTGTGGAAAGGGCCGGAGGATCCGGCCCCTCCCTTTTAGCGGTCGCTGCGATCGCCCCGATCGCCCTGTCCTGGCTCGGTCTCCCTCTCGGCATCGGTCCGCTGATCCTGCGACAGCGAGCGGCCGACATCGTCGGATTCCTTGAACTGGCCCTCCGCATCGCGGCGCACGAAGCGCTTATCGGTGCCGGTATTAATCAGTTCTCGATCGTCTTTGCGCTTAGACATGGTTGTGTTTCCCCCAAGTCCAAACCTGCAACGGGAGTGCCACGGCGTGAAGCTGGTGCGTTGTTGCGTATCGGCGCGTCCTGTATACTGCTGTTAATGACGATGACCCGAAAGCGGATGCTCAAGCGTGCCAAGCGTGGCGCGGGGGGCGGACGTTTGTAAGGACTCGTTTTCGGAGTTCGACGATCGACAGCCACCCGCCGCGGATTACCGTGAGCGGGATTTTTATTTTAGGCGGCAGATCTCAGGCTGCTGATTTATCGGTGATTGAGGGGACATTCAGTGGATGCGATTGAAGTCGGCGTATTGGGCGCGACAGGCATGGTGGGACAGCGGTTCGTCTCTCTCCTGTCGCAGCATCCGTGGTTCCGGTGCACGTGGCTCGGGGCCAGCGAGCGCTCGGAAGGGAAGGCCTATAAATCGGTCGCGCCCTGGAAGCTGAACACGCCGATTCCGGGCGGATCGGCGGAGCGCATCGTCGAGGCGTGCGTGCCGGGCAAGGGACCGAAGGTCGTGTTCTCCGGACTCGATGCGTCGGTGGCCGGCGAGATCGAAGGCGCGTTCGCGGCCGCGGGTCACGTCGTCATCACCAACGCGCGCAACTTCCGCATGGATCCTCTCGTGCCGCTGTTGATTCCAGAAATCAACGCCGATCACTTGAAGTTGATCGGCGAGCAGCGCCGGAGCAAAGGCTGGAAAGGCGCGATCGTCACCAATCCGAATTGTTCCACCATCGTACTGGCGCTGGCGCTGGCGCCGCTGCGGCAGTTCAACATCCGCGCCGTCGTCGTGTCGACGATGCAGGCGGTGTCGGGCGCGGGATATCCGGGCGTGCCGTCACTCGACATCCTCGGCAACGTCGTGCCGTTCATCAGCGGCGAAGAAGAGAAGATGCAGAGCGAGACGCTGAAGATCCTCGGCAGCGACGGGGGGCGCGCGCCGTACCCCGCCGTCGTCAGCGCGCACACCAACCGCGTGGCGGTGATCGATGGCCACACGATCACGGTGTCGGTCGGGTTCGAGAGGAAGCCGGCGATCGAGGCGATCAAGGAGGCGATGCGTTCGTTTGCCGGCAAGCCGCAGCAATTGTGGCTGCCGAGCGCGCCGCAGCCGCCGCTGGTCGTCACGGAAGAGCCGAATCGTCCGCAGCCGCGCCTCGATGCGGACCTTGGTGGAGGAATGGCGATCACGATTGGCCGCGTGCGCGAATGCCCGGTCATGCACGCGAAGTTCGTGGCCTTAGGTCACAATACGATTCGGGGCGCAGCAGGCGCAGCGATCCTCAACGCGGAGCTGATGCACTCCGAAGGGTTGCTCGGGTAGTTGGCAGTTGGCGGTTGGCAGTTGGCAGTTGAGTTGACAGTTGGTAGTTTCAGTTTCGAGTTGACGATGAAAG
>Ga0310900_10000875_pt1 | contig 11192 bp, 21 predicted proteins | sample C24D1metaG_FD_203879 | JGI IMG/M metagenome (GOLD analysis project Ga0310900, IMG submission 203879) | Lab incubated soil microbial communities from West Virginia University Organic Research Farm, Morgantown, WV, United States - C24D1 | ecosystem: Environmental > Terrestrial > Soil >...
ACCCGGTCATGCGCGGCCGCCGCTTCGGCTTGAATCTTCATCTTCTCAGCGTCGGCGAGCGCCAGAATCCGGACGCGTTCTGCCTCCGCCTCGGCCAGGCGCACCCCCGTCCCCTTGACCGAGGTCACACGTATCGATGTCGACGGCGTCGACACCCTTGGTGTGGGCAGCGGAGGCGGCCGGTGCGTCGGATATCCCGTTTTGCCTCAGTGGGGTGCAGGGAGTTCTGTTTCAGGGTGCCCTCGCGGCGGCCGAGCTGACGGAGCTGTCGAGGTCTTCTCGTCGATCACAAGGCGTGGGCGGGCTTGACAAAAGGGCGGTGTCAACGATGTTGGCCAACGCTGTTGACACAGGTTCGAAGAGGGTGTTTACTTAGGCGTCTAGCAGCAGAAACCACGCACCGAATGATTGCCATTCCTTGGCAAATCGTTCCTTTTCGGGATCGCGTTCGGCGCGGTGGCGCTGTTGGGGTCCGCGTGCTGCTGGCCGACCCAGGTTTCCCTGGCTCGGTCAGTAGTCGCGGGTTCGACAACCGACGGGCACTCGGTACGTTGAGAGGTCTTCGTGAGCAACCGGGCACTTCCGCTGCGAAGTTGAAGGACTACACGCGCGCATTGTCGAGAGGTACGACCTGACTATGGACCAGATTGCCCTATGAACCCAGATTGCCTTGGACGCAATCAAGTCACGATTTGCGGAGCTGACTTCAGATCCGTTTATCAGAAGTCACAGGGGGAAGTCGGTTGACGGATTACACGGGAATGGCCGTGATGGAGTTGCAATGCCCGAATAGGCACCTCGTGGGCCGAATTGTCAAACATTCTGTGGTGAGTCCGCTGCTGCTCGACATGCCAAAACGGCTGCGAGAGGATTGGAAACAAGTCTCCGAGCGACCCATGCTCACCACGCACTGTGGGGTGTGCAAGCGGGCGGTCAGCAAGGCAACCGACACGGTTAAGGAGCGAGTTGACAGGCTGATTGATGACGAATGGGAGCACAAGAACCAGTACGTGCTGCCGTTCCTAATAACGAGTGAGGACTGGGCGCAAACTGCCTACACCGCTCCATGAGCGGTGTAAGGGGCCTGGCACAGCGTCAGGCAGCCCGGCGAAGCCCAACAAGCGAGTCCCGCCCGTTGATAGCCGGAATGTGCTGGATGTAGCAGACCCGCTTTGTCATGCGCCGCCACGTTCGTTCGCATGGCTGGTGTCACCTAGCCGAGTCAGGTGCTGATGGCCGAGCCGATTCGCGAGGCCGCGCTCGAGGGGGTGCGTGACGAGTTGCCGCACTCGCTGGCCGTGGTGATCGACGAGGTGACCCCTCGTCCGGACAACGACGATCTGGTCGACGTGCACGCGATCCGCTACGTCGAGCGCGAAAGTCAGAAGGGCATTGTGATCGGCAAAGGCGGTGCCCGGCTGCGCGAAGTAGGCACCGCTGCGTGCACGCAGATCGAGAAGCTGCTGGGGACAAGAATTTACCTCGACCTGCGTGTCAAGGTCCCCAAGAACTGGCAGCGCGACCCAAAACAGCTTGGCCGGGCTTGGGTTTTAAGGGCCCGCGAAGTCGCCAACGGCGGTCATCTTGTTGCCGTCCCAGGCGGTAGCGAAGCCGCCTGCGGTGAAGGCGCAATTCAAGATGATCGCGCGGTGCGAAGGACTTTGCATCCACAAGTCGAGCGCTGCGGTCGGAGTCGCAGCCGATCCGGTGCCCCAGTAGACGATCTCACCCGTGTACCCGGTCTGGGTGTAGCCCGCATCCGCGATACGGGCTTGCGGTGAAGAGCCGTCCGAACCGGTATGGCCGTCCACGCCAGTCGTCAGCATGTCGTTGGCGTGCCGTTGCGCCGCCACGGTCAAACGCGGATCGTCGCCGATCGCCGCGCATGTCTGGCGAAGCCGGTTGACGCCGTTGTACACCGCAGTCCCCAAATCGTCTGCGCGCGCAGGGAAACCAGCAACGGTGCCCAGAACAGTGATGGAGACAGTGCAAATCGAGGAGACCGCGACGATCTGGCGTTTCGTCGTCATGTTTGCCTCTGGCGATGGGCTCGCTGTGCTGTTTGCAGCAAGCAATGCTACCGACTGGGGCCTTCGCGATGGTCGGAATCGGGCCGACCGGTCTGTCCAAGACCGCCCGCCGGGCGCCTAGCCGCAGCCTCCCTCCCATACCGGGCCGGGCCAATTTGTCGATCTCCGTAGTTCGAGTTGTGTCCGATGAATACCGCACCGTTCCGCTGTTCCGCAGCCGATTCTGGTAGCGCTGCACCCAGCAGTCCGGGCGATCATCGAGACCGGATACAACCGCACGACTGACCCCTCGCAGCGGGTCCAGTTCGCACTCCTGCCGCCGCCGTCGGCTTGGGCTACCGACGCCCAGAACGTTGCCGCTGGATTCGCCCAAACCGCCCAGGAAAGCCGGGCGCTGTACTGGCGAGCCTGCGAGCGCTCGGATGCCGGTGGTGAGCCCATCATCGAGCCCTGACGTCGGTGTCGCAATCAATACCCCTCACCGGATCGACCACGAACTTGTCGAATTCGTCTGGCCCACAAACATTCTCACCGGTACAGCAAAATGTCGCCCCGAAGCAGACCATCGTTTCGGGCGGCGATGCAGGCCCGTTGACGCCAACTCCTAATACGTCCACCCCGCGCAACCAGCAGTCGAGCGCCACACTGCCCTCACTGAGAACGAATCCGATCACGAACAGTAAGCCATTGGGCACGAAGCCGACCTCACGGCCAACCAGCACCGGGAGCGGAACACCTTCACAGACAGGCGACTCACTTCAAGGCGCGGTGACCAACGTCAAGAAGGCGATTGGCTCGCGTACCGGCGGTCCGAAGCAGCGCAACGTCGACGAGCAGCACGTTCGCCGCACACCTCATCTGCACCGTCGTAGGCCTCAATACTGCTGGTTCGCGAAGAAGGACACGGTTCGGCAAACATCTGCGGGCCGCGCGTGTCCTCACCGGCTCACGCGTGACCCGCTCACAGGCACGAGTTCACCCACATCATCACCTGCACGCTCAGCGGCACTCCAGTTCGGCGTCATCATCGCCGCTGGTCAGACACACGGAGGTGGACAGCAGGTGCCTTTATGCTTGACGCGAGTCGCGATCATTGTGACGACTGGAGGGCACCTGGATGGATTTCCTACCGCTTGGGGATGTCGAGCTGCACTACACCTCGCTGGAGTTCCTTGACTATGGAGTAGGGGGGCAGCACTACGGAACATTGGACGGCTGGCTGCGCGGGGAGGACGTGCGTGGTGAACTGCGGCTGACGAACCTCGCGCCGCGGCGTCCCGACAACGTCAACCTCCCCACCTTGCGGGGACTGCTCACGACGGAGGACGACGCGCAGGTCTACGTCGAGATGAACGGCATCGCCACGCTTCGTCCGGTCGATGACGCCCGGGTCTTTGTCACGTCGCTCACGTTCCGCACGGGCGATGCGCGCTATGGCTGGCTCAACACCCTCTTCGGTGTTCTTGAGGGCGTATTGGACACGGTCGCATTGACCGCACGGGGCCGTGCGTACCGTTGCCAGCCCACCATCGGAGTCCCCGAACCCGGCCCGGGCTACCAGCCATAACGCTTACCGGCCTCCTGGCGTGCCTTACCGTCCGCGATCTGCTCGCGGTATCCCAGCGACGTAGTCGGGGGGCACGCTAGCTGGCTGGTACCCCATTTCGTTGGCCAAGGAGCCGAATGACACAGGCACAGCGATGATTTGGTGTCGATGCGGGGTCTGACAACACCCGGTGCAAGGATGACCGACGCAGACGCTGACAGCACCAGGTCACATGACATCTCGTGGCTGACGTCGATCACGCCGCCCGGACGCAGGTGTAGATCCAAGGGCACCTCGATGACGACCTGGCCTTGGTTGGCGAATTGCTGCGCCAAAATGGTGCGGGTCCGTTTGTCGGCGTGCCCGTCGGTCGTTGAGCACCACGACAGTTCTGTGCATTCCGAGGGTGGCCAGCCATTCCATGGTTTGCGCAGTGGCTGATGCGCCGTCCACCCACGGCGAGGACACCACGATCAGCGACCTCCCGTTCCGGTCGACTGAGCAACCACTGCCTCCTAGATGCGCTCTGGCGGCTGCACAAGGGGACGGCTTCAAGAAAAGGAGTAGTGCAGTACTCGCGCCAGGCCACCAGATCCGGGTGGACGATTCCTTCGCAACCATTGGCGGGTTTCGCACGCTCGCGGGGAGCGAGGAGGTCAACGATGCACTCAAAATGATTCGACGCAGGCGCCCAGCAGTTTGGATACCGCTGCTAGTAGGGCTTCTGCTCGCTGTAGTAGCTGGCGCAGGTGGAGCTTACCTAGCGCTGAAACACAGCGGATCGGATAGGGAGGAAGGGTTCCTGGCTCACGGCCAGGTTTCGGCGGCAATCTTCGGGGTCGACGTCGATACGGCTCAGAGCAGGCGGTGCCTAGCCAAATCCGATCAGGCGGCCACTACTATTCGGCAAGGGATTCCCGTGACCATCAGCCTCAACGGCACGGCCGTTGGAGTTGGGCATTTGTCAGTTGGCCACCTCACACGGGAACCGGTGCACCAGGGAAATCCTGGTTCGCTCCGGGCGTCCTGCCTATATACGTTTACAGCGCCCGTGACGGAGAAGAGCGAGGGCAAATTTACGGTCGATATCGGCACAGCGAAGGTACCGTTTTTGATGGATGACCTTCGGAATGGGGTCAATATCGGATTGTCGTGAGAGCGACCCACCAAATGCGCTTGCAGGAGGTTGTCCCGAGTTGACTCGAAAATGACTGGTCGTGACCCGGTCAAGTGACCACCGGTTCGAGGGTGACGCGGTAGCCGAGGCGTTCGAGCTGGAGCAGTGCGCGGCGGCGACGGTGCTCAGGGTTGTCGCGGACGATGAAGTAGTCGCCACCGAGATCGTGGTAGCTGGTGTGGGTGGTTAGGACGTGGACTGCGCGAATGCCGGCGGCTAAGCGCCCCAGCGAGAGTCTGGATGCCCCGCGCGACAGGTACGGCGACTTCGAGGTCAAGCGGGAGTGGTGGACCGGGGATGCGGTCCCCGACGTCCAGGTGGTGCGGCGCGAAATCGCTGGCATGCCGCATGTCCAGGTGATCGGCTCGTCCAAGGAGAAGGTGGAGCAAGCTCTCTTTGACACCGTTGTGGAGATCCGAGAGAGATTAGAGGACATCAAGCTGAGCCCTCGCCAGCGCCCCTAGCTCATCAGGTCAAGTTCGAGCGCCCGTTTTCCACGTCGTTCCGCATTTGGGCAACAGGCGGGCATTTGGGCAACAGGCGGGCCGTACAGCAATGCCCCGTCCCTTATCAAGGCGCTGTCGAGTCGGGTCGTACTATCCGGTCATGCCGTTGAGTAACGGTGAGACCTTAACTGGCTACAAGATCGTTCGGCTGCTCGGCTCGGGGGCATGAGGTGTATCTGATTCAGCGTCCACGCCTGCCACGTAGGAATGCGACCGTCATTTCGCCGTGTAATTTCCGATACGGAGTTTTTCAGACCCTCATATGTCGTCTATTTCAAGACACTGCGGTTGTCATGGTGGCCTCATCTGACGAGTCGAACTGCAGTCCACAGCGGCCACGGCGGCGAGATGACCCCTCTCGCGACACAAACGTGACATGTTCGCTGAACTAAGGGCGACGCAGTGATGACTTGATGTAGCACCTTCACGACCCCGATCAATCCGGCAATAATGTGCGCCAATCCTTGGGATACCGCGCACCCGAGGCCCAATACACCGAGCCGGGTCCCATCGTTGTGGGCAGGAGACCCGGTGTCGTCGAGGAGATGGTCATGATCGCTCGGATGTGGCGAGGCTGGGTTCGGACCGAGCAGGCGAACGCCTACGTCGCCTACATCACCGGCACAGGTTTGCGTGAGTATGCGGCGACGCCGGGCAACCTTGGCTGCCAGATGTGGACGAGAGACCTGGGAGATGGTCGGACCGAAGTCCTGACGGTCAGTTGGTGGGAGTCACGGGCTGCCATCGTTGGGTTCGCGGGATCCGACATCGAGGCCGCTGTGTTCTACCCCGAGGATGACGAGTACCTCGTCGATCGCGAGACCACGGTCTCGCATTTCGAGGTTGCGGCCGCCCAGGCCGGTTGATGTCGCCGCGCAGTTGTGCCGTTAGGGCTTGCCCTCCCGCATTCGTCAATGTCCAGGAGATCGCGAACGCCCCGTCCACATCGGCAGCGGTCCCCATCGCGCTCGGTGACGGTGGGCGCTGCGGAGGTCAAAACTCGTCGTCCGCCTCGGCGAACTCGGTCGGATGGCAGGTGGTCATCATCGTCGAGGAGCGTCCGCCTCGACGTCAACCCTGAATGCCGCTCCAGCTGCTCCACACGACAGCTCAGCGTTACGAAAGAGGATGTTGCTCAACAAGGACCACCTACCGACGTGCGTATCGGCTTGCGTCGCATGGTGACCCGTGTCCGGGTTGGCCTCCCCTGAAGACTCCCGGCGCTTCGGAGATACCGACCTGAGACAGCCCTACCACACGATGCAGACAATCCTCACAGCTCGGCCAGCTCCTCGGCGTGCGCCACAAGGATGCGGATCTCGGCGATGGCATCGGCGCGGTCGCGGCGGGTCAACAACCAGGCCCGGTGCGCGGTCTCGGTGGCGCGCTGGTCCCCGACGCACCGCAGCAGCTCCACCACATACGGGATCTCCTGACGGTCGTGGCGGGCGGTGAACGCCGACAGGACGCGCTTCCACCACAGGGCCTGCAGTTCGTACTCGTTGGTCTCAGCCATCGGAGTCGTCGTCCTCCTCGTCTCGCCGGGCGATTAGTTCATTGAACACCGCGTCGTCGCGGGCCGCGGTGATCGCGGCGGCTCGGTTCATTGCGCGGGCCTGGGGCGCGTTCGGATCCAACTCACCCGCGTGCACGCAACGGACGCCGTGCAAGCGGTGGTCCGCCATCGTGCCTCCTCGGAGGTTTCTGGGTGGTCAACGCGAAGGCTTCTATCGGCCGGTCGCGGGCCGCGTAGCGCCGGCTGCCGTCGCGACCCATGCGCCACGAGATCGTCTGCGACTCCGGCCGCGACGAGCAACTCCCCTCCCGCGGCCGCTTGCTGCATACGCGCCGCGGCGTTGACGCTGTCGCCGAGCGCGGTGAAGTCCACCACCGCACCACCGACGTTGCCGACGTACGCGGGACCCGCGTTGACCGCCGCCCCCACATTTAGCCAGGGCCCACCGTCCCTTCCGTAGCCGATGGCGCTGAGCAGCTCCAGCCCCGCACGGACGGCTTGGTGGCGATAGTCCGGGCCGCTGATGCCCCGCACAAAGAACGCCATCACCTCATCGCCGATGAGTTTGTCGACGACGGCGTCGCGCCGCAGGAGCGTCTGTGTCGCTGCCGCGTAGAACCGGTCGAGCAGCGTGGCGAAGTCCGCGGCCGGGGTCTGCTCGCCGAGCGTCGTTGACCCGCGAACGTCGGCGAGCAAAACGGCGATGTCGACCTCGGCTCCGCCGTGCGGCACCGCGTCGCAGCATCGGGTACACAGATCGGGGTTCTTACGAGACGGTTTGAATCCCGCCACGCCAAGAATGCGGCCGACGGGACGGCCGAATGGGTTGTTACACATCTTGCAGCGAGGTGCCGAGGGAAGGTAACGAAACACACGCCGGGCTCTGACGAGAGGAGCGTGGCCTTCCGTGAGTAACCGGTACCACTGGTCAGAGTGTGGACGTCGCGTCTGACCGGACGCGTCGAGCGTGTTGTGATCGTTCATCTCACACCTGCCGCGGCTAGCTCTACCAGAGTTTTTTCCCGCGTTGCGGCGCGGCACGTAACCGGCTGGGGTGACCTGGCCGACGTGGACGACCGTCACGGGAATGCCGTTGCGCGCGCCGTTTCCCGACGGTTCGTCGACGAACGTCGGCGGAGACAGCGCGTTGGTGTTGACGCCGGGCGAGCCGTTGGCAACAGACATTCGGGTGCCCGGCCTACCGTGTCCCCAGCCGGGCGGCAACGACACCACACGGGGTTTGATCGCGCCGGACAGCGGCTCGATCGCCGTGCGCAACACCTTGTCATGTGTTGGTGCTCGCAGTTGAGCGGGTACGGTGGCACGTAATGGAGGTGCGATTTCTCGGGTTCGGGTCGATCGAGGTCGAGGGACGAACGTATGGGCACGACATCGTCATCGACCGAGGTGTTGTGCGCAAACGGAGCAAGAAGCCCTCGAAGCCATATCGCGACAAGTTCGGCCACACTCCGCTCTCGGCTGACGAGGAGATCCCCTGGGGCGGACCCCGCTTGATCATCGGCACCGGGGCCCATGGCTCGTTGCCGGTCATGGCTGAGGTGGTCGAGAAGGCCGCGCGCCGAAACATTGACCTTGTGGCCGTCCCTACGGACCAGGCCTGCCGACTGATCTCGGGCCTTGAGCCAGGGGAGGTCCGCGCGGTTCTTCACGTCACCTGCTGATCCGACGATCTGCACGATCCAAGCGTCGTACTTAGCTCGAACCGAGAACTCGACGGCATTGCCATCCAATCGCTATTCAGGAACCCGCCAAATCCACACATGAACTTCCTCAGCCTGTCCGTCGTCTTCTTAGATGCGAGGAGGTGCAGACAAGATGCATGACTCCGACCGAGCCTGGCTGGCACTGGCCGCTGGCGTGGCCGCCTACGACCTGATCGCCACCGACAACGAGCGGCTATCCGACGCGGCCCGCCGGTACTTCACGTCTCAGCCCGTCGCCACCGCGTCGATAATCCTGATGACCGGCCTGCATCTGATCGGCGGCCTACCACACTGGTGCGACCCGTTCGCGCTGCTGTTTGCCACATATCGACGGCTACGGCTGTTGCGGCTCTGACCGCACGAAGAAGCACCTCTGAAGGTGCTGCAGGCCAAGTTCGGCTTCACCGTCGAGAACATCGTGGCCACCGCGCGGATTCAGCTCGGCCTCGAACACGACACCGACCCGCCCGGCATCACCCTCGAAACCTCCGAAACCGCCGAAGCCCAAGCGAAGGGAACGAGCGGGTCAAGCTAGCGCTCCCGGACCGCAACCTGGGGCTGGACTGTCACCGTGGATGGCCACACTGGCCGCCGGCGGCTCGGGCCATGCGGGTGACAAAAGAGGGCGGCAACGGGGACGGAGCCGGCGTGTAGCTTATCCGGTTCGGTTTCAAATCCCGTGTTGTGGGACAGCAGGTTTCGCAGCTGTCTCACGCGGTATGGCCGAGTTCAGTCTCAGGACTCGGTTCAAATCCTCTTACCTCGCCGGGTGAGGCAATAGCCTGTGCACGTGGCACAGCTCGAGTTCGACGAGAGCATGGCCAAGCAATTGGAAGTGCTCTATCACCGCCGGGACGTCGTTCGCCGGCGTCGTCTCGTCGAGGAGGCGCTCGCTGCGCGGCCGGGTGAGCGTGTTCTCGATGTGGGTTGCGGCTCGGGTTTCTACGTGACCGAGCTGCTCGACCAAGTCGGCCGCGAGGGATCGGTTACCGGCGTCGACCGCGCCCCGGCGATGCTCGCCGTCGCCGCCAAACGGGCCGAGGGCCGCGACAACGTCGCGTTCTACCAGGCCGACGCCACGAATCTGCCCGTGCCCGACGGTGCGTTCGATGCGGCTCTGTCGGTGCAGGTCCTTGAGTACGTACCCGACGCCTCAGCCGCGCTGGCCGAGATGCATCGAGCGCTGCGACCCGGCGGCCGCGTCGTGATCTGTGACGTCGACTGGGCGACGGTCTCGTGGCACACCACTGACCACGCGCGGATGCGGCGGCTACTCGATGCCTGGGACCGCCACCTAACCCACCCTTCACTGCCGCAGACGCTCGCGCCGCGGCTTCGCGAAGCGGGCTTTTCGGATGTGACCATGGCAGGGCACACATTCGCCACCACCGCGCTCGACCCGGAGACCTACGGCGGCGCGTTTACCCCGCTGATCGTCCAGTACGCCGTCGAGCAGGGCGGCATGGACGCCGCCGACGCCGCCGAGTGGAAGGCCGAGCAGGACCAACTGGCCGCCCGTGACGAGTTCTACTTCGCATGCATCCAGCTGTGCTTCGGCGCCCGAAAGCCCGGCGCGTGAAACCGGTCTAGCGCGTCATCTCGCCAGATGACACGGTGACCGCCTGCCACACCGTGGGGCACGGGCCGCCTTGTGCTGGTGCATGGGACGTCTGCGGACCACACGCGGTGGGGCGCGCGTAATCCACGCTCTCAGCGCCAAATTCGCGATGTACGTGCCCGACCACCGCGGCCGAGGAGTACCAACATCACGGCGTGATTATCCCAGCCCGAAGACCCATCTAAGGGTGCGCGCGGTTTTCCGGGTGCCCAGCTCGATCTGCAAATTTGTAAACCGTTTGAAGTTAGCATCGGGATTTTGCAACGGAAACCGGGACTCTACACGAGGGGTCGTCCGGAGCCGGGGGTGGTTGTAGACGGTATGGGGGCTAGCTGAGGCCGAAGGCCTCGTGCTGCAAAACGATTCGTGGGTTGTCGGCGTGGGTGAACACTCACGTTGGCAGAGCCACATTTGCAGATCAGGAGGCCTCCGGTGGATATTCAGGGTACGAGCGTGGGGTTGGACGTGCATGCGCTTTCAGTGGTCGCGCACGCCGTGGACGAAGAAACGGGGAAAGTCAGCAAGGCGCGGCTGTGCCCGGATCACGGCGAGGTGCTGGGCTGGTTGCATCAGCTGCGGGCCCCGGTGCGGATGACCTATGAAGCGGGCCCGACCGGGTTCGGGTTGGCGCGGGCGATCAATGAGGCCGGGATGGAATGCGTGGTCGCCGCACCCTCGACGCTCCAACGCCCAGCCGGGGATCGGGTCAAGACCGATGCCCGAGATGCGGCGCATCTGGCCCGGCTGCTGCGGTTGGGTGAGATCACCGCGGTAACCGTTCCCGAGCGCGAGATTGAGGCGGTTCGCGATTTGGTGCGGGCTCGTGAAGATGCCCGCGTCGACTTGATGCGGGTACGGCATCGGTTATCGAACTGCTTCTGCGGCAGGGGATCGTCTATTTTCGGTGGAACACCATGTACGTGTGCGCACGAGAAATGGCTACGCCGGCAACGCTTCGACGACGCCCACCTCAAAGCGGCTTTCGACCACGGCTTCGACGCCGTGCTGGCAGCAACCGCAGCACGGGATCGCCTCGATGAACAGATCACCGAAGTGGCCGCCTCACCACGCTTCG
>Ga0310900_10000879_pt1 | contig 11180 bp, 8 predicted proteins | sample C24D1metaG_FD_203879 | JGI IMG/M metagenome (GOLD analysis project Ga0310900, IMG submission 203879) | Lab incubated soil microbial communities from West Virginia University Organic Research Farm, Morgantown, WV, United States - C24D1 | ecosystem: Environmental > Terrestrial > Soil >...
CGAATTGTCGATCAGTTGCTGAGCCGAGGGTGAGGGGAACTCAGAAATTTACAATTGACAATCGTGACTTGTAAATTTCCGAGTCCCGAATCCCGAGCCCCGACTCCCGAGTCTATGCGCAGCCGCTCGTGTTCCCGCAGTTGACGCACTTGTAGCACGCGCCGCTGCGGATCATGATCGAGCCGCAGGTCGAGCATGGCGGCGCGTCTTCCTGGTTCTGAATCGTCGAGAACGGCTTGGGTGCGGCAACCGCCTGCGGCGCGCTCACCGCGTCAGCCGTTTTCGTCAGCTGGCCGTGGCCGTGGGCGTCGTCGAGATCACGCCCGTTGACGCCGGCGTGAAACTGCGCTTCCGGCGACAGGAATTTCGTGGCGAGCCACCGGAAGATGTAGTCGACGATCGACTTCGCGAAGCGAATCTCGGCGTTGCGCGTCATCCCCGACGGCTCGAAGCGGACGTGGCTGAACTTGTCGACCAGCGCCTGCAGCGGCACGCCGTACTGGAGCGCATAGGAAATCGCCTGGGCGAACGCGTCCGCGAAGCCCGAGATGGTCGATCCTTCCTTCGCCATCACCAGGAAGATTTCGCCCGGCTGCCCGTCTTCGAACAGGCCGACGGTGATGTAGCCCTCATGGCCGGCGATATCGAACTTGTGGGTGATGGCCCGGCGTTCATCCGGCAACTTGCGGCGCACCGGAGTCCGGCTGAAGGCGGACACCGCGTCAGAAACCGTGTCCGCAGGCGTCTTATCCTTCGAGGTGTTCAGCGGCTGTGTCCGCTTGCTGCCGTCACGGTAGATCGAAATCGCCTTCGCGCCGAGTTTCCACGACTGGATGTAGGCCTGCATGATCTCGTCGACGGTCGCGTCCTTCGGCACGTTGACGGTCTTGCTGATCGCGCCGGAGATGAACGGCTGCGTCGCGCCCATCATCTTGATGTGGCCCATGTAGTGGATCGACCGCTGTCCCTTGGCGGCCTTGAACGCGCAGTCGAACACCGGCAGGTGCGACTCCTTGAGCCCGGGCGCCCCTTCGATCGTCTCGTGTTCGTCGATGTATTGGACGATGGCATCGACTTGCGCCGGCGTGTAGCCGAGCCGCTTCAGCGCCATCGGCACCGTCTGGTTGACGATCTTCATCAGCCCGCCGCCGACCAGCTTCTTGTACTTGACGAGCGCGATGTCCGGCTCGACGCCCGTGGTGTCGCAGTCCATCATGAAGCCGATCGTCCCGGTCGGGGCGAGCACGGTCGACTGCGCATTCCGGTAGCCATGCTGCTCGCCGAGCTCCACGGCATCGTCCCATGACGTCCGCGCGGCGCCGTAGAGGTCGGGCGGCACGTTGCGGGCATTGACGTCGCGCATCGAGTCGCGGTGCTTGCGCATCACACGCAGGAACGGCTCGCGGTTCTTCTCGTAGCCGGAGAACGGGCCGCCGCAGTCGCGCGCGATCCGCGCCGACTGCGCGTAGGCCTCGCCGGTCATCAGCGCGGTCAGTGCCCCTGCGTAGTCGCGGCCAGCGTCGCTGTCGTACGGCACGCCGCGCGACATCAGCAGCGCGCCGAGGTTCGCATACCCGAGCCCGAGCGGCCGGTACGCATGGCTGTTCTTCTCGATCGCCGGCGTCGGATAGCTGGCGTTGTCGACGATGACTTCCTGGGCGGTGATCAGGGTGCGGATCGCCGCCTTGTACGAGACGACGTCAAACTCACCGTCGTCTTTGATGAACTTCATCAGGTTGATCGACGCCAGGTTGCAGGCCGAGTCGTTCAGGAACATGTACTCGGAGCACGGATTGCTGGCGTAGATGCGATCGGTGTTCGGGCTGGTGTGCCACTCGTTGATGGTCGTGTCGAACTGCATGCCGGGGTCGCCGCAGACGTGCGTCCCTTCGGCAATCATCCGCATCAGGTCGCGCGCCTTGAAAGTGTCCATCACTTTCGATGCGTCGAGCACCGCGTGCGTCTCCCAGGTACTGTCGTCGAGGACAGCGCGCATGAAGTCGTCCGTGACGCGCACGCTGTTGTTCGAGTTCTGGAAGAAGACCGACGAATACGCGGTCCCGGTGAACGAGCCGTCGTAGCCGGCATCGATGAGCGCCCAGGCCTTCCGTTCCTCGTCGACCTTGCAGTTGATGAAGTCGACGATGTCCGGATGATCGGCGTCGAGAATCACCATCTTCGCCGCGCGGCGGGTCTTGCCGCCCGACTTGATCACCCCGGCGAAGGCGTCGTAGCCCTTCATGAACGACACCGGTCCCGAAGCGGTGCCGCCCCCGGCCAGCAGCTCGCGCGCCGACCGGATCGGCGACAGGTTGGTGCCGGTGCCGGACCCGAACTTGAACAGCATCCCCTCGGTGCGCGCCAGCGACAGGATCGAATCCATCGTGTCCTGGACCGAGTTGATGAAGCAGGCCGAGCACTGCGGCGCCTTCTCGAAACCGCAGTTGAACCACACCGGGCTGTTGAAGGCCGCCTTTTGGTACACGAGGATGTGCTTGAGGTCGTCGCTGAACGCCTGCAGGTCTTCTTCGCTTGCGAAGTACTTGTCGGAGCGGGCCCAGTCCGTGATCGTGCTCACGACGCGGCCGATCAGCTGCTTCACGCTGCGCTCGCGCTCCGGCGTGCCAATCTGGCCACGGAAGTACTTCGAGACGACGATGTTGGTGGCCTGCTGCGACCACGACCGAGGGATCTCGACGTCGCGCTGCTCGAAAACCACCTCGCCGCGCTCGTTTCCGATGACCGCCGCGCGCAGTTCCCATTCGATCTCGTCGAACGGATCGACGCCAGGTTCAGTGAAGAACCGCGTGAAGGCCAGGCCCGAGGCCGCCGCCTTTTTCGCCCGAGGCTTGTCGGCCTCGACGTACGACGATGCAGCTCCGCCAGTCTCGACCGTCTGCTGGCCCGCACTCGTGGCCTGAAAAGCAGCGCGCTCCTTCATGTTTCACTCCCGTTCGCTCCGGATCGCCGGAGAACGCCCGGCCACTGCCCTGCCCTGGGCGAAGCCGTCAGTCTGATGTTGGATTGGCGCCCCCGTCGTCACGAGAAGCTGGGGTGTTCTCGCTGAATTCCCGGCGCGCTACGGCCGTCAAATATGCGCGCGACCGGCGGGTTTGTCAACAGCGATCCTACAAGATATTGTGCCTTTGTTTTAGGTCAGTCGCAAGATGTTGACGCTTGTGCGATCTGTGGAAAAGTCTGATCAAGCCGATTCGTATCAGAGCGAGCGGATAGGCTGGGGGAGGCTAACTTTCAGCCTCCCGTGGTGCACAGGCAGGTTTTATGGTGGGGTCGTTTTTCCTTCCGCAGGTTGCGAAAGGAACGAGGTTGCCCCGATAAAAAGCAAGCGAGGTGCCACGGGTAAACGCGCGAAATTACATTAAAAATAACGACTTTCACGGGGGCCAAAGCCGGGGTGGGAAGCGAGTGCGCCTGGGTGGGTAGCGACGTGCCTAACGACCAGCCAGCTGATCCGCCATCTTCTCGGCGTTCTCTGCCAACTGTCGAGCAAACACCAGGTTCTTCGCTCGAATCGCTTCTTCAGCTCGCGCAAGAAAGCTCTTCGCTTGATCGTATTGCTGCTTCTCACCTGAGCTGAGCTTCTTCTTGTAGTCGATACCGTTGAGTGTCTTCGCGGCGGTGTCGATTTTTGTACGGATTTCCTGCTCCAGTGCGGCCTCACGCTCCGGGGGCGTTGTCTGCAGGGTGGTCGCCGGCTTCGCCGGCTCAACGGGCGGTGGCGCCACTTCGGTCACAGGCGTCGGCGGTGGCTCGACCGGCTTCGGCTCCGGCTTGGGTGCCTCGACGCGAGGCGGCGGCCGGCGGCTCGACGGTGCGCCGCTCGTTGGCGCATCCACAAGGGTCCCGGGCGCGGGCGAGTCCGTGCCGATCGCCTCGACGACGCGCGGGGGCGGAGCCGGAACGTCGAGCGGCGGCGGCGGCTCGGGCGCACTGCGCGCCGACAGACGGCTACACCCACCAGCCGTCAGCGAACAGACGAGAACGACCGCAACCGACAAACCCGGGTGGAACCTCGCCATCGTCATGCCTGGGGGAGGAGCAGCCGAAACGTCGTTCCCAACCCTGGAGTCGACTCTACCTCAATTTCTCCGTCGTGCATCTGCACCGTGCGGTAGACCATCGACAAACCGATCCCGCTGCCCTTGTCCTTGGTCGTGAAATAGAGGTCGAAGATTTTCTTCAGGTGCTCGGGCTTGATACCGACACCCGAGTCCGTGAACGTGACGCGGACCCGCCGGCCACGCACTGAATCGCACGTGATCCGCAGCGCGCCGCCGCTCGGCATCGCCTGGCAGGCGTTCAGGCCGAGATTGAGGAAGGCTTGCCGCAGCATCGCCGGATCGCCGTTGACGGGCGGCGCGCCGTCGCACGACACCGTCACCTGCACGGCGGCTCGATCGGCCTCGGGCTGGAGGATCGGCACGACTTCGGCAAACAGGTCGCCCAGTGCGACCGACTGCAACTTCAAATCCTCGGGCCGCGTGAACTTGATGAAGCCTTGCACGACCTCGTCGAGCCGCCGGATTTCGGCCGCGATCACATCGACATGCGACAGCGCGTCCGTGGCATCCACCTCGGGCGCGGTCGGTGCCACCACGGCAGCCGCCACCTCGCGCGACGCGCCCCGCCGCAAGTACGGCGCAGGCTGGAACTGCTGCCGGAGAAGCTCGAGGTGAATCATCATCGCGTTCAACGGATTCTTCACCTCGTGCGCCACGCCGGCCGACAGCCGCCCGAGCGCGGCAAGCTTTCGCGAATAGCGCAGCGTCGATTGCACCTGGCTGAGATATTCGAGGTTGCGCACGATCAGCATGACCCCGACGAGCGCGCCGCTCGCATCCTGCACGGGGTGGCTCAGGATCAGGCGCTCGCCCTGCTCTCCGCGCGCGGCGGTGAACGCTGCTGGAAACGGACCGCGCGATTGCCGCGTCACCAGCGTTTCGGCTGCCAGCCGGCGCAGCGCGTGATCGGCCGGGAGCAGGGCGTCGAGCGGCTGGCCGGCTTCGACGCCGGGCAGGAGATGCTCCGCGGCGGCGTTGGCGAACAACACCTTGCTGTTCGGGTTGATGATCGCGACGGCGTCTTCGAGGTGCTCGAACGACGACTCGAGATTGGCGATCTGCGAGCGGTCGGCCGACAACTGCGCGCTGACCGTGTTGAAGAACGTGCCGAGTTCGCGGAACTCGTCGTCCTCCTCGAGATCGAGCCGGACGCCGAACTCGCCCTTGCCCAGTCGAGTCAAGCCGCTGCGGATGACGTGAATCGGCCGGAGCAGGACCTGCGAGAGCGCCATGGCGCCGAACACCGCGATGGCGAGCGCGATCAGTGCGGCCTGCACCGCAGGCCCGAGCCACACGCGGAGGTCGTTGCGAATGAGCAGCGTCGACACGCCGATCCTGATCGAACCGAATTCGGCGTTGCCAAGCAGCAGCGGCTGCCGGTACTCGTAGGTTTTCCCCTCAGTGTAAATCTGGTAGAGCTGCGTCCAGCCCGGGCTCAAAACCAGATCTTCGAGGTTCTCGTTGGTCGGCAGCTGGCTGCCTTCCTGACCCGGGAACGCGTGAACCACGGCCACGCCGGTGGTGTCGACGATGGCTGCGAACACCACGTTCTTGGCGTAGACGCTCGACTCGACAATCGAGCGCAGACCCGGATCGTTCTTCAGCGCCTGCACGGGGTCGCGGGCGTCTTGAACGGCCTGAAACGCCCGATGGAAGATGGCCTTGCCGACCAGTTCCGCCCTCGACTTGCTCTCGTCGAGGCTGACGCGCGCGAGCCGGGCCAGGTGCATCAGGCTGAGGCCGGCCGCGACCGCGCCGACGATCAGCGTGACGCCGAGGACCTGCTTGCCTTTGATGCCGAGGCGCACTACTCCTTCTTATTCGGTCGCAGTCGCAGTTTGTTTAGCTTGTTGTGCAGCGTCTTCAGGCTGATGCCGAGAATTTCCGCGGCGCGCGTCTTGTTGTCGCGCGTGTGTTCGAGCGTCATCAGAATCAGGCGACGCTCGGCCTCCTCGACCGTCGTCCCGGGACCGAGCGACAGCTGTGGCTGGTGCTCCGGCGCCGGCTCGTTGGTGAGCATCGGCGGCAGGTGCCGCGGCTCGATGAACTGACCGGTCGCGAGAATCGTCGCGCGCTCGATCACGTTCCGCAGCTCGCGGACGTTGCCCGGCCAGAGATACTGCTCGAGCATTCGCATCGCCAGGTGGTCGACAGCGGCCACGGACTTCTGGTTGCGGCTGTTGAACTCGTTAATGAAGGCCTGGACCAGCAGCGACATGTCCTCGCGGCGCTCGCGCAACGGCGGCAGCCGGAACGAGAACACGTTCAGGCGGTAGAAGAGATCTTCGCGAAGCTTCCCCTTTTGTACTGCCTCGAGCGGATCGATGTTGGTTGCCGCGAGCACGCGGACGTCGACGCTCTGCTCGTTGCGCCCACCGAGGCGGCGGAACCGCCGCTCCTGGAGCACCCGCAACAGCTTCACCTGCGTGGTCGGCGTCATCTCGCCGATCTCGTCGAGGAAGAGCGTGCCGCGATCGGCGAGCTCGAAGCACCCCTGCCGCCGATCCGCGGCTCCCGTGAAGGCGCCCTTTTCGTGGCCGAAGATCTCGCTCTCGAGCAGCGTCTCGGGAATTGCCGCACAGTTGATGGCGACAAACGGGAAGCCGGCGCGCGGACTGAGCTGGTGAATCGTCTGCGCGACGAGCTCCTTGCCGGTGCCGGATTCGCCGGTGATCAGCACGGAAGCGCTGGTCGGCGCCGCCTGCTCGATCACCTGGTAGATCTTGCGCATCTCCGGGCTGTTGCCGATCATCGGCCCAAAGGTGCCGTGCTCGCGCAGCTGGCGCCGGAGCGCCTTGACCTCACGCAGCGTTTCCTGGCGCTCGACGATCTTGTCGAGCAGGATCTTCAAGCGCTGGATGTCGACCGGCTTGGTCAGGTAGTCGTAGGCGCCCTCTTTCATCGCCTCGACCGCGGTTTCGACCGTACCCTGCGCCGTGAGCAGGAGGGTCGTGACGTCGGCACCCTGCGACTGCAGCGCGCGCAGCAACTCGAGTCCGTCCATCCGGGGCATCACGAGATCGGATATCACGATGGACGGACGGAAGCTCGTGACCTTGTCGAGCGCCTCTTCGCCGTCGACGGCAGATTCGGCGACGAAGCCCCAGCTCTTGACGAGCTGCTCTAATCCGACCCGCGCCGCCCCGTCGTCTTCGACGATCAACACCCGTTCGGAGACGGCCGGCGCCGTTTCGGGACGGACGATTTCGTTCGCGGCGACGCTCATCGGGGCGCCCCCGCCAAGGACCATGTCATTTTTGCATTCTGAGCGCCAGGGCTCGTCTCTGCAAGCTCATCTTACCGTGGAACGTGCGTATTTTCTGAACACTTCAGCTGGCGGAAACCTTGCACCCACAGCTCGTCAGGCACCCTCTTGGAGGACGATTATGCGAGTGCTGACACGAGCAACCCTGTGCGTCGCGGCGGCCACGCTCGCCATCGCGTGCGACCAGCGATCGGCCCCGGTCGCGTCCGACCCGCGAAGCGACCTGACGACGGCTGGAGCCGCAGACTCAAATAGCAAGATCGCATCGACCGAGAAACGCGACCGAACCGCGGAAGCCGCCGTCTCTGAGGCTGCCCACTGGCGTGAGGTCATCCTGCCCGCCGGCACCACGCTGCCGGTGACCCTTGATACGTCCGTCGGGACGGACACCAGCCGGGTCGAAGACCGCGTGACGGCGCACCTGACCAAGGCGGTCGTCGTCGAGGGCGTCACCGCGCTGCCGGAAGGCACCAGCGTGAGCGGCGTCGTCACCGACGCCACGCGTGCAGGCAAGGTGGAAGGCACGTCCCGGCTGGCGCTGCGCTTCCACTCGCTGACACCGGCGAAAACCGACGAGCGCTACGACATTGCGACCTCGACGGTCGCGCGCAGCGGTCGCTCGGAAAAGAAAAAGGACGCGCTCAAGATCGCGGCGCCTGCGGCGGGCGGCGCCATCGTCGGCGGCATCGTCGGCGGCAAGAAAGGCGCCGTCATCGGCGGCGCTGCCGGCGGCGGGGCTGGAACGGCGGTCGTCATGTCGCAGCGCGGCGAAGATGTCAGGCTCGGCCGCGGCGCGGCCCTCACGCTTCGGCTGACGGAACCGGTCACGATTCGGGTGAAAACCTAGCCGCTGACCGCAGTCTCAACTCGCGGCCCGGGGCTCACACAGGGTACGCTGGAAGTACTGGCATGAGTCTCGAGCCGCTCTCTGAATCGCAGGTTCCTCGTCCCACGCGCGTCCGCATCGATCCCGCGCAACGTATCGTCGCGCTGCTCGAGGTGATCATCTGCTCGGACTTCCCCACGCAGCTGGTGCTGGGGGCGACCTTCTACGCCTTTGGGTTCCAGCAGGAGCGGCCGGACGGGACCCTCAACCTGGCGTTCATCGCGGTGCTGTCGCTGGTCGACGCGGTCGTGCTGATCGGCCTGATCGTCTTCTTCCTGCGCGCTCACGGCGAAAGTCCACGCGCGCTGCTAATCGGCCGCCGATCGATCGGAGAGGAGGCGCGACTCGGGCTGCCGCTGTCGTTCGCCGCCCTGGCGATTGCGTTCGCGGCGATTCTCCTCATCCAGCAGTTCGCGCCGTGGCTGCGCACAGAGGATAAGAACCCGTTGCAGGATCTGCTGGCCACGCCGCGCGGCGCGGCCGTCATGGCGGTGGTGCTCGTGGTCGCCGGCGGGATCCGCGAAGAGGTGCAGCGTGCCTTCCTGCTGCGCCGCTTCGAGCAGTGGCTCGGTGGTCCGGTGGTCGGCGTGATCGTGGCAAGCATCGGCTTCGGCGCCGGCCATATCATTCAAGGTGCCGACGTCGCTGTCGTCACGGGGCTGCTCGGGATGTTCTGGGCGGTCATCTACCTGCGGCGGCGATCGATCGTCGGCCCCGTCGTCAGCCACTCAGGCTTCAATCTCCTGCAGCTGGCGCAGTTCCTGATCGCGGGAAGGTCGTGAATCGGCGGGTGGTGGTGAGGCGGGTGGCGTTCGCGTCAGGCAGCACTGCCGCCGAACGCGTAGGCAATATTGTCGACAGGCCCGACGCTCTCGAGGTGTGTCGCCCTGAAGCCGAGGTCAAGCAGCAGCCGATGCGCCGGGCGATCCACGGCTGTTTCGAGGATCACGTGTCGGACCCGCCCCGATGCGAGCGACGCCCGCATGCCGGCCAGCACTTCCATCTCGGCTCCCTCGACATCGATCTTCATCAGCGTCACCCTCTCGATCGAGGAAGCTGCCAGAAAATCGTCGAAGGTCCGTGTCGCGACGTCGATCGTGGGCGCGCCCGCCACGGCACTGGCCTCGTGCGTGCGATCCGGCACCAGCGTCGCAAGGCCGTCCCACGTCGGCACGAACAGGGGTACACCCTCCGCGTTGCGGTCGCTCAACGCGCACGAAGCAATCTCTACGCGATCATCAAAGCAGTTGCGCCGGACGTTTTTGCACCAGCCGCTGCCGTACCGCCGGATTTGGCTCGAAGGCGAGCACGCGGCCGCCCGCGCCGACCATGCCGGCAGCGATCAGCGTGAAATATCCGTTGTTCGCACCTGCATCGACGAAAACGTCGCCGGTCCTCAGAAGGGACGCGAGATGCCGAACGGTCATCTGTTCGTACATCGCGTCGGCAAAGTAGTACTCCCTCGTCGTCCAGTGACCGACGTCGAGACGCAGCGGCACTCCCGCGAGAACGACGTCGCGCACGCCCGTGCCGTTGGCGAAGAGGCGGTCGGCGAGCCGATAGGCGACGCTGCGGATGAAGCGTCCGGCGGCCGGCACATTCCAGCACCTCCGCGAAACCGCCACGAACAACCGCTCGGCCCACTCTGCCTCTGACAGCATCGCCGCGCAGCCGTTGGCGGCGGCTCGATAGGCAGCCCCGAGCTTCAAGGGATCGCGCATGGTCGGTGTATCGGCTGGAGGGACGGGCCTCCTACAGGCCCGGCTGTGCTGCGATCCTGACGTCGGCGCGGCGGCGAAGGCCTGCGACCCAGTCGTTCACCAACGTGCGGCGGCTCTGGGCCGTCAGGAGCCGGACAATCTCTGCGCGTGCGGCGTCGAATGGCATCAGCACGCCATTTTGTGTGTACAGGTCGGGATGCTCGCGATAGTAGCGGCCGAGTTCGTCCTCGGGCGGCGGAATGCTGGTGAACCGTTGATCCAGGTACGCGTTCATCCTGAGATCCTGCCGGACGTACTCGCGCAGATGACGTTCTTCAATGCCGGTCTGAGCGAGCGCCGCGGCGAACGCTGCTTGTGAAGGGAACCGCTGCCGCAGCGCAGCGACCCCGCTGTCGACCGCGGCCGACTCGGGCTCGGGCGGTGCGAACCGTTCGACCTCCGCCAGGATGAGCGCGCGATCGATCAGGCGCGTCAGCGCCTGTCCGCCCGGGTCGTCGCCTTCGACCGTCACGAAGCCGAAGGTCCGCGCCGCGCGGACATCGCTCATCAAGATCAGGTCGCCCGACACGACGGCCAGCACGCGATCCAACATCTCGGCGCCAGGAGCTGCCGCGGACATGAGCAGCCAGATCGCTGCGGCACCAATCTGAACCGCCAAATCTGAAATCTTGAATCCCATGATTTCAGAACGCCTGCCCGAGCGAGATATGCCAGGCGTTCGGCTCCTCGAGACGCCCCGGCGTGATTTCCTGGCGATTGATCTTGAACCCGAGATCGACGCGAATCGGTCCGACTGGTGACTGAAACCTCAGGCCGACTCCGGCCGCGCTGCGCAGCCGCCCCAGATCGATGTCGGTCGCCTGTTTGAAGACGTTGCCGGCGTCAAGGAACCCGACCACTCCGAGGCTGCGCATCAGCGGCACCCGCAGTTCCGCGTTCAGGATGACCACCCCGTTGCCGCCGACCGGGAATCCATCCGAGATCACCTCGGGTGTGCCCAGCGAGTCGAGGGCAAAGCCGCGGACGGTCGTGTCGCCGCCGGCAAAGAAGCGCTCGCTCGCTGGAAGCTGGACGCCAGCCTGCTCGCGCGCAAAGGCGGTGGCCAGACCGAGGCGCGTGCTGCCGGCGAACACGATCCGGTCGGTGCCCGGGACGATTCTGAATGCCTGCGCGGTGTAGTAACTCTTCAACAGGCCGACTTCCGACCCGATCGCCTTGGCCGCAAT
>Ga0310900_10000880_pt1 | contig 11177 bp, 7 predicted proteins | sample C24D1metaG_FD_203879 | JGI IMG/M metagenome (GOLD analysis project Ga0310900, IMG submission 203879) | Lab incubated soil microbial communities from West Virginia University Organic Research Farm, Morgantown, WV, United States - C24D1 | ecosystem: Environmental > Terrestrial > Soil >...
TGGCCAGAATCAGCAGCGCAGACGCCGAGGGTCTCGAGAGCATCACCTCAGTACTTCCGCATGCCGATGCCGCCGAACCGCACACCCGTCGTGAATACCGCCCGCACATCGTCGGTGTTGAGCGGAAAGCCGAGCGTCATGAAGAACGGGTCACTATGAAAACCGAATCCGGCGGCGACGCGGACGCGTTTGTCGACGCCGGTGTCCCACACCGTGCCGGAATCCAGGAAGAGCGCGAAGCCGCGGTATCGGTACTCGAGTGATGTGTGAAATACGCGATCGCCGCCGGCCGGCGCGATGTCGTACTTGTTCCAGCCGCGCAGCGTCAGCGAATCGCCCAGCGAAAAGCGCTCGAAGAGCGGCGCCGTACCGTCGATGCCGCCGACAAGGCCCGACGCCAGCACGGTGTGTTTTGACTTTCGGTATTCGTACTCGGCTTGTCCAAAATACCGCGTGTAGGTGAAATCGCTCTCGAGCGTCTCGGAAGCAGACCGCACCGTGAACTGTGCATCGACGGCGTGATCCGCGGCGGCGTGCTTCCATCGAGCGTCAAAGCGGACCCGCCCGATGTAAGCGTTGGCCATCAGCGATTCGGGTGCGCCCGACAGCGGCTCGATCTCGGTGATGGCGACTCCGCCGCCGACGCTCAGCTGCCGCGTCACTGCGAAGTTGACGAACGGCGTGACCGTGGTGCGATCGTTGTACGCGCCGGGGATGCCTGGATTCGCGACAAGCGCGGCGAGTGTCGCATCACGCCAATCCTGATCGAAGGTCGTCCACTCGAAACTCGCGCCCAGTCGTTCGGTGCCCAGCTTGCGGCTCTCCACCCGCACACCGAAGCCGGAATACTCCTCGAGCAGTTCGTCGCCATGATCGATCGCGACGATCGGGGTGACGCGAAAGTCCCTGCCGCTGATGGGGAAATCAAGGAAGGCGCCCCACCCCTGATCCGAGTGATAGAGCAGGCTGGATTTCATGGGGGTGAAGCGTAGCCAACGCGTCGATTCCCTCTGCTCGAGGATGAACTGCAGGCGGATCTCGCCGGAGCGGCGGCCGCGGATCACCCGCCGGCTCACGTCGTAGTCCGGAAACGCCGTTCTCACCTTCGCTTCGACCTTGTCGACGTCCTCGGTTCCGAGCGGCTTGCCAACCAGCGTCTGCACCTCGGCGTGCAGATCGGCGGCGACATCGCTCTCGCTTATCCCGCGGATCTCCACGCGCTCGATCAGGTAGCGGGCATTGGCGTCACCGCGTCGATCCTGATCGCGCATGTACGCCACCACGAACACGACGCGCACCTCACCCGCCGGTACGCTGACGACGCGCACCGCGGCGACGAACCGCGGCTGCTCCTCCTCGATCCGGGCGGCCAGTTCGTTGAGGTGCGCGCGATCGAGTGGTCCGCCGGCGATCCTCGCGATCTCTTCCTGGAGGCCAGGACTGAGGCGACCGAGATCGAACCCGGATACCTGCGCCGAGGCGACGATGGCGCCGTCGGGGGGATCGGTCGGCTGCGCCCAGGTCGTCAAGGGCACAGCGAGAAGAGCCAGTACGAGAATGGCTTTGGTCATGCGCAGGGCGGTGTGCAAGCGTTGCGCCATTGCCTAACTTGCTGATAGTAAGGCTGTTGGCCCGATCGATCAGTGTGACGCCGGATCACAGGTGTGACGCGGCGGCACGCCAGGAGACGGGCGCCGCGCGCAAGCGCGATCCCGCGCTGGTTCATCGCAGGCCGTGAGCCGTTTCGTCCGCCGTTCGCACATTCAGCGGCAGGAGGTCGAAATGGCTGGAATCACCGCAAGACGGTGGCTGTGCCGCGGACTCGTGACTGTCGGTGCGACGCTGTTGGCAACTACGGCATCGGCACAGGCAGGCGAGACGGTGGTGAGAATGCCTGCCTGGGACGCAAGCGGAAACCTTGCAATTCATTTCTTCCGGGCGAGCGACCTGGATGGCGGCGACGATCATTATTACTACGACTCGGAAGCACTGGCGCAACCGGGAGCGCAGGTCGGGCGCTATGTCACCTCGCACCTCAAGGTGGAACTCGGTGTACGTGGACCGATGCAGTACACGTCCTACGACACCATTCACGTTCCTGCACCACTACCCGGCGGGTTTGCCGAAACCTGGGTTGACAGGCGCGTTCGAGTTGTCTCCTTCGCACCCGCGATCACGTGGCAATTCTTCGAAAACACCTTTATGCACCCGTACGTGTCCGCGGGCGTGGCCGTGGACCTCGTGGACGTTCACCGGTTCCGCGAGGCAGGCACTGAAAGCTACCCCCTGTCGCGCGCGACCGTCCGATACGACGTGCCCGGCATAGACACTCGTGAAACGGTGGTCAAGGCGCGTCCATTCTTTGCCGTGGGAAGCAAGTCGTACTTCGGTAACGGCCGCTGGTTCGTGCGTCCCGAGGCCGAGATTGGCGTCGTAAAGTCGCGCATCGGCACGGGGTCGCTGCGCCTTGGCGTTGGTGTGGACTTCTAACAGATCATCGGAGCGACATCATGACGATTCGAACCGTCTTATGCCTGACGTTAATGGCGTTACTCGCGGCGCCTGTGCACGCGCAAGATCGAGCTGCCGAGACCAAGGCGTGGCAATCACTGGCGGCGACGCTTCAGCCGGGGACCTTCATCGAGATTCGAATGAGGGACGGCACGCATTTCAAAGGGACGTTCGTGCAGCGGCGTGGCGACGGGATGGTGGTGAAACCGCGCACGCGCGTCGCCGTCCCCGCACGCGAGATCGCGATTGCGGATGTTGAATCGATCGCACCGGCCAGGCAGGGCATGAGTCCGGCGAAAAAGGTGCTTCTCGGCCTCGGCGTGGGTGTGGGCACGATGGCGTTGATAGGGGCGCTGGCGGTCGCATACGCGTATTGAGCGATTGCGCGGTGAACTGGACGATGATGTTCAGCAGACTCGACTGAAGTCGAAGCCTTCATGGCTTTTGCCTGAAGGCGGGTGGCAAATCCGCCGTTGGGATATGCTTCGTCCCCATCGCGTCGGTCTGCCGGGAGTATGTCGTGTTGCGCTCTTTTCTTCCGGCCCGCCACGCGCGTCGATCAAGGAGGCACCCGTGTCACAGAAAATCCTGCAGGTAAATTACAAGTTCGGCATTCCCGCAGCCGACCTCTCGCGGGCTTTGCTGCCTGCGGCACAGCCCATTGCCGACTCACCCGGCCTGCAGTGGAAGATCTGGTTGATGAACGAAACGGACAGCGAGGCCGGCGGCATCTATCTGTTTGAGGACGACGCCGCCGTGAACGCCTTCCTGGGCGGGCCAATTGTGAGCGCCCTCAAGGCCAACCCCGCCGTGAGCGATATCCGCGTAAAGATGTTTGACGTGTCCGAAGCACACAGCATCGTGACACGCGGGCCGATTGGTGCCGGCACGGTGGCGGGAAGCGGCATGGGACGCTAACGCGGGCGAGCCTCGCACACAGGGCGCTGGCGCGGCTCGCTACTTGGAAGTCCTAAAGCCCATCTTGATCAAGAGCGCCACGAAGCGCGGCTCGGAGCGAATCGGATCGAAGATGGCATCCTGACCGATCCACGGCATCATCTGCGAATCGGCCGCAAGCGCGCGCTCGAGGTTGTCGAGCGTGCGGGCGCGGTCGCCAAGACCGAGGTACACGAGCGCCGAATTGAACGGCAGTATCTTGCCATCCCGTGAGACTTTCTTGAGCTCCGCAAGCTCGATCATCGCGGCCTCCCGATCGCCCGCAGCGCCGTGGGCGAACGCGAGATAGGCGGTCACAAACGGTGGCGATTCCATCGCCTTGGCTTTCTGCAAGGCCGGGATCGCCTCACGGAACTTTCCCACTTCGAGGTCGGTCCACCCGTCGATCAACACGGGGAAGAAGAATGTCGGATCGAGTTCCGCTGCCCGGCGCCCGAGTTTCTTGGCCGCGTCCGAATTCCGTTGGAACATGAACGCCATGGTCGCATCGATGAGCACCTGTGGAGAGAGAGGATCCAGTTCGATCGCGCGTTCGCCCTCGGCAATCGCCTCCTGGAATCGTCCTTGGAAGGCCAGGGCCATTCCGAACTGATCGTGCGCGAACGCGTAATTGGGGTTGAGCGCAAATGCACGTCGGAATTCGCGCTCGCACCCAGCCATGTCGTATTCGTAGAACAGCTTGAACACGGCGAGGGACGTGTGCGCTTCGGCGGAAGCGTCGTCCAACTGGACGGCTCTCTCGGCTGCTGCCCTGGCCTTGGGCCTGGCTTCCGTGGCGGTGAGAAAGCCTTCGTTGTATCCCGCCCACAGGTACGCGTCCGACAGTCCTGAGAACGCCGGCGCAAAGGTTGGGCTCAACCTGACGGCTTCTTCGAATTGCGCGATCGCCTTCTGCAGGTTGTCGTCGCTCGGCCGGTTGAAGAAGTATCGGCCCTTGAGATAGGCATCGTGCGCGTCAGGACTCACGCTCGGCGTGGCGGTCAGACGTGATCGCTCGCTCGTCGTGAGTTGCACGTTGACCTCTCTGGCGATCGCCGATGCCAGTTCTCCCTGCAACGCCAGCACATCGTGCGAGTTTCGTTCGAAGGTCTTCGCCCAGAGATGCTTGTCCGCCCGCGCATCGATCAATTGCGCCGTGAGCCTCACTTTGTCACCGGATCGCGACACCGAACCTTCCACGACCGCATCGACGTTCAATTTCTCTGCAATGTCACGCGTTGGTGGTCGATCCTTGCCTTTGAATTGCATCGCCGATCCCCGCGAGATGACGCGAAGCTGGCTGATCGTCGCCAGGTTCGCGGTCAACTCATCGGTCATCCCCTCGGCGAAATAATCCTGGTTGGGATCGCCCGAGTAGTTGTCCAGTGGAAGCACGGCAATCGATCGAATGACAGTTGCGCCGGCCGGCGCGGGAGCAGCCGGGCCCAAAAGGCCGGACGTCACGATCAGGTAGCCCGCCAGCACGAGAGCGAGCGCCGCCGCGCTCCATGCCAACCGTTTCCACACGGCGGGCTTATCGTCAGCGGTGGACGCTGCCACGATGGTTGCCGACGACCCATCGACGAAGCTCAGGGTCGGCCTGAGCGTGTCAAGGGCCGACGAGGCGAGCCGCGCCAGATCGGCGCCGACGTCTGCAGCCGACGCGTAGCGATCCTGAGGGCGTTTGGCCAGCAGGCGTCGCACGATGTCCCCTAGACGTTGAGGGATGTCGCCGCTGAGATCGGGCGGTTCGCGGAGCACCGCCGAAAGTGTCTCGCCCGTCGATGGCTGCCGGAACGGATGCCGTCCGCTGATCATCTCGGCCAGAATCACGCCGAAGGAAAACAAGTCGGAGCGCGCATCGAGGGTGACGCCTTTCACCTGCTCGGGCGACATGTAGTCCGGTGTGCCGACGATGGACCCGTGGGCGGTCAGTTGAGCCCCGAGTTCGCGCGTCGCCTCGTCCGGCGACAGCAGAACATCGACCCGCTTGGCGAGGCCGAAGTCCATCACCTTCACATGCCCCTGCTCGGTCAGCATGACGTTGGCCGGCTTCAGATCGCGGTGCAGAAACCGGCGATCATGGGCGGCCTGGAGCGCCTCCGCGATCTCTCCGGCCACCCGCAGGGCATCGGAAAGCGGCAGTGCGCCGTCCTGCAAACGGCGATGCAACGTTTCGCCGTCGATGTACTCCATCACCAGGAACAGCGTGTCCTCGTGTTCGCCAATTTCGAAAATCTTGCAGATGTACGGATGATCGACCGCCGCCACAGCCATCGCCTCGCGGCGCAGACGCTCGCGCGCGTGTGGGTCGGCCGCCAACTCGCTTGGCAGCAACTTGATGGCGACCTGACGATCGAGACGCGGGTCGCGGGCGCGATAGACCTCGCCCATGCCTCCAGCCCCGAGGACGGACAAAATCTCGTAGGCGCCAAGACGCGTACCGAGCGTAAGGCTCAGTGGTGGCAAACTGGGCTGATTCTAGCGCGAATGGGTGGAAGCAATTGGATCGGCTGTTTCCTGGAAAGTGAACTGGACGATGGTGTTCGGCGGACTCGACTGAAATCGCTCGAACGCTGCACGGCATTTACCTGAAAGCGGCGTGGCCAATCCGGCGTTGGGATATGCTTCGTCCCCATCGTCAAAGGCAGGCTCCGAATGAAAGCTGTCAAGGAAGCCTCGGCGTGGCTGCGCGACCCCAACGTCAGAGCGGTGTGTGCCATCCTGCTGGTCCTCGTTATCCCGGCGGCGCTCACACTGTATACGGTCCAGATCCCCATGCAGCGAAGCGACGTCGCGAAGAACCCGACGCCGCTCGGCTATACCGTCAGTCTGCTGATTTACCTCGTCCCCGTCCTCGCCCTCCATCGCTGGTTCTCGCGCAAGTTCGATGAAGGCGGCGGGATGCTGCGCCGCGCCGGCCGTGCCGTGTCGCGCGCGCGGACTCCGGTCGCAGCGCAGGCCCTGGATTACCGGCGCAGCGCCTTCCGCCGGACGCTCCTGACGCTGATCCCAATCGGCTATGCTCTCGACTTTGTCTTTGGTCTAACGTTCCTGACCTTCAAGAACCCGAGGGCGACGTACTTCGAGTATCGCTTTCCAGCCGTCGACTTCTCGATCGCCGGCTTAAAACCGCATATCCCGCTCGAGGAGTTCGTCTTCTATACCCTTGGCTTCATCGCCATACTTCTGGTGTACGTCTGGTGTGACGAGTACTGGCTGGAAAAATACAACGTCCCGGACTACACGATCCCTCCGGGCCAGCGCGATCGCGGTCTCCCACCGTTTGTCGCCCAGGTGATGCTCCTCAAGCCGTTCGTGATTGCCGTGTTACTCGTCGCGGCGGCATGGGCGTACAAGAAGCTGGGACCTCATCAGTATCACGATGGTTTTCCTTCGTACTTCACGTTTCTCGTCGCCGCCTCGCTCCTTCCGAGCATTCTGCTGTTCAGGGCCACAGAGCGGTTCATCAACTGGCAGGCCGTAAGCTTGACCATGTTCTGGGTGGCGCTTACCAGTATCTTCTGGGAGGCGACGCTCGCCGCGCCGTATGGATGGTGGGGCTACAACGAATGGCACATGATGGGGCTGTTCGTCGGCGCCTGGTTCGGTCTCCCGATCGAAGCGGTGATCCTGTGGCTGTCGGTGACATTCACCACTGTCATGGTCTACGAGACCTACAAGATTCTGATCTGCATACGGAGCGTGTGCGGCGTCAGCTGGAAGACGGCGCTATTCGGGCAAGACTTCTGGGGCTGGGTCAAACATGAGCTCAAGCCCACGAGGTCAGGCTCGGGCGCCAAAGATCCCGAACGGGCGCTCGCCGAACATACTTCGGGGGTATCCGGCAATCGCTCGTGAACACAGCAGCCCGGACATTACGGTGCCCTCGACACAGCCGCCGTTGAACTTGTTGTGCGTCCAGTCGCCGGCAAGATAAAGGTTGCCCACCCCCGATTCATCGGGACGCAATCGAAAGCGGGTCGCGCCCACAGACGACAGCACGAACCGATCGGACGGCTCGACGTTCGCGCGGAAATACTGCCAGTCCAGCCGGGCGGCACCGTTGCGATTGTCCGCATCGTAAAGCAGATCCCAGTTGATAGCGGCGGACGCCCCTGTGCTTGCCGTCAACGCCGGCCATAAGTACGCGGCATGCTGTTCGATCCAGCGACGGTGGGCGTACTGAACGCCGTGGCGTTGATCCGCCGGAAAGGCGCTCGGAGCGGCGGCCGGGATCGTCGACGGGTCCTGCAGCACCGCGCAGAAATATGCGACCGAACCGATCTTTGGCAGCCGCTCGAACGGAATCACCTGCGAGGCATCCAGCCAATTCGCGCCCGGGCTCTGGTAGTTGACGACCAATGAGGTGGGCAATGGCCAACCCAGCCCTGCGACGTTCGGCGACAGCCAGAGCTGCATCGCCTGTGTCGCCACCGTGTCCACCTTGTTGATCATGTCCCGCCACTTCGGGAAGTGCTCGACCAGCTGTCTGCAGATGCTGCTCAACGCGCCGATCGAGATACCGAGGACTATCAGGTCATAGTCAGTCCCCTGGACCAGCCGCTTGCGCGTCCGGCCCTTCCAGGGCGCGGCCCACTGCGACTCGAGGTTGATCCCCGACGCCTTGAGCTCGTCTCCATCCTCGATGAGCTCGAAGCGCGGCTGACTCGGCCAGCATTCGATTCCTCCGTCCACGGGCACCGTGATGAGCGGGCGATACGCGCCGCCCTTGACAGCCACCTGCTCGGTCATCTCGATGGCCGTGATCAGTTTCGTGTCACGGTCGTATACGAGCTCGTCGACTCGGTGAAAGAACTTGAAGCGCACTCCTCGTTTTTCCAGCACTTGAAAGAGGGGAGCGATGACGACGTCCCCCATGCCAGCCTGCATCTTGTAGAGCAGGGCACCCTTGTAATCGAGGAAGATTCTCAGGAAACAGTGGAGCGCCACGCCCGCGGCAAAGTTCGGCTTGCTCGGGTCGCCGCCGGTAAAGCTGAAATTGCCGTCATAGATCGAATCGACGATCGCGGAGTCGACGCTCTCCGAACGCGCGTTGTGGCGGCGGAGCCAGTCCTTGAACTCGAGATGATCGATGGAGTCGAAGCCGTTGGCGATAATGTCGTCGACGATGATCCCGCGAAGCACCGCCAGTGAAAGGTCGAAGAAGATCCGCAGCCGCCGCGCATCGTCCGGGTCGGAGACGTCGCCGGCGGCGGCCCAGGCGGCGACGATTTGGCAGCTGGCTTCGACAATGCCGCGCACTGCCCGCACGATCCATGTGAGCAGTCTTCCGAGAGGAGTGAGAACAGCGCGCGCGCCGGCGTTGCGCGCTCCGCCAAGACGGCGTGCGACCCAGTGCTCACCGAGCCGCAGAAAATATTCCACCAGTGCCAGCGCGAGGAGGAGCGCGATGAATGCCGTGCGCCAGACCCGCTGCCACAAACGGACGAGCGGGGCCACCACAGCCTTCTGATGCGGCGGCGCATCGGGCAGTCGTTTGTAGAGCAGCTTGAACATCCTGCCGGCATAGCCGAACAGTCCGAGCCGCACAACGGTGCCCGGCTCGCGAAGGCCGGTGGGAAATTGAACCTGCCACCGTTTTCGCTGACCCTGGTCCAACTCCTCGATCGTCACGTGACTATGCTTCTTGAAGGCATCCGTCCAGTCCCGAAATGGGCCCGTCTTCCTGGCCAATTCGGCATAGGTGTCCTGCATCATCTTGAAGGCGTTGTCGTAAAAGCCCATCCAGACATGGAAGCCGTGCTCTTCGATCCGGTGCCCGTATCCCGGTTCGCCGTTCCGACCGCTCGCGCCCTTCCCACCGAGACGCCAACCCATCTGATACACCGTGATCTCGTAGCGACTCCGCCAGTCGCGCTGGCTAGTCAGTGCAAAGGCGGTTGTCAAAGAGGCGAGGCCACCGCCGAGGATGGCAATCTTCTTCTTGACCGGTTGTGATGAGCTCATGAGCGTGAAGTCGGGTGTGACGAGATGGTGAAGCCGGGGAGGTGCAGGTCGACCCAGCGTTCCGGATTGGAGATTCCTTGTTCGGCCATCTTCGATGCGGCGGCCGCGGTCAGGCGGCGGCCCTCTTCACCACCAAGCAGGCGACCCTGCTGCCAGCGTGCCGGATGCGTGAACTGGCCGCGATCGAGTGCGGCGAATCGGTCGGCGGCTTGCCCGAGCAGGACCGCCGCGCCCGGCCGATCGCCGCGGCGCGCGGCAAGTGCCGCAAGAATCGTTTTAGCTTCGGGCTCAGCCCATGGCGCGCGTTCCCGGGCGATCAGATGCGCATCCTTGCGGGCCGACTCCAGCAACTGATCGGAGCCAGTCGCGAGAGCGGCCTGGATGGCACAGTTAGCCCGGATGTGGAACATCTGAATGCGCATCTGCTCGAGTCGCAGCAGGTGCGATGCGCGCAGTTCGGGCCACCATTGATTCAGCCGATCCCAGGCGCGCTTCCCATCACCCACGTAGAGGTCGATGAAGGTGCTCTGCATGTGCTCCATCACCCGCTGCAGGCTGAGGCCCTGATACGTCCAGCGCCGCGCCACTTCCTTGAGGGCATGCCGCGAGCCGTCCGGATCGTCGGCGAGCAGGCGCTCGATCGGCTCGACGAACATCCCAATCGTCGCCGGTGTGTAGAGGTCGTGCCGCTGGCGGGACTCGTCCAGCACACGGTGTCCGTACGACATCATCTCGGTATAGGCGCCGCGGAAGGCAAACGTCCAGACCCGGAAATGGTGCAGCGTTGCCAGTTCCCAAATCACACCCACGCACCCGGTCCGGAACGTCGTCTCTGCGGAGGACAGCGCTGCCTCTCCCTCATGCCATCGCCCGCACGAGAGTGCAGCGATGCCCTCCGCGAGCGCGACCATGCCCAGCGCGTGAGGCTCCTGCATCCGCGTCGCGATCTGCCGCGCCGCCGCGAGTAGCGCGGTGACGCGCTGTTGTCGCCGCGTTCCCTCGAGGGCACAGCTGATCGCCTCGAGCGCCAGCGCCCTGACTACGCGGTAAGGCTCACCGGCACGCAACGACAGCAGGAGATTGCGCGCTTGAAACGCGGCGGCGGTGACCAGATCGATCTGCGAGAGCCCTGTGGCGACGGACCACACCGCGTCGATGCGCGCCAGGCTGAGTGGCGAGACGCGTGCGGTGTCGCGATCGCGAGGGGTCATGCTCCTCAGTCGGAGCAGTGCGCGATCCCGAACCAGCGGCCAGATGGCCTGTCGCGGCGTGGCGGGCATCGTCTCTCCGACCCGCACCAACGCTTCCTGCAGCGCCAGGCGTCCTTCCGCGACGTGTCCGCTGATGCAGTATTGATAGCCAGCCAGACGCTCGAGCTCGAGCGCCGTCGCCTGATCCGCGCCTTCGCGGGCCGCACGGTACTCCTCTCCAGCTTCCCACCCCCGGCCGGCGTTGGCGAGAGCGCGGCCGCACTTGGTCCTGAGCACCGTTGATTCCACTCCCACCGGCCGCTGCAGGTTCAGTGCGAGACGGTAATACTCAGCCGCTCGATCGAAGGCCATGGCATCCGCGGCGCCATCGGCTGCCGTCAGGTAGTACCGTGCGGCCGTGGTGAGATCCCCGGCGCCGAAGAAATGTACGGCGAGCATGTCTGGTTGCCCTCTCCCCGACGCCTGCAGGGTCAACGCCAGCCGCTCGTGACAGTGCCGGCGAACGTCGGCGCTGAGCGAGGCCACAAGAGTCTCGCGGATCCGGTCGTG
>Ga0310900_10000884_pt1 | contig 11164 bp, 4 predicted proteins | sample C24D1metaG_FD_203879 | JGI IMG/M metagenome (GOLD analysis project Ga0310900, IMG submission 203879) | Lab incubated soil microbial communities from West Virginia University Organic Research Farm, Morgantown, WV, United States - C24D1 | ecosystem: Environmental > Terrestrial > Soil >...
GGCATCCAAACTACTGCCCACGAAATTCATGCTTTTGACAATTCGGTTGCCGGTGCCCAAAAGGCTGCCGGAATTTGTGAACGAATTGTGTTCCTGGTAAATACCGGAGTCCAACACGGCGACGCCTATGCCCGATCCGTCCAACTGGCCTGAAACGGTATTCAGAAGCCCGCCAACAATGATCGTATTTGTCATCGAGCGAACCTGCGAAACGCCGGTCGTGGTCTCAATATGCCCGAGAGAACTGACTTCACGGTCCAGCGAAAGGTGTTTCGTGCTATTGACGGCCGCGATCTCCTCGGCGGCGCCGACGGGGAGGTCGACAACAAGCATATTCAGACCGTCGGCTCGTGCCTCGATCGTTACCTTATTGCGTTTAAGTGCGTCTAGTAGCTGTGGATTGTCTGTATCGTCCGACTGGAGAATAACCTTTACGGTTCTATTCTGGTCGGCACCAGCTACCAATTCCCTTAGATCCGGCGAAAGCTTATCGCCGACGAACGAGTCATCGTCGACTTCCTTCGAAAGCACGATCCGCTCAAAGCGAGGGCGAAGGTTCTTATCGGCCGCTATCTGATGCTCAAAACCGACGAGGTCGGAAGCGCTTAAGATCTGTAGATTCCCTTTCGAAATAGCGTCGTAAAGTTTGTTCGCGACCGCTGCCCCGAGGATGGGAGTATACTTCGAAAATCCTGCGATATCATCTAAATAGATCGCTACGGTTTCCGTGGAGGCTGCTGCAACGCTGAGAATTCCCTTGACAATGTTATCAACCGCGGCTTCATCCGCAGCCGTCGAAAAAACTGCGTTCCAGTTGATTCGATAAAGCCGTTTCCTGCTCGCGGCCTTCTCCAACTGCGCAGCGACCGAGTCCAGAACGGATTCGCGGGCGGTCCCAAAGTTATCGATCAAAACGACACTCTTCGCTTTTTTTGCCGTCAACAAGCGTGCGATCTGCTGTGACGCTTTCCCAAATACTTTATCAGCGTCGTCCCTGCCGGCGACGGGGATCAGGTACTCGGCATACGAATCAAATCCGGCCCGGGCTTGATCGCGGGACGCATTCGGACTAATGACCCCGCCTGGCATTTGGCCATACGTCAGCGTCGAGAAAAGTAGTGCCCATGCCGTGAGACATGTAAGCACTTTGGGAAGTCGTTCGCCTGTCATAGCCTCTCCTGCAGTGGTTTCTGCACGCTCCTTTTAGCAAGGAACGTGCCACTAGCCTGAAAAGCATATAGCGCTGTAATTATTGGATTTGGGTGGGTCGATCAGATCGCGAATGACTCAAAATACTCACTTTTCCCTCATCTTGACCGGTCATTTTGGAAGAGCGAAAAGTGTCGATCACGTTGAATTTTATTGCACCCTTAACTCCGAAGCAGAGGGCGGAAGACTTTGGGAATTAAGACCTTTAAAAGCTCGTCCAGAAAGCAGGTTTTGCCATCGGTACGGATCGGACAGGAGCGGTTCGAATTCGGTTACCGGCAAGGGGGGCGAGAATAGATATCCTTGCCCAAAGTGGCATCCAAGTCTGCGTAGCTTTTTAAGTTGGGCTTTTGTCTCGATCCCTTCGGCGATTATTTCGAGATCAAGAGCTTTGGCCAACGCTATTATCGTCCGCACGATCTGTCGATTTTCATTACCATCGCCCATCGATTTGATAAACGAGCGGTCGATCTTCAAATGATCCAATGGAAATGTATGCAGAAAACTGAGACTTGAATAACCGGTGCCAAAATCGTCAATGCTAATGGAGACACCTATGGTTTTTAGTCGCTCAAGAATAGCGATCGCATCGTCGGCGTTATCCATAACCGCGGTCTCCGTGATCTCGAGTTTCAAGGACGCGGGACGTACCCCTGTTTCCATGATGATGGCCTCGACGTGATCAACAAGCCGCGGGTCAGAAAAGTTTCTTACCGAAAGATTGACACTTACCATCAGCGGTTCTTGCGCGGATGAAAGCTCCTGCCATCGAACAAGTTGCGTGCAGGCGCTCCGGAGTATCTGGACCGTCATCGGGATAATGAGGCCGGTCGATTCTGCAAGAGGTATAAATTCCACCGGCGACATGAATCCCTTTTTCGGATGATTCCACCGAACAAGCGCTTCACATCCGCAAAGTGCTGCATCCTCAAGCCTGACGATCGGCTGATAAAACAATTCCAGTTCGTTACACACGATCGCATATCGTAGGTCTGTCTCAAGCTGTTGTCGATCTACCGCGCGTGTATACATTGTGCGGTCGAAGATCACACACCTTTTTCCGCTGTCTTTCGCGTTATACATTGCAATGTCCGCATCGCGCAAGAGATCTTCGGGACGGGCGTAGTCGGAACATCCCAGAACGATGCCGACGCTCGCCGTTGTATAAACTTCCCGTCGTGGAAATCGAACGCACTCGCCGATCCGTTTCGCGACCAGGTCAGCAACGCCCATCGCGGCTGCCGGATCGTCCAACTTGTTTAGAATGATGGCGAATTCGTCGCCGCCAAGATGGCCGGCCACATCGTCTGGTCCGATCGTTTCACAAATTCGTTTTGCCACCTGTTGGATGATTCGGTCTCCAGTGTCATGACCCAAAGTATCGTTTATCGCCCTGAAACGGTTTAGATTCAACAAAAGAACCGCGGACCTCGCACTCGGCCCTTCGTTCAGGACTTCCCATAGTTTTTCGATAATGTATTTCCGGTTTGGAAGATCGGTCGGTCCCTCGGGCACTGCGGTCCGGCGAAATCTTTCGTAGCTTTGAGCCAATACCTCGTTACGCATTTCCGCACCCGATACGAAATGTCTAACCTCACGAAGCTCCCACTCGGCTGCTTCTGCGCGTTTTCGCTCGACGGCGGCATTGACCCGGGCTTGACGCGTTTTTAGGTTCACAAGCACAAACGATCCACCGAAGCTCAGAAGAATGAGAGATGATACGTCGATTCCCAAAACTGAGAGATTCAAAGTCGCCCAAACTATAGAGATGGTCCCTATCGCCAACAAGCCTGAGAGACAGATATTCGCTAACCAATTCTTTGAAGAATCCGTTTTCATCAAGTTCAAGACGTGTAGAAGATAAAAGCGTGGTGTCACGTGGCAAGGCTGGGACGCCAGGTGCGGGCCAGAATCATTATACGCTAGGATCGCTCCAGACGAGCACAAAAATCTTGACGGGCTCCGACCGACGCCGGACTACGGCAGTCGATCAAAACCAGCGATTTACCCGTTTCCGTGCTAAGACCGTGGGTTCAATTTACTCTCACGCTCGCCACGTCCACAAACGGACCGATGATCTCGAAATTCCCGCCGGCCATTAGGTTTTGCCAGCGCGACTGATCTCCTATTAGTTCTTCGAATTCCGCGGCCGGAAGCGGAGGGGAAAACAAAAAGCCTTGGCCATATTGGCACGACAGGATTCCGAGTTGATGAAGCTGATGAATACTCTCGATCCCTTCGGCTATGACCGAGAGTTTCATCGCATCGGCAAGTGCCAGGATGGCACGTACGATCTCTCCGTTTTGTCGCCCGTCTTCCATGGATCTCACAAATGCGCGGTCGATCTTTACCGCATCGATCGGAAACCGCTGGAGATAGCTAAGGCTTGAATATCCAGTACCAAAATCGTCGAGACTGATCTGTACTCCGAGCTCCTTTATTTGACGAAGCATGCTGATCGCATTCTCGGCATTCTCCATCACTACCGTTTCAGTGATCTCGAGTTTTAGACAGCGGGGATTAAGTTCTGTTTTGGCAAGTATTTCCTTTATTTGGTCGACCAGACCCGATTGTCCGAAATGCGTACCGGACAAGTTCACACTCGCGAACAACGGCTGCGTCAGGTCGGTACGTTGGTTCCACTTAACGAGTTGACTACAAGCCATTTCAAGTGCTCGTAAGGTCATTGGGATAATCAGGCCTGTGGCCTCGCTCATTGGAATGAACCTTTCGGGGGATATTCGTCCGAGCTTAGGATGGTTCCAACGCATAAGCGCCTCAAATCCATGGATCCGGGAACTTGCCAGGTCGATTATGGGCTGATAGAACATTTCAAACTCATCACGCTCCACCGCAAGCCGCAGGTCCGTTTCGAGCTGCAAATTCGAGACAGCTCCTGAGAGCATCTGCTTCTCAAACATTACGTAGCCTCGGTTTTTTTCCTTTGCACGGTGCATTGCCATCTCGGCATCCCGAAGGACATCCTCAGCATCTTTGCAGTCTGCGTTTCCGACAGCGATCCCGAGCGTTCCGCGCGTAAAAAGTTGACGACTGTCAACCTCAAATGGTTCTGCCAAACGCCTCAACAACTCCTTCGCGAATGTGGTTACACCATTATCATCCTTGCCGACGTCTTGTAGCAGAACCGCAAACTCATCGCCGCCAATTCGGCCGACGACATCATATTGCTTAATGAGCGAAATGAGGCGCTCCCCAATATGTTTGATCAGGTCGTCACCTGCGGCTCGACCGAGACTTTCATTTATCGTTCTGAAATTTTGAATATCGAGAATAAGGAATGCGAACCGATACTTTTTATTCAACCTTGCTTTGTTAAGCTGCCGATCTATAGCATCAACAAAATAATTCCGATTTGGTAAGCCGGTTAGCTGATCGTGAAACGCTGCGTATCGGAACTTCTCCCGGCTCTCCTTTAGTTCCTTTGCCGTTTGCTCGATCTTCAACACATATCCTTTTAGCTCGGCGACGTGCTTTTCCGCAATTTCCGCCCTTTCAAATTCGGAACGTTCAACAGTTGCTTTCGACTTTCGTTGTGCTTCTGTATACCTTCTAAACGCGGTGTGAAGTAGTGCAAGAGTGCCTGCCATCGCGACGAGCAGGAAGAGATTGGATTCACGTAGGGCGAAGGTAAGAAGCCCGCCCATCAGTGCCACGCAAAAATACACCAGAAGCGCATCCAGCCCATGTGTTCGCCATATCCCGAAAAAACGCGCGTCTGAGTTGATAGCAAGAAATACCGACGCGAAAAATGAGTTTATGACGCATGGGACGATAGTCACCAAAAGGACAAGAAGAAGCAGCGTGCCATTTCCCAAATTCTCAAGAACTGCAGGGGAAAAATCCAGAACGTACGTCACCGACGCGACAGTAAGGAAGACAGTCACTATCGAAATAGAGCTGCTAGCCAGGATAGCTAAAAAGCTTGAATTCCGATCGTCGATACGTCGACGCAGTGCAGCGTATCCCTCTGCGACGACCGTCAGAAACACGGCCAACTCGCCGCTGAGACTGATCAAGGAATAAATTATGAAGACATCCGAGATGGAAAGGAAGAGATTGGTTCGCGGAAGCTGAATTCGCACATGCGAGGCGGTGATAACGGACCAAACCATTATCGCGAGCAAGCCTATCCCGACTGCACCCGAAGCCAATCCGATGACAGACCAAGTCAGGGTGATCGCCACCAGCAGCAGCAGGAAGGACAATAATAATATGTAGGAAATGCTCTTCCCTTTCATGGTGGAAGCTAACGGACGAGAATCAGGCAGGGCAGGTATGGAAGCGGCCTAGGTTGTTGACCTTCTCAGGCCTCGCTCAATTATAGGTCAATTAGACCGACATTTTCCACAATTTTATCTTACGACGTGGGCATTCAAGATCTTCCCGGCCGATAAATTGGGTCGATCCTATATGCATGACCCGGGAACGCCGACATTCCGTCCCGCGACTAGGGCAAGGGGCGTGCCGTAGGGAGGTCGTGTTCTATTTATTGGATATAATCTATTTAAGTGTATAATGCCCAGCCGAAAATGGCTTTCGAATCAGTCATTTTGACCGAGGCAGGTGGGAGCCGGCCTTTTGGTTTCTATTTTGTTATTCCAACCTGTGAGAGGGCGTATGCATACTCAAAAGCGACTTCCTTTAATCGATCATATCGTCCGGAAGCCCCTCCGTGACCTGCACCCATGTTCGTTTTCAAGAGAATAACGTTGTCATCCGTCTTGAGCTCGCGAATCTTAGCCGCCCATTTAGCGCCTTCCCAATACGGCACCTGGCTATCGTTCAGCGAGATCTCGATAAGCATATTTGGATATGGCTGGGCTTTCACATTGTCGTACGGCGAGTAGGTGACCATATAATCCCACGCCTTCTTTTCATTCGGATTTCCCCATTCGATCCATTCACCGGTGGTAAGCGGAAGGGTTTCATCCAGCATTGTATTCATCACGTCGACGAACGGAACCTGTGCTATTGCGGCTTTGAAGGTTTCCGGAGATTGGTTCACAACAACACCCATAAGTAATCCACCGGCGGAACCACCTTGTATCACAAGCCGGTCCGGCGAGGTGTATTTGTTTGCAACGAGCCATTTTGCCGAATCTATAAAATCATGAAAAGTGTTCATCTTCTTGAACATCCGGCCGTCTTGACGCCATTTCTCACCCAACTCGCTGCCCCCGCGAATATGGGCGATCGCGTAGATCATTCCGCGGTCCACCAAGCTTAGCCGGGCGGTAGAAAAATTCGGAGTCATGGAGGCTCCATAGGATCCGTACGCGTAAAGCAACATCGGCGACTTGCCGTCAAGCTTGGTCCCCTTCTTCATTACTATCGATATCGGGACTCTAACCCCGTCCCGTGCCGTCGCCCATACGCGGCTTGTTTCGTAGCCGGCCTTATCATATCCGCTAGGGATCTCCTGCTGCTTGATCAGCTCGCTCTGCCGCGTTTTGAAGTCAAACTCATAGGTTGAGTTCGGAGTGATCATCGAGGCGTAGCTGTATCGAATGGCCGGCATATCGTATTCCGGGTTGTTCGAAAGGTCCATAGTGTAAACATTTTCGGGTGTCTGAATCCGTGCAGGAGCACGGCGCGTTCTCCTATCCAGAACACGTAGGTATTCCAAGCCGTTCTCGACTTCGGAAACGACGGCATAGTCCTTAAAAAAACTAATGTTGTCGACCTTTACTGCTGGGTTATGGGAAATGAAATCCGTCCAGTTTTTCTCCGAGGGATCGCTGGCCGGTGCCTTCACAACCTTGAAATTCTCCGCGTCTTTGTTCGTCACAATATAGAAATCGCCTTCATCAAAAGTTGCTGCGTATTCATGTGCTTCCCGACGGGGGCTGACGATCTTCCATTGACCTAGCGGATTCTCTGCGGGCAGATATCGGACCTCATTCATCGTCGCCGCGCCGGAATTGATAAAGAACATTTTCTTATCACGTGATCGCCCTATGCCGAGATCGAAGAGCACGTCCTTTTCTTCGTAAACTAGATCTTCTTTCAAGGTTCCGACGGTGTGACGAAACACCTTGTCGTCGCGTTTCGAAACCGGATCTTCCTGCGCGTAAAAGAGGTATTTGCCGTCTGGCGACCACTCTGTCGATGTAATGCGTTCGACCTTGTCGGGTAGGAGTTTTCCCGTCTTGAGATCTTTAATCTGAAGCGTGTACTGACGATAGCCGGTTGTGTCAGTCGAGTAGGCCAGGAGACTTCCATCGTCACTTGGCTCGAACGCGCCGATAGCGAAGTACTTATGGCCTTTCGCCATTTCGTTCTGATCAAGAAGGACAACAGCGTCCGTTCCATCCTTCGACCGGCTCCGAAGGTAAGTTGGATACTGCTTGCCCTCTTCTGTCTTGGTGAAATACCAATACTCGCCCATCTTGACGGGAACGCTGAGGTCGGTCTGCTTGATGCGGCCAAGCATTTCGTTGTACAAAGCGTCGGCAAACCCCTTGTGCTTGCCCATGTGCGATTCGGTGAACGCATTTTCGGCTTCGAGATAGCTTATTATTTCCGGGTCTCTCTTCTCGTTTCGATCGCGAAGCCATGCGTAATTGTCGGTGATCTCATATCCATGGATCTTTAAGACCTTAGGAACTTTCTTAGCAATAGGTGGTTTCATTTCGGTTGATGATGCTGCCGGTTGAGCGCGGACCGTACCATGCAGTACAAAAGTAAGAACGGCCAACGCTGCGATCATAGTTGAAAGCTTCGACATAAATAGGTTCTCCTCGATTTATACAGCTTTGGGTTATTTTACGCGTTCCCGATACGAATTTTCCAATGGCCACAAATGGAAGCTCGCTTGAATTGCGGACGGAGTTGATCTATACCTTAGTGAGTTCATCGGAGCTGAAAATGAATAAATATATTAGGAGCATGAACACTACTTTTCTCGTGGGCTCGCTTTTTATCGGCGCGCTGGTCGTGGTGATAGATCCGACCGCCATTGCGCAGACACATGATGACCTTTTAGCCCCGGACGTGCGCCTAGTTCACGAAACAGATCGCGTTCCGACTCCCGGTCGGACGAATGATCCGGCAGCTGAACGGCAAATGTTTGAAAGCATAAAGGTCGCCAGCTCATCGGAAGATCGGCGAACATTGTTGGTCGGCACGATATTGGATCCAAAAAATCAGGGTCTGTATCATACAACCGTTACACTGACGGAGGCCGACGGAACAAGGCACCAAGCAATCTCGGATCCATTCGGAACATTTCGATTTGAGGAGATCAACGCCGGCCAGCAAATACGCTTGTCCGCCGAGAATGCCCAGTATTCATTCACCGATCTCAGCATTGCTCTGTCTGGTGAGACAAGCGTCGGCTGGCGCGCCGACGGACGATAAATGCGAAAAAGCGAAAAAGTAATTGGCGGGATATTTTCTCCCGCCATTTCTCTTCCTTGTGGGAAGTCTACTGTTCGTATTCGTCCGCGGCTCGTGGAGTGCCGGCGGGCCGCGGTTCAGATCTGCCGATTCCGAGACTATCGAAATTCAGGATCGCATTAAACAAGAGTGAAAAGCTCCCGTGTGTCTGATGCCTCCACATCGGATTGTTCGCAAACATCACGACGTGGCCTTTGCCGACCGGAACATCCACGACCGCGGCTTTCCCTGCAAGATCCGCTCCCCCCGCAAGCATTCCGCTCACCAGCAGTTCCTTCTCTGGGGCAAACCGTAATACGACGCGAGGACGTGATTCCACTGGGGGAATATTTGCCGGGTCCGGAGTGGGTGCGGGCCCACCTGTTTCCGGTGGACGTCCTTGAACCACGTCCGGATCGTCAACCCCGCCGCGTCCCGTGGGACGCCCGGTTCCGGTTCCCTGTCCTCCGCCCAATCCGCCACCTCCTCCGCCGGGCCCGCCGATCGCAGCAACCTGTAACAGCGGCGTCTGGTTAAAATAGACGGCCAGCTTTTCATCGTAGCCGTATGCGATTGGACTCTTCCGATCTGCAAACACGGTGTTAATAACTGAGCCGCGGGCCTGAAGTGTCGTCGACGGCTGGATCGAAACACCGCTTACCATGCCAAAATCGATCGGCAGCGACGCGTTGTCAGCGACGGTGATGAATAATCCTCCGTTCTGAATGAACTCCAGCAGATTCGCGACGCCCTGGATACCGAGACCGCCACGGATATCATCAGTTTGATCAGGCGAAAGTCCCATGTTCGGTGTCAGATCGCTCTTCTTCCAGGGAATCGGCGCTTCTGACTCGCTGAATTTCGGATTACCACGGACAAGGTTCTGCGCGTTTGTGCGAATAGGTCCGAAGATGATCACGTCATATTTAGAACGCAGATTGCCCATCCGGCTTAAGTCTTGATCGGATACATAATCGTATGGAATGCCCAAACGATCAAGCTCCACGCGATACCAGCCTTCGTCCTGCGTATTTAACCACGTGTGAACCAACGCGATACGCGGAACGCCCACCTGATGGCTTACCACGTCCGGGATCTTGTCAACCGCCGTGGCTGTTAACCCTACGGCAGTCGCCTCACTTTCGAGCCTCGCCCTCAGGTCGGAGGGATTCCCTTCGGACTTGATAATGTAGGCGCCGGCATTGAAATTCTTATCTCCGACTTTGAATGAGGCATCGGCGACCGACACCTTAACGTCCCTTAGCCGATACCGAAGCTGAGCGTTCGCGCTTTCGGCGGTATGGTTCACAACGAAACCTGCGTTCCCATTTCCCTCAACCTTGCCGACAACCTTCGCCGGCCCGTCGGTCATCGCCATCGGTGCAGTAAGGATCTTTTCATCCTTGACTCGAACTGTCTTCACGTTTCGGAGGGGCCCGAGCGTCCAGCCCGTGTCGTCGTAAGGCCGCGGATCGTTCACGTTGTAGTACTGTGTGTCGAGCAACATGTCCGCCATCCGAGAATAGGGCTGATCCATGCGCACTACATAGCTTCCGGCCCCGAACTTCCCTTCTTTGACCTCGGCGTCCTTCGTTAGCTTTTGCACCTCGACACCCTGCATCTTCAGAAGGTTTACAAGATCCGCGGCCTCGGTGGGTCGAGTTTCGCTTGCCGGCAGAACATATGCGGTCGGCCCTTCCGTCTTCGCTTTCGCGATCGAGCGTTTCCCTTTGAGATAAAAATTACTTAGGAATCGATCTTTGTTGTTCGCAACATAGTTCATCGCAAGCAGCAAAGCACTCTGCTGCATATTGATATTGTTCCGGATCGACCATTTCACTCTCGATAGCGGCGGATTCGGGCGAAACCAATCTCTGCTTGTAGAGGCCGCAGGTACGGCACGGTCTTGTGTATCGGCGCCGCCGTTTCCGAAAGTCTCGTAAAATCGCCCGATCGAATTGTGACCGTTCGCTACATAGAACATGTAATTCGGAGCCCACCCATCGTAAAAGCCATGAGTCCAAACGCCAGGGATGCCGCGTTTCGTCATCTCTTCGATCTCGTAGTAAGCAAGGTCCTGCCACTCACTGACGACTATCGGATCAAGCCATGCGTTGTATGGACCAGTGCCTGTCGAGGTGTAGAGGAACGGCACTGATTCGTGCAGATCATGAAGAACGGTCGGGTGATAATCCAAGAACTGAGACATCTGGTTGCGCGTTAGTGCCAAAGCCATTCCCATCGAATCGCGATTATTGTCATGAGCAACATATTTGCCCCAATATATAAGGCCAGGAGTTCGTTTGCCCTCGTTCGCCTTGCGATAATTGTAGAGATCTACCATCGTGTCGCGACCATCAACCTCGAGCGTCGGTGTGATCATGACGATCACGTTCTTTCGGATCGCCTGAATCAGCGGAGTGTCCTCAACAGCCAGACGATACGCCATTTCCATGAGCATTTCAGGGCTGCCGGTTTCGGGCGAATGGATCGATCCCGAAGCCCAATAGATCGCTTTACCTTCAGCAATTAGCTGCTTTGCCAATTCGTCGTTTAT
>Ga0310900_10000885_pt1 | contig 11157 bp, 7 predicted proteins | sample C24D1metaG_FD_203879 | JGI IMG/M metagenome (GOLD analysis project Ga0310900, IMG submission 203879) | Lab incubated soil microbial communities from West Virginia University Organic Research Farm, Morgantown, WV, United States - C24D1 | ecosystem: Environmental > Terrestrial > Soil >...
ATCGACATGGTTGACGAGCTCTTCAAGTCGTACGGCGCCGCGCAGGACGAATTGATCTACAAATTTGCGTCGGACGTTCAAGCAGACCAGTCGATCGAAATTGCTCGCATGCACAAGATGCTGGGGGACCAATAAGATGACTAGCGGAATCGCATCGCCAATCCGGGGCCTGCTGGTCGCCGGCCTCATCGTCGCCTTCGCGGGCGGCGGCTCCGCGCTCCTCGGCGCGCAACAGCCCGCGCAGCAGCCCGCGACGCCGGCCGCACAAGCGCCTGCGCCCGCGCCTCCATCACCTCCACCCGCCGAAATGCCGAAACCCGTCACGCCGGTTGTGTCGGCGACGGCGCCGACGCCCGACCCGCGGCCGAACCTCAAGGCCGGACGCTGGGATGCGGAACAGGCGGCGTGGAACATGCGACTGCTTTCAACATCGCCGCCGCAAGGCAAGACACTCGGCGCGACGCACTCCGATCTCGCGTTCTCGGGCAATCTCGTCATCCAGGGCAATTACAACGGCTTCGATATCTACGACATCAGCAACCCTGCCAAGCCCGCGCTGGTGCAGACCTATCTGTGCCCGGCCTCGCAGAACGACGTGTCGGTGTACCGCAACCTGATCTTCATGTCGTCCGAGGCGACGAATAGCCGCGAGGACTGCGGCTTCGAAGGCGTCCCCGAGCCAGTCAGCAAGCTGCGCGTGCGCGGTATCCGCGTGTTCGATATCTCCGACATCCGCAATCCGAAGCTGGTCACGACCGTTCAGACGTGCCGCGGCTCGCACACGCATACCGTCGTCCGCAAGGCCGGTGACGATGGCAACGTCTATATCTACGTGTCAGGGTCGGCCGGCGTGCGTTCGGCAGAGGAGGTGCCCGGTTGCGAAGACGGTGACATCGATAACCCGAACACCGCCCGCTTCCGTCTCGAGGTCATCAAGGTGCCGCTCGGTGCTCCCGGAGCAGCAGCCATCGTCAGTTCGCCTCGCATCTTCCAGGACCTTCCGGTCGCGCCGAGGAATGAGGAGCGCAGTGCATCGGATCAGAAGGATCGCGAGGCGGCGGCCGCTGCTGCGGCTGCCGCAGGCCGGGGCGGAGCGGGACGGGGAGGCGGTCGCCCGCCGGGGCCCACCGGTCCGCCGCGGGGCCCGAACCAGTGCCACGACATCACCGTGTACTCGGATATCGGTCTGGCCGGCGGTGCGTGCGGGGGCCTCGGCTTGCTGCTCGACATCAGCGATCCGGTGAACCCGGTTCGCATCGCCGAGGTCGCCGATCCCAACATGTCGTTCTGGCACTCCGCGACGTTCAACAACGACGGCACCAAGATGCTGTTCAGCGACGAATGGGGCGGCGGCGGCCAGCCACGCTGCCGCGCGACCGACAAGCTCGAATGGGGATCGGACGCGCTCTTCACCATCGAAAACAAGAAGCTGACGTTCCACTCGTACTACAAGCTGCCGGCGGCGCAGTCGTCGCTCGAGAACTGCGTCGCGCACAACGGATCGCTGATTCCGATCCCCGGCCGCGACGTCATGGTGCAGTCGTGGTATCAAGGCGGCCTGTCGGTGTTCGACTGGACGGATATCGACCATCCGAAGGAGATCGCGTATTTCGATCGCGGTCCCGTGGACGCCGGCCGCATGGTGATGGGCGGCACGTGGTCGGCTTACTGGTACAACGGCGTCATCGTCAGCTCGGAGATCGCGCGAGGTCTCGACGTCTATGAGCTGATCCCGAACGCCAACATCAGCGAGAACGAACTGGCCGCCGCCAAGACGGTGAAGATGCCGTGGCTGAACACGCAGGACCAGCCCAAGATCAAGTGGCCGCAGACGTTCGTGCTGGCGCGCGCGTATCTCGATCAGTTGGAGCGCAGCAATGGTCTGCCGGCGGATCGGATCAAGTCGGCTCGCTCGACGCTGGCTTCCGCTGAGCGGCGCTCGGAGCGCGACCGCAAGGCGCCGCTCACGCAGTTAGCCTCGCAGCTGAACAACGCTGCCGGATCGTCGAGCGACGCAGCCAAAGTGAGGATGCTCGCATCGACGGTGGCCGATTTGGCGGGCGGGCAATAAGACAGTCGTGCCCCAGATAGTCTGGGGCAGCCTTACTTCGGATTGGCTGTCAGGTATCCGGCGCGCGTGCGAACGCGGTAGTCCGGATGCCTCGTCATGACTGTCAGGCGGTGATACGTTTTGTCGCCGGCGTTCTGCGGATAGAACCCCAAGGTGTACTGCTGACGCAATTCTTCGGCCACCCGCTGCGCCGCCGCTTCCACCTCACGAACTGACGACGCAATGATGACGGACCCGCCCGTGGGTTCGGCGAGTCGTTGCAGCGACGGCACGTGCACGGCGCCTGCTCGCCCCGCCACGTTGATGCCGAGCGCGTAGAGCAGCACTTCGCCTTCGCGCAGCGCTGCCTGCGCCTTGGCGGAACCTTCGAGCGGGCCGGGTGCTTCGAATGGATCCCCCCGGCCGTCGCGGCTGGCTGCAATGATCGAGTTGTCGATGCCGTCCGTCATGAGCAGCATCGCCCGCTTGCGATGCGGCGTTTCCTTCATGTAGGGCACCATGTCCGCTACGGCCCTGAACAGTTCCGTGCTGCCGGAGGTCGGCATGGCTCTCAGTGAGTTGACGATGCCCGGATTGTACGGGCGCCAGGTGATCATCGTGCGCCGGGTGCTGTCGAAGGTGGAGATGCTCCATAGGTCGCCGGGCTGCAGCGAGTGCCCGAGCGCGTCAGCGGCCCGAATCGCGGCGGCCATGCGTTCACCGGTCATGCTGCCGCTGGTGTCAATCAAGACGCCGACACTAATCGGCGCCGGCTCGGCGGAGAAGACGGCCACGTCTTGAGGCACCGCTTCGTCGTAGATCAGGAAGTCATCTTTCGCGAGGCCGCGAACGATCGAACCATCCGGCGCCTGGACGGTGACGTCGAGATAGACGACTTCAACGCCGGACTTGAATTGCGGCTGCCGGCCGGCGGCGATGGTCACCGACGCCAGCAGGGCAGCGACGACGAAGGCGTATTTCATCGTGCTCCCGGACGACTATCGCGGCCGGCCGAAACCTGGGCGATGTCAGCACCGAGGTTGAGCGGGTCAAGCACTCGGCGATTGTTCAGATTAACGCGCAATGCTATCAAGCATACTGGCCGTCACGCCGCGAGCGAAAGCGCTCACGCCGTTTATACCCGTCACTCGTTCACCAGGCGCGCGACGTAGCAAAGGCGGAGTAATATGGCGCCGCTGTGATCAAAGCCGGTAGCGCGTCCCTTGTCGCCCTATCGATTGCGATGGCTGCGGTCGCCCAACAACCCGATACTCGCCGAAACCCCTTGGCCGGCGACGGCAACGCAGTGGCGGCCGGTCAACGTGTGTTCGATCGAATGTGTCAGTCCTGTCATGGGCCGGCGGGCCGTGGCGACAGCGGACCGCCCATCACGTCAGGCAGCTTCACACGCGGCAGCGACGATGACGACCTCTTCCGCACGATCCGGAACGGCGTGCCCGGCAGTCAGATGCCGTCGTTCAAACAGCTCAGTGAGAACGAAACCTGGCAGGTCGTTTCGTACCTGCGATCGCTCGCCGCGCCGGTCGACCCGCGGCGGCCGGTGGTCGTCGCCAGGACGCAAGACGGCCGCGAGATTCAGGGTGTTCGCGTCAACGAGGACACGTTCACGCTGCAGGTGATCGATGCTTCGGGACGCGTCCACACGCTGAACAAGCAGACACTCTCCGATCTCCGGGTGGAACCAACGCTCGTGTTGCCGGCCGAGTACGTGCGCCGGGCGCCGGGCAGTGCGGGTCTCTCCACCGAGCGGCTTGTGAACGCGGCGGCCGAGCCGCACAACTGGGTGACCTACTGGGGCGACTACGGCGGCAGCCACTATTCCGCGCTGAAGCAGATCGACATCACGAACGTGCATCGCCTCCACCCGGTCTGGTCGTTTCCGATGCCGGGCGACGCGACCCTGGAAGCGACGCCGCTCGTGATCGATGGGGTGATGTACACCTCACAACCGGGGTCCACGTTCGCGCTCGACGCGCAGACCGGCCGGCAGATCTGGAGACACGATCGGCCGCAGAAGGTTCGAAATCCCGACGAGATCAATCCGTTCAATCGCGGCGTGGCGGTGGCCGGACACCGCGTGTTCGTCGGCACGCTCGACGCGGCGCTGATGGCTCTTGATTCGCGAACCGGTGAGCGGCTTTGGGAGACACAGGTCGCCGACAGCCTGCTCGGCTACAGCATCACGAGCGCACCGCTGGCGGTGAAAGACAGGGTCATCGTCGGCGTCGCCGGCGGCGAATTCGGCGCGCGCGGTTTCCTCGATGCCTACGATGCCGCCACCGGGAAGCGGGTGTGGAGATGGTATGCGGTGCCTGGACCTGGAGAATTCGGGAACGAGACGTGGGCGGGCGAGAGCTGGAAGCTTGGAGGCAGCCCGACGTGGCTGACCGGTTCGTACGATCCCGCGCTGAATCTCGTCTACTGGACGGTCGGCAATCCCGGGCCGCAGATCGATCGCTCGGGTCGAGGGGATCTCGACAATCTCTTCAGCGACTCGGTCGTGGCGATCGATGCCGACACCGGAGCCCGCCGGTGGCACTACCAGTTCACGCCGAACGACGGTCACGATTGGGACTCTTGCCAGGACGTGATCCTGGTCGATCGCGAATGGCGCGGCCGGATGCGCAAGCTGCTGATACAAGCCGATCGAAACGGGTTCCTGTATGTGCTCGATCGCACGAACGGTGAATTCCTGGCCGCGACGCCGTTCGTGTACGCGAATTGGAACACCGGCTTCGACACGAAGGGTCGCCCACTCATGGTTCCTGGTTCGAACTCGAGCGCGAGCGGCAGCTTTTTCGTCTATCCCACCGTCGGTGGCGCCACGAACTTCCAGGCGCCCTCTTATAGCCCGCTGACCGGATGGGTCTACGTGCAGTACTTCGAAGGCGGGCAGCGATACGTCAGCGCGCCTCAGACGTATGAAGCGGGAAAGCTGTACATCGGTAGAACCGCACCGACAGGCCCGGAAGTCGGCCCCAAGCCGAACGAGCCTGGTCGATCGGCCGGTATCAGGGCCCTCGATCCGGCAAACGGCAAGACCATGTGGGACTTCAAGATCTTTCAGCGCTCGCTCGCTGCCGGCGTCCTGGCCACCGGAGGCCAGGTGCTGTTCGGCGCCATCCGCGACGGCAACGTCGTGGCCCTCGACGCCCGGAGCGGCAAATACCTGTGGCACTTTCAGACCGGCGCCAACGTGAGCGCCTCGCCGATGACCTACGAAGTCGGCGGTAGGCAGTTCATGGCGATCTCGGCTGGTAACGCGCTGTACGCATTCGCGCTCCCGAAATGACGAGGGTGGCCGTGCGCACGCTGACGCTCGTCATCGTCGCCTTGATGAACGCCGGGCTACCGGCCGCAAGGCTGCAACAGTTCGCAGCCCGTCAGCTCGGCGACGTCGTTCAACTCCAGGATGCCGAGACGCACACACTGGTGTCGATCATTCCCAGCGTCGGCAACATCGCCTTCGCGATGAACGTGAACGGCCACGACGTGCTCCGCTGGCCTTATTCGTCGATCGACGAGTTCAAAGCGCGGCCGAGCCTCAGCGGCATTCCGCTGCTCGCGCCGTGGGCGAACCGTCTCGATGAGCCAGCGTTCTTCGCGAACGGCACGCGGTACCCGTTCGACATGACGCTCGGTAACGTGCGCGGTGACATTCCCATCCACGGCTTGCTGCAGACGACCAATCTCTGGAAGGTCGTTGACCTGAACGCGGATGCGCGATCGGCCTGGGTGACCAGCCGGCTCGAGTTCTTTCGCCACCCTTCGCTGATGAAGCAGTGGCCTTTCGCGCACACGATCGAGATGACGTATCGGCTGGGCGGCGGCGCGCTCGAAGTCGCCGTGGCGATCACAAACGTCGGCGCCGAACCCATGCCCGTCGCCATCGGCTTCCATCCATACTTCAAGCTGACCGACTCGGTTCGCGACGACTGGACCATCGCCGTCGGCGCGCGCACGCGCTGGCTCCTCGCCGACAACAAGCTGCCAACCGGAGGAACGGAGCCGATCGAACGCCTTTTTCCCAACCCGAACGCGGCGCCGCTCAGGGCTCTCAACCTGGACGACGTGTTCGGGGACTTGGTTCGCGACGGCCAGGACCGAGCCACGATGTCCGTGATCGGCAAGACGCAGCGGCTCGACGTCACGATGGGACCAAATTTCAAATCGGTCGTGATCTATTCTCCGGCTGGACGGGATTTCATCTGCTTCGAGCCGATGTCGGCCATCACCAACGCACTCAACCTGACGCAAAAGGGACTCTACAAAGACCTGCAGAGCATTCCGCCACGTGGCATCTGGCGCGAGAGCTTCCTGATCACACCGCACGGGTTCTGACTGCGGTCCGCTACCCTTAGCAAGCCGCCGGATCAAGCGGCTCACGGATGAGCCAGTCGCGGAAATCGTCGAGCGCCGAGCCAACTCATCAACAACTTGTGCGCAGTCGTTCCTGTTTGATTGCCTTATCATCTCCCTCACGTCAGCAGACGTCGAGACTCCCCCCTCTCGAGAAAGGTGGATATTGATGTCGAAGGTCAGCACCACGGTGGAAGCTGCGATCGCCGCGCCACGAGCGGCGTTCTACGCGTGGCTCGTCCCGGGAGTGTTCTCGAATCAGTTGGAAACGGTGCTACGCGATGCCGCGTCGCTTCCCGGCGTTGCGAAGACGACGGGCACGACCGGGCCGTGGGACGCGGCAGGTTCGACCCGCATCGTGCATCTCACGGATGGCACGAGCTGCCGCGAGACCGTGCAGGAGTCGACGGCGCCTGACTATTTCGCGTACCGTCTCACCGAGTTCTCCAGTCCGCCCGTCGCTGCGCTCGTCAAAGAGGCGGGCGGTCAGTGGTGGTTTACCGACGAGGGTGGCGGCACCCATGCGAAATGGACCTATACCGCGGAGAGCAAGAACCCCGCGGGGATGATCGTGCTCAATCCCGTCATCAAAATCCTCTGGAATCATTACATGACCGCGGCGCTCGAGGTGATCAAGGCCCGCGCCGAAGCCGAGGTCGGGAGACGCTCATGACGAAGCCAACATGGGATTTCGACCTGGTCAACCTGCACGGCAAGCAGGAAGTGACGGACGAGGACCGCGCGTATCGCGGATCGCGCTACGCGGACGTGCGTCAAGCCTTGTACGAAAATCCGTACCGCGACGGCACGAGCGGTCAGGTGCCGGGTCCGCTGCCCATGTTCCAGTCGACCATTGCGAACGCCTGGCGCGGCGCGTTTGGCCATGGCCCCGATCTGATGCGGCAAGCGTCGGCGCGCGTGATCGATTCGCAGGCAGACCTGCGCTGGGGCGTCGACCGCAAGGGCTATCGCCGGATCATCGCGCCCAACGGCATCTGCACCCTCGGGACGTGGGAGATCACGGCGGAGACGCCCTACTCGGGATACTTCAAGAAGGGCGCGCAAGGGCTGACGATCGCGCGATTCTCGTCGGACGGCAACGAAACCAGGCGCGGCGAGCGTCGCTCCATCAGTATCGGGATGAAGATCTATCCGACGATGGATCCGAACCATCCGACACCGCTCATCCCGGCCAGTGTCATTGCCCAGGAAGATCTCGGCGGCATGCACACGGACTATCTCAACGACGTCGATTTGCGCAACGCGCCGAACGTGACGGCCTCCCGCCGCGGCATCTTCGTCCTGATCATCGCCCACGCCGGCATGATCTTCCAGGACCTCGACAAGGTCGCCGACAGCCGGCAGTTGTACGAGGTCGCCCAGCTCGGCAAGCCGGCAGACGAGCCGACCAAGACCCCGCAGTTCCTCTTGCTCAAGATGGCGGAGGGGCAGCAGCGGATCGAGGGCCACGGGCTCGACTTCAGGGATGAGATCTACCGCCACATTTTCAAAGACGGCGACACCGCGCCGACCGGATCGATCGAGTTCGACATCTCGGTGTCCGACAACGGTAAGAAAAGCGGCATCCCTGGACTGCAAAAGGTCGACGTCACGGATTGGCAACGCATTGGCCGCTTGAGATTTACCGAGGCCGTCGCGTCCTACAACGCCGATCACGTCGTGCAGTTCCATCACCCGGGATGGCGCGACGACGCGAACGACGAGAAGACCGCCATCCGGGCGGGCGAAAAACGCGTTCGCTGATCTCCGGGCCTCGCCCCCCGGAGGCCACGCACATGTTGTTGGACCGTTGCGGCGGCCCCAAGACGGAGGTTCGTAATGGCAGATGATCCATCAGGCGCTCCTGGCTCGTCACACCCGGGGTTGAGGAACCTGTTCTCCTATCCCCTCATGGCCGCCATCGCCGAACGGCGTACGCGGAGGGTGGCGCGGGGCACCTCGATTTCTTCCGGGCCGATCAGCTACACCAGCCCCAATGCGCCCGCGCCGCTGTCGCCACTCGAAGAGGCCGTGCTCGTCGTGTCGACGGGGCTGACGGGCCGGGTCACGATGCACGACGTCCCGGCGAACAATGCGGATGGGAGCACGCGCTTTTCCGCGCCACTGATTAACGTGCTCGCCCGCTCCGCCAGCAGCATCGACAACGCGCACGCTGTGTCGTTTTTCCTGATCAACGACGAGGGCACGTGGCTCATCAAGCACTTCCGCAACCAGCAGGCACTCGATGCGCTGGCTGGGCTGCCGCCGCGGTGGGAGGACTGGACGGAAGCGGATTGGATCGCGGCCGCCAATAGCGTCAAGCACCGGCTGTACACGGAGCGCCTGGATTTCCCACGTCATTGGCCGTACTACTTCATCTGGAACCGGCAGCTGTCCAACCGGCCGGGCACGACGATTCTGCTGCCGATCGTCGACCTGACGCGGCAGTTCATCAATGTGGTGCTGAGCCTGCTGTCCGAGGAGGACGGCCAACGGCCGTTGTTCGTCGACGACTGGCAGCCCTTCCGGCCGGAGACCCCGCTCGATTGGGGCGCCTTGGCGGGGAGCTTCGTGGGGCTGGTGCCGCGGATTTCGTATCACATCATCGGCGGCGCCAAGCGGGCGCAGGGCGACTGGCTTAACACCAAGTATCCCGTGCCAATCGGCTACGCGAATACGCTCAGAACCGACTACGAGACGTTTTTCCAGCTCCAGAACCTGATGCTGATCGCGCAGGCGATGGGACTTGGCGGCTGGATCCACGCGGCGGTCGGCGCTCCGTACATCTACGAACGCGATCCGTCCCAGGGCAAGTTCGGCCTCGAGTTCCGGATGCAGCAGCCGAAGAAGGAATGGAAGCACTGGCCTCCGCTTCCCTCGACGATCGACAACCCCATCGGCATCGACGGGGTACTCGAGTCGGTGACGCCGCCGTACGTCAAGTCCATGGACGCGGCGGTCGACCAGATCCTCGAAGAGAAGTACGGCCCGGCCGGAACCTACGGGGACAAGGCGATCTTCGATCGCTCGTACAGGCAACCGGAATTTGGCGACGAGTTCCTGAAGATGGCCAACCGTCGCCCGTCTGCGCAGGTTATCGACTACACCAAGGAGATCTGCAACTACATCTACGACACCTACGGCCGGTTCCCGGCGCATGCCAATGCGTTCCACCTCCCGGGGGTCTGGCTGCAGTTCTCTCATCTGGAGCTGGAGTTCTACGACAAGTACTTCAAGCCGGATCTGTACCACCGTCAGGCCGCACACGACGAGCTGTGGGGCAAGCACTGACGGTTTGCCGACGCGTCGTCTGAGGCAGCTCGTTCGCCGGGTATCAGGCCTTCACTGCTTCCGCCCTCGGTCGTGCGGCACGATCACTTTCGCGCTGGCCTCCGTATGGTTGCCGGCAAGGTCGGTCGCTCGATACGTGGCGGTGTAAGTGCGCTCGCTTGCGCCACCCGAACGTTCGGCACGCAACTCGAAATCTCGATCGTCTGTTCCGATATCCGCGTTGGCGATGTCGGTCGAAGTATTGCCATCGCCGCGCCCATTCGCTCCTTCGTTCGAGACGACAGAGAGCAATTCGACGGAGGGCGGTTCGGCGTCGCAAGTGTCGTGCACCGCGATTTCCGCAATCACCGGCGCGGGCTTGTGGTTGGGCGGCCCGAGCACCGTCGGCGACAGCGCCAGGGTCATCGTGGGCGGCGTGGTGTCGTTCACCGTGACCATCACTTCGTCGGTGTCCGTCCCGCCTTTTCCGTCACTCACGGTGAGGCTGATCGCGTGCTCTCCGGGTGGCAGCGTCGCCGTGACCACGCTCCCAGAGAGCGTGCCGAACGGGCCCGACCAGCTGTAGGTGAGCGGATCGCCCTGTGGATCGCTGGACGCCGAGCCGTCGAGTGTGACCGTGTTGCCGCACTCGATCACCTGATCTTCACCGGCCTCTGCAGTCGGAGGCGCGGCGACCGTCGGCAACCTCCCGATTGCCCACTTACCCAGCTTCGCGCGTTGGCTGTAATTCAGCCAGAGGTTGCTGGACGAGGTATTGGCATCGACCAACTTGCGATTCTGGTAGCCATTGACCGGTACGCTGAAGTTGAAGCCGGGAAATTCGGCCGCGCAAGTGGCTTGTCCGTCGGTCCAGGGGCCGGAGCCGGCGGTAATCCTCCAGTCCTCGCCGAGCCGGTCTTGCAACGCGAGAGGGTCGAGGCCGGCTTCGGAGCGCGGCTGAGCACACGCGAATCGGCGCGCGGCGCCGCAATTCGCCGACGCCCAGCGGCCCGAACTGCCCTCTAGCATCGCGCACGCGCCGTTCTGCCCGAGATCGTTGAACTTCCAACTCCAGATCGCTGCGGCTTGTCTGGAGAAATCAGGCAGGTCAATCATCCCGGTTGGCTGCGGCAGCAAGAGCGAGAACTTGTCCAGGACGATGAAGGTGTAGTTGCACTCTGCCGCGTCGGCGATATCGGCATGGTCGAGCTGACCAAACAACAAGAAGCCCGTCTCTCGCTCCTCGACGGTCAGGGTTCCCTTAATATTCGTCTTAATACTTGGATAGTCCTCATCGTTCGCATCGATATCATCGTTGAGAACATGCTGCGTCTTGCAGTTCGGGTAGCGGCTGAGATTCTTCGCTTTCCACTCGTCGCCGAAGCTGCCGAACGATTTTTGCTCGAAAAATGTGGACCCAGTCGGAAGATCGTCCTCGTCGTTGTCGAAGATGATCA
>Ga0310900_10000887_pt1 | contig 11150 bp, 8 predicted proteins | sample C24D1metaG_FD_203879 | JGI IMG/M metagenome (GOLD analysis project Ga0310900, IMG submission 203879) | Lab incubated soil microbial communities from West Virginia University Organic Research Farm, Morgantown, WV, United States - C24D1 | ecosystem: Environmental > Terrestrial > Soil >...
GCTGCGGCTTGAGTCCTGCCGATCGAAACAAGCTGAGCATGAGTTGCTCGACGACGTCAGCGAAGGCTTGTGGAGCCGTGGCATCGACTCCGAGATAGTTCCGGAATCGCGCGTGCTCACTTAAAGGTGCGACGAAGAACGGGATGATGGTCTTGTGATGTTCGCGCGCGTAATCTACTTCCAGTCCGACCCATTCAGACTCCGCTGATGTCTGGGACGCGATGACCAACAGCACGTCGGCTGTTTCAATGTGCTGACGGATGTCTTCGGTCAGGCTCGCGCCAAATTGCAGGTCGCTCTCGTCAATCCAGATTTTGATTCCATATGCGGCGAAACGGCGAACGAGACGGCGAGCGACACGTTTGTCGCGATGCGAATGACTGAGAAACACAATCGGACGAGGATGCGAACCCATTCGACCTCCAGTTCGCGTTCTGGCCGGTTTGCGGACCATTGACCTTGACTCTCTGCTCGCGCATCCAGTCGCTTGCTCCCAGTTTACTTCCCAGATGTTTCACTTCCTGGTCGGCTTCGTCGCGACGACTAGTGAAAGGCATCTTCTTTAATCGCCTCACGCCATTTTTCGATCTGTGGGCGCCAGAAGTGCCGGACGGTAAGCGCGTCAAAGCGGTCCGCGATATCCAGTAATTCCAGGAATCGCTTCTTCCGCTTGACCGCGCGAGCCGCATTGGGCTCGAGGACCAAGGCGGCGAAGACGGTTCGTAGAGCGACGAGGCACGATAGCGATGCCGTCAATCCCAGCGCTGCCGCGCCAATTGATCCCTGAATCAGACTGCGCTGCATCATGTCCAGGTCCCTGCGCGATGGTGGCCGTTGCTCGCGGAACAATCCGCGTGCGATCCGGTTCCACATTTCGAAGGACGCAGGAAATCCGGACGTATACCAGTAGAGCGCGGTGATGTTTGTCGGAGTGACGAAGTAGCTGTGGTCGAGGTCATAACGCGAGGCCAACTCCTCTGGGGCGTTAGGATCGACGACCTCGCATGGTAATGAGGTCAACGACGGGTCAACTGGCGACGGGCGGTGCGGGTCTCGCGCCAGCTTGCGCAGCGGCGTCAGGATCTCATCCGACAGGCGATACGCGCGACGGTTGCCCTCCTGCACGACCGCCGAAGTCACCGGCAGTACAGCCGCATAACCCGGGTACGCCTTCTTATTCGCTGCTCTTGCGTCCGCAGTCAGCAACACCGTTCGCGAACTGAGGCGGGCCTCCTCGATGGCGTCAAGCTCGAAACGGATGCCTTCGCCGGCGTCGCCGACGTAAAAGACGATGAGTTTGCTGCTCTCGATGGCGGCACGGACGACGGGCTTCCATGTGTGGTCATGCACGCGAAAAGCTGGCAACGTCCACCGTCCGGCTGTCAGGCTCAAGTCATCGGTATGTGCGCAGGCCACGGGGTGCAGCTCCTCGCGATGGCCGGAAAGCGCAACCGCGACGTTGCGATCGAGGCGTTCATCGTTAAACCACGCCACTACTCGTCCCTGGGCGCCGGAAAACATCTCACGCGTGACCTGGCTGAAACTGCGTAGATACAGCGTGTACGGCTGATGTGCTTCCGAAGCTCTTCGAAAGACATCCACGGCCGCTGCATGAGCCGCGTAGATGTTCGTAAAGAACTGGCACAGCGCGTTGAGATAGGCGACGACCGGCCCATCGAGTTCTTCCAGTGACGACCAGTCCGCGTTGAAGCATTCGATTACTTTCGTTTCTGTAGTCTGTAGCGCCGGTGGCAAGTCCACTCGATCAGGAATGGTCGACACGCCGTACAGCAAATGGAACTGGCGAGCATCCAATGCTTCGTCTGCCGTGGTGAGGAACTGGCCGTGTCGCTGAAGGAGGTGCGCGAGCTCAGTTGTTGTTGCTGACATGTCTGTCTTTTCAACAGTGGGGTTGCTTGGTCACCGCCGCGTCAAGTCCTGGCCGAACATTGTCCGTAAACGAGATACACGCCTCATGGCCACTTCCCTAGGTACCGACGCTTGATGCGGCAGCCTGAAGTTCTGTCGTTGTAATCTCGTGGATGTCCACGTCCGAGTACGCGCGCGCAAGCGACACCATGTGAGCGGTGCCGCCGCGACTGTCTCCGTGGCCCAATCCGTCCCACACAACGAGCAGCGTGATCTTTGCCGCGCCGAACGTGAGGGCCATTTCGAGTACCCACCGGTTGCCGCGTTCCCATTCGTTCGTCGCGCTGCCCTGCAGCCATGGCGGCAGCCCGGGTGCGTTGTTCAGTTCGAGGATGGCTGGCGGCTGAAGCCTTTTCTTCGCTTGAATCAACGCAAAAAGGCGCGATCGCCAAACGAGATCCCGGGCGACCGAGTGGACATAAGCATCGGCAGGAATTGGCAAACACATCGTGCTCGGCACGTCAAGCTCGCGACAGGCTTCATGGAACAGGATGTCGGCACCGATGGAACCAGACGCGAATCCGACGATCTCGTCGGTCTGTTGTAGCCGTCGAAGGAACTCGAGAATGGTGCGGTAGGCAGGTTGCTCGAGCGCCGTCGGAAAGCGCATCGTGGGGCGTCCCGGCTGGTCGAATCGGTGGCCGGCAAACATTACGACGTGCACCGGCTTGCCGCTCGTTGGTATCGCAGGCGTTCCGCGTGCGTCGACCGCCTCAATCACCTGACGCGCGACCGCGGCGCGGATTCCGAGACTTTCGAAGAGTTGCAGTTGTCCGCGCGTGGCATCCCAGACGAAAGGCATGTTCTGCGGGACCGTGTCGAGATAGCGCTTGACCACGCGCGCGGCGTTATCTTCCGTAAGGAACAGCAGGTCGGCTCTGCTGACATTTGCCCAGACGCGGTTTTGATCATTTGCGGGAAGCCGTCGCAGCGCCGTATCGATAGACGATCCGACGACCACCTTGAGCGCCGCAACTTCCGCGTCGGTTGTCTCACGGTACTTCGCGGCTTCGGCGTCGTCGTTGAACGATGCGGTCCAACCGTCGTCCTTGGTGAGGTCGAGAAAAATCGCGCCCATCTGCAGCGCTGCGATCCCAGACCAGAAATGATTGAGGTCTTCGCGAAATGCGTCGGCATAGCCGCGATATGACTGACGGAGTTGTTCGTTCATCGCGCCCGCGCGCCGTGTGCCCAGAACCGTGATGCTCGAGAATTGTTCGCGCCACCGGGTCTTGCCATTTCGACCCCTTAGCGTCAAGGCTTCGACTCGGTCGCTCTGCGCCGCGTTCTTGTTATCGACCACACGGTCGATTCCCTGGTCTGACGACGTCAGCAGCTCCGGTTGCTTTTTCTCCCGGTACAGCCGTTCGTAGATGTTCGCGAGCGCGAGGTTGGCGGCGGGATCGAGTGAAGCAGTCTTGCGAATCCGTTCGTAAGTGTCTCTCGCGCCGGCGTAATCCTTCAACCTCCAAAGCGCATCGGCAATCATGCGCAGCGCCGGCGCCGCAAACTGTTTCCCGTCAACCTCAAACGCGAGCAACCGCAGCCACCCTTTCGACTGCGCCGCCAGCGCGCGATCGGCCTCTTCACGAAGTGTGAGCGGCATGACCTGTATGTTGGCGAAGTCCGGTTCCACAAGGCCAGTTAGCATCTTGAACACTGGGCTGTCAGTCTCGCGTTCAGAGACGAGTGCTGCGTTGATCGTCTCGATCAGCGCCTCGAGCGCGTTCCCAGGTGCGCCCGCATCGTATGAGAAGTACCGATCCGTGAGCGTATCGAATGGCGTCGTGTCCGCCGTGGGTTGACCTTTGATGAGGACTGTGCGCTTCTTCCGTAGCGCGTGACGAATGCCAAGTTCGTAAAAAACATTCGCGTTGTGGACAGTGAAATCGCAGATGACGATGTCAGCCTCGATGATGAGTCTGAACATGTCTTCGCGGATGTTTCCGGGCTCGACGATTTCACCGGTCGTCGATCCTGCAATGCCACAGGCTTTCAAAGCAGGCGCGATCAGGGCGTCATGCACCTTTTCGAAGTCGATGCTGTTCCCGGCCGAGTCTTGCTTGACATTGAATGGACGGATGACAAATGCACGTGGCATTGTGCTCCCCCTGTGTTGCGGCGTTACTCGTCCTCAGGTGTGTACAAACTCTCGAATTTGTCGGCCGTGATGGCGTACTGGTCGGAGCCATCTCGGTTGTTCGACACGATGTAGTCGCCCGCGTGGTAGTGCGTCATGCCCTCTTTCGTTTTCACGCTCCCGGGCTGGGTCGCCCGTTCCGCCCACACCGGAGTCGTCTTGACATAACTCCCCGTTGCGGTCTTTCGGTACGTGCGCGCGAAGACGTCCGCGTCGACGGTGTAGACATCGCCGTCGTTGTCGACAATCCAATCGCCCGGCTTTGCGTGCTGGTCGCCGTTCCATTTCCGGTAGACGAATCCATCCGTCTCGAGTGCAAGCCGCACCGCGGCGACCGCTCGATCGGGTCGCCGCACATATCGACGTCGTGAAGTGTCAGTCATGACTACGTCAAATCGAAGCCGGTGGGGAATTGTTTGCGGTTCACGTTGACCTCGCCCGCGACAATGCCTAATCGATGGAGCACCTTCATGTTTTCCGGCGCATCCATCGCGCTGAGGTCTTCGAGCGCGATCGTGTCGGCTTCTTCCTTCAGCAGATCGCGAACGGACGCAGGCCGCAAATCGACGTCATAGCGCAAGTAGGTAAGAACCGCTTTGCCACCGATCAGATCACCGTCGAGTTTCTCGAGCTCACTATCGATCTTCCGTGCGGTCGTGCTCTGCGACATCCACTGGAGGAGCGTTTCCTGGAGGGCGGCTACGTCGTCCATGAGCGCGAGCAGAGCGCGGAAGGCGCCGGCGGCCGCAATTTGCGAACCACGGACGCTGGGATCGGAAGCGCCGGTCCCGACCGAGACGAGCAGCATGTTGTCCTCACCGGTCCGCCAGCCGACTCGATAGCCCGCGAGCGTCGCATACATCAATGCCTGAAGGGCCGGATTGTTGAACGGGCTGACACCGCCGTCGACAAATTCGCCATAGATAGGCGGGTGATTCGGCAGTTGCGCGATTGTGATCCGCTCAGGATCAAAATAGTCCGGCGCCGCCGTCGACGCGCGTACGGTCGACCACAACTTGTAATCGCCGTTCCCGATCGTTCCCCCCGGCCGCGATTTGAAGTACTTGCCGTTCGGGTTGTTGCTCACGGGCCACGGGCTGCCGGAGTCAATGCGCTTGATGACAACCAGAAGGCCCGTCAGCAGCCGATCGCTTCCCAGCGTGGTGTCGGCGCCGTACACCGACTTCAGTTCTTCAATTAGCCGTCCCTCGTCGTACTTCGCTCGGAAGAATCCCTTCCGCAACAGGCTGCGTTGAAACACGCGCGACCCGAGGTCGAAATATTTCTCCACGATGTCATCGACAGACCATCCGAGTGCGAGCGTGGCCGCGATAATGGCACCGGTCGAAGTGCCGGCGATGAGATCGAAATAGTCCGAGAGTCGAAAAGCCGGATCGTTGCCGTGACGCTGCCGCAGTTCCCGTTCTACCGACTGTAGAAGGCCGAGCGTGAGAATGCCCCGCAGCCCTCCGCCGTCGAGCGCAAGAATGCGCTTGGGACCGTCGGCGTTGAAGTGCTCTTTTAGCGTTCGTCGTTTGTAGCCCAAGGCATTCTCCGCATTCTCCGACCGGCGCGGTTAGCGTCGAATGATCCCATACGTATAACGCCAGTCCGGCCTAATCAGTACACTCAGAGTCAGTGTGGAGTTCAGGGAACCAGTTACCCGGTTGCTGACGGTTCTCCGAGCGCATTCCCCGTGAACCAATTCATGAATGCCCTGTGATGACGCTGATCACCACCAGGACGCCGAGGAGAGTCGTCGCGCCCAGCAGCCAACGAACCCAGCGCCGGCTGCCGACGGGGGCGAGTTCGGCATCGTCCAGAGTAACGGCACGAAACCGCCGGCCGACAGCGGTGCCGACAGCGAAGGTGAGCCCAAGCATCGGCACCGCGACCGCTCCTCCCGGCCCGCTTCGCTACGCTCGCGCGAACTTCCCAACCCGGTTACCGACGTCGTCGACGAGAACCGCGCCATCGGGCGGGTTGTTGTAGGCGCGGTCCGTGTTGAATTTCACTGACTGATGGATCGAATCATTCCACCGCACGATTCTGAATTTATTCTTGATCAAGTCGTACCACTGACCTTTTGAATCCGGCGCGCCTTGCTGCATGCGCCCGGCGTTCTCGGTGATTTGCGCGGTAGCGAGGGGAAGCCCGCACGAGACCGCTTTCTGAAACATCCAGTTGAGCGCAATGCTCGACAGCGCGGGGTTGTTGTTGCCGCCACCCACGTCGGAATGGACGCCGCGGAACCAGACTTCGAACAGTCGTCCCTCAGCATCCGCATCTTCGACGCGTGCGCTCAACCGGTGCAGCTGAAACGTGTGGCGCCGCTCCTCGAGCGCCAAGGCGTGATAACACTTGGCAACGTTGTCCGGCAGTTCGAGTTCCCAGGAAGGATCCCAGCCGATACTGGCGACACCAAAGGACGGAACGCAGTCCCAGATGCCGAGGAATCTAATCGTCGGGTTTCCCGGCAGTTGATTCACCCGGTTCGTGAAATCAATCGCCAGCGCCGCGCCGCGGCTAAACCCGATCACGTCGATGACCGAATCGCCAACAGTAACGTTCTGCTCGAGCTGTTGCAGTGCCTCGTGAACACGGGTGTGCCCGCCCGCGCCGGTGATACCACCCAGCGCCTGGCCGAACGGACCGAAACGCGTTCCGACGCCCTCACGATAGAAGCACTCGCCGCTATAGGCGCGCCGGAACCACAGCACATTCGTGTCGTGCTGGGCCCCCGGTTTATCACTGTTCCATGTGCCGTCGAACGCGTACAAAGCCATAGTGCACCTCGGAAAGAAACTGCACAATCGATGAAGGACCAAGAATCTCGCGCTTTAACGTTTAACGATGAAGCCATCCAAAGCGCACAGGCGCCGGTTCATATCACCGGTGTCCTCCTCAAGAGGTCATGGTGCGCCACGGATGGAACGCGTTCTCCACACCCTGGAGCGCCGGCGCCAGCTCCGGATAGTGCCGCGTCAGCACTTTCAGCATCGTGGTGTCTTTGATGTAGTTGATGCCGAATTCGGTGTAGATGTCCGCCCGATAGTCGTCGGTAAAGAACCGATCGCTCTTGAGCCGGCGCGACGCCATAAGGATGAAGACGCGAAACGCCGTTTCGCTGAATCCGAAGCCCTCGGGCAACGGTTCGGCGTACAGTCCGGTCATCAGATCGACTCTGTCGAGATCGTTGTTGTAGACCTTCCGGATTTGCTCACGCCACACGGCGTTGTCTGTGAGTTCCTCGAAGGATTTCACCGGCTCCTTATGAAGAAGTTGACGGAACTGGTTGTAGCGCGGCACTCCGCGTTCGCGATCGCGGTAGATGTCCACAGCCGCAAGATCGAGATGCTCGCCGTCGTCGCGGGTCAGGTTCTGCAGGTGCCTGGGGTAGTTGTGCAACCTGATCTGTCCAGGGTGCGAACGGCCGAATGAATAAAAGAGATCTTTCATGGCGATGCGATCCGCCACGGCCGGGGTATGCCGGCCGGCCATGGCCGGCAGCGAGATGTTCTCGATCGCCTGGTCGTCGGGTAGCCTGCGGAAGACGACTTCGTCGGGAATCAGCGGGTGCATCCGGTACACCGCGACGAACTCCTCGGTCAGCGAGTACGGCGCGGTGTGATGATCGTGCTTCGAGCCGACAATGCCGCCAAGAATTTCGTTGTCGTCGAGAAACCTGAACACCTCCTGCAGATCGTCTCCGCTCAATCCGTACCAGTTGGTGTGCATGGCGATCTGAATCACCGGATGCGGCAGGATCGCGGGTGTCCATTCGACCGTGTGAATCTTCGCCATGACGGCGGAGGTGATCAGTTGCGCCTTGGTATAAAGCTGCGCATCGTTCCATGCGGGATGTTCTTTCGCGAGTAGGTCGCATACGTAGTTATGCTCGCGCGTGAAGAGCGTGTGAAGCATCGCCAGGCCGATCCACCAGTTGTCGGTGAATCCACTCAAGTGCACGCCGGTATCCGGATCGACAGGCAGCAGCTTGGTCGCTTCGAGCTTCAGTTTGCCGCCTTCGCCGGTGCGAAGACGGGCCGCGACCACCGGATCCGATCCATAGATCTGCGATCCATCCCACCAGTGACTATTCGGGTTGGCGTAGGCCGGTGGCCGTGTCGAACCAGCGGGCGCGGGATCCGGCACTGAACGGGGGATCCGCATCCGGCCAGCCGGCCAGTCGTCGTTGGTCGCGAGAGGGATGTCGACCCCGTCGGCCGGAGTCGATCGTTTATGGACGAACCAGTCATGGACCATGAACTGGATCCACGACGCGGCGAGAAGGTTGAGAAAGGGAACTTCCAGAAACGTGTCGCGAGTCATGAGCTCGCGGCTCACCAGTCGCGGGCTCGGTGCCAGCAGATTCGGGGTGTCGGGGAATGTGTGCTGGAGAGCGAAGTTTCGGCCAAAGCGACGACCGCACGAACCCATCGACGGATATTCCAGGTCGTTGTAAGTTCCGTCGATGGTGCGTCCTCCGCGCAGGGCAGGATCGAGATTCGTTGGAATCTCCTGCTTGGCGAGCGGCGGTTCCTCGGTGTCGTGAAGGTTTTCGCTCCTGAGCTGGTTGCGGATCTCGACGAGTCGCGGCATCGAGAGAAGTTTGGGTAGTTCGTACCACGCCCGGCGCCCTTGCAGGAAATCGCCGATTCGACTCAGCAGTTTCTCTGGCATAAGACCTCGCGAGAATTTGAGCCGTCGTTGATTGGCGAATGATTCTGCCACGAAAGCCGCTGTCGGAGTGTGGGCTATAATCCGCCGCACTCGCGGCCATGTTCTACGAAACGATCTTCACGCCGCTGACGTTCCGTGGTCTCACGATCAAGAACCGCATTCTGCGATCCAACGTCTCCGGACGATTCGACAATTACGACGGTACGGGCGCGCAGCCGCGGATCAACTGGGAGGTCAAGTTCGCGCGCGGCGGCGTCGGCGCGATCATCTCATCGTTTGTGCCGGTGCACCCGCGCGGACGCATTCTCCCCAATTACGCGACGATCGACAGCGACGATCGGATCAAGTTCTGGGAGGCGCTCGGGAGGGCCGTCCACGAGCACGACTGCAAGTACATTCTGCAGCTCAGTCACGGTGGTCGTCAGCGCGATATCCCGACCATCGATTACCCGATCGGACTGAGCTCGACAGCGAAGAGCGATCCGCTGCACGGGTGGTTGAAAGAGGATGGCGTCGACGCCATCCACGTTTCGTCCGGCAGAGCGTTTCCTCATCCGAAGAATCCCGCCGGGGATCTTCCGATCGAGGAGCTGCGAAAGACATACGACAGCCTGATCTCGAGCGGTGTGCTGACGCTGCGGAACTATCTACTGTTCACCGGCAACCTCACCGGCGAGCTGTTCAGGCATCGGTGGGAAGCGGCGCGCGGGCCGCTCGATCGCATCGAAGGGATCAATCTTCCCGACGCGCGCGCAATCAAACAGGCCGTCGGCACCTTGCCCATCATCTGCACCGGCGGATTCCAGACCGCGCAAGTCATCGAAGAGGCGATTGCGCGCGGAGACTGTGACGCGGTCAGCGCGGCACGCCCGCTCATCGCCAACAACGATATGGTGAATCAGTTCGCGCGCGGGATCGGCCGTCCCGCCAAGCCATGCACGTATTGCAACAAATGCCTCGTGAACGCGCCCGAGAATCCTCTCGGGTGCTATGACGAGACTCGCTTTCCCAGCCGTGACGCGATGATCCAGGAGATTCTCAGCGTCTACCGGCCGCAGACGTTCCAGTAATCTTCTAGAATTTGCGCGACCACTCCTTCGGCCAGCGCTCGACGACCACTTTCTCCTGTGTGAAGAACTCGATCGCGTCACGTCCCTGCGCGTGCAGGTCGCCAAAGAAGCTCTCGCGCGCGCCGCTGAACGGAAAGAACGCCATCGGTGCCGCGACGCCGACATTGATGCCGACATTTCCCACTTCGGCCTCGTAGCGAAACTTCCGCGCGGAGGCGCCGCTGCTTGTGAAGATGCTCGCCTGGTTTCCGTAGCCCCCACTGTTCACGACCGCAATAGCCGCGTCGATGTCGTCCACATGATGAATCGAGAGCACCGGCCCGAAGATTTCGGTCCGCGCGATCGCGCTTTCGAAGGGGAGACCGTCGAGAACGGTCGGCCTCACGAAATTGCCGGCGGGATGGTTCGGAATCGAGGGATTTCGGCCGTCGACAACAGCCTTGGCGCCCTCACGAACCGCCTGATCGATCAGTCTTTCGATTCGCGTACGGCTCTCAGGCGTGATCACCGGTCCCATTTGGACGCCGCTCTCGAGACCGTTTCCGGTGACTCGCGCGGTCGCCCTCTGCTGCATGGCGTCAAGGAACGGCGCCTTCGCGTCGCCGACCGCGATCGCAAATGATGCCGCGAGACACCGCTGGCCGGCGCAGCCGAACGCGCTGTCGGCGACGATTTCAGTGGTCGACTCGATGTTGGCGTCGGGCAGCACGACGACGGGGTTTTTCGCGCCACCCTGGCACTGCACGCGCTTGCCGGAGGCAGCACCCCTGGAATAGACGTGCCGCGCGACGGCGCTCGATCCGACGAAGCTCACGGCGCGGATCATCGGGTGGTCGAGGATCGCGTCGACGACCTCGCGGCCCCCGTTCACCAGGTTGACGACGCCTGCAGGCATGCCGAGCGTTTCCAGCAACCGAAAAACCTTCTGCATCGTCAGCGGCACCCGTTCGGACGGCTTCATGATCACCGTGTTGCCGCAGGCGACCGCGTACGGGAAGAACCAGAACGGAATCATCCCCGGGAAGTTGAACGGCGAGATGATCGCGCAGACGCCGACGGGCTGACGAATCATCATCTCGTCGATGCCGGTCGAGATATCTTCTGAGTTGTAACCCTGAATGAGCGTTGGCGCTCCGCAGGCGACTTCGACGTTCTCGATCGCACGACGCATCTCCCCGCGCGATTCCGCGAGCGTCTTGCCACATTCCATAGTGATCGTTCGCGACAGGTCTTCGAACTGTTCTTCCAGCAGCATCTTCAGCTTGAAAAGGAACTGAATCCGTTCGGTCACCGGCACGCGCCGCCAGGCAGGAAAGGCGCGTGATGCG
>Ga0310900_10000888_pt1 | contig 11143 bp, 7 predicted proteins | sample C24D1metaG_FD_203879 | JGI IMG/M metagenome (GOLD analysis project Ga0310900, IMG submission 203879) | Lab incubated soil microbial communities from West Virginia University Organic Research Farm, Morgantown, WV, United States - C24D1 | ecosystem: Environmental > Terrestrial > Soil >...
TGGATTAAGATCTAAAATGTATTTTAAATCAACATCCTGAGCTTTTTTGAAAACACCATCTGTAAGCCTTACTTCCTGCAATTTGAAGGGTTGCATTTGAGCAAAAGAAGACTGAATACAGATAAGCAGTAATACATATTTAATTTTTTTAAACTCCATAATTATTACTTTGAATGATAACCAATTCCTGTTTTATAAATATTAAATTTTAAATAATCCCAGATCAATTGCCTCTCCTAAACGACGATAACCTTTTTCATTAGGATGTAAAAAATCGTTATCATGCATATCAGGTAAAATAATCTGTGATTCTGTATTTGATTCCATCACTTTATCAAAATCAATAACCGCGTCAAAACTCTTGCTGGATCGTATCCATTCATTTACTATACTTCTGGCTTCTTGTTTAAAATCGGCATCATAAAATGATTTTTTAAAAGGTAAAATGGTACATCCGTACACTTTTATTCCTTTAGCATGGGCTTTGTTTATCATTACCTTATAGGCTTCAATGAGTTCATTAGCTCTTACAGTTGCGTCTTCTGCTTTTCGAATACCTCCAATATCATTAATTCCTTCTAAAAGAATCAACCATTTAACTCCATTTTGAGAAAGTACATCCCTGTCAAAACGCTCTAATGCTGTTGGACCTAAACCCCCTCTCAAAACACAATTACCACCAATACCTAAATTTAATACACCTATAGTATTTGTAGCATGATTGGCTAATAATCTTTCGGACAAAATATCCGTCCATCTATTTTGCTTATTCGTTCCTGAACCTCTCCCATCTGTTATTGAATTTCCCAAGCAAACAATAGCACTTGTTTTTTTGGATGCCATTACATCGACTCCCATTATGGTATACCAATGATCGGTTTTAATTGCACCTGAAAAATTTACATCCTTACTATGATCCCCTTCTAAAAGAAATGATGTGGTTCGAGATCCAGGATGACCTGATATTTTCGAAGCTGTTTTACCATAATGAATTGTAATAGCTAATAATTGACCTACTTGTAATGGAAAATCAAATGCGTCTGAAAAAACATCCGTTTTTGCTTCAATAGTCACTGATGATTTTCCGCCAAAAGTAAGTTGCTTAAGCGATTGACCATCAATCATAGCAGCATCAACAACATTAGCAACAGTTACCGATTCTAAAACTGTAGATTCATCACTAAATAAATTAGAAAAATGTAACCTTATATTTTTACCTCCTATGGAAACTCTAATAATTTGTCGTAAGGTATTATTTGCAAGTCCAGGATTTGGAGGTACATTATGTGGTTCAACTAGTTGTTGTGCTGTAGCCCAACTTCCAACCCAATTTGACTTATTATTTGATAAGCGTTGTGTTTTACATCCTGAAAAAAGAATCAGTAAATAAAAAAATAAGAGCCAACTTGTATATCGTTTATACATAATTAATTATTATTGTGCTTTAACAACATCATTTACAAAGATTTTTCCAACATTAATAGTATTTATATAAATAAATCACGTCTTTGTTAATACACAATAGGATTCTAGCTTTACGTATGAAAAGCATTATTGGAAAACTACTGATTTTAAAATTCCGTTTGACTAAATTATGGTTGTCCTGAATATTTCGATTCAGGACAACCATCTTCTTAATACTATCAAAAATCACTTATGGTCGTGCATCATTAGTTGAAGTAGCATACAATCCTAATAAACAACCTGTAAATCCACCTGCAACATCCGTTGATAAAATATCTCCGGAAACCACTCCTCCTACATTAACAAAATCAGTTCCGTTTACAGAATAAGCAAATTCATAATTATCCCCATTCGCTTTCATTTGAAGCTGAACCGGTTTTTTAAGATCTATTTTTGCACTTGCCACAATTGTAGAATTTATTGCGGCATCTCTCCTTGTTTTTTGATTTTTTTGCAGTACTACATAATACGCTCCATCTTTCATTGTAATTCCAAAAACATAATTAGAACCCTCATTTTGCAAGGCTACAACCCCAGCTAAATCTTTGTCTGATTTTGGTTTGTAATCAATAGTTGTTGTCAATGAAAATCTATTATGCTGTTGGCGATAAAACAACGTAGATGTAGGTTTTAACTCTTTTATATTGGTTGCAAAAGGATTAATTTGCAATCCTTTTTTGGTAATTGCAATAAATTTTTCACGAGGTCCTCTTAGACCAATCCAACGATTATCCAATTTGTTTGAAGTAAAATTATCATTGAAAGTAAAATTCCCATTTGGGAAGAACCCTTCTTTTCCTGTTTTGTTTTCAGTAGCTCCTTGTGGCATTTTTATTTTTGGTTCCAATGGTACCAATCCATTTTCGAAAACCGGAAATTCACCCGACCAATCTACAGGCAGCATAAAAGTTTCACGACCGGTATTTACCCTATTTTTTTCGTTTGGTCTAACCGCTAAGAAAACACCATAATATTTGTCTCCAGGTCCTTTAACCAAATCGGCATGACCAGCCCAATCGACTTTGTTTTTTCTGTCTCTTCCAAAATACTTTTGTGTTAGAATTGGATTGCTTGGTGCTGGAATAAATGGTCCTTTTGGGCTATCACTTTTAAAGATAACCTCAGTATGATTGCCTCCTGTACCACCTTCGGCACACATTAAAAAATATTTTCCGTCTTTTTTATACAAATGAGGTGCTTCAATCCAAATTGGGTTTTTAGCAGGATCTACTCCTCCGTCAACAATAATCTTGTCAGTTCCCGGAATTACTTTATCATTTTCCACATCATATTCCCAAATTTTAATCACACGGTGACCATTGTAACGCTCTTTTCCATTATCCGGAGCATCATTATGAACGATATAACCTTTACCGTTATCATCAAAGAAAATAGAAGGATCGATACCTCCAAAACCTAATTTTATTGGATTTCCCCAACCTTTTTTAGGATCTTTTGTTTTTACAATAATATTGTTTAAACCTCCTGAAAATGCCGTTACAATCATATAGAATGTATCATTATGAGGATTATAAGTAATTCCAGGCGCATAAACTCCAGCACTAATTCCGGTGTCATGAGGATTGAATTGCGTAACATCATTTAATACTCCTCCCAAGTCAGTCCAGTTGACCAAATCTTTAGAGTGAAAAATAGGCACACCCGGAAACATGGCAAACGAAGAACATACCATGTAATAATCGTCCCCTTTTCTAGTGATGGCCGGATCAGGATAACATCCTTGTAAAATAGGAGTATAAAACTCATCAGATTTTAATGGATTATCTATATACACCTGATCGTTTCCTTGATAGCTGAAATTAGAAAATAAAGGGGGATTATTTTTTGGTTTATTTTGGCTGTTTGCTCCAGTTACAGATAACAAAACAACACTTAATAATAGTAAGACTTTTGTTTTTTTCATTAGGTTAATTTTTAATTGTTTATTTTTTACTGCTTATTTATTTTATTTCTAATCTTAATTTAGGATACTTTTGAAATCATCTAACATCAATTTTATTAATGAATCTTTCGAATCCTAAATTAAAAACTTTCTAGACAACCGATTGCTTTTTTTAAAAAAAATAAAATTATTTTGAGAATTTCCAATAATCAAAATACATAATATCCTTTTGGGCTTTCCCTTTAAAAACGAAATAGACATCGTGAATTCCGGATACTTTTTTTATATCAATTGTCTGTAATGCCCATCTGTCATTTCCTCCTGTCATTGGAACATTTACAGTTCCAATTATTTCTCCTTCTTTACTGTCCAATCGTACCTCCATAGTTACATTACTATTATGCGTTGTAGCGATTCGGGCTGTAAATTTAGAAGCACCTTCTTGACGGAAATCTACCTCTTTGACTTGGGTATAAGCGTTATTATATTTTGCTGTAATAAAATTACCAACCACATTATTCTTCATAGACTTCACCCCTTCAGACCTTGCAATAGTTTCGGCTTCCGTTTTTACATAAGGATTCAATGGAGCTAAACTCTTTTTTATGCCCTCGGTCATATTCATCTGTACAATTGAACCGTCTTTATTAAACTTAGCCTCTTCTACACTAACGGAACGGGTAAAACCTCCACCTCCCGGCAATGCTCCATTGTGATAGAAAAAATAACTTTTCCCTTTAAAATCAATCATCCCGGGATGATTGGTAAAAGAACCTCCTTGCGTAGGCATTACAACACCTTGATATTTCCAGGGACCAAGTGGACTTTTACTGGTTGAATAGCCAATATGTTCTGATATAGGTCCTGCTGCAAATAATAAATAGTAAAGACTATTTCGTTTGTATAGCCATGGTCCTTCTTCATAAGTTGTTGGTCTTTGTTCATTCACTTTTCCTTCACGCTTTCCAAATGCTTCTATTGTATTAGGAAAATGTTGGATTTCACCATCATAAGAAATCATGTCTTCATTCAACTTAACATAATAGCATACTGGATTTCCCCAAACTAAATAAGCCTGACCATCATCGTCTATAAAAACGGTTGGATCTATATCGGCATTACTATTCGAAACTAAAGGTCTCCCTAATGGGTCAATAAATGGCCCATAAGGGCTATCTGCTACAGCTACACCTATACCGTTCTTTCCTTGACGATCGGTAATTGGTACATACATATAAAATTTTCCTTTTCGTTCAATACACTGAGGAGCCCAGGCGTTCATTTTTGCCCAGCTGAATTCTTTATAAGACAATACAGCTCCATGATCAGTCCAATTGACCATATCTTCAGTGGTATACAATCGCCAATCGTTCATGGTAAACCAAGTGGAATCATCTTCATCATGACTTGTATATAAATATACTTTACCATTGTATACCATTGGAGCAGGATCGGCTGTATAATTGGTTTGTATAATAGGATTTTGTGCTTCTCCTATTGAACAATTTAAGAGGGTAATAAGTATTGCTACTATCTTATAGGGTTGTTTCATAGTTCTAATTCGTTATTACAAATCCTCCATTAGGCTGTATTGTTATTGATAACTGTCCGTTTTTAGAAACTTTTAAATTGGTTGTATACGTTTCTTTATCCGCTTTATCATTATACATAGTAACACTTTGGCCTGCAAGCATAGGAAGTTTAATTTTTAATTCTTTAGCTGTTTTTTCTGCATTTACACCTGCCACATACCATTTTTGTCCATGTCGTCGGGCTAAAACACTGTATTTTCCTGGATATCCGTCTATAAAAACCGTTTCATCCCATGTAGTTGGAACATTTCTTAAAAATTCCAATTCAAAAGCAGGTACATCTACAAGATTATTAGGAGTTAGACCAAACATTTGAACAGGGTTTTGAAAAAGAACTGAAGTTGCTAATTGAAAAGCATCTGTAGTCAATCGGAGTTGTCCTTTTGTATTTCCTTTGTTTAGATATTTATTTAATAATACTCCTCCAAATTCCATACTACCTACCGCATTTCGAATAAAAGGATGCAATGAGGCAAAATAGGCTTCTTTTTCACGTACATCCTGCGAAAAAATCAACATTTCAGAAGCTACTACCGCTTCGCTTCCCACAAAATTTGGATACATTTTTTCCCAGCCTCGAGGCAATGTAGCACCATGGAAAACAATCATTAACCCATAATCATTAGCATCTGAAAGAATATCTTCATACAATTTCATAGTTTCTTGTTTGTCTCCTCCAAAGAAATCTACTTTCAATCCTTTTACTCCCGCTTCTTTCAGCCATTTCATTTCGTTCTTTCGGGCAATAGCAGTATTCATTTTATTAAGTGGAGTCTGAAAAGCATCATTTGCAGAACCATTCGAATTGTACCATAAGAAAACCTCAACATTTTTAGATTTGGCATATTGAATCAATTCTTTCATTTTATCATACCCAATTCTTTCATCCCACCAGGCATCAATCAAAATGTACTCAAATTTCATAGCAGCGGCCAGATCAATATATTTTACCTGATCTTCATAGTTCATACTATTGTCTTGCCATACAATCCAGCTCCAACTACCTCTACCCATTTTATATTCTTGCGAAGGTTTGTAAAGTGGTTTTACAACATCAAAAGGAATTGTAGTTTCAACAATAGGTTTTAGTGTTTCTCCAACAGTAATTGTTCGCCAGGGTGTTACACCAGGAAGACTAATTTGTGCTCCCGAACTTCCAAAACCATTATTTTGTTTCGGATTTGGATATTCTACAGTATATATTCCGTTTTTATACCCACTTAAATGGGATGCGGTATATAAACTACTTACTCCGGTTTCTGATAATAAAACCCAGGCTTTATTGGCTAAATTGAAAAGTCCAGGAAATACGTAACCTTCAGAAAATGTGGTTTTACTCAACGGAGCATCCGCTTCATAACCGCTTTCATAACTTGGTGCAGTACGCGCAAATCCTGCCATTGGTCGCATCATTGGAGAAAGAAAAGTTGTTGTTGATGACGGAAATTTAAATCCTGTTTTTTCTTCAGAAACTACACAAACTTTAGTATCACCCCATGCAGGAAGCTCATATCTAAAAGCAATATTATTATTACTTACTTGAAACGAAACTGCTATTTTTTGTTGCTTAGCATTCGAAAACACACAATTTAAAGTATTGGCATTATAGTTTACCTCAGATTGTTTAATCTTAGTCTGATGGTAAGTTTCCTCTACTTTTGCCGTAGTTGAACTTACAAAATTCATATTAGTTGTAAAATCACCAGCATTAGTAATTAATCCTAGTGGAGAATCTTCTAATACAATTCCTTCCTTGTAAGTAACAGAATAAAATGCCGTTCCATCCTTAATTAATACCTTCAATGTCAGGTCTCCATTAGGACTGGAAACCGACATTGTATTTTGTGAATAAGCTGCTGAAAAAATTATGAAGCAGCATAAAAAAAATATTTTTCTCATTTCTATTTATTTACTTTATTTTCTATTTATTTACTGAATTTCCATGCGTCAAAATTGAATAATTCTCCTTGTTCTCCTTTAAAAACAAAAAACAAATCATGTACGCCATTTACTTTTTTTACTTTAGTTTTAAATGTTTTCCAATTTTGCCATCCACCTGTATTTTCTATTTTACTGGTACCAATGATATCACCGTCAACAGTATCCAAACGTATTTCAATTGTTCCTCCATTTAAAGAGGCTGCAATAAACTCTATTTTTTTAGCACCTTTTTCAAAATCAACTCCTCTAAGCTGAATAAAATCACCATTATGGATTTGAGTTACATAAACTCCGGATTCTTTATCCTTATCGGCTTTAACTCCTTTACTCCAGGCCATAGTTTCTGCTTCTATACGTCTAAAAGGATTTAAAGTTTCTACCTGTTCTGGCCCTTCTTTTGTAAAATAACTGTAGTTTTGGATTGTTCCATCTTCGTTATAAACCATACGTTCCGCATCTACAGAACGTCTTTCATAAAATGTAGAAGTTTCGCTTTTAAGCAAATCATAAGTATGCCCAAAAACATATGATTTCCCCTTGTAGTCTATAATTCCCGGATGATTTCCTCTTGTCTTTTCACTCGCATCTATAATCATTCCTTTGTACTCCCAAGGTCCTGTAGCGGAATTACTCATAGCATAACCAATACCTTCTGGACAACAGGTAGAAGCATAAGACAAATAATAATGATTTTTTCTTTTCCAAACCCAAGGTCCTTCCTGGTAATTTTTAGGTTTTGAATCTACTTTTACAACTTCGCCTGAAGTAGAAATCATATCTTCATTTAGTTTCACATAATACAAATGTGGATTTCCCCAATACAAATAGGCCTGACCATCATCATCAATAAACGGACTTGGATCTATATCGTCCCAAATGTTGTGATCAGAATAGACTAGTCTCTTACCCAGAGGATCTTTAAATGGACCGTAAGGACTATCTGAAACTAAAACTCCTATACCTCCACCGTGCATAGGACAGTATAAATAAAATTTGCCATTACGCTCAATACACTGAACTGCCCAGGCACCATTATCCTGCTTAGCCCAACTAAAATCTTTTAAAGAAGCAACTACTCCATGCTCCGTCCAATTGACCATATCGGTGGATGTATAAAGCAACCAATTGAGCATTTTAAAACCTTTTGCATCATCTTCATCATGTGAAGTATAAAGAAATATGGTATCATTGTGAACCATTGGTGCAGGATCGGCAGTATATTTTGTTTGGATTATTGGTTTTTGAGCTTTTACAGTTGAAAGATTCAAAAGAAAAAATACTCCCAAAGCCAATACCTTTGCCTTATGCAATTTTGAATAATTAATCATAATTGTTGTTATTAATAACATTAAAAAAACTACTATTTTAAAACTTTAATTTTTATATTTTTGAAAAACACTTCATTTCCATGGTCCTGCAATAAAATATTACCCTCTACTGCGTTTCCAAAATTTGGCCAATCTTTATATTTACTGTAGGCAACTAAAGCATCCCACATTTGGTTGTTTCGGGTATATTCTACAAGTTTAACTCCATTTAACCAATGTTCTACTTTTTCATTTTGAACTATGATTGTGGCTGTATTGAAGTCGTCCTTATTAAACTTGAAATTCTTGTCTCTTTTAGATGTAATTAAATCATAAAGGGATCCGAGTGTACGATTTCCTCTGACTCCATTTTTTGCATCAGGATGGTTTTCATCATCTAATATTTGAAATTCACACCCAATTGCAGATCCTGCTCCTTTATTCAAATCAGAATCCACAAAGTATTTTATTCCACTATTAGCTCCTTTTGTTATTTTAAAATCTACTTTCAAGATGAAATTTTTATACTTCTTGACTGTAACAATATCACCCCCATTAGAAGATTCTCCACCATCAGTGCTATGTACTTTTAAGCTACCGTTTGCAATACTCCATCCTTTTGTGGGAAACGTATCCATTCTTGCTCCTCTCCATCCATTCGTAGTTTTTCCATCCCATAGTAACTCCCAACCCTCATTCACTTCTTTTGGGGTTAAAGTATTCGAATTGTCTTTTTGTGCCTGAACAACAAAACTGCTAAGCAACACTATAATTAATAACAATATTCTTTTCATGTTTAGATTTTATTTTTGAACGATTCTTTTATCAAAGTTTATAAAATTCTTCCCATCCTTTGCGTGGTGGGACATCTGTTAATAATGCATTGGCAAACGGATTGTTTGTAATCGTTTTTGTTTTTCTGTCAAATTGAATAGGTGTATTTAATCTTTGAGCAATCACTCCCAATGAGAAAACCTGACTCAGTGGACCGAAAATCTCAAACGGTGATCTGGTTTTTTCCTTTCCCAAGCAAGACAGGAGAAAATTAGCAAAATGATTGGAGGTGCTTACAGGAACTTCTGGCAACTTTGACTCAATAGCCTTGGCTTTTTCGCTTGGTAAAATGCTTAAAGTACTTCCGTGCGTACCACCTTTAAAAATAAGATCATCACTGTAAATTATTTTTCCCGGATTCAACTTTGTCTCCTGTAATTTTGCACCAGCGACTGTTGGAATATTAGGATCCAATTGAGAACCACCATATCCGGATGGTAAAGTTGGCATATTGTTTACACCATCGTACCAAGTAATATTCATTGGTGGCATACTACCTCTTTTAGGGAATTTAAATTGAATTGTGGATGACATAGGAAAGAAATAATCATTATGACCTTCTAATTTAATCGGATTAACTTCATAAGGCAGTCCAAGCTCAAGAAATTCATGAGCGGTATCTAAAATATGGGCTCCCCAATCTCCCAATGCTCCCATTCCAAAATCATACCAACAACGCCAATTACCCTGATGGTACTTATCACTGTATTCATGATAGGGTCTGGCCATTAACCAAGTATTCCAATCCATTCCCTCGGGAATTGGTTGTCCTTCCGGAAGTTTATATATATTTGGATCCCAGCCATGCCATCTTCGGGGCGAATTCATATGGGCTACCACTTCAGTTACATTTTTGATAATACCTGCTTCTTTCCATGCTTTAAACTGGAAATAGTTTGCCTCTGAATGTCCCTGATTACCTACTTGGGTTACCACATTAGGGTGCTTTCTGGCTGCCTGCATCATTAGTTCTATTTCATAAAAGGTACATGCCATTGGTTTTTCAACATAAATATGTTTTCCTAAAGAGAGTGCCATCATACAAATAGGGAAATGGGAATGGTCTGGCGTACCTATAGAAACGGCTTCGATTTCATTTGCTGTTTTATCAAACATTTCCCTAAAATCTTTAAACTGTTTGGCTTTGGGAAACATTGTAATGATTTCCTGTGTGTGCTTGGCTCCCATATCTACATCACAAAGCGCTACGATTTCACACAAACCAGTAGCATACAAATCCTTGGCAATCTGCCCGCCACGGTTACCAATACCTACCAAAGCTAACTTAACCTTCTCTTTTTCGGATGCCGAAGCTGAATTTGCAAATAATGACGGAGCTATAGCAACTGTAGCCGATCCTAATATAGCTTGTTTTAAAAATATACGTCTTGAATTTTCTCTTTTACTCATATTAAAAATATTTTAATGGTCTTGTAAAATTTTATCTTTTTCTAATAATAAAAATCAAATCCCAAAATCAACAATAAGTAGAAGATTATACATTGCTTATGTTCATTCTTGGTACAATTGTCTTTATGATTTACTTAAACAATAATGGTGTAAACAGAAATAAATCGTGTCTCCAAACCGGCCAACTATGACCTCCAGGATATTCACTATATTTGTATTTTATCCCCATTTGGTCGAATTTGCTCATCATTATTTTGCAGTTTTCATAAGCAATATCTTCTTTTCCTCCCATAGAAATCCAGAATTCTTTAATATTTGAGTTAAGAGTTGCGACATTGTTTTTCATAAACTCATATTGAGGTTCAGATAATGTTGTATTATTTGCCCACCAACCAGAGCTAAACACTCCTATACTTGAAAACATATTTGAATTTTTCACACCAGCATATAAAGTCTGCAATCCACCCATTGATAAACCGGCCAAAGCTCTGTTTTTGGCATCGTTTGCCACTCTAAAATTACTTTCCACAAACGGAATTGCTCCTAACTTCAATTCATTTTCAAAGACCTTCAGCGCATTTTCATTAAAACCTGTAATTCCTCCTGTATTTCCCATATTGCCATCAAGCATTGCTATCACCATCGGTTTGGCTTTGTTTTCGGCAATTAAATTATCTAAAATTAAATTAGCT